>PDWJ01004304.1_pt1 | contig 17221 bp, 23 predicted proteins | sample 1430881 | NCBI WGS metagenome assembly PDWJ01 (sample SAMN01162460, study PRJNA174530) | Oral metagenome, whole genome shotgun sequencing project. | biome: Marine environment; feature: Marine mammal; material: Swab sample of the gingival sulcus; isolation source: swab sample of gingival sulcus...
ATATGGCGGGCTGAAAGGGAAGGTCGAACATATCAGTGCTGATACCATTGTTGATGAACGGGGGGACAGTTATTATCTGGTGAAAGTAAGAACCGATGAGAATGTTCTTAAGCACGACGACAAAATGCTGCCTATTATACCGGGTATGACGGCTCAGGTTGACCTGCTGGCCGGAAAAAAATCTGTACTGGATTACCTGCTGAAACCTATTTTGAAGGCCAAGCAAAACGCGCTAAGGGAACGCTAGAGTGTTATGGGGGGCATGTCCGGACGCCGCCTTCTGAGCCTGCTGCTTGTGGGGCTGATTCTGCTGTGTGGAGACAGTATCGGGGTCGTCAAAGCCGGAAAGAGTACTTCGGCGAATCGCCCGGCTGTTCGCCCGGCTGTTCGCCTGTTCGGCACACTTGAGTTCAAGGGAACATTGAAAAAACTGCCGAAGTGGACAGGAGTGTTGAAGCGGACGCGAATGTGGAAAGGCTATTTTCGTGACCGCCGTACCGCTTCCTTGCCTGCCAGGGCCGGCTGGTTCCGGTTGCGAAAGGAAATACAGGGGCTGCCGCTGTTACAGCAGTTGACCCGTGTGAACCGTTTTTTCAACCAGTGGCCGTATCGTCTGGATCAGGCGAATTACGGAGTACGGGATTACTGGGCCACGCCGGCAGAATTTCTCCAGCGGTCGGGAGATTGTGAGGATTACGCTATTGCCAAATTTTACGCGCTGAAAGAGTTGAATCTGCCGAATATCAGAATGCGTATTGTGGCTATTCGGGATGCGATTCGCAATATTGGTCACGCGATTTTGGCTGTTTACGCTGGAAATACTGTCTATATCCTGGATAACCAGACGAATATGGTGCTGCCGCACACCAAATACCGTCATTACGTTCCGCAGTATTCAGTGAATGAACACTACAGGTGGATGCATATTCCACAGAAAAAGAAGAAAAAGAAAAAAACTTTTTAGTGCTTCTAAAAATCAAGATGAGAACGGAGCAGATATGGAATCATATTTTACGCAGGAAACACATGTCGCGGGAAACGAAAAAAACAGGCAATCGCTTAAAATAGGAGTGCTTGCCCTTTTGGGTCTTGCGCTTATGGCCGGCAGTTTTTTGCTTGTCAGTCATTTTACAGCGAAAAAAAGCGAAGAGCTGGTCGAGAATGTCCGGCACCGGCTTGAGCTTGTTGCTCAGGGTCGGGCAGAGGTTTTTCAAACCTGGCTGACGGATTTTGCCCATCGGGGAGATCGGCTTATCAAATCTGATCTTTTCCGGTTGTATGCCGCGGAAGTTGGCGCGATAGAGGGAGATCTCGCTTCCCTGTTCGGGGCTTCTGCCGTTGCCAGAGAGGAAGGGGACAATGAGCTTGCCGCTCAACTGCCCATGATGCAAAACATTATGCGTGAGTTCTGTTCGTATTCCGGTTTTCTTTCCGCCCGGATTTTGAATGAAAAAGGCGTGGCGTATCTGGCCACGGATGGTTATCTGCCGCCCATGAAGCCTGAAGCCCTGACTTCATCCCGCCAGGCTTTTACTTCCGGGCGTCCTGTTTTTTCTCCCTTGTATTTAACCGGGCAGGGATTGTTGCTGGATATCTATGTGCCTATCTATCCCCCGGAAGAAAATGACAATGAAAAACCTGTAAGCGTGCTGATGATGACCGCCCAGGTTTCAGGGAAAGTGACTGAACTGCTTTCCAATTCCGTGCTCTCCGCCGAGGGAGAAAAAACCCGCCTCATGCAGCGGACCGCGGGAGGGTTACAGGAAGTCATGCCCTGGACTCCAGAGGGGTTTGCCGTGGTAACAAGCAAGGTTGATTTTGACGCGAACGGAAATGTCCCTTTTGCGATTCGGGGGAGCCTGGCTGATAAGGAGCAGCGTGTTTATTCCCTGGGCAATGGACTGGCCGGTTCTCACTGGTGGATCGTGCAGGAAATGGATTATGCCACAGCAAACGCCCCGATCAAGGTATATTCACGAACTGTTTCCATCCTGATGGGCCTGGGGCTGCTGACGCTTTTGCTTGTCGCTGTATTGGTCTGGTGGGTACAGGCTAGTCTCAACAGCCAGCGTTCGGCTGAGCGGTTCAAGAATCTGGCCGAGCAGATTGAGGAACAAAAGCGGTTTATTGATTCTGTCAACTCAACCATGAAGGAATTTATCACCCTAAAAGACCTGGAAGGCAAATATATCTATGTCAATGAGGCCCTTGCCGAAGCTATATGGAGGCCATCTTAGGCTTTGATACAGCCAAACGTCTGCGGGCCTCAGACAAAAATGTCATTGAACGCCAGGAACAGGTTTTTATTAACGAAAGTATCTATCTGCAATCCAAACAGTACCAGTTTCAGATTTCCAAATCTCCCTATCTGGACAGTCAGGGCGTATGCCGGGGAGTGGTGGAAGTGTACCGCGATGTTTCCGAGTTTGTGGCTGCCCAGGAAAAGCACCGGCGTCTTATTCAGCGGGCAATGGAAGCCCTGGGCTCAACTATTGAGGCCGCAGATCCCTATCTTGGCGGGCATACAAAACTGATGGCCGCCCTGACAGTTGAGGTTGGAAAAGTGCTGAGCTTGCCGGAACAGGAAACAGTGGAACTGGAAACCGCGGCCAATCTGTCCCAGATAGGAAAAATGTTTGTTCCAAGGGCAATTCTGACCAAACCGGGAAGATTGACCAATGAAGAAAAAGAAGTCATGGAAACGCATGTGGAGTATGCCTACCGCATGTTGAAAAATATTGATATTGACGCGAATGTGCTGCGGGCGATTTATCAGATGAATGAACGGCTGGATGGAACCGGATACCCCCAACGGCTGTCAGGAGACCAGATAAAGCTGCCGGCACGGATTCTTGCGGTACTCAATGCTTTTTGTGCCATGGTTCGGCCGCGCTCGCATCGCGGCGCAATGGAACAGGAACGGGCTTTGGCCATTTTAAAAGAAGGACAGAATGAGTTCGATCAGACTGTTGTTGACAGTCTGGCCCGTGTTTTGGCGACTCCTGTTGGTGAACGGATTTTACGAGGGTAAGGAGATACGTTCAAAAATCATCTGATTTTTGATTTTCGCTTCGCTGATTGCTGATTGCTGATTTGTGATGGAAATTGTGGAGTTATGATTTTTTTATTGCAGGTCGGCAGCGCAGCGGCGAAGCAGCGTAAGCGCTGTTTTTGAGAGTCAGCAACAAAAGCCCACTACGCCGTTACGCGGCTTCACTTAGCGGAGCTGGCCAAATGAGGCGGAAAGGGCGGGCTTCTTCAAATAGGCTGCCCAGAAAGCGGAGCTACGGGGCAAGCCCTTTTTTCTTTCGCTTCGCATTTCATTACTTGCTTTTTTTGGGGCTTCAAAAAAAAATGCTGATTTTTGATTATTTCATCTGCCAGGCAAAGGTTATCTGTAATTTTTTCGTATAAATACGGGTACCCTGTCGTGGCCTAAAAAAGACTTGCTATACAGATAAATAATAGGGTATTTGTTCGCTGATTCAATATTTTTTTGAGGGGGAAGAATAGATGAACCGTATTTTGTTCTTTTTTTACTGTGCCTGTATCTGTGTGCTGACAAGTTCCCTGGTGTGCGCGCAGGAGGAGTTGGTATCTGCTGTTGATTATGCACAGGAGGAAGCAGCGCCTGCTGAGTACACACAAAACGCATCCGGAGCTGTAACGCTGAAGGATTCTGCTGTGCTCGCGGTCAAAAGCAATCCAAAAATCAAAGCCATGATCCATAACCGGGATGCCATGGAAGGAAATAAAGCCGCGGCCCTGGGGCGTTTTTTTCCCTCCCTGGATCTGCGTTCAGCTATCGGAATCCGCAAGGACAGTACTGCCGCTTCAAGGTTGAGCGGAGATGATGATTTTGATGGTTATGTGGACACGACACTGAGCCTGCGGCTCAATCTTTTCGCCGGATTCGGAGATGTCAGTGCTTATGACAGCGCAAAGGTCCGCCTGAGTTCTGCTGAGTACCGGCTGCATGATAACGTGGAAAGTATCGCTCTGGACGCGATCCGGGCTCATTACGATGTTGTGCGGGAAAGACGGCTGCTGGCATTGGCTCAAAAGAATATAGAAGACCATAAAATGCTGCTGGGTGCTATTGTCGAAAGGGTACAGGGCGGAGCAAGTGATCGGGCGGATGAAACACAGGCTAACAGCCGTTTGGCCAGGGCTGAAACCACCCTGATTTCATATCAGGGAAAATTACGGCAGGCTGAGTCTGACTATATCTGGGCCACAGGCGTTGCCCCTGGAGTGCTTGAGACACCGGTTTATCATGAAGAATTTTTGCTGGGCGACCTGACCGCGATTCTGGAAGACAGCGAAGCCAATAACCCCAAGATTTTGGCGGCAAAAGAAGATGCCAAGGCGCTTGGGTATGAGGTATGTGTTGCCCAGGCCAAATATTATCCGCGTTTGGACGCGGTGGCCTCTACCCGTTATTCCGACAGTCTGGATGATTCAGGAGATTATAGCTACGATCACCGTGGCGCTTTGGAAATGACCTGGAACCTTTTTAACGGGCTGAGTGATGTCAATAATGTGAAGGTTGCCGAATCGCGTAAAAAAGAGAGCTATGCTTTTTTTGACAAGGCGGCTCTGGATATTAACCGGGCTGTTGTGGCGGCTTGGTTTGATTATCAGACTGCTATCAAGGAAGTGGAAAATTATAAGCGAACCCTGGCTTTCAGCAAGGAAACAAATTCGCTCAATGAGGTTTTTCAAAACAGTGTGTTGCTGGAAACTGCGTTGATGAACCGCAGTTACAGCCTGTACAAACTGCTGGCTCTGGAAGGCCGTTTGGTAAAGGCCCTTGAAATAACTTACAAATAACCAGTTCTCTTAAAAAGACCGATGGAAAAGGCCGCCCTGGACAGGACGGCCTTTATTTTGTGAGTGTAATTCGTCTCAACTTGATTGACACCTTGCTTTCCCAGACAAAGGAAACTCCGTTTTGCGGGGTCAGCTTTATCGGGATCAAACATACCGGAGCCAAAGTACGGGCTTGCGTATACGTGGTTTGTATCAAAACCACTCATTTGAGGGGGGATTACCCTCCGATGTAACATGCCTGGACATCCAATTTGGGTGCAGGGTGGGGAAGAAAAAATAAGGCACAAAAAAGCCCTCTGAGTGAGGGCTTTTTTATTTTTGATTGCTGATTTTTGATTTTCGCTCCGCTGATTTGAACACGGTGTTCCCCGAATCAAAAATCCCACTTCAAAAATCAAAAATTAAATATGTTACTCCTGTTTTTTGTCCGGCGGAAGCAAAAGCCCCCAAACAGTAACAACTACACCCATCAATCCGGCGATTACCCAAACAGCTGTACTCATCGCTCTGCCTCCAATTGTTTTGTAAGCATTATACAACAAACGAAAAAAAATGCGGCAACAAACAATCCTAAAACGCGGCCCTGGAATATTCCAACGGCCAAAGCAGCCACACTGACTTTTTCCATCCAGTCCGCCAGTCTTTTTTTCATACTTTTCTCCTTTTTAAGCATTCACGCAATGTTCGTCAACAGATGCGTCGCTCACAAACGGGCGCAGGCTTTCCATACTGGCCAGCACTCCCTGTATCATTGCTGACACAAGGGCCGGATCGTAATCCGGAAAACGGTCTGCTCCGGCATGATACGCGTCAACAAATCGCAATTTTGAACACAGGTCAAACGCGCAAGAAGCAGGGAGTTGTTCTACCGACAAGACCGCCTGATTATGATGCGCCATGGGCGGCGGCGGAAAAGCATCGTCGCAGACATGGGCTGAGAGGGCAACCACGGTTTGGGGGCAGACCACCCGTCCGGGATACAGAACGCCAGAAGGACCCGCACCCCATACGGAGCGTGGGAACTTTGGATAAATTTTAGGGAGAGGGTAAAAGGGAGAGGATAGGCGTCTTTTTTAGATGCGAACCAAGAAAAAAGTTTCCCTATACCCTCCCAAAAACAGGGAGAGGATAGGGAGAGAATGATAATCGGGCACAAAAAAAGCGAGCCAGTGCAGTTTGTATGCTGCTCTAACTCGCTGTTTTTATTATGGTGCCGAAGGGGAGACTCGAACTCCCACCGGGCAACCCCGACTAGACCCTGAACCTGACAAACAGGAACACAGGATAGTGTATCTGCCCATAAATAAAGAGAGTTGACAGCTTTGAATATCCCACATATTCCCTTGGCTTCCCCCAAATTAGGGGAAATGTAGGGGAAGAAATGGGGACAAAGCGTATAAAAACTCAGTATCCGGGAGTGTACGCCAAAGAGCATCCAACACGCAAAACCCGGAACGGGAAAAAAGATAAATATTATACGATTCGATACAGCCGAGCGCGAAGACAGACTGAAGAATGCCTTGGATGGGCCAGCGAGGGATGGAGCGCCCAAAAAGCACATGCTTTGCTGTGCGAGATAAAGCAGAACATAAAAAGCGGTGACGGCCCGCAGACGCTTGAAGCGAAGAGGATCGAGCAGGCCAGAAAGCGAGAAGAAGAACAAGCGTCCAAAATGACTCTCGACACTGCCTTTTTTGGTTATGTCCTGCCTATGCTGCAGCGGCAAAAAGCATCCTGGCTGACAGATAAGCAGCGTTACGAAAAGATTGTTTCTCCCACTCTGGGTGAGTGCGACACGCACAAGATAACGACTGCGGACATTCAAAGCGTCATTGATTATCTTGTTGATATAGGCTTGGCCCCAGCCACTGTCCGGCAGTACAGAGGGTTGATTCACTCTATTTTTGAGCGGCTGAGAGCCGTACAGGTCAACGGGCAGCCGTTTTTTACCGGAGAAAACCCGGTCAGAACAGTTAAGTCCCCGCCTGTTGTCAACGCTCGAGACCGATTTCTTACTGCGACAGAGGCCGAGCAGCTTATTGCCAGATCGCAGGGGAAACGCTCCCCAGACCTGCACGATGCTATTGTGCTGGCCCTGAATACCGGCATGCGGCTTGGTGAAATTCAGCGCCTGAAATGGCAAGATGTTGACCTCGAATACGGATTCGTGAACATAAAAAAAGACGCACGCCGAAAGCCCGGCGGCAGAATCCCGTTGAATGCCGAGGCTCAAAAAATCTTTACCGCTCGCATGGCTAGAAGCGAAAAACAAGAAGGGCTCGTCTTTCCGGCCCAACAGGGCGGCGCAAAAAGAGGGAATCTGACAGCAGCTTTCAAAAATCTGGTTGAAGAACTGGGGCTGAATGACGGAATTTCGCCAGATGACCGTGCCCGCCGCATTGTTTTTCATTCCCTGCGGCACACTTTTGCAAGCTGGCTCGCAATGGCGGGCGTGGATATTTACAGGATCAAAGACCTGATGCGACATAAAACAATCACTATGACGATGCGTTATGCCCATCTTATCCCGGATGCCACGCGAGACGCGGTTAACTCCCTCAACCCCCCACCTGCTCATTACAACTCCGGATCGAGCCAGGAAATGCCACGTTCAACAAGCCAGTCTACAAGTGAATCCTTAGAGTAGCAGACGTTCCCGCTTACAAGCATTGCCTTTTTCGGGCCTTTGCCAGCACTGTCAGCGTTGGCAAGCGTTTTCGATGTAATAAGGCCGCCCAGGAAATCTTCAACTCTTTTACGAGCAATAACCGGCGGCAGATCGTTCAATTTTTGTGCGAATTCCTTGGCAGCGGTATTCATATCAATCTCCTGTCGCGGCCAGATCCGCAGCACGCAACATGACGGTTACTGTTGCCAGCACTTCGTGCCCGGCACGAGAAATCCGTTCATTTTCGGACTTTGAGAGTCGCCCGTCTTCAAGCGCCTGGGCCATTTCCGTCATCAATTTCCCGAAATCGCGCACAGCGTCCATGCATTGTCTGTGCAGCATATGTTCGCTTGTCCGCTGCGGCATCTGAACATACACACCGCCCATTTCACGCGCTAAAAATTTGATAGCCCGCCGGGATTCTGTCACGTCCATAATCGGCAATACAAAATCCGCGCCCAGCTTATGCCCTTCCTGCCGGGACAATTCGCTCATCAGTGTCGCGTAAGGTTTGTCCAGTAAATCCGCTATTGTCCGCGCATCAAGGCCGGAAGGGGCGTTTTTGACGTCCGCGTGCAAAACAGCTGTAAGTGATGAGTATCCGATTTTATTTGCCATGCATTTGCGTCTCCTGAATTTGCGTTGCGGGTTGTAAAAAAAATGAGTACAAAATAAAACGACAACTTTACCGTTTTGGAAGAGGCAAAAGTTCAACAGGCAGGCCAGCCTTGACTAACGCCGCATGCAGGCGAGGGCGCATCTGTTTGCCCCGCAGGGCCTTATAAAGTCCCTGCCTGGTCAGTCCGAGCAGAGAGGCCGCAACCTGAATAGAAAAATTCTGCTTTTTTTTAATAAAAACAAGGAGTTGTCTATATCTTTCTTCGTCCATTTTTCTTTTTTCTTCGCCTTGTGCTAAAGTGATGTGTAAACTTTTTACCTTTTGAGAATAAAATGTCAACTAAAAAACGAGAAAAAAAACAGCTTTTAGTCAAAAGTTGGGCGCAAAAATACGTAATGCTTAAGGATTTATTTATAGCTAACGCTCAAAGAATGGGGTATAAAAAAACGGACACAGACTTGCAACGCTACCTTGGAATCGGGGACGGGAAGCTGCGAAACTGGCGGGACGGCCAGTGGCCAAGCGCCGAAGATCTGGAAATTTTACACGAAAAATTCGGCTTTTCGTTTTCCTGGCTGGTCACAGGCGAAGGCGATCCATTTATCGAGACAGCGACCTCTGTTGCCTGGGAAAAAGAGACCTCTTTGTTGCGTGAACAGATAATCGAGCTGCAAAAAGAGCTTCTTGCGGCGCAAAAGGAAATTATCAGCATGTTAAAAAACGAAACAACGCCGAAGGAAAGAGCTGCCCCTGGCGGCAATACTGTTGTCCCCTTATCAGCAGAAAACAATGATCAAAAAAACAGATCAAACAAAACGGAAATCTCAAGAAAATAAAGGTGGAATTTGTTTTTCAGACCCAAAATTTCTATTCAGAAATGGAGAGATGAATATCTTGCCTACTCCTGCAAAATATTTGCCCCACGCACAATACAAGGAAAAGAACGAGCTCTGAGGGGACTCCTGGCTTTTCTGGGGGCAAAATTTGATGCCCGCAAAATAACACGCAAACTGGCATTTGAACACCTGGCTGTTCAAGCAGAAAAACGAACAGGGGCGGCCGCGAACGCGGATCGTAAAGATTTGCGCGCCGGCTGGAATTTCGGGATTAAATTCCTTGGTTTACCCCAGGAAAACCCTTTTGCGATTGCAAAATTTCCAGAAATCAAAAAAAAACGCTATGTGCCGCCCAAAAAAGACATGCAGGCCGTTCTGGGTGTTGCCAAGGAGCAAGACCACGCCATTTTGACAACCATGTTGCAAACAGCGGGCCGCAAAAACGAGATTCTGGGGATGAAGTGGACGGACATTGATTTTCAGAACAAAAAAATTACGCTGTGGACAAAAAAAAGAGCCTGCGGGAATTACGAACCGGACGATATTCCCATGACAGATGTGTTGCTGCGCTGTCTGCAAAAACACGCAAAGACATGTCCCAAAAGCCAGTATGTTTTTTGCCGGAAAAATGGCGAACGATACAAACATAAAGCCCATCTCATGAGCAATCTTTGTGAGCAGGCCGGGGTTAAAAAATTCACCTTCCATGCTATCCGCCATTTAACAGCGAGCATGCTCGCCGAGGCGGGCGTGCCGCTTATTATTATCCAGCAGATACTGCGGCATAAATCTATCGCGACAACAAGCAAATACATCCATTCCCTTTGCAGCGGCAGAGAAGAGGTAAGCCAGGCTCTTGACCTGGGCTCCACAGCAAGCTAAAAAAAACTGTGCGTTTGGGATTGCTCTTTTCGCACAAAAAAGGCTCCAGATGTCGCAGATCTGGAGCCACTCTTTTTTCGGAGAGTTGTCTTTATTGTTGCCCTATCCTTTTCGCATAAAAAAAGCCCCGATTAACCGGAGCCTTTTTTATGCGAAAAACACATTTCAATCCACGCGCTTGCTACGCGACAGACTGCCTGTTCGGCAGTAAACTTTCGGGATTTTATTTCCCCTAATTTTCTAAGCTGCCTATTCGGCAGACATTTTTTTTGCAAAAGATGTTCATTTTCTATACCGCCGGCAAAATAATGTCAACCCGTTATTTACTTCGGAGATCCCGAAAGCTGAGGGCAAAGAGCCGCAACGTTTGCAAAAAAAGCACGACTTTCAGGGCTGTCTGCCGTCAATAGACCAAGGCCAGCCGCCCGAACAATTGTTCTTTTGAGCTCCTCTGACATCCGGCGGCGGGCAACACGCACCTTGAATAGCTCCATTTGAGCCTCGGACATGATCCGGCGGCCTTTTTCCATGGCAACCCAGGATGCCGTAGATTCCAAAATCATTTCGGCGGCCTCTGCCTGTGTCAGATTTGCTGCCTTTCGCAAGGCAATCACATGTTCCCTTGTGATATTGCTTTTCTTTTTCATTTTTAGCCCTGATCTTTTTTTTCCTGGTTTTTATCCATGAGCAAAGAGCCGATCTCTGCCCCTGTATTATACCTCTGTTCAATCCAGAATTTCGCCGTCTTTGCGAGCTTATGTTTGCATGCAACTGCCGCCTGTTCTTCTGTCATTTCACGCAGCTTTTCAGCCCTGATTTGTTCACCCCAGGCCTTTTGTTTTGCGGTTCCGGTAAGTGCCCTGGCCCCCAGAAACTTCGATGTTGCCCTGGCTTCGGCTGTTTTTTCTTCGTACTGTACTGTTACTGCTGACTTCGCGGTCCGGGGCTGTATCTGAGTGTCCTCGTTAAGGCGTAAACCGTTACGATACGCGGCCTCAAGATAAACATATGTCAGCTCGCCATTTAAGAGGACAAGGGCTGTGCGGAGGGGGTTGCTCACTTCCGTTACGTCCGCCGCAAGGCGGTATGTTTTGTCCCCTTTTGCGAATTCGTTGTCTGGGATTGCGGCCCTGGCTTTATCGGGGCTGGCAATAAATGTTTCATCGTAACATCCGCACTCGCGCTTGATTACGATCTTGTCTTCAGCCAGAACGATTGCAGCCCGATCCGCGTCTGTTGGGGCCGCTTCCGTGACCTTGCCTGTCACGACATCACGCATATGCGTAACAAAAGAGAGCTGGGCACGGCCTGCCCGCTGTTCCCGCGCGGTAAGAGTGGGTACAATCTGTGCGACATATGCCGCGCGCATGTTTTCAAAAGTGTCTGCTTCAAGCCTGATTTCTGTTGTCTGTGTCATGTCTTGCTCCTTTTTTTTGAGGTTCTGCCCGGTCGCAGCGGGCTGATTATGGGGAGAGCCCCGTCTTGTTGATTATGTTTTTGCAGTTTTTATGAATTTTGTCAAGTAAAATATTCAAAAAAATGCAAAAAAGGAATAAAAAAAAGCCCGGAAAATCATATCCGGGCTTTGTGACAGATTGCCAGGTTACAGATGCAGAGCCGTAATTCCATGCGGCTCAAGCCGCCGACAGATTTCGTAGTATCGGTGGCATTCCTGCGGGTTTCGTTCATAGCAGACAAGCACGGCATTTTCCTTCCCGAACCGGCGCAGCTGTTCGGCCAGATTTTCTATTGCCTGATCTGTTATCACTCCAAAACCGCCAAGGCGGTCGCCAACCCATTCGTAGCCCCGGGTTTTCCCGGCCATAGCCTTGCGATTAAACTCATACCGACGGCCGTTCGGACGCGAACGAACATCCAGGACATGCCGAATGTCGTGAGATTCCAAAAGACCGTAAAATTCCTCTGCACTGCGTTTTTCATAACCAATCGTATACAACATTTTTTTGCTCCTTTTTTTGAAATTTTGCCCGGTCGCAGCGGGCGGGTTTATGTTCCGCTATGCTGACAGCAGGGCTCCTAATTCATTCACCCCCTGCTGCACCTGTTTTTCTTTTACATCAATTTGTCTTTTTATTTTTTCCAGAAACTCTTGCAGCAAGACGACAAGGCTCATAAAATTGACCGAATCCACCCGTATCTGAGACAAATAATCCGCCCTGGTTGCGAATCCTTCAGATTTTCCTTCACAGGCCAATGCGATATAAATGCTTCCTCTTGCATAGCCCAGAGCCAAGAGATCGTATCTTGCTTCAAGGTAAACATCGCATTTAATGTCTCTTGTCTCGAAACAGGGCAGGTCGTCGTTATCTGTTTTGCGCAGCCGGTCTTCCACTATCTCCAGTACCCGATCAAATTCAGCAACAGCTTTTTGAGTCGTGTACTTTCTGGACTGCAAATTCGTAAAAAACTGGATCAGTTCCTTTTGATCTTTTTGAGTTCCCATTTTTTGCTCCTTTTTTTGAGGTTCTGCCCGGTCGCAGCGGGCGGTTACTTACCTCTGCGCCTTCCCGGCGCAGAGGTAAAGATTACGAAAGAACCGACTCTGCCGCGTCAGCCCATGATAAATACCAATCGACATCCAGACCGTCACAGGCATTACAGACAGCAGGGAGATGCTCCTGGGCGCTGCGAATCGATGAACGAACCGCTTCCGGTTCCCAGCCATCGAGTTGCTCTTCCTCCATCTCCGCGCCATCTTCAAAAATCTGCCAGTCAGCACCCAGCTCCCAAAACAGTTCCCAACGCGGAGAGTCATTACCATCGCCGGCCACCAGACCCAGCCATACAGAGCCGTTTGCGCCGTTTTCAATACGAAACGTATCCAGCTCCATAACCATTGTTGTCCTGCCCAGGGATGTCATTTGTGTGAGATTTTGCATTTTTTTGCTCCTTTTTTTGAGGTTCTGCCCGGTCGCAGCGGGCGGGTTGCGGGGAGTGCCCCGTCTTGTTGGTTATGTTTTTACAGTTTCTATTGTTTTTGTCAAGTAAAAATTGCAAAAAAATGAAAAAGAGTAATTTTTTTTATTTAACGTTTTTTTTAAGTTCAACAAGCCTTTCATGAGCAAGTTCTAAAATTTTTGAGAATGCAACAGCTGTATTTACAATATTATACTGCTCTTTAATATCTGCTATAAATTCAAAAGCAGTCTCATAGTGCTTGAGAGATACAATAAAATTTTCATCACAAGAAAATAATTCGGAAACCTCGTTAATCACTTCCAAAAGCCGATCTTTTTCTTCCGGCAAGAAACTAAACTGTATTGTCTCATAATCATAACGCATCTCTGGCACGGATAATACTTCGATACTTTCCAGCTCCCCTATAACATTTGAATCAAGACCTGAGTATGCCTGCCACTCCACATCTTCCAGCTCCGCCCATAAACTGCGGAGCAAAATCATGTCGTCTTCTCCGCACAACGAATTATGCGAGAGCTGGCGGGCAACAAGTTCCTGCCGCGTAAGCTGTTTTTTCAGCACCATAACCAGTATTGTTTCGACTTCGGCAACAAGCGCGGCCTGTACCCGATGATTGCCGGAGATAACCGTCAAAACTCCATCTTCGCGTACGCAAAGCGGCATTGATGTCAACTGATTATCGGCCTTGATATTTTCAACGAGCTGGCGAAACGTGGATTGGTCCATATACCGCGCGTTCTTTTTCAAAAGCCGGATATCTGAAGGACTGACCAGCTCAAGCTCAAAAGGAAGACTGGCTGTTTCGTTAAACTGGGTCAGGATTTGTCGTACTTTTTCTTCCATATTGCCAATGCCTCCTGCAACGAGTGCTTCTTAAAGTCACTACGATATTGCAAAAAATCCTGTTTACGTTTTTCAAGACTAAAAATTCCACGATACTTCATAGAAACCGGCTGATTCGTAAAGACAGTAGTCAGCAACGACCTGTATTTCTTTATTTCCTTTGACTCTAAAAGTTGCTGCACATCTCTACTTGTGCAACAAAGCAAGACAAGTTTCGCAAGTCTTTTATGAGCAATACTTGGCACACAAAAATCGCTAAGCAAATAAATCTGGTCACTTTTTTTAGTCTTCACAGAATACGGAAGATAGATAGCTGCTCCAAAAAGTTTATTACCAGCAAAAAATCCCAGATTTATCCCGCTACCGCTATAAACTATCTTTTTAGATAAAAATAAAGATCGCAAATGATCTATTGTTGTTCCGTCTAACTGCCGAATGTAAATCTTATCGTCCTCAGCAATTTTCTGTTCCGGCAATAAAAAATCAACAGAAAAGGACTTTGTCCTGTTCTTCTTTTGCAAATAATCACGAGATGTATTCAGGTTTGAAAAGCAGTACACTTTTCGCCTGCCTTTTTTAGCAAGCATACTAACAATCGGAAGCCCATATTCCTTATCATCCCATAAGATATAATCTCCACGGGTACAGCGCAGAAGCATTTCTTCCCTTCTTTCTTCTGTCAACTTTTGGTAGACAGGTTTCGCCCACTCAAATGCGCTTTCCAGCTTCTTGAACATGCGCTCATACCCGCCAACGTATGTTGGCGGGTAGCAAACGGATATGTCCCATGGACGCGAATAAAAATCGTAACAGTCTTCCATTGTGTATCTCTTTATCCGCATAACTTTTTTGAGTTTGTCCAGTTTTTCGGCCAAGAAAGAGATATGAGCATCTATCTTTTGCAAAGCGTGTGTCCACATCCGTGTCTGATATTCGTTTTTGCAGTCCGCAAATTTGATAATTCCAGACAATGCGACTATCGCCGCTGCTTTCGTTGCAGATTCTTTCAAATAACCATCAATGAAAGCGAATCTCTCGTCTGTCAACTCAAGAGCAAATTCCTGGTCGGCAAAAAAATTACCCAACACACTTGAGTATAACGACACATCATTCGAATAGATTTGCGCATCGGTATAAAGCGACAAAACATGCTCCACAGCGAAACTGCCAGAACAGCCAATAGCGACAGTCCGGTCAGCGAAAACGGCGGCCTGTTTTGCCAGCCACTTTCGCATTTCTGCGGGCAGGGCTCCTACAAAAGACATCTCCTTCTCCTGTCAGACCAGACTGACAACCCGTTTTATAATGACAAGAGCAATGCGGGCGTTACGGATTGTGCCCACGTCCACAGAGGCAAATCTGGCGATTTCGGTAATCGAAAGCTCAGCCATCGCGCACAGTGTCTGCAGCGCGGATTTTATTGTTGGTTCATCGTGCGACTCAACAGCCTCTTTTGCCACCTGATACGCCGCTTTTAATTTTTCATTCGCAGCTATAACTTTTTTGTGTAACTCTTCGTCTATCTCTCCTGCTGCCCTCAGATCAAGATAAGCCAGCCGCAAGCTTGCATACAGCCCCTCGCCGGTGGCCAGAGCCTCTTTCGCGCGCTCATGAAACGACCCTAACTGCTCAGAATTCGGCAGCTTCAATTTCATGCCACACCCCCCCAAAAACACTGCGCACAAAAACATCGCAATGACCATAAGAGTAAGATTCTTATCCATTTTTCTTCTCCTTTTTTTTCATAAAATATGTCACCCAGCCAAAATACCGGATCAGGAACCGGCAAAAATAGCCCAGCACGCGCCAGCCCTCTTTGTCCATGCAGCGCAAAAAATGGGCGTCTGCCCAGATACGATCAGCTTCTGTTTCAATTTGTTCATACGCCAGATCGTGTTCCTCGCAGCACTTCTCAAACGGCGGCAGGTGGCCGGTAAAAAATTTCCAGAGTCGGCTGAGCGTCCCGAAAATGCCGCATTTATATTCTGTCTTTTTTGTCATATATCCTCCTTACGGCACGGGCGGGGCATTGATGACCGGCGGGATTACAACCGGCGCGGGCGTAACCGTAGATGTGTAGCCTCGTGTGCCATAGTCGCCAATCCCGCCGGAAAAATTGATGTCACCGGTGGCGGTAAAATCAATGCCGCGCGGCGCGGCAAAAATGCCATCATACAGCTTGCGATCCTCGCGCTGGCCTAAATAGCTAAAAAGCCCTCCCAAACCTTGATTAGCGAAAGCGGTTAAAATGCCTCCCCAGAATTTAAGACGGGCTTCCTGCCCGTAGTCCCTGAACATCGGTGGCGGCTGGAATTCCGGTAGTTGCGATTTCACAGTCAACCTGGTTCCAGGCGGCAAGGTAACAGGCTGGTCACCAACCTCCATCGCCCAAACAGTGCGATCCAGACTCGCATACGATTTCAGATTGCTGTCATACGCAGTGAGCTGCGCCTGATAATTCGGATCAACCTGCTTACTTGCGCAGCCGAACATTAAGCCAGCCAACACAATAAAAAGTAACATTATTTTTTTCATGATCCCTCCTCTGGTTCAGTGTCCTCTTCGCCAGCGGCATGGCCCGCATCCTGCGATTTTTCCGGCGGATCAGGCAGAGTGAAAACGATTTCTATTGCCTCCAGCTCTTCTTTTGTCTGCGCGACGGCGATTAAATCTTCAAAGCGCTGCTGCTGGCCAAGAATATACGGTGTTACCTGCGCGATTTCGGCCACGTTACGGAGCACCCGCGTGGCAAGATCATGCACATCAACGCCACGCACAGCGGCAAGGCCACGCAAAAACTCCGCCGGAGCGGCCGGATTAGCGGTAAGAGCAAGAGCGTCCACCTCCTGTTCCTGCCGACTTTTCTCCTCAATATCTGAGTATTTCGCTGTGAGTACCGCTCCCAACCTATTGGCCTGCCGGATAGCTTCCTGCCGCTTCATCTCCCGCAGCACTTCAAGTGGCGGGCCATGCTGTTCTGGATCAGCCGCAACAGCTGCCCAGTGTTCATGATCGTTTACGTTTGCGTCGTCTGTACACCAAAGGGCCAGGCAATCGCCTGCCGGCTGAGCTGTGGCCCAGTCGCCATGGTAAAGAGCAAGAGCTTTGTCGGTGGCCGGATCAAAAAGAATGTATGCCACTACTCAACCTCCAAAATATAAATATTGGTCTGATAGTTCTTTTGCCAGCTATAAAATCGGATATTATTAAAGGCTACAACCCTGACAAACAAGTTCGCGCCTTTGTTCCGATGGTCTTCACTTAGATTTCCAGAACCACTCCCGCCTGCCTTGTCTTGCAGATAGATATAATCGCCATTGCCGTTTGAATTTTGCAAGCCCAACAAAATTGATTTCCCCGAAACCATCGCGGATTGCAGATTTGACGGATAATTATATTTTTTTACAACAGACGGATGTGTTTTTAATGAGTTTAACACATCGACAGAGAGATTATTATTCAGTGTCGTTATTGCCACTTCGCTGTTCCAGATTGCGAGTTTAGCCGTAGAGCTTCCGGCCACCGCCGACATAGCCGTAGAGCTTCCGGCCACCGCCGACATAGCCGTAGAGCTTCCGGCCACCGCCGACATAGCCGTAG
>PDWJ01002893.1_pt1 | contig 17218 bp, 11 predicted proteins | sample 1430881 | NCBI WGS metagenome assembly PDWJ01 (sample SAMN01162460, study PRJNA174530) | Oral metagenome, whole genome shotgun sequencing project. | biome: Marine environment; feature: Marine mammal; material: Swab sample of the gingival sulcus; isolation source: swab sample of gingival sulcus...
AAATAGAAGACCTCGCAAAAACTTAGGGTTTGAAATACCTATTAATGTTTTTGCTAAATTTGTTACATTAAAAATTGCATTTGGTAGTTGAATGTACCATTTACTTTAATTATCTTGATTTTTTTAATAAAATAATCAAGCGTTGATAAATTTTAGCATCTTTTAAGTTCGTTCTCATGAATAGAGAAATTGTGGTATCGTAAAAATCAAAAGGAAGTAATATATTATTGGTTTCAATATCGCTTAATAGTTCCTCTATTTGGGGAGCTGATTCTTCTTTAATAGCCTTAATCAATTTATTGGGTAAATTCATTTGATTATTTAAAGTTGAATCTTTGGTATCATCAACTACCCTTACAAATATAGCAGTAGCATCATCATCTTGTCGATTAAAAACATTCCAACAGACCTGTTTAAACATTTCCTCAATACTAACAGAGTTTGCAACTTCAATAATTTCGGTTTCACTCACCTTACTATAGAAACCATCTGTTGCCAATAAAAATGATTCGGTTGTATTAATTTCTAATTCTTTAATTTCATAAGTTAAATTGTTTATCCCCATTAAATTAGTAACCCCACTTGCAGTAACAACAGCTCCTGCATATACAATAGGTGTTCCATCTTTTTTCTTTCTTATAATGGACTTGGTTTCGTCCTTGGTGATCTGCGTACAATGTTCATTTATACTGTATATTCTTGAATCTCCTATATTTACATAATAACCTTTTTTAGTGTTAAAATCTAATATCAATGCAACCAAAGTAGTTTTCATACCTTTATAAAAACCTGTTTCATTAATAATAATTCTATTTGCTTCGTCAATAGCATTTGAAATTCTACTTTTTATAATCGCATTCTTCTCATTTGAAAAAGTTTTGCAAAATATTTCCACCGCTGTTTCAGATGCTTTGTAATCACCAACGCAACGACTAACACCATCAGCAACAACAAATACTGCAATGTTTTCGTCTTTTAATTCTAATGTTTTAAGATTATCCCCGTTTTTATTTTTAGTAGAAAGTTTGTTCGATGAAGATGTGTATTGTAAAATCATATCTAATATTTAAAAATAAATTAAAATTTAAGGCTATTTGAGTTTTTTTGAGTTTTTAGGTAAATATGTTCAAAATAAGTACTTTTATCACAATTATTCAGTTTGTACAATGAAATTAATTACAATACCTTACATAAATAAGTTTGTATGTTTAGTGGGCTCTAATATTTTTTTATTACTTCTCGTCTTTCTTTTCTAATCTATCCATATCAATTAAATATCTTGAATATTTACCTGTATCAAAATCGTGGTCGTAGCCAAGAAAACCACATTTGCAGGTACCATACACAACATTTTCCCCCACAGCAACGGTATTACATAAGATACATCGTTTTTCATTTGCAGGTAAGTCTTTTGAATTAGCATCAATTAATTCTACTATTGCATCCATTTTATCCTTATAGCAAATATGGGAAACCGAATTTGCAGAATGGTATAAACTCTTTTTTAACATTACTTTATACTGCTCTTTTTTTGTTTGTTCTGTGTTGTTATTCATTCTTACTTTCTTGCAAAAACAATTAATTTGTAAAATTAAAACTTACGTATAACTATTTTAAAATGAATCTCCCATGCTTAAATCTTAGGCTCACAGTAGAATGATTATTAGGATAGAAGACCAAATATGAGTGACACTTTTGGGACAATCAAGCTAATGGCTAATAAGCAAAAATTTCCAAGCTTATAACATAAGCCTTTCAAAAAATAAATACTTATTCCTAAAATGGCAAATCGTCAGCATCGGAGCTATTTTTTATACTTTCTTCATGATCTCTCCTTATTTCTTCTCTTTTGGCATTAAAATAAACGTCTATAATTTGTACCATTGCCTGAGTTTTATATTCTCGTGCAATATAATCAGGATTTCCATTTTTTATAGCATAAGAATAAGCTCTCCAAGCATTATCAGTAGCCCTTCTTTTTAGATGAAACAAATCTTCTGGATCGAAAATAAAATCAAAAAAATCTCCAAATCCTCTAATTTCGGAGTCAACGTAATCTTCTACCTGTTTATGTATATCTTCTTTTTCCATTTTCTTTTAATTTATTAATGTTTTAACCGTTATTTTAGTTGATATTTTTATTGTTAATTCTCTTGCAAATATAATAAATACCCTATTTATTAATTAAAAAGTAGTACTTTTGGAGTCCGAATTTTTTAAAAATACAGTATGATTACAGGAGAAATAAAATCGCAAGTAGATCAAATATGGAATGTGTTTTGGACGGGTGGAATACCGAACACCATGACCATTATTGAGCAATTAACCTATTTAATATTCATTAAAGATTTAGACGAAATAGAAACTCGTAACGAACGAATGGCTAAACGTTTGGGCAAAGAATACACCAAAATTTTCAGCGAAGAGCAACAGCAGTTTCGTTGGAAAAATTTAAAACAAATGGATTCTCCTGCAAGGCATTTACTATTTAACGATTCGGTTAACGGAATATTTCCTTTTATTAAAAAACTGGGTGCAGACCAAAGCCTATTCAGCACCTATATGAAAGACGCATCTTTTGGCATTACCAAAGTAGCTACTTTCGACCAAGTAATAGAGAAGTTAGAGCGATTAGATATGTCGAACCAAGATATAAAAGGCGATATTTACGAGTATCTATTATCGAAATTAGAAGGAGGAGGAACATCGGGGCAATTTAGAACGCCTAGGCACATTATTAAAATGATGGTGCAAATGATGCAACCAATTTTAGAAGACACTATTTGCGACCCTGCCGTTGGTACTGCGGGTTTTTTGGTAGCTGCAAAAGATTATATCGATAAACACAACAGCATTACCCAGCTTGATAAATACCAAGAACATATTAATAAAAAGATGTTTAGCGGTACCGAGTTCGATGCTACCATGCTGCGTATTGCCTCTATGAACCTATTTCTACACGGAATAGAGCAACCCAATATTGTTGATGTTGATGCCGTAAGTAAAGACAATACCGTTAGCGATGCCTACACTTTGGTGTTGGCAAACCCTCCGTTTAAAGGAACCATTGATAAGGATAGTATCTCGTCGGGGCTTAAAAATGTTACCGATACTGCAAAAACAGAACTGTTGTTTTTAGCCTTAATTTTAAGACAGCTAAAAAAGGGAGGACGTGCGGCAGTAATTGTGCCCGACGGGGTTTTGTTTGGTGCCGGAAAAGCATTTAAAAGCATTCGTAAAGAAATTGTGGAAAACCAAAAACTCGATGCTGTTATTTCGTTGCCAAGTGGCGTGTTTCAGCCCTATTCGGGAGTTAGCACCTCTGTTTTGGTATTTACAAAAACCGATAATGGAGGCACCAACAAGGTTTGGTTCTATAAAATGTTAGCCGATGGTAAATCGTTAGACCAAAAGCGCGATTTGTTGGTTGATGAAACCGTTTTTGAAAACCTCTCTTTTAATGGTGCTGAAAACGCAGAAGAACTGCACGAAAAATTTAATATTCCCGATATATTAAATCGATTTAAAACCATTGCCGATAATAATTCAGCTGAAAATAATCGTAAAAGAACAGAGCAATCGTTTTTTGTTCCCGCTGGCGAAATTATTAAAAACAATTGGGACTTAACCTTTAAATCTTATGAAGAAATTGTTTATAAGGAAGTGGAATATGATAAACCTAAGCATATAATTGAGAGGATAAATAAGCTTTCAAAAGAAAGGGGAACTTTACTTGAAAAAATTACTATAAAATTATGATTGTTGGTTTAATGCAAAATTCAAAAGCTCTAAAAAAACTTTCCGAAAAATGGAATGTTTTAAGTTTTGAAAAAGTACTGAAAGATAGCTCAGGTGGAAATATTAAAATAAAATCAAAAGATGTATTAGGAGAAGGTTTACTTCCAGTAATTGATCAAAGTAAAAGTTATATAGCAGGATATACAAATGAAAATGCAAAAGTAAAAGCAAAAGTTCCTTTGATTGTTTTTGGTGACCATACAAGGATTTTTAAATATATAGATTTTGAATTTGCTATGGGAGCTGATGGAACTAAATTACTTGAGGTAATTAATGAAAATGCTTTACCTAAATTTGTTTATTATTATTTGACATCTATTAAGATAGTCGATACTGGTTATAATAGACATTTTAAATATGTTAAAGACCTAAAAATCCCACTTCCTCCACTAGAAACCCAAAAAGAAATCGTTTCAATTTTAGATAATGCAGCAGCTTTAAAAGAGAAAACACAAAAAATACTACAAGAGTACGATGCTTTAGCTAAAGCTATATTTTTAGATATGTTTGGAAGTCCAATTACAAACCCTAAATCATTTACAACAAAAAGAATAGGAGATTTAGGTAGGTGGCAAAGTGGTGGAACTCCAAAAAGAAGTAAGACAGAGTATTATGTTGGAAATATTCCTTGGTTGTCTTCGGGAGAATTAAATAAAATGTATGTATCAGATAGTAAAGAGCATATAAACGAATCATCAATTAAAGAATCTTCTGCTAAATTAATTCCTCCAGAAAGTTTACTTTTAGGAATGTATGATACTGCTGCTTTAAAATCTTCTATCACTACTAGAGAAATGTCGTGTAATCAAGCAATAGCATTTGGAACGTTAGATGCAAAATTGGCAAACGTTGTTTATATTTATAGCATAATACAATTATCAAAAGAATATTATAGAAGAAAACAAAGAGGGGCAAGACAAAAAAATCTTAATTTATCTATGGTAAAAGGAATTGAAATTTTGTATCCCCCAATCGAACTTCAAAACGAATTTGCAGAAAAAATAGCATTAATTGAAAAGCAAAAAGCGTTAGCCAATCAAGAGTTAAAAGAAAGCGAAGATTTATTTAATTGTTTGTTGCAAAAAGCATTTAAAGGAGAGCTGGTTTAATAAAAATAATGTTAAATTGCACCTCGTTGAAAAAAACAGATAAAAAATAGAGTTATGAGTTCAAATTTCGATTTTCTAAAAGAAGAGTTTTCGGTTTTTTACAATCGTGCAATAAAAGCAGAGCAAACCGTAATAACCGACCCTCGAACCTCGTTGCTATATAGCCGCTTGGCTTTAGAACAGGCTGTTAATTGGATGTATGCTAACGATAATGAACTGGAAAATCAATACAACACAACACTTCATAACCTATTAATTCAGCCCGATTTTAAAGAGCAATTTAATTATAAGCTCTATCAAAAATTATTTGTTATTAAAAATACGGGGAATCTTGCCGCTCATAATAAATCGGTAAGCGATATCGATTCTCATAACGCTATCGATGCCCTATTCTATTTTGCCAAATGGTTTGCCAAATCGTATGCCCAAAACGGAATAGGCGACATTGGCATTTTCGATTATGAGCTTATCCCTAAAAAAGGAGGCGATGCACTTTCAAAAAGAGAATTAGAACAACTAAAAGGGCAATTTAATAACGAAGTAAAACGCTATCAAGAGCAATTAAAAACCGAAGAGGAAGAAAAACAGCGTTTGGCAGAAGAAAATCAGCTGCAAAAACTACAAATTGAGGCTTTACAGGCTCAAATAAGGGAAAATAAAATTGAGGCAAAAGTTACGCTTGAAGATAAAACACAATTCCCTATTAACGAAAAGCAAACCCGACGATTTCTTATTGATGTTTACCTAAGAGAAGCCGGTTGGGATTTAAAAGGAGCTAACGATAAAGAGTATAAGGTTACTAATATGCCTAAATCAACCAACAAATCGGGAATAGGCTATGTTGATTATGTACTTTGGGACGATGATGGTTTGCCCTTAGCAGTGGTTGAGGCGAAAAAAGCAATGGAAAGTGCCACCAAAGGCGAAAATCAAGCTCAGCTCTATGCCGATTGTTTGGAAAAAATGTTTGGCAGAAGACCTGTAATGTATTACAGCAATGGCTACGAAACATTTATGTGGGACGATTGTTTTTACAAACAAGCACGAAAAGTTCACGGTTTCTATACCAAGTCAGAACTGCAAACATTAATGTACCGAAGAAAGCACCGTAAAGATATTCGTTTGCTATCTATCGATGCCGAAATAGCAGGACGTGCTTATCAAATGCGTTCCATAAAAAGTATTGCAGAACATTTTTCGGGTAACGACAAACGAACAGGCAATTTAATAGGCACAAACCGAGGTGCTTTGTTGGTTTTGGCTACGGGAACAGGTAAAACACGCACGGCAATAGCTTTTTCAAAATTATTGTTTGAGGGCAACTGGGCAAAACGAATTCTATTTTTAGCCGATAGAATTAGCTTGGTAAAACAAGCAAAAACGAATTTTGTAAAATTACTTCCCGAACATAGTGCTGTTAATCTTTTAGAAGATAAAGACAACCCCGATGCTCGTGTTACTTTTTCTACCTATAAAACAATGATGAACCTAATTGACAGCAACCGAAATGAAGACGGACGTTTTTATGGCGTAGGGCATTTCGATTTGGTTATTATTGATGAAGCACATCGTTCTATCTATAAAAAGTATAGAGCTATTTTCGAATATTTCGATGCACTGTTTTTAGGTTTAACAGCTACACCTAAAAATAATATCGATAGAAATACTTACAGCGTTTTTGGATTGCCCGATAAATCGCCAACCGATGCCTACACATTCGAAGAAGCAGTTACAAATAACCATTTGGTACCCTATAAATCAATTGCTGTACCCACTAAATTTTCAAGAGAAGGAATAAAATACGAAGAGCTTTCAGAGGAAGAAAAAGAACAATTTGAAGATGAAATTTTAGACGGTGAAGAGGCTACGGGAAATGAGTTTATTGCATCAAACGCATTAAACACTTGGCTGTTTAATAAATCTACGGCAATAAAAACCTTGCAGTATGTAATAAAACACGGCGTTAAAAATAGGTCGGGCGAAGAATTGGGGAAAACAATTATTTTCGCCAAGAATAAAAAACACGCCTATTTTTTAAGGGATATATTCTTAGAATTAGATAAAGAGCTGTTTGGTAACGATTATGTAAAAGTGGTGTTGCATTCTGAACCAAAATCGCAAGAGTTTATTGAACGATTTTGCGACGAAGAGAAAGATAGACTGCCCCAAATCGTAATATCTGTTGATATGATGGATACAGGTATTGATGCTCCTAGTTGTGTGAATTTGGTGTTTTACAAGCCCGTTAAATCCTATACAAAGTTTTGGCAAATGATAGGTAGAGGCTCTCGCTTACGTCCCAATTTATTTGGTGAAGGAAAAGATAAAACTCATTTTTTAATTTTTGATATGTGCGAAAATTTTGAGTTTTTTAATGAAAATCCTGAAGGTACCGAATCGGCTCCTCAAAATAGTTTGACCGAAGTTTTATTTTGTTTGCGTTTGCAATTGGCAGAATATTTAAAAAACGAGCAGTTTAAAGATAATGCATCTTTGCAGCAATTCAGAACTGATTTATTAGATGGATTGTATAAAGATATAGCTGCATTAGATTTAGAACGCTTTGATGTGAAAATGAACCTTAAAACCGTTCACGAATTTGGGGCTAATCGTGAACTTTGGAATCACTTATCTAAACGCGATGTTAAACAAATTGAAGATGAATTAGCTGTTTTGGTGAAACCTCAAAAAGGAGATGCCGATTTAGCACGATTTTACGATAAGTTGTTATATGGTTTAATTAAAAAAAGATTAGAAACCCCCAATAGCGAGGAGTATATACAAAACTCTTTGGCTTCAATAACAAAGGTGGTAAAGTTATCTGAAAAGCTATTGAAAAAGACAAATATCCCTATGGTAAAGTCGTTGGAAGCTGTAATAGAACTCCCCATAGAAAAAACTTTTTGGAAAATAGAAGGAGTCAACCACCTAAACAATGTAAGAAAACAACTTCGAGGATTAATCAAGTATATTGATCCTGCTGAGCAACGTTATGTTACCACCGATTTTAACGATGAACTTCTTGTTGATGAAGAACAACCTCAAGTTAAAGAGCCCGAAACCGAATATGTTGTTTCTCCGTTTAAGGATAACAAATATCGCTTAGAAAAACTGATTCGTGAGAATCAAAATCATATTACCATTTCACGAATTAGAAGAGGAGAAACCATTACAAAAGCCGAGCTTAAAGCTTTAGAAGCTATTCTTTTGAGTGGTAGTATCGATAAATCATTAATTGAAAAAGAGCTGCAGAATAAAAGTTTAGATGAACTTATTGTCTCTTTAGTTGGTTTAGATGCCGAAACCGTTGATAAAGCTTTTGCCAATTTTATTAATGCTTATCAATTAAATTCCATGCAAATTGAGTTTTTAAATACCATTAAAGAATTTATTACAGCCAATGGTAAAATTAAGCCTGAAAAATTGTACGAAGCTCCTTTTGTTCATTTTCATAGCCAAGGTGTTGATGGTGTTTTCAATGAAGAACAAGCCGATTATATTTTTAGGATATTAAAACCCTTTAGTAAGGCAAATTAGAAATAGAAAATTATTTTAAACCAAATAGCGCCCCCAATAATATATATCTTATTGTTTTCTATTAGTGTCCGCTAAAAATAAAATTTTATTTATGAAGGTATAGTATCTTCAAGTACATTAGCTCCCTTTTAGTAATAGGGTCTTACTTTTTTTAGGAAAACAAGAATGGAAAATTTATCGACAAACCTCAAAAGTCCCGTTTAAGGTGACATCACAATCGATGCGGGGATTTTATCAATTAATAATATTGTTAATTGCTCATTACTAATTGTTAATTGTATTAGATTGTGCCGTCTTGATTTTTTGAGCCTTTTGTATCAAGACAAAAGGGTGAAGCCTGTCCGGCGAGGACAAAAGACAGAAAAACAGAATTTGATTGCTAAAAGTTTGACCGAACTCTAATAAAGTTGAGTTTCCTATTTTAGGGAAAAATATTTTGGACAGGATTGGACGAAAACATAAAGAATTATAAGTTTTACTCCTTAATGATTGTGTGTAAACAAAATATTTTATTATTTTGGCAGTGGAAATCAATAAAAATAGAATGTCTAAGTATTATTGGTTAACAAGCTTATGAGAATTAGGATTAAATTGTGACTGTCGATTACGAAAAAATAATTACCGATTTTTCCAGAGGAAAAGAGTCTGCAATGCAACAGTTGTACGATATCTTTTTTGTGTCTTTGTGTGCTTATGGCTCCCGGTTTATTCCTAACCAACAGGTTGTTGCCGATATTGTTCAAGAGGTTTTCATAAAATTATGGGATAAACGCAAAAATTTTTTTTCAATTTTCAGTCTAAGGGCTTTTTTATACACTTCTGTAAGAAACGGCTGCCTTAATGAGCTGCGAAACCAAAAACGCAGGGGACAAAAAATTGAGATTACAGAAACAGCGGCTGTTGAAAATAGAGATTATATCATTGAAGAGGAAGTTTATCGTATGATTTCAATGGAGATAACTGCACTTCCTCCCGGAATGAGGCAGGTTTTTGAGCTTAGTTTATTTGAGTTGAAAATTAAAGAAATTGCCCAAATATTAAATGTATCGGAACATACTGTAAAGAACCAAAAGGCTGCAGCCAAGAAAAAACTACAAAAGAAGTTACAAGATTGGGTATTTTTATACTTTCTGTAAAAATAATTTAAAACAATAGTACAAATTTTACTTTTTGGTGTTATGAAGATAAAAGAGTAACACCTAATCGTAATTTTTGATGAATTTTTCTACTTTTAATATTGCAGATATTATTTTTAAATCGCTAAAAGGCGATTTGAATTCTGACGAAAAAAAAATTCTTGACCGTTGGCTTAATTTTTCAGAAACGAACCAAAACTGCTATAAACGTATTTCCCAAAAAGCAAATTTTGTAAACAGAAAGCAGCTTTACGAAGAATTAGAGTCTTTCAAGAATTACAGCTACATTAAACAACATATTCAGAAACGAACAAAACTCTTGTATCTTCGTTATTTTACAGCATCGATTGCAGCAGTTCTTTTGTGTTGTATTGGCTGGTTTTTCTTAGAAAACAGAAATACGCCTCCTACGCCCAATCCAATATTTGTTTCTCAAAAAATAACACCCGGAAAATCTGTTGCGATATTGGAAACTGCTGAAGGAAAAACCATAAATCTGGGAGCAAGTCCTTCTAAAATTATACAAAACCAAAAGGCGGTTGCCACGAGTAAGGGAAATACACTTTCTTATACAAAGCAAACCTTCCCCAAAAGAAACCCCAAAAACGAAACTTACAATACTTTAAAAATACCAAGAGGAGGAGAATATAAATTACAGCTTTCCGATGGAACAAAAATTTGGTTAAACTCAGAAACGACAATTAAATACCCTGTTCAGTTTCTAAAAAAACAACGAGTGGTGTATGTTTCCGGCGAAGCATTTTTTGATGTAACACCCGATAAAAAACGCCCTTTTATTGTAGAATCAAATAAAACTTCGATTAAAGTTCTAGGAACAACGTTTAATTTAAGAGCCTACGAAAATGAAAAATATTTACAAACAACATTAGTATCGGGAAAAGTTAATGTAATTAGAGAGGGGGAAACAAGTGTGCTGCTTCCTTCACAACAATACAGCTGCAATAAAAATACCAGCATTTCCGAAGTTAAGTATGTTGATGTGTCATTATATACCTCATGGAAAGATGGTTTGTTTGTATTCAAAAGTCAAAAACTATCGTACATATTAAATGAAATTGCACGATGGTATAATGTGGATTTTGTATACAAAGACGAAATTGTAAAAAACTATGTGTTTTCCGGACGTTTAAAAAAATATGAGAATGCAAATGCTTTGCTGCGCGTTTTTGAAGAAACCGGAAATGTTAAATTTAAAAAGGAAGGACAACAAATATATGTAACAAAAAACAAATCTAACTAATTATTTACTAACCCATTAAAACTTTATTTTATGAAAAACAGTTTTAGAAAAAATCCTTATCAAAAGGATCGAGAAGAAGGCTATTTTCTTCACAAATTAAGAACAGCGTTATTGCTTTGCTGTTTTCTTCTTGTGGGAACAGTTGTTTTTGCACAACAAATAAAGTACACTTTGGTACTAAAAAATGCTTCACTTACACAGGTAATGAATTTTGTAAAGCAAAAAAGTGATTACTATTTTTTGTATAACGATAATGATATTAAAAATACCAATGGTATAAATATCAATATCAAAAACGGAACTATTAAACAATTGCTAGATCAGGCTTTAGCAGGCAAGAATATTAGTTACTCCATTGAGAATAAAACAATAACGTTACATAAAAGAAAGGCAAAACCTCAACAAAAACAAACGAAAAAGATTGTTATGTCTGGTAAAGTTATAGACAAAACAGGAGTACCAATTCCAGGAGTTTCTGTTCTTGTAAAAGGTACACAAAATGGAGTTAGTACCGATATTAAAGGAAAATACAAAATTTCATCTGCTATCCCCAATCAAATTGTAGTTTTTTCTTTTATAGGAATGAAAACTCAAGAAATACCATTAGTTAATGGAGAAAAAAATATTGTTTTAGAGGAAGATAAAAAAGAATTAAACGAAGTTGTGGTTACAGGGTATCAGAAAATGAATATTAATGAAATGGCTGGTTCTATTAATAAAGTTAAAATGAAATCCTTTAAAAAAAGAATTGCCGGCGGGGGAAGCAGCCTGATGACTACTTTGGAAGGATTATCTGCCAGTTTAATCGCAGCTTCTGATGCAAATAACAACGGAAGCAAAAAACTTATGATTAGAGGAATCTCTACTTTAGAAGGAAACTCCTCTCCCCTTATTGTAGTAGATGGTTTTCCATACGCTGGAACCTTAGAATCTATAAATCCTTATGATATAGAAAGCATTACAATGCTAAAAGACGCAGCTTCAGCTTCTATATATGGAGCAATGTCGGGAAATGGAGTAATTGTAATAACAACCAAGCGAGGCAAAAGTAAAGGAGTGAAATTTGAATATAACTCCAATATCCAAATTAGCAATAAAAAAGATATTGATTATTATATGAATAGAGCTTCTTCTTCTGACATGGTTGATCTTGAAATAAATTATTTTGAGAAATACAAAAATAGATTAAATTCCTATCAATACTATTTTAATAAAGGATATGAGGGTTCCTATTTTCAAACAAGAAATAAAACAATAAAATTCCTTTTAGAGAATAAAGAAGGACGCTTATCTGATGTAGATTTAAAACAAAAATTGAATCAATTAAGAAACTCAGATAACTTAGAAGATTATAAAAAGTTACTGCTTCAAACTCCCGTCTATCAAGAACACAATTTTGCCGTAGAATATGCTACTAAAAATTTAAAACTACGTTCATCTTTAAATTTTTATAATAACAAAAGTGGTTTTAAAGGAACTGAAAACGAAGGTATAAAATACGCCATTAACACTTATTTAGATGTTAATAAATTTAGACTAGATCTCAAAGCAAATTTCCACGTAGGATCTTCTGATAAATATAAAACACCATTCTATGAGATTTTAAACTTTAGCCCATACGAAAAATTATGGGATAATGAAGGAAATCCCCTTGCTGTAACAAAACCAACATATGGAGCCCCCAGAAACGGAATCATAGGAGGTAAAGACCAATTTGAAATTCAACGCCTGATAGAATTAGGTTTACTCGACGAAACTTATTATCCAGCTAAAGATTATGGGTTATCAACAAATAAATATGATAATTGGGGAGCTCGTTTTCAAGCTCAAATGAGGTTAGAGTTAGCGAAAGGATTAAATGCTACAGTGGCATTCAACATCAATAAAAGTGCTTCAAAAGATGAAACTTTAACCCATAAAAACTCTTGGGAAATGAGAAGTTTATTCAATAATTTAACCCGAAGAACCGAAGACGGAAAAAAGGGAGAAGTATTGATACCCATTGGACATAAATTATATCGAGCCGACTCGGAATATACAAGTTACTTATTAAGAGGACAGCTGCAATATAATAATAAAATTAAGGAAATTCATAAAATTGATTTGCTGTTGGGAAGTGAAATTCGTTCTAACAAAATTACTTCTACCATGGAAGATCGGTTAGGATATAACTCTAAAAGCAATATTTTTCACAAAAGAATAGATTATAAAACCCTAAAAGATCCTATAGAAAATGTCTTTTTCCCAAACCAATATCATACTTTGTATCAAGGTTTATCTTTTATAAATAGCTTTTCAGAGAATGAAAATAGATATTTCTCATTATATGCCAATGCAACATACAATTATGATAACAAGTATGTTTTACATGGAAGTATCCGTATAGACCAATCGAACCTTTTTGGAACAGACCCTAAATATCGATACAAACCTTTCTGGTCGGTAGGAACCAAGTGGCGTATCACTGAAGAAGACTTCTTCCAAAGTAATTTATTTTCACGATTAGACCTGCAAGCCTCTTATGGAATAAATGGAAACATATCTAATACTACAGGACCTTACGATTTGGCCAGAGCTACCTGGACATATCGAGCTAACGATGCCCCAACCTTAGTAATTGTATCTCCAAGTGTACCCGATTTACGTTGGGAAAAGACGAAAACATTCAATATAGGCGTACACTCAGGAATATTAGATAACAAAATAGGTTTCTCTTTCGATTATTACAGAAAGAAAACTAAAGATGTTTTTGGAAATACCGAAATAGATCCATCCCTAGGATTCTCTTATGTTAAGAAAAATGATGCTACAATTATAAATAACGGTTTTGAATTTGCCCTTAATACAATAAATATAAATACTAAAAACTTTCAATGGACAACTTATTTAGGCATCAATTACAATAAAAGTAAAGTTGAAGAGGTGTTTGTGAATAAAGAAAGCAACCCTGCCTATTGGATGGCTGGACAGCCTATTAATCTAAAAGGATATGCCCCAAATTCAATATTTGTATTTAATTATGCAGGCGTTGATAAAGAAGGATACGGACAAATATTACAAAAAAATGGAAATATGGTTGCAATAAAATCATATCCATTTAATCCTAAAGTATTACTTCATGAAGATTTAAAATATGCGGGACAAATGAATCCTGATTTTGTTGGACGCTTAACCAATAACTTCCGTTTTAAAAACTTTGAACTATCCTTTATGTTTGTTTATCAGGGAGGACATGTTTTAATCAAAGACTCCTATAATGGAGAATATATAGGGTCAAGACCAGGTAGTGTAAATAAAGATATTGTTTATGCCTGGGAAAAAGAAGGAGATGAAAAAACTGCTAATATCCTTCCCCGTGTAGGAGCGTCACAATATTCATCTATAATAAAAAATTCAACAAAAAACATCATCGATGGAGATTTTATACGATTAAGAGATGTGGTGTTAAGTTACGAATTACCTCAATCTGTTCTTAATAAAAGCAATTTCTTTAAACGCGTAGTTTTTAACCTGAAAGGACAGAATCTTTATTTATGGACAAAAAACAAAGAAGATATTGACCCCGAAGCTCATGGTTTAGGACGCAGGTATTTTCCTGTAAATAAATCGGTATCATTAGGAGTTAATTTAACATTTTAAAAACAATGAAAATGAAAAAATATTTTTTATTCACAATGCTATTCATTACGCTGATAAGCTGTGATGATTATTTAGACATAAAGCCTAAGGGAAAAGTAATTCCCTCAACAATAGAAGATTATAATCTATTACTAGCTTCTATAATTATACTCCCTGTAGAAGATATATTATTTTCTTCGACTGACGATTATGTTATACCAACAGAACAATTAGGAGATATTAACAATCCAGATAATAATCTGCTGCATTTATATACATTCGAAAATCGTTTTTCCAATCCTGATATTCCTTGTATGACTTGGAATACTTTTTATCAAAATATTTACATTACTAATAAGGTTATTGATGAAATTGATACAGCCGAAGGAGAGGTAGGATATACTGATAAAGACAAAAAAATTATTAAAGCAGAGGCTCAATACTTTAGAGCCGCACAGTATCTTTTTTTAGTAAATATATTTGCAAAGCATTACAGCCAAAATGCTGATTCAGATTTAGCAATCCCTATTATCTTAAAAGCTGATATATCTCAAAATTCACCTGGAAAATCATCAGTAGCACAAGTTTATGAGTTAATAGAAGCAGATTTAAAAGCTGCTATTCCTAATTTGCCTAAAATTAGAAAAGAGATAAACCGCCCCAATATTGGAGCTGGATATGCGTTATTATCAAGAATGTATTTATACCAATCAAAATATGCATCAGCTTTGGAAAATGCAGAGTTGGCTCTTAAAGAAAATAATAATCTGCAAGATTACACAACTATGCCTGCCTCTTCCATTGAAAGTGCTTACAATGAAGAACAATACACCCGTTTTTCTTTTGGTTATTATAAAGGATTTACCAGAGGAAACTTTAGTGAAGATTTAATAAACGTATTTGAGAATAATAAAGAAGATGCTCGTTTTTCAAAAATAAATTCATTTCCCTGGAAATACGATTATTCAACAGGGCAATGGGTACAGGACACAACCAAAATCAGTACTGCTTATGTTATTCAACCAAATCCGTTACCATCTATTGCTGAAATGTATATTACTGCTGCCGAATGTTATGCCCGCTTAAGTAAATACCCGCAGGCTTTAGAAAAATTAAATTATTTAAGAAAAAACAGAATAACTGGCGTGCAGGATAAAACGGTAAATGATTTCACGTCAACAGATGAAATTCTAGATTTTGCACTAAATGAAAGAAGAAGAGAACTCGTTATGGGAGGAACTCGGCTATTTGATCTTAAGCGATTAAACTTAGAAACAAAATATCAAAAAGAAATAATTCACAAAGTAGAAATTATAGAAAATGATGTTGTTAAAGAATCGAAAGAGTACATAGCAGCTCCAAACTCCGGAAAATTAGTAATACCAATTCCTGCAAATGTCAAAAAATTAAATAATAATCTATAAACAAATGAAAAATATATTATTACACATAACACTCCTCATTATGGGAGGAGTGTTATTTTCCAGCTGCAATAGAACATCCGATAAACTGGTGATAAATACCCAAGATATAACTGATAAACAAGAAAAAATAATCAAATTCTACTCTTATAAATTTAAAGAGTTGGGAGCCATAACTATTAAACAAAATGGGAAAACAGAGTTTACCCCGGAATGGGAAAGTCCCCAGGTTGTTAAGCTCATAGAAAAAGGAAGTCGTAATACTATCTCTTTTATGTATGAAAAAGGAAATGTGGTGATAGACATAGCTTTAAACAAACAATCTGTTGATACTAAAAACACAAAAATCAATTATATTCATGAAACACAAAATGTTAAAGATTTTAAAGCTTTTCAGCAACAAAAGATTGAATTTGAAAAAAAAGATCAAAAATTATCAAAAGATTGGAATGCATTAATAGCTAAATATAAAACAAAGGACGAATTAGCAAAAGTCAGAAAACCTTTAGATGATGCATATAGTGCTTTTCTTAAAGAAAAATCAGAATATTACAACAATTATGTGAAGAAAAATAATAATGTTATTAGTCAACTCCTTTTTCTAACTGATTTGCGTTTTGCCCTAAAAACAAATACCTTGAGAAAGATTTTAGATGACACTCCCGAAAAATTTAAAAATACTCCATATTATAAAGATTTAGAAAAGAAATACTCTATTCTAAAAAATTTATCTATTGGTTCTATTGCTCCGGAAATAGTAAACCCCGATACTCTGGGTAATAATCTGGCATTATCTTCTCTTCGCGGGAAATACGTACTGCTCGATTTTTGGGCTTCGTGGTGCAGCCCTTGCCGTAAAGAAAATCCGTGGGTGAAAAAAGCCTATAATCGTTTTCACCAAAAAGGTTTTGATGTATATGCCGTTTCATTAGATTATCAAAAATATAAAAACAATTGGTTAAAAGCCATAAAACAAGATAAATTACCATGGCATCATGTTTCAGTTCTGAAAGGCTGGAAGGATCCTGCTGTAGAAACCTATAACATAAGAGGAATTCCAAGTCCTTTTTTGTTAGACCCGGAGGGGAAAATTATTGCCAAAGGCGATAGTCTGCGGGAAGAAAAATTAATTCAGACGCTTGAGAAAATTTTTAATAAATAATCAATATTCTGTAGTATTTCGAATTTAAGAAAATACCTTAACTCGATTTATCACAGAGGGTGTCCAAAAAGTGAATAAAACAGAGACCTCACAGGTTTTTGAAACCTGTGAGGTCTGAAAAATGGTATAAATTTATACGTTTTTAGTTTCTTTTCTGTTTATTGAAAACTTTTTGG
>PDWJ01002977.1_pt1 | contig 17214 bp, 11 predicted proteins | sample 1430881 | NCBI WGS metagenome assembly PDWJ01 (sample SAMN01162460, study PRJNA174530) | Oral metagenome, whole genome shotgun sequencing project. | biome: Marine environment; feature: Marine mammal; material: Swab sample of the gingival sulcus; isolation source: swab sample of gingival sulcus...
TGGTAAACAACAAGGCAATTTCAGCCAAAGCGCAACACAAATATGCCGCAAAAGGTGCCCATTTATTACAATTTAAGCCAACAGAAAAGCAGATATTATTAGATAGTGGCATTCAGATTATTGAAGACGCATTTTTAGAAGAATATGCTGGTTACGTCAGACACGATGCCATAAAGTTATCAGAAAGCGCGTTAAACTTAGTTGAAACCGTGCGCTATATCAAACGACGTCGCTAAATTGCTGATGATAGCTCTTCACGGCTTAGTAGTTAGGTTATAATAAATGTAGTAATCACTTGAAAAATATTGATATAAATCGACTAAATTTAACTGTTCAGTTGAAAGATACTACTTTGTGTCATCTCGACTAGGTTGCATACACGAGCAGTAAACGCTCGGCGTTTACGACCAGTGCAAGAACGCTAGTGAAGTGGAGAAAACTCGCTATTATAGTCACGGCTTATCACATACTTATTGAGAAACATTATTTTTCGCAGAATAATGCAGTATGTCATCTCGACCAACGTGGAGAGATCCTATAAGGCATGATGCGTTCAATGAGAAAAATGAACAAAGGAGGATTAAATGAAAATGACAAAGGCGGAACCCTACAAGATTAAGATGGTTGAACCACTTAAAATGATTACGCGTGAAGCGCGTCAACAAGCGCTGATTGAAGCGGGGTATAATCCATTTTCGCTCAAGGCAGATGATGTTTACATCGACCTATTGACTGATTCTGGTACAGGCGCAATGAGCGATAGGCAATGGGCAGCGCTGATGATGGGCGATGAATCATATGCTGGTTCAAGAAGCTTTTATCGTCTTGAAAAAGTGGTTAAAGACATTACAGGTTACAAGTACGTTATACCAACTCACCAAGGTCGTGGTGCTGAACAGGTTTTATTTCCCAATGTGTTAAAAAACAAAGGCGACTATATTATTTCAAATATGCACTTTGATACAACGAAGGCCCACGTTGAAATTGCGGGTGGTCGCGCAGTAAACACAATAGATGAAATCGCCTTTGACACACAGACTTATCATCCTTTTAAGGGTAACTTTGACCTAGCTAAAACTGAACAGTTTATCATCGATAAAGGCGCTGATAAAATTGCCTGTATCGTGATGACCGTCACGTGTAATTCGGCTGGTGGTCAGCCGGTTTCAATGGAAAACATGCGTGGCGTCAAAAAAATTGCCGATAAGTATGGTCTTAAACTATTTATTGACGGCGCACGTTATGCTGAAAATGCTTACTTTATCAAAGAACGCGAAGCGGGCTATCAAGATAAGACACTGCGTGAAATTGCCCGTGAAATGTTTGACCTTGCTGATGGTATGGCAATGAGCGCTAAAAAAGATGGTCTCGTCAACATGGGTGGCATACTGACATTTAAAGATGACGAAGCACTTTACACAGCATGTCGTTCAACCTGTGTGCCAATGGAAGGGTTCCCAACCTATGGTGGTTTATCAGGTCGCGATATGGAAGCCTTAGCAGTTGGCTTAGATGAAGCGCTTGAAGTAGAATTTCAGGCTAGCCGCATTGGTCAAGTCACCTATTTAGGCGAAAAATTAAAAGCTGCTGGTGTACCAGTACAGTATCCAATTGGTGGTCATGCCGTCTTTGTCGACTGTAAAAAAATGTGTCCACATATACCTTATTACGAGTTTCCGGCACAGGCAGTCTGTAATGCGGTTTATTTAGAGTCGGGCGTTCGACCAGTTGAAATTGGGTCGTTCTTATTAGGGCGTGACCCCGATACAGGCGAAAATTTAGAATCACCACTCGAATTGATGCGCCTGACAATTCCTAGACGTGTTTATACCAATAATCACATGGACGTTGTCGCAGAAGCAGTAGTCGAAGTTATGAAAAAGGCCGACACGCTTAAAGGTTTAACCTTTGATTACGAGCCAAAAGTTTTAAGACACTTTACGGCGCGCTTAAAGCCAATTGATTAAAGTATAATAAGTTAACTATCCAGTCAAGTTGTCATTTCGAGCATCGTCGAGAAATCTAGTTTTTTTAAAAGTGAGATCTCTTTACTATGGTCGAGATGACGTGATGTTGTGCAGTGCGATTAAATAGTTAATAGAATATTAAATAGTAAAAAAATTGCAAGCGGATGATAAATACGAACTGTTTGCAATTTTCCATTTATTGATATTGTTTGGCTTACAGATGGCAATGTGATATACTATTGACATGTAAACTAGAAATTGAACGATAGGTGATTAATTTGAAAATTTCAACCAGTGCAGGTGGCGTCGTGTTTTTAGGTGATACGATGTTGCTTTTGATGAAAAAAAACGGTGATTGGGTGCTACCAAAAGGGCGAATTGAAGAAAATGAACATAGATCACAAACAGCATTACGCGAAGTATTAGAAGAGGCAGATGTCAGAGCGACAATTCACGAATACTTAGGTAAAATTCACTACGAATTTTACAATGTTTGGCGCAACAATGAAATGACCAGTAAAACCGTACATTGGTATTTGATGACGACAAAGTCAAAACACTGTCACCCACAGCGTGAAGAGGGTTTTAAAGTGGCGCGTTTTGTGCCAATTGATCAAGCTTTTAATATGGTACACTACGACGACGAGCGTAAAATTGTCGGCAAGGCAATTGCGCTTTATACCGAAAAATTTCTGAAGGCCAGTATTTAGGTGAAACCATGTCTTATGCTTCAAAGATAAAGACCGATATCGCAGTGCAGATGTCAGGTGGACGCAAACGCCAAATGGCAGAACTTTCAGCGCTTGTTAGAGCTTGCGGTACGCTGACAATACGTTCGCAAGGTAGACTTGATCTTAGTTTAGCAACTGAAAATAAAGCTGTTTCTGAAACAATACAGACACTATTTGACAAGCTGTTTGATATTAAAGGGCGTTTAATTTCAATTGAAAAAGAATCGTTAAATAAGCATGTCATTTATCAACTTGTTGTCAGCGATGTCAAAGATGTATTGTCTCAGCTTGGCGTCATTGATACGGCGCAAATGTTTAACATTATCGATGATGTTCCCAATTTCGTGTTTGCCGATAACGCCAATTCGCGCGCCTATATTCGCGGTATGTTTTTAGGGGCAGGTTCAATTAGTGACCCTGAAAAGTCATATCATTTAGAATTTGTTGTCAATTCAAAACAATTTGCCATACGCTTTGTCGAGTTGTTAAAGGCCTTTGATATCTTTGCTAAAATACTAGAGCGCAAGCACCATTATATTATCTATTTAAAAGATTCAAATCAAATTGTCGATGTACTCAATATCATTGGTGCGCATCGCTATTTGTTGTCTTACGAAAATACCCGTGTTAACAAGGCGATGCGTAATAAAGTTAATCGCATTGTCAATTGTGATACGGCAAATGTTAAGAAGATGATGGCTGCTGCCGACAAGCACATTTTAGCAATCAATACCATTAAACAAAACCTCAGTTTTGATACACTACCCGAATCATTAAAAGAAATCGCCCAACTACGTCTAGCTAATCGCGAGATGACCTTACTTGAATTAGGGCAACTAATGACACCACCGATTAGTAAGTCGGGTGCAAATCATCGTATGCAAAAGTTGATGAAAATAGCCGATTCGATCAAAAATAATAACAAAAATCTTCCATATGCCGATAATTAAATTAGCGACTGCACTTTATTAAAAGCGTCGTGTTAAAGTATTCCAACAGCGCTAATGGCTATATAAGGGAAGAGGTATGAAAAGATCATTTTTAGCAATTTTTTTGTGTGTGGTATTATTAATGACAGCCTGTAAACCACCGGCTACGCCACGTGAAGCCACTTGGCAAAGAATTGTCGACAGCGCCAAAAATTCGACTGTAGAATTTTATACGTGGACAAATGATAAAAATATACGCGATTGGTTTAATAAATCAGTACACAAAAAATTAAAAGAAGATTACAGCGTTAACTTAAAACTGACTGATTCTGATTTTAAGCATGTTCTTGAGCAATTAGAAGCCGATAAACTAGCTGATAATAGAATTGGTAAAATTGATTTATTGTGGTTAAATGAAACACAGTATACAGAGCTAAAAAGCAAAGACTTGCTATACGGTCCATTTTTAGAAGATATTCACGATTACGCCGTCTACTTTTCAGACGAAGACTTAATGCTTAACTACATTGGCAGTACGCCCATTGAAGGATATCTAATACCATTTGACAAGAAAATTCTAACTTATTATTATAATCGTGATGTGCTCAGCGAAGCGCCGACTTCGATTGATCAATTAAAGCGCATGCTGGCAGATAACCCCGGTGTATTTACTTATCCAGCACCACAAGACCCAGTAGGCGGTGCCTTTGTCAGGTCAATAATACTAGATTTTGTCGATGCTGAAAAATTTTATGAAAAAGAATTGACAGAAGCTGAACTAGACGCTTTAATTGAACCTGGCCTTAACTATTTAAGTGCAATAGCCAAAGATTTATTAAATCAGGGCAAGACCTACCCTGCGACAATTGAAGAACTGGACCAGTTGTTTTCGAATAGTGATGTTGCCATAACCATGTCATTTGACTATCAACACGGTTCTAAAATGACCGCCAAGGGAACGTTTCCATTTGGCACGCGTCCGTTTATTATGTCAAAAGAAAATGTTTGTTTACAGCAGTACTTAGCGATACCCTTTAATGCGGCAAATAAATCGGCAGCAATGCTGGTAATCAATCAAATGCTTGGCAAAAAAATGCAAATGAATAAAATGCGTAACGTTGCTTATGGCGGCTTACCGCCTTACAGCGTTACGCATATTGGCGACGAAATGCGCGACAGTATTGATCGTTCACTACACAAGAAAAGCATAGTCAAGATATTACCGTTGTTAGAAAGTGGCGTTAAGGATATTCCAGCGCAATATCATGACTATATCAATGAGGCTTGGCAAAAAGCCGTACAATATAATAAAGAGTAAAATATTTTGGGGTAAACAATGTCATTTGTTCACTTACATTTACATACTGAATACAGTTTATTAGATGGCTTTGCGCGTATCGACCAGTTGTTTGAAAAAACAGCACAACTTGGTATGGATGCCGTTGCCATTACAGATCACGGCGTCATGTTTGGCGCCGTTGAATTTTATAAAAAGGCAAAATCGCATGGTATAAAGCCGATCATTGGCTGCGAAGTATATTTAGCAGCTAGAACGATGGCTGATAAAATGCCAACCTACGACAAGCGGCGTTCACATCTTATTTTACTTGCAGAAAACGAAACAGGCTATCAAAATTTAATTAAACTGGTTTCGAAGGGGTTTACCGAAGGGTTTTACTATAAGCCACGTATTGACAAAGCGTTATTAAAACAATACAGTGACGGGTTAATTGCGCTGAGCGCTTGTTTGGCGGGTGATGTTCAAACAGCCTTAAATAACAATGACTACGCTTTTGCTAAGCAGCTAGTCGAAGAATATTTGACAATTTTTGACCGCGATCATTTTTATTTAGAATTGCAAGACCATGGTATTATAGAACAAAAAAAAGTCAATAAATTACTGCTTAAGCTGGCAACTGAATGTGACGTTCAACTGGTTGCAACTAATGACGTGCACTATATTGAAAAGGCTGATGCCAAAACGCACGACGTACTACTCGCCATTCAAACTGGAAAAACATTAACCGATACAAGTCGTATGCGCTTTAAAAGTGAAGAATTTTACTTAAAGTCGCCTCAGCAAATGAAAGACTTATTTTCGTATGCACCGCAGGCAATCGAAAATACGGTTAAAATTGCAGCGCGTTGCCAGTACGAATTTGATTTTAACACTACCCATTTACCAACTTTTTACCCACCAAAGCCGCTTACCAGCAAGCAGTATTTAATTCAGTTATGTGAAAAGGGCATAGCAGAAAAATATCAAAATAATGATATTGCGCAGCAGCGCCTAGAATATGAGTTAGCGACCATATTTGACATGGGTTACGAAGACTATTTTTTAATCGTCTGGGACTTTGTCAACTATGCCAAGCAAAACGGCATTTTGGTAGGGCCTTGTCGTGGCAGTGGCGGTGGTAGTATTGTCGCCTACTGTTTAGATATCATAGCAGTTGATCCCTTAAAATACAATTTGCTATTTGAACGCTTTTTAAACCCTGAACGCATTACTATGCCCGACTTTGATATTGATTTTCAAGATGACAGACGCGGTGAAGTGATTGATTATGTCGTTTCAAAATACGGCGCTGACCATGTAGCACAAATTATTACCTTTGGTACGATGGGGGCCAGAGCGGCAATTAGAGATGTCGGCCGCGTACTTGGCATGGCCTACGGTGATGTCGATGCCATTGCCAAGGCAATACCGTTTCAACTGGGCATTACAATTGAGCGCGCTTTAAAGGGCAATGATACGCTGCGCGAACAATACCAAACTAATGGTGAAGTGCGCCGCTTAATCGATACAGCAAGGGCACTTGAAGGCATGCCGCGCCATGCCTCTACCCATGCCGCGGGCGTCGTTATTGGCGAAAAGCCGATCGACAGTTATGTGCCACTTTATTTACATGATAAGAGCATTTCAACGCAGTACAATATGGACATATTAGCAGAATTGGGCTTGTTAAAATTTGACTTTTTAGGTCTGACGACATTGACCATTATTAAAAATGTGCTCGATTTAATTAAACAAACGACGGGCGAATTGGTTGACTTAGAAGCGTTGCCACTTGATGATAACAAGGCCTATCAGCTAATTGCCAAAGGCAATACACTTGGCGTGTTTCAGCTAGAATCAGCTGGCATGATTCGCTTTATGAAAGCTTTAAAACCGTCTTGCATTGAAGATATTATAGCGGGCATTTCGCTGTATCGTCCAGGGCCAATGGATTCGATTCCAACTTATATTAAAAATAAGAACAATCCGCACAATATTCACTATGTAACGCCCGAATTAAAGCCAATTCTCGATGTGACCTATGGCTGTCTTGTCTATCAAGAACAGGTGATGGAAATCGTCAGAAAACTAGGCGGTTATAGTTATGGTCGGTCAGATTTAGTGCGCCGTGCGATGAGTAAGAAAAAAATGGCAATCATGCGCGAAGAACGCAGACACTTTATCTACGGTTTAGATGATGAAGACGGCAATATCGTCATTAAAGGTTGCGTTAGAAACGGTATAGCAGTTAATGCTGCCGAAATAATATTTGATGATATGATCGACTTTGCTAAATATGCCTTTAATAAATCGCACGCGACAGGCTATGCCGTTATCGCTTATCAAACGGCCTATTTAAAGGCGCATTATCCGCTGGAATTTATGGCGGCTTGTATGACGGCGAGTATTCATTCGCACAAAAAAATAGCGCGTTATATCAAGGCCTGTAAAGATATGAACATTGCCGTGCTAGCGCCTGATGTCAAAACTTCGCAAGCTGTTTTTTCAGTTGAAAATGGCGCCATTCGGTTTGGCTTATTTGCCATTAAACACGTCGGTAAGGGGCTGGTAAGGGCAATTATAAATGAACGTCAAAAGCGACCATTTAGCGATATCGAAGATTTTATCGAGCGAATTGATGGGCGCGAACTCAATAAAAAAGCAGTTGAAGGCCTGATAAAAGCGGGTGCGTTAGATAGTTTTGGCGTGCAACGCGCTATTTTGCTAGTTAATTACGAACGTTTATTAAGTAGTGTGCAACAGCGCCAGCGTAACAGTGCTGTTGGTCAACTCAGTTTGTTTGATGAATTGGGTGATATTGAAAAGCCACAATTCAATTATGCGATGCGGCGACCACTTAGCCTGACCGAACGGCTCAATTATGAAAAAGAAGTGCTAGGCATTTATGTCAGTGCCCATCCGCTTGACAATTTTAGACGCGTTATCAATGACATCAGCTCAATTAATGTTGCCGACTTAACTGATGATAGTGGTATGCCAGATGCCAGTTTTGAAAATCAACGCCACCAATTAGTGGGCATTATTACACGGCTGTCAATTAAAAATACGCGGCGCGGCAATGCGATGGCATTTGTGACATTAGAAGATTATACAGGTGATATTGAAGTCGTCGTCTTTAGCAAGACATTTCAACAATATCGTCATCTAATAAAAGATGATAATATCGTCGTGATAACGGGTACTATTAATCTGAAAGATGAAGAACAAGTAACTTTAATTGCCGATGTTATCAGACCAATTAATAAATCGTTTATGGTAAGAGAAGAACAGTCGGCTTATCAAACTGATTACACTAATAAATTAATTTATTTAAGAGTTGAAAAATTGTCACCTAAGCAGCAAAGTTGGCTAGACGGTATAAGTCATCAGTACAAGGGTGATCAGGTTATAAAGATATTTCAAACAAACAATCAAAAGGTACTCGTCTATAAGCGCGGCGTGCTTTTAAACGACCAAGTAGTCGCTAAATTCAATCATTATTTTGGCGCTGACAATGTGCGCCTAGTGGACAATAAATAAATATTCTAACGTGCGATGTAACGTAGTATTTCAAATGTAGTCGAGAAATCTCAGCCAATTTGTCATTTCGAGCATAGTCGAGAAATCTCGGGTTTAAAAGAACGCTTCACTAGCGATGACGCACGTTGCAACTGAATAATTACGATAACAAAAGAAAAAAAGAACAATAATTCTGAAAATTTGGTATAATAAGATGATAAGTTAAATGGGAGGAAACATGAAAAAGACAAAAATAGTATGTACGATTGGACCAGCTAGTCAAGACAGAGCAGTGTTCACAGATTTAGTCAAACGGGGTTTAAATGTTGCCAGATTAAATTTTTCGCACGGCAATCACGAAGAACATCTCGAAAGAATTAACATGATAAAGTCGGTTCGCGAAGAATTAGGTGAGCCAATTGCCATTTTATTAGACACCAAAGGCCCTGAAATTAGATTGGGTAAATTTGCCAAAGAGGTGCAGTTAAAAGAGGGTGACAGCTACACTTTAACCACTGAAGACTATCTCGGCGACGCTCAAAAGTGTAACGTATCTTATGATGGTTTGCCAGATGATGTCGAGGTCGGCGATAAAATACTGATTGATGATGGCCTTGTTGAATTAGAAGTTGTTGAAGAACCATCGAAAACGGAAATTAAGTGTAAAGTTAACAATTCAGGTATTATAAAAAGCAACAAGGGCGTCAATGTACCAGGTGTCAAAATAAACTTGCCGTCACTGACACCAAAAGATATTAGCGATATTGAGTTTGGTATCGCACAGGGCATCGACTTTATCGCGGCATCTTTTATTAGAAAAGCAGCTGACGTGTTGGCGATTCGTGAAGTATTAGAGCGCAATAATGCTTTTGATATTCACATTATTTCTAAAATAGAAAATCGCGAGGGGGTTGATAATCTCGATGAAATTATTCGCGTGTCCGATGGTTTAATGGTTGCGCGTGGCGACTTGGGGGTTGAAATTCCGACCGAACAAGTGCCGCTTGAACAAAAGAAAATGATTGAAAAGTGTAACCAAGCAGGTAAAGTAGTCATTACAGCAACTCAGATGTTGGATTCTATGATCAGAAACCCACGCCCGACTAGGGCTGAAACAACAGATGTTGCCAATGCTATTTTTGATGGTACCGATGCCATTATGTTATCGGGTGAAACGGCTGCTGGTAAATATCCTGAAGAATCAGTCGAAATGATGGCGACGATTGCGCGTGCTACCGAAGAAGCGCTTGATTACGAAAATATCATGTATAAGCGCAGGCTTAAAAAGGCGGCTGATGTTACCTATGCGGTTTCACATGCTACAGTGACGACAGCAAGTGATTTAAGGGCATCGGCGATTATTACGGCGACGGCTTCTGGTTTTACAGCTAGAAAAATATCAGAAAACCGCCCACAGTCGATGATTATTGCAGCTTGTACCGAAGAGCGGGTCAGAAGAAAGCTGGCACTTGTCTGGGGCGTCTATTCATTTATTATTCCGCCTGAAACGACAACTGAAGCTATCTTTGATAAATCGTTGGCACGTGCGCGCGAGCTAAATTATATTAAAGAAGGTGAAATTGTCATTATTACAGCGGGTGTGCCCGTGGGTGTTGCTGGCGCGACCAACTTAATGAAAGTGCATTTGGTTGGCGAAATATTAATGAAAGGTCTTGGTATTGGCACCGAAGTTATTACTGCTAAAGTCTGCACAGCTAAAGATGGCGACGAGGCGCGCAGTAAAATTGAAGATGGCGATATCTTGGTTGCCTATGCAACTGATAAAGACATGATGGATTCAGTTAATAAAGCGAGTGCCTTAATTGTCGAAGAAGGCGGTTATACATCGCACGCTGCCATTGTGGCGCTAAACTTGAACAAACCTGTTATCGTTGGCGCAACCAATGCAATGCAAAAGTTTAAAGATGGTCAGTTGGTAACACTTGATTCTGATAAAGGTATTATCTATGCTGGCAAAACAAGAGTCTTATAATAAACGACAAAAAAACGAGTGGCAAATCGCTACTCGTTTTTTTACGCTTTAAAATTATGTGGAGAGATCTCGCATTTAAAACCCGAGATTTCTCGATTACGGCTACGCCGTTCACTCGAAATGACAACTTCATTAAATCGTTAGAAATTATTTTAAATAATCCAAATCGACATTAAAATAAGTTGGCGCTGTAATCGGGTTTTCGATAATATAGTCGCCAATCTTTGTCAGTTTGCGATCGTCGATATAGATTTCAATGTTTTCAATAAAGGGTATACAATTAGCAGATAACGCTAAGCCCTCAATTAATGCTGCACAATATTGTGCATTCGCTTTGCAATATGTTTCAAAAGCATCATTAAATGTTAATTTTAAAGTGTTGGCCACGACTTGGGTATTCTTTAATTCTACTGTCTTCGCCAGTAGCGGTGGAAATATTTTGTTTTTCGATAGTTCATAAGGGTTTTGATAGGCAGTAACAATTTGCGCCATCATTTCATTTGCTGATTCTGATGCGTTAATCGGGTATGGCACCCAAGTCATATAGTCGTCTTTAACCAATGGTAAATAGACACATGGCATACGTTTGACATCATAGTTTTGGTTGAGGTCGATATCGCCAAAAGCCTTTGAAGTTTTTTTGCCGTCTACTAAAAGCGAAACCTTATTGACGACTAAATCACCTTTCGAGTATTTTAAAGTGCTGAGTAAATTGTTTAAAGCACTTGTTGCGATGGCGTTATCAGCAAAATCTGTTAAATTCGATGACAATAATTTTAATTCTAATACGCCAGCTGAATACCAAATGTAACTGACATAAGGAAACGAAGCGTGTTTGGCAACGCCATGGTAGTTCGGCACGGTCGCTAAGGTATTTAATAGACGTCTAAAACTGTTTTTACCGGCAATTTCTTTTGTATATACAGGAAATCTAATGTCTGCTTGGTCTGAACTGTAGTAGACGGGAATAAGCGGTGCTGTTACAGCTTCAATTGCTTTGCCATTGGCTTTTAAGCCAGTAGCAGGTACAAAGACATAGGCGTCTAGTTCAATTGAATCATTTAATAGCGATATTTCAGCTGTAATATTATCTGAACGATATTGGTCATTGCGCTTTAATTTTTTAATATAATAGGTTGTGCGCTGACCTTCGTTTGCAATGTCGTATTCAAAATCGTCAAGCGTCAAGCGCTTTGTATTGCCAATATAATTGGTGAGTATTGCTTCAAAAGTAAGCTGGTCACGTTCGAAATCGGTTAAACTTCTAGAGCTGTCAATTGCAAAGCGAAATAAATCGTCTTTGGCAGCTAATTTTGTCAAGACAATCTTACTGGGCGGCAATACGGCATCTTCCGTTTCGGGCGCAACGATATTTGACATATTCAGTGTAAAAATAGATGAATTAACAGGAATGACAAACGTTGTCACAACTAGCAATATATAGGTTATCAAAGTAATCAATTGCTTCATAAATTGTTCTCCAATTTTTAGCGCTATTTGTAAATCATTCTGATTGTCATTTCGAGCGTAGTCGAGAAATCTCGGTTTTGACTTTAGGTTTTAAGTATTTGGCTTTAAGGGTTTAGGTTTTCCTTACCACTTTTAGCTTTCTACTTTCAACTTTACAGTCATTTCGAGTAGGTTGCATACACAAGCAGTAAACGTATAGCGTTTACGACCAGTGCATGAGCCGAGAAATCTCACCCCGCTTGTCATTTCGAGCGCAGTCGAGAAATCTCGCCTCTTCGCCTTTATAGTATCATTATAAAAAATAACCGTTCATTTTTCTAGTCTTTTAGCAAATTCTTTTTTAATTTTGTGAAATATTAGCCCACTTGAAAAAAACAGTATAAAAAAGTATACTGGTTTTAGTGAGAAACTAATGAAAGGAGGTAGTGATGGATTACAATAGAGAAAAAATAGTTGCAATGTTAAAAGAACATGTGCATTCAGAGAGTTTGCAAAAACACAGCTATGCAGTTGAGGCAGGCATGGCAATTTACGCCAAGTACTTTGGCGAAGATGAAGCTAAGTACCGTGCTGTTGGTTTGTTACATGACTGGGACTATGAAGAATACCCCGATACGCACCCGGCATTGGGTCTAGAATGGTTAGCCGAAAGAGGCTTTGATGCCGAATTTATTCAGGCTGTTAAAGGCCATGCTGAACACGATGTATCAGAAAGGCCAAGCCAAATTGCCAAGACATTATTTGCCGTCGATGAACTGGCCAGTTTTATCGTCGCTGTCGCCTTAATGCGACCAACCAAATTTGACGGCATGAAAGTAAAATCGGTCACTAAAAAGCTGAAAGATAAGCGCTTTGCAGCAGCCGTTAATCGTGACGAAATTAAACGCGCTGCCGCAGAATTGGGCGTAGAATTAAACGAACATATCCAGCGCGTTATCACTGGCTTACAAGAACAGCAAGCCTTTTTAGAAGGCATCGGTCAATCATTAGTTTAGGAGCAATTATGATAAAATTACCAGAAAAACTATCACTTGCCTATTTGCCAACGCCAATTGAAAAATTAAAACAAGATTACGGCGCTAATTTATATGTAAAGCGCGACGATTTAACTGGCGCTGAAATATCGGGCAACAAAGTGCGCAAGTTAGAATATTTAATACACGACGCCAAGCAAAAGGGCTATCAGCTGTTGATTACCTGTGGCGGCATTCAGTCAAACCATGCTAGAGCAACGGCAGTAACAGCTTCTAAAACTGGCTTAAAAGCCCATTTGGTCTTACTGCACGAAGGTGATTTACCAAGACGCGGTAATGTCTTTTTAGACCAGCAGTTTGGTGCCAAAATTACAACGATTACAGCAGACGAATTTAAACGCGTTGAACAGATTATGGACGATTTGGCAGCTGAATATGCCAAAGTTGGCGTGAAAGCCTACCCAATTCGGGTGGGTGCATCAAACGCCATTGGCAATTTTGGCTATATCAACACCTTTAATGAAATACTTGAAGATGAAAAACGCTACGGCGTTAAGTTTGACACAATTGTCTGTACCGTGGGGTCAGGTGGCACCTATGCAGGTTTGTTTTTAGGTAACTACTTAACAGGTTCCAATAAGCGCATTGTCGGCGTTAATATCTGTAATTCGGCAGATTATTTTAAAAGCGAAATACAGCGCATTGCCAATCAAACGCTGACATTACTCGGTAAACCAGCTGATTTAACAGCCGACCAGTTTGAAATCGTCGATGGTTTTGTCGGGCGTGGCTACGCCTTGTCAACTGAAACAGAAATCGACTTTATAAAAAAAGTTATCAGAGAAGAAGCCATTTTATTTGACCCCGTCTATACGGGTAAGGCATTTCGCGGCTTAGTAACAACACTTAAAGAAACACCTGATAGCATTGTCAAAAGCTCAAGTGATAATGTTTTATTTGTACACACTGGCGGACTGTTTTCAGTATTTGCCAAAGAAGATTTGTTTTATTAAAGCCAAATTTTTCAGTTAAGTCTGTCATTATAATTACTGTTAGACGGTTAGGTTTATACTTAGCCGTTTTTTAGGGTACTTAATAAATTCTTAAGAATTAAGCGCTATTTTATTTAAGATATTTCGCTTATAATGACTTTAGAAAGGGGGAACTATGCAATATAATATATTGGTTTGTGATGATGACAAGGCGATTGTTGACGCTATCGCTATTTTGCTAAATCAGACTGGCTATAACGTGCTAAAGGCTTACGATGGTAATCAGGTAATCGAACAGTTGGGTCAGAACGAAACAGAAATCCATTTGTTAATACTCGATGTGATGATGCCGCGAAAAGACGGCTTATCAGCACTGATAGAATTGCGTCAAAAGCATAATATTCCAGTGATTGTACTCTCGGCAAAATCGCAAGATGCTGACAAGGTGATTGGGCTAGATTTTGGTGCCGACGATTACATGACAAAGCCCTATAATCCGCTTGAATTACTGGCACGTGTAAAGTCTCAATTGCGTCGTTACGCGACATTGGGTGGCATGGAAAAATCTGACTCGCTGTTACAAGTAGGTGGTTTGACCCTTAATAGTGAAGAAAAATGGGTTAAGCTAGATGGCGAAAACGTCAGTATGACAGCGACAGAGTTTCAGATATTGCAACACTTAATGCGACAACCAGGGCGCGTTTTCTCGATTGAACAAATTTATGAAGGCGTTTGGGGCGAAACGGCTTATAATGCTAACAACACAGTGGCAGTACACATTAGGCGTATTCGTGAGAAAATTGAAATTGAACCAAAAAATCCAAAATATTTAAAGGTGGTGTGGGGAATTGGCTACAAAATCGAACAACTTTAGCTATCATATTATAAGCAAGATAACGGCGCTTATTTTGCTGGGCGCATTGATATTTAGTTTTATTGTGTCAGCGACCTTTTTTATTAATTATTCGCATTATATCGATCGCGATTATTATTACCAAACATATGACTTTGACGATGCTGTCGCCGATATTTTTCACTATACGATTCGCAATGAGCCGCAATCAGTGCATCGCGTCGCACGTAGTGCTGAGTACACTGCTTATGATGCAAGCGGTCGGATAATCAGCGGGCTGTCTACAGTCAATCGCAAGCTGGTCGATTACAATCCAGATGAATGTGCTTTTATCTTAACGCGAGACGACCAAACCGTTGAATTTAAACAACGTGTACCAGCGCGTTCTTTTTTGGTGGGTAAAGACTATAACTTACCGCCGTACCACGTTTTTCGTGCGCCAAAAGACGGTGAGCGCGCTAGGGCAAAAACATATCTAGTTACGTTTAAGTTAGCGCTGCAAGATGATCAAATTGGGCAAAAATATGCTGATTTTGTCTTTTATCAAAAAGCAGAGCGGTTAATGTTGCTGACTTTGTTTGGCAGTTTTATCATTGGTTTAATTCTTGCTTATTACCTTATTGTGACAACTGGTAAGTTGCACAAACACGATCAGGTAGCGCTTAATCTATTTGATAAAATACCAGGTGAAATCATTGTCATCAGCGATGCCCTGATAATCATATTTATGTTTTCGGTCTTGCTAAAAATAATTTATTCACTTCAGTCAGTATTTAGTTTTTCGGGTTTAAGTGTCGGTTTTTTAATCGCTTCATTAACGCTGACATTGCTGACGGTTTATGGTTTTTTGACAATTATGTCATTGGCGAGAAGTATTAAGGCAAAGCGTGTTGTCGAACGTTTTATCAGTTTGCGTATCTTGAATGCAATGATTATATTCACAAAGTCGTTCTTTAGTATCGATAATTGGCGTAGTCGTTATTCTATTAAGGCATTACTTTATTTGTTGGGGTACGGTTTATTTAATGCGACGATAGCAATTATCATTACCAATGTTGATCCGAGACCATTAGGTCTTATTAGTTTACTGCTGTTATTAGTAGTCAATGTATTTGCCGTAGCGTGGCTAAAAAAACAGCTTAATTCACTACGACAAATTATTGATTTTACAAGTGATGCGGTCAATAGTGGTGGCGCTTTAGCACTTGATAACCAGCAATTAGCGGTATCTTTTAGAGATTTTGCCGATGATGTTTGTGCGCTAAAAGACGGTTTATCATCAGCGGATGAACAAGCGATAAAAAACGAAAGAATGCGCGTCGAACTGATTACCAATGTGACGCATGATTTAAAAAACCCCTTGACATCAATTATTAGTTATGCAGATTTACTGTCAAAAGAAGAGTTAGCTACGGACGACGCGCGTCAGTATGTGACGGTGATAACAGAAAAGTCGAATCGTTTAAAAGAATTAATTGATCATTTGGTAGAGGCGTCTAAGGTGACCAGTGGCATAGCTGAAATTAAGCACGAGGCAGTTGATTTAATTGCGTTGGCAAAGCAAGTTGAAGGTGAATACCATGCTGCACTAGCCGAAAACGATTTACAGTTTATTATACAGACTAAGCTACAAGTTGCGATGGTCAATACCGACACAAGCTACTATACGCGCATATTGGACAACTTGTTTTCCAATATTGTCAAATATGCCATGTCGGGTACGCGTGTCTATTGCAGTATTGAAGCTGATAATGGTTATCGCCTTTGCCTCAAAAACGTTTCAGCTGACCCGCTTACCATATCAGAAGACGAACTGATGGAACGTTTTGTCAGAGGTGATCAATCGCGCAGCACAGAAGGCAATGGCTTAGGCTTATCAATTGCCAAAAGTTTGGCGTTGGCGCTTGATGTAAAGCTAACCATAGACTTAGATGGCGATTTGTTTAAGGCCTGTTTGCATCATAAGGAAGAATAGTGATGAAAAAAATAATCTTATTACAACTGAAAATCGCGTTGTTCTTTTAGACGTAAACGTCAAATACATTTCGAATGTTTATAAGTTTATTAAGAAATACGCTAGAATATGTAGTAGTGAACTAATAGGCGTTCTTATTATTGTGATGTTGTTTTAGCTGATATTTTTATACATTTCGATAACCTTAAAACCATAATCAATTATTATCAATTTGGCAATCTCAAATAATAGTTATAAATAGTATTTGAGTTTTTATTTTACTTATTTTCTAATATGATGGTGCCAGGTTGCTTTTTTTAAAAAGCCATCTGTATGAAAGTATCTAAGAAAACTGGACTTAGTTATAATTCAGTATTAACACATTATTTTTTAGAACAATATACTTAAAAAAATTGCAAACAGCAAAGAAAAAAGCAATTTTATTTTTAAAGGTGGATTTTTACTGTCTAATGTTATCGGTATAGGTGAAAGAACAACAGTAGATATAGACTTTTCAATAAGGCAATTTGAACTCACTGAAAAAAATATCAAA
>PDWJ01006097.1_pt1 | contig 17200 bp, 11 predicted proteins | sample 1430881 | NCBI WGS metagenome assembly PDWJ01 (sample SAMN01162460, study PRJNA174530) | Oral metagenome, whole genome shotgun sequencing project. | biome: Marine environment; feature: Marine mammal; material: Swab sample of the gingival sulcus; isolation source: swab sample of gingival sulcus...
ATCTGGTGCCTGCCCTGATTCAGGTGGAGGCCACTCAACAACAGATGGACTCCACCACCTGCGCGCTCCCCGTCAAGGACACCTTGACAACGCACTACTGCATTTTGTAAAAAAGTATACTCCCTCGTAGTAAGCTTGTCGAACCACAACCACCCTTCGATCAGCTCATGACAAACGGCCACCCATGTATACTTAAACTTACGGAACACTGTACTCCTGCTTAGGGATCGAAATACGCAAAAAAAACATGACGTATTCTCTGCGTCTCTGCGGTGGATTCTGACAAAGATCGTGAAATTTCACCTGTGCAACGACTTATAACTTGACAGCTCTTTTTATTCTCGCTTACTGTGACACCACTTTCTCCCGGTATCATTGGGATGAACTGGAGAATATAAAAAGTTTTGTATCACTTGCGTCCCGCTTGTGACACGCACGGATAGACGGCACGGTATTGAAAGCCATACAAACGAGAACGTGTGCGGTACAGAAAAGAGGATTATTTTATGGAAAAAGATACGCAGCACCCACAAGAAGAAATTCGTGAAGAACAGGCAACCCCAGCCCTTTCCGCGGAGACGATTGCTGACACGCTATCGCAAGAACTTGGGAAAGTCGTCGGCCTCGATCAAAACTTGCTCGAACACTGTGTCGAATTTTTAGGCAGCATGAAAAATAAAGAGGTACAAGCCACGCTCAAAGCGCTGAAAAATTCGCTTGGCGAACAACTGTTGCCTCTCCTGGAAATAATGGCTCAGCACAACAATGCCGCGGTTGCGGAGCTCGGTATTAATGGAATGGGGACAATTCAGTCCTTCAAAGCCGCCCAGTTGCTCGCTGATATCAATGAACATCATGCTGATAAAAAGCTCCGGAAAGCTGCCAGAAAAAGCCTGTATAAGCTTAAATCCGTCGGGATTGAAATAGAAACAACCCATAAACCGTTATTAGGAGAATCAAAACATCAACGCTATAAAGCACTGATGAGCCCTGTCGATGGGAGCGGAACGCAGCTTATTATGCTCACGCAGGAAACGATTGCCGGTGATCTCCACTTCTTACAAGTGGTTGCCAGCGATGAAGAAGGCATTGTGGAGTGTTCTGCCCGCCGTGGGATGACGAAAAAGATGTTTGAGAAGCTCCCTGAAAATTTTGCGCGCCAGATGGGAAGCGATGAACCGATGCTGGTTGAAACCGCCTATGACTATGCGATGTCGCTTGCATTGAGCGCTGAAGAACACAGCGAACCTGTGCCCGATGAATATCTGGAAAATAAAAAATTGTTCGAACTGGATCAGGCGCAGCCAATGCAAAATCCAATCTATCAACAACTCGATGTTGAGCATCTCAAAGAGCACCCCTATTTTCTCCGAACCTCTGAAGAACTCTTTCAAAACGATCATTTTCTCAGTTGGCATCTGCCGCTTGGTGAAATGGGGGAATACGCGCAGGACATGTTGGACCAGGACGATACCGTCATCGAACTCAGTCCACAGTTTCAGCATGAGCGCAAAGAGGACGTCTTTCAAAAAATCGTTGATGCTAAATTGAACGAGGAGATGCTCCTACGCCTGCAGCATCGGCTCGAAATCATGGCTTTCATATTGATGCAGCAAGACAAAGAGGACGACGCGAAAAAAGCGCTCACAGCCGCAGTCACACTCAACGAGACTTCCCGGGAACGGCTCAAAGATCATCCCTTTTTGCATCAACTGATTTCAATCAGTCTTGCAGCGGCACAATATGTCATAGAGGATGGATACGACCCGACTGAAATCGCACGTGAAGAATATTATCTGCGCCGCGACGAAGCAGGAGCAATCGTTGTCGAATTTATCGAGTAAACATACTTTTATCGCTACAAAGGCACGAAGGCACAAAGTTTAGCAAGTGAGCTCAAGTGAGCTCAAGTCGAAAGTGAAAAGTTATAACTTTAGTCACTTATAATTGTTTTATGCCTTTGTATCTTCGTGGTAACACATAATGGAAACCATAAAGATCGGCTTAATCGGATTGGGAACCATTGGAACCGGTGTGGTCAAAACCCTTTTCCAACAGAGCGACCTGTTGGCAGCACGAACCGGTGTCCCCTTAGAACTTGTCAAAATCGCGGATCTCGATATTACAACGCCTCGCGGGGTCGAAGTCGATCCGGCCCTGCTCACCACCGACGTCAACGACATCCTGAACGACCCTGAGATTCAAATCGTGATTGAACTCATGGGAGGCTACGAGCCTGCACGGACCTTCATTTTGCAGGCAATACAGAACGGAAAGCACATTGTGAGCGCCAACAAAGCCCTGCTAGCGGTTCACGGGCAGGAGCTGTTTCAAGCAGCCACTCATCATCAAGTCGATATTGGTTTCGAAGCAAGTGTTGGCGGAGGGATTCCGATCATTCGTTCGATGCGAGAAGGTCTGGTTACAAATAATTTTAGTGAAATCTATGGCATTTTGAATGGCACGACGAATTATATCCTGACCGAAATGAGCGAAAAAGGCGAAGACTACGAGAAGGTGTTAAAACGGGCCATGGAGCTCGGTTATGCGGAACCGGACCCGACCTTTGACGTGGAAGGTATCGATGCCACCCATAAAATCATCCTTCTGACATATCTGGCCTTTGGGCAGCCCATCACGATGGACCAGGTCTTTACCGAAGGCATCAGCCAGCTTCAAACGGTCGACATCGCCTTTGCCGCCGAACTTGGCTATACGATCAAACTTCTCGCTATTACACGGCGCATCGATAACGGTATCGAAGTCCGAGTACACCCGACCATGATTCATGCCGACCATTTGCTCGCAAAGGTTAATGGGTCGTTCAATGCGATTTATGTGATTGGCGATATTGTCGATTCGACCATGTCATACGGACATGGAGCCGGAATGATGCCAACGGCCAGCGCAATTGTCAGCGATGTTGTCGAAATTGCCCGAGGCATCCAGCGGGGAATTCCAAACCGGGTACCATTGTCGTATCCTACCATTGAACAAGACAAATTCCTGAGGATTCAACCGCCGGACCGGTTTTTGTCGCGTTATTTCCTGCGATTCACTGTCAAGGATCAGCCGGGAGTGTTATCAACGCTTTCCGGAGTGCTGGGAGAGCATCACATCAGCATCGCTTCAGTGATTCAGAAAGAAGCCCACCCGGTCGACAGCGTGCCGCTCGTCATGTTAACTTATGAAGCCTCCGAGCACGATATGCAGAAGGCCATCCGTACAATCGAGCAACTCGATTGTGTGACCGATAAAACCGTCCTGATTCGGGTTTTATTGTAGTGCCATCTCTTTTCTATTGCTGCTAAGGAGATCAAGGAATATCATGGAATTTATTGATTGGTTCAAACTCTATTATGTCAGTGAATGGATTATTCGTCTGACCATGATCTTCGAAGTACCGCACCGGCGCAGTCCAACTGCCGCATCAGCCTGGCTGCTTGTCATTTTCTTTTTCCCCTGGCCTGGATTGCTCCTGTATATGCTGATTGGCGCTAAACGTCCCCCCAAGCATAAACTCGAACAACACGAGCGGCTTCAGAAAGCCCTTGGGAGAGGAATTGAACATTTTACCCCACATCTTGAAGCGTTACAACCGAAATTAGCGCAAGATTCGATGGCTATAGAGACCTTTGTAAAACGGCTTGGGGGGATGCCTGCTTTTGACGGAAATCAGGTCGAACTAATTTCAGAGGCGTATCGGTTTATTGACCGCCTTTGCGCCGACATCGAAGCTGCCACGCATCATGTGCATCTCCTGTTTTATATCTATGCCGATGATGCGATTGGTCGTCGAGTGAATGATGCTCTTGCCAGAGCTGTCACACGCGGTGTCGCGTGCCGCCTGCTGCTCGACGCTCATGGTTCGCGGAGAATCCTGGCCCGGCAGCGTGCAACGCTCCGGCAAGCCGGCGTCGAGATCTATGACGCGCTTCCTATGATGTCATGGCATCGCTATTTAGGGCGTGTAGACTGGCGTAATCATCGTAAGATTGTCGTCATCGACGGGAAGATCGCGTATACCGGTTCACAGAATATTGTCGATCCGAGCTATGGCCACCACGATCCGGCGCTTATCTGGCGCGATCTTGTCGCTCGTCTGACAGGCCCCATTGTCCTTCAATTACAAGTCATCTTTTTTGGTGACTGGTTTATGGAAACCGGCAAGATGTTCGATGAACATCATTACTTTCATCTTCCTCATTCAACGAATGGGACTCCAGTTCAGGTCCTGCCCAGCGGGCCGATTTACGCTCCGCAGAATTATCAGCGATTAGTGCTCTCCGCGCTGTTTTGCGCTCAACAGCAGGTGACGATCACCACGCCCTATTTCGTGCCGGATGACGGTTTGCTGCAAGCAATCGAGATTGCCTGCCGCCGGGGAGTCGAAGTGCGGCTGGTCGTGCCGAAAAAATCGGACCAATTTCTCCCCGGTCATGCGATGCTGGCCTATTTCGAGGATTTATTACGCTGGGGCGTCAAAGTGTATCGCTATACCGGAGGATTGCTGCACGCCAAAAGTATGAGTATCGACAACCATTTCTGCTTTTTCGGATCGAGCAACTTCGATATTCGCTCCTTTGCCCTCGATTTCGAGGTCGATCTGGTCTTTTATGGCTCAGAGGCGACTCAGGCTGTCCGGGCTCAGCAGCAAACGTATATCGAGCACGCTGAACGTCTGATGCTCGAACAATGGCACACACGTTCGACAGGCCAGCGTATGCTGGAAAATGTGGCCAAGTTATTCAGTCCTTTGTTATGACAATTCATCCGTAGGGGCGAGTTTATAACCTTCCCGATACCGGTTCCGACAGGACGGGCTCTGAACCTTCCCCTACCCACGGATCACTTTGGCAAGGCCGCCGTGGGAGGTTTCACGATACAAACTCGGCAGATCGTGGCCGGTCGTGCGCATTGTTTCAACCACATCATCATAGCTGACGTAGTGCCGGCCATCGGTGAGCAATGCAAATTCTGCGCTGGTAAATGCCCGGATAGCGGCAAAAGCATTCCGCTCGATACAGGGAATCTGCACAAGGCCGCGGACCGGATCGCAGGTCAGGCCCAGGTGATGCTCTAACCCGGTTTCGGCGGAATACTCGACCTGGAATGGTGAACCTCCAAGAACCTCAGCGACACCTGCCGCCGCCATAGCGCAGGCCACGCCGACCTCCCCCTGGCATCCGACTTCCGCCCCGGATATCGAGGCATTATGTTTGGCCAGGTTGCCGATAATTCCAGCCGTTGCCAACCCTTTGACAATACTCTCTTTTCGATGACCGTGATCGTGGTGTAAGTAATACATCACTGCCGGAACAATTCCGCATGCGCCGCAGGTGGGGGCAGTCACGACTTCCCCGCCAGCAGCGTTCTCCTCAGCAACAGCAAGCGCATAGGCCGCGAGAATTCCGGTGCGAGCATCAGCCTCTTTGAGCCTTCGCGCCTGAGCCAACATACTCCGTGCCCGACGTTTTAATTTCAACCCTCCGGGCAACGCTCCTCCTTCACTCAAGCCGCGCCTGATCGCCGCAACCATATTCACCCACATCTCTTCGAGGAACTCCATAATATCATCGCCTTCGCATTCAGGGACATACTTCCACAATGGATTACCGCTGCTATCAGCCCAGGCGAGAATATCTTGCATCGATTGCAAAGGATAGACATCATGGTCGTGCTGCTGTTCCTGGCCTTCTTCGAGCAACGCGCCGCCGCCAACACTAAACACCGTCCATTCGCCGAGCATGGTTTCATGCGTGTCATAAGCAGAAAATTTCATACCGTTCGGATGATATGGCAGAGCATAATCACGCCAGACAATTGTCACCTTTTCCGATCCAAGTCCTGCGATAATCGCCTTATCCGTCATGTGCCCCAGGCCGGTGTCCGAAAGGCTACCGAAGCATTCAACAGTAAACGCATCCGCTTCCGGATACCGTTTCGAAAACATCTGTGCTGCATTGCGCGGGCCCATTGTGTGACTGCTGGATGGCCCCATACCAAAACGATAAAGTTCTTTCAGTGATTTCATAGTCCTCGCAGGTTCTTCTCAATTCTCGCGCAGAGGCGCTGAAAAAAAACCTCCCAGAAAGAAATCTTGCATCTCTGCATGTGCCTCTGTGCGAGTCATAATAACGTGAAAAAATATTCTTTCTAGTACTACATGACGACTTGAGCAAAAGTCCCGAAAAAAGATCCAGCGGGACGAAATATGTTCAGTCCTGCGCTACCACACATGCCCCCTCGGTATCAGCCCCTTTTAAAGTCGTCATGTCGTAATAGTTACGTATTTCCTTGCCTCAGGGAATATCTATCACAGGGCGCGAAAGAGACATGCGGGGAAGATACGTCATTCTCTGCAAGCCTCTGCGTCCTCTGCAGTGTGAAAATGTCAGGACATTCACACAGTGCCCCCAGATCATCGTATTCAGGTCTGAAATTTTCACAAGTTTTTTCCGATACAAAACAAAGCGATGCTGTTCGACAAAGGTCTTCTGCAATGGGGTGCTCCCAAAAACCAACAGGATACTGTTGACGTGAACACCTTATTGCAGACGTATACAGTTGAAGAACTCTGCAAACATGCCGAGTTTTATCATCAACACATCACAAATTGGGATCATCACCTTGGCTTACCATTTTCATCAATTGATTCTGCTCCGGATACTCTGATTGCGTTTGCCCATCTGATCGAGGGCCTCAAACTTGTGCCTGGCCTCACAGTTCTCGATTTTGCGGCCGGCTCTTGCTGGGCTTCGAGGCTGCTGAACCAATTGGGCTGTGAAGTGATCTCCCTGGATGCTTCAAAAACAGCTCTCAACATCGGCAGAGAACTCAAACACCGCCATGCTGTGTTTGGCAAACAGCCGCCGCATACCTTTATGGAGTTTGACGGACGGCAGATCCACCTTCCGGACAACAGTCTCGACCGTTTAATTTGCATGAATTCTCTGCACCACGTCCCGAACCTGGAAGAGGTCCTTTCAGAAATGTACAGAGTTCTCAAAAACGGAACCATTGCCGGTTTCTCGGAACCGGGTCCTTTCCACTCCCGCTCACCGCAATCGCAGTATGAAATGAAAAATTATACAGTTATCGAACGAGATGTAATCATCGAAGACATCGATGCCCTCGCCAGACAGATCGGATTCACAGATTTAAAGATCGCGATCTATACCCCATACCCCATGCTCTGTTCCCTCAGGACATTTCAGCGTTTTCTCGGAAAACGCGGGTTTATCAGCCCTGGCGACCCCTCGATGGAATATGCCAAATTGACCATCAGCCACATGATGCACCACCGTCTTTTCTTTCTGTATAAAGGCGATCTGCTCTCAGGGGACAGTCGAGATCCGGAAGGTTTGATCGCTGACGTGCAGACCAGGATGGCTCAAACCATTTACAAACGAGGCGATACAATGACTATAGAGGCGACAATTAAAAATATGTCTGAAAAAGAGTGGCTTCCGGCCTCAACAGGTGTCGGCGGCGTGACACTATGCGCCCATCTCTTTAACTGCGATGGGACACTGCAGGAACTCGTTTATTCCCGAACGCCATTAACGCAAGACTCGCGCAATATTATGCCGGGCGAGGTCGTCACCCTGGACGTTCGAATTCCCGCTCCGGAGACAGGCAAATATACCCTTGAATTCGATGTCGTCAGCGAATTTGTGACCTGGTTCAGCATTAACGGCTCCCTGACAACTCGCCACGAAATCGAGATTTTATAATTGACATATTTCGACCCTTCTTGGAGCAACACGTTCATGGATTCCACAGGAAATCGCGGATGAATTAGGCATAGAACCCGTCGGAACTGTCGAACTCGAACTTGCCGACGGGACGTATCAAAGAAGTGCCATACGGTTTATGTATTTTCACTTTTGGCGGTGAAATCGTTGCAGGGAATGCCGTTATAGGACCGCCCAAAATCGATCTGCTTGTCGGAACCCATGTCTTGCAAGATTTCCGCTTGGTTATCGATCTTTCGACAGACACGATTTCACGTTCAAGAACCATGCAAGCTAAATAACCTATACAAGGACACGTATCATGCCGGAACAACAGACAGTGTACCTCATTGACGGAACAGCCCAGGTCTTCCGGGCCTTTTATGCCGTCCAATCTCTTTCGACGTCACAAGGTTTTCCGACCAACGCCATTTTTGGGTTTATCCGCATGCTGACCAAGCTCATTCAGGATGAATCGCCGAAGTATCTCGGCGTCAGCTTCGACCTGTCCGGGCCGACCTTTCGGCATGAAATGTTCGAGGATTATAAAGCCCATCGCCCCGATACGCCAGAAGAGCTGATCCAGCAGGTGCCGAAAATCAAAGAATTCCTCAAGGCGATGAATATTCCGATCTACGAGAAACAAGGCTACGAAGCTGACGATGTGCTGGCGACATTGGCGAAAAAAGCTGAAGACCAGGGCATGAAGGCGGTCATTGTCAGTTCGGATAAAGATCTCTTGCAGCTCGTATCCGACAACATCTCGACGTTAAGCGAACGCATGGGCCATAAAGTGTTCTACACTCCGGACAAGGTGAAAGAAAAATACGGCGTGGAGCCCTCACAAATGCAGGATTTTCTCGGCCTCGTTGGCGACAGCAGCGACAACATTCCGGGCATCAAGGGCATCGGACCGAAAACTGCCAGCAAACTGTTACAACAGTTCAGCACGCTTGAAGAATTATTAGAACACCCCGAAGCAGTCAACAGTAAGAAACAGCAAGCCAGCCTGAAAGAGCACAAGGAGCTTGCGCTGCAAAGCAAGGCATTAGCCACAATCGTACTCGATGTGCCCGTGAATTTTAACCTGGAAGAATTGCGCCATTCCTCCCCGGATTATCAAGCGCTAAAAGAGTATTTCCATGATCTGGAGTTTTACGCGTTTATTCGGGAGATGATTCCCGCGGAAAAACTTGGCTACGATCCGCTCGAAGAGGTCGAGGCAGCCCAGGCAACTCCTGAAAAACAGTATGAGACGATCCTGACCGAAGGTCAATTACAGCAACTTGCAGAAGAACTACGACAATCCGGCGGATTTGCCGTCGATACCGAGACCACGAGTCAATATCCGATGCGGGCCGAACTGGTCGGGATTTCCGTATCGATCCAGCCGCATCAGGGGGCATACATTCCGGTCGGCCATCGCTATATTGGCGCGCCCAGACAATTAGCCATCGAAACGGTGATCGAGACCCTGAAACCGATCCTGGAAGATCCGGCTCTGCCGAAATACGGCCAGAATATTAAATACGACATGATCATCTTCTCCCATTACGGCATCCATTTGCAAGGCGTGGCCTTTGATTCGATGATCGCCTCATATGTGCTCAATCCGTCAAAACGCAGCCATAAAATGGATACTCTGTCTGAAGAATTTTTAAACTATCGTACGATCACCTACGTGGAGGTTGTCGGCAAAGGGGTCAAACAAACGACGATCGACATGATTCCGGTTGAACGTGTAACCGAATATGCGGTCGAAGATTCCGATGTCACACTACAGCTCACCAATCTCTTGAAGCCACAACTCGAAGAACATCAGCTTCAACAACTGTATCAGGATATCGAGTTGCCGTTGATCGATGTACTTGTCACAATGGAGCAGCATGGCGTTAAAGTCGATACAGAAATGCTGCAAGAGCTGTCTGCGGGATTTGCAAAGACGATGAAAGGGATTCAGCAGGAGGTTTTCGAGCTTGCCGGGCAGGAATTCAACATTAACTCGCCCAAGCAACTCGGGACAATTTTATTCGAAAAATTACAACTGCCCTTTGCCAAAAAGACCAAAACCGGCTACTCGACCAATGTTGATGTCTTGACCGATCTGGCTCGCGCAGGCTACGAATTGCCGGAGAAAATTCTGGCCTATCGTCAGCTTTCGAAATTAAAATCGACCTACAGCGACGCCCTGCCTAAACAGATTTATACGAAAACCGGCCGTATTCACACCTCCTACAATCAAACGGTGACCGCCACTGGACGCTTGAGCAGCAGCGATCCGAATTTGCAGAACATTCCGATCAAAACCGAAGAAGGGCGCCGTATTCGACAGGCATTCGTGCCGGATGAAGGATATGTCTTGCTGTCTGCCGATTATTCCCAGATCGAATTACGCGTGATGGCCCACGTCACCGAAGATGAAGAATTGCTCAAAGCGTATCGGGAAGACCAGGATATCCACACCAAAACCGCGACCCAAATTTTCGGCCTGCCTGCATCAGAAATCACGCCGGCCATGCGACGTGAAGCTAAAACGGTGAATTTCTCAGTCATTTACGGAATTGGGGCGTTTAGTTTATCAAAAGATTTAAATATTCCGCACAACGAAGCGCAACGCTACATTGATGAATATTTCGCGCTCTACAAAGGCGTGAAACATTTTATCGAGGAAACCGTTACCGAGACCCAAAAAACAGGCTATGTCAAAACCCTGCTCAACCGTATTCGCTATATCCCGGAAATTCGCAGCAAAAACCACAACATTCGTCAATTCGGCGAACGAACAGCTGTCAATACACCAATTCAGGGAACAGCAGCGGACATGATCAAACTCGCTATGATCGCGATTCACACACGATTACACAACGAATATCCTGATGTGAAAATGATCATGCAGGTACATGATGAACTGGTGTTCGAAGTGCCTGAATCACAAAGAGAAGAGGTTCGTGAGTTAGTCGTCAAAGAAATGGAATCAGTCCTGGACATGAAGGTCCCGATCAAGGTCGAGGCCCATTATGGCAAAAATTGGGATGAAGCCCATTAAAGCTGGTAGCGACGTCTTCTGTGGCGGCGTCTTCTGCCATAAGAAAAATCGTCACGCAGGACGGTGCTACCGCAATTTTACTCTTTCTGTTCTTCCGATGTATTGCTTTCGATACTATCCTGATCTTTGACGGCTTTTTTAAAATTTGTAATGCCTTTTCCCAGGCCGCTGCCGATTTCCGGCAGCTTCTTTGCTCCAAAAATAACCAGAACAATGATTAAAATAATAATAAGTTCTGTCGGTCCTAATCCGAACATAATTGTTTTCACCTTTTCCCCAAAAACATTACTTTCGCTCGACATTGCTAACGATACCGCTTTCTCGTACAATAATGTTACGCTCTAAGACAGGAAATTCGTCAAGTTTTTTCCATAGGGCAGCATTCCACTTGACCGAAAATGACACGTGTTGAATATATTTGCATGAAATGGTGTTTAATTGAACATGATTCCTGTGTACAAGAGGGAGAATTCTTTTTATGGAAAAAGTTGTCACAAAACGCACGCTCGTCCTGTTTATTTCTATCGTTCTCATAGCAACATCATCGCAGGCAGAAAACTCTCAGGAACCAGACACACAAAAAATTGACGGCTATATGAAAAAGGCCGGCCAATTTTATGAAATGGGGAAGTATGCAGAAGCGATCGCCTACTATCGTAAAGCTGCCGACGGCGGAAATGCCTGGGGCCAAAATAATCTGGCCTGGATTCTGGCGACCTTTAAACACTCAGAATTTCGAAATGGCGAGCTTGCAGTTTGTTATGCATTGAAAGCAGTCGAGCAAGAACCCAAAAACGCAGCCTTTGTCCAAACCCTTGCCGCCGCGTATGCCAGAAATAATGAATTTGACAAAGCAGTCGAAACTCAAAGACGTGTACTCACTCTCCTGCAGGATGAGCACACTGTCTCCAAAGAACTTCGAGAACTTTTGCAAAAAGATCATAAAGAAAAACTCACGCTCTACCAGAACCAGAACGCATACATTGATGAAAATTAATTGATAACTTCTGTCTACCTGATAGCGCTATTGCCATTATTCGTCCATTCACCCAAATTTAACAACAGGAGATTGCAAACAGGCCAGCAGAGACACAGACCGGAAAGTCGGGTGTGTGTCGATAACGCACACGCCTTTCAAAAGAATGGGAGTAACCATACAAGATATTGAACGCGCAGCCGAAACGCTGCAACCAGTGGTAAAGCATACCCCTCTAGAACTCTCGAAACGCTTATCTGAACAATATCAAGCGACAATTTATTTTAAGCGGGAAGATTTACAGGAAGTTCGCTCGTTCAAAATTCGCGGAGCCTACAACAAAATCGCCTCGCTCAACGACGAAGACCGCTCTCAGGGCATTGTCTGCGCCAGTGCTGGAAATCACGCCCAGGGGGTCGCTTATAGCTGCTCGGCCCTGAAAATCAAAGGGACGATCTTCATGCCATCAATCACCCCGAGACAAAAGGTCAAAAAAGTCAAAAAATTCGGCGATGGATATGTCGATGTCATTCTCACCGGGGATACCTTCGATGATTCATACGACGAAGCCAAACAATTCGAATCCGAACACAAGGCCATCTTTGTGCATCCGTTTAACGATGAAACCGTGATTGCCGGTCAGGGGACGGTCGGGAAAGAGATCTATGACGATCTCAAAGGCCAAGTGGATTTCGTGTTTGCCTCAGTCGGCGGCGGCGGGTTTTCATCGGGCTGCATGGTTTATTTGAAAGAACAAGCCCATCATATCCAATATATCGGCGTCGAACCGGCAGGCGCGCCAGCCATGTACGAATCCCTCAAAACGAACCGTGTGATCACGCTGCGTAATATCGATACTTTTGTCGATGGAGCAGCGGTCAGGCGGGTCGGCAATCTGACCTTTGATATTTTTCGGCGCTATGCCGGCGAGATCTTGACCGTGCCGGAGGGCAAAGTCTGTACGTCCATGATCGAACTCTACCAGAACGAAGGCATTATTGCGGAGCCGTCAGGAGCAATGCCGGTAGCGGCTCTCGACTTTGCGGCCTATCGCATCAAAGGAAAAACTGTCGTCTGCGTCATCAGCGGTGGAAATAACGATATTCTGCGCTATCCTGAAATTATGGAAAAAAGTCTGCGCTACGAAGGGCTGAAGCATTATTTCATGATCAATTTCACCCAAAAGCCTGGCCAACTGCGCAAGCTCGTCGAAAAAGTGCTGGGGCCGGACGATGATATCGTGCGCTTCGAGTACATCAAAAAAACCAACGCCGAACAAGGTCCGGCCCTGGTCGGCATCGAGTTAGGCAACCGTAACGATTATGATGCCCTCATCGATCGCATGGAAGAGATGAGCTTCAACTATCGCGTGATTACAGATGATGACATGTTTTATAAACATTTAGTATAGGGTTTCTACATCTTGTAAGCTGATGAGTACAGCGCTTCGGAAAAAAGTAGACATCACCCTGTCAGGGTTCTTGTATCCCTGGCAGATATTACGTGTTATTTGGTACGATTCTTCGTTCTGAAAAAGCGTTCCATAGGAGTCCAGGGTTCAGCCCTAGGAATTCCCAGGGCTCGGCACTCCTTCAGAGTGCGACACCGCTGACTGCTTTGTCCCCAGAGTTTCACTCTGGGCTCCTATGAAACGCTCCTACGGAACCCAGGAGACTCACAGAGAGGGTTATGCCCCCCCTGGAATTTCAGCCTGTTGTACAAGGATTGGCTCAACGGATGATGTGTATCCTTATTTCCGAAATGCAGTATGGAGTGTCTTCACTTCCCACAGAGCATAAATAAACTTCGTTCTTTGTGGGCAGTGAGAAAAGAAGAGGAGATATTCCTCCAGCCGCTTATTCAAACTCCTCTGTAATACGTGCAATCTCTTCCCCGCTGATCACTTCTTTTTCAATTAGCACACGCGCAATTTCGTGCAGGGCTTTTTCGTGCTCTGTCAACAATCCATGAGCTCGCTTTTGAGCGTCTTCCACCAGGCAACGAATCTCTTTATCGATTTCCGTTCTGGTTTCCGGGCTGATTTCCTGTCGTAGTTCAGCCTGATAGCCTAAATACCCCATTCCAGCATCGGTCAGGTAGCGCACAGGGCCCAGAGCTTTGGTCATCCCGAATTCCGTGACCATACGTCGTGCAATTTGGGTTGCCCGCTCCAAATCGTTGGCTGCACCGGTTGTCGGTTCGTTAAACACGATCAGTTCTGCCACCCGACCGCCGAGCAGCACTACTAACCGATGTTTCAGATTTTGCATACCGATCAGATACTGATCCTCTTCCGGCATCTGCATCGTGAAACCTAACGCGCCTTTAGCGGTTGGGATAATGCTGACTTTATGCACCGAATCAGTATCGGGCAATAATTCGGCGACCAGCGCATGACCGCCTTCATGATAAGCAACTTTGCGTTTGACTTCCTCCTTCAGCGGCATTTTGCGCTGCAACCCGGCCACGACTCGTTCAATCGCGAGATCGAAATCCGCCATGGTTACAGCTTCACTTTTACGGCGTACCGCTAATAAAGCTGCTTCGTTCACAATGTTCGCCAAATCGGCCCCGGAAAAGCCGGACGTAATTTGGGCCAAGCGATCAAGATTGACTTCCGCCTCCAACTTCACATCTTTGGTGTGAATATCGAAAATTTTGCGGCGTCCGTCTTCCGCTGGCAGCGTCACCTGCACCTGTCGGTCGAATCGGCCGGGGCGCAAGAGTGCCGGATCGAGAATCTCCGGACGATTGGTCGCGGCCATAATAATGACGCCCTGATTCGCCTCAAAGCCATCCATTTCAGCCAGCAATTGGTTGAGGGTTTGTTCACGTTCATCGTTCGTCCCCATGCGAGCGACACCGGCCCGTGCCTGGCCGATGGCATCGATTTCGTCAATAAAGACGATGCAAGGCGCTTTCTTTTTGGCCTGAGCAAACATATCACGTACGCGAGATGCGCCCACGCCGACAAACATTTCGACAAAACCGGAACCGCTGATCGAGAAAAACGGTACGTCCGCTTCTCCAGCAGTCGCTTTAGCCAGCAAAGTTTTCCCGGTTCCCGGAGGTCCTACAAGTAAGACACCTTTCGGCAATTTAGCGCCAATTTTCGTGAAATCGTCTGGGGTTTTTAGAAAATCGATAATTTCTTTGAGTTCTTGCGTCGCCTCATCGGCTCCGCCAACGTTTTCATATTTAATGCCGGTCAACTGCCCCTGAATTTCCTTCGCCTTACTTTTCCCCAGCGACATCGCTCCGGGTCCGCCTTGCTGCCAAAATTTCCGATAGAGAAAATACCAAATAATGGCAAAGGGCAGGAATGGTAAAAACCAGCTTAACACTGTTGCAATCGGTCCTGGGGATGTATCCTTATAACTAAACGTGGCCTCTGAATTCAGCAGAGACTGAACCAGTTCCGAATCTCGCAAGGGATCTCCCATTGGAATCACCGTATACAACGGGAGCCGTTTTGATTGGGCCGTCTCATCAACATCAGATTTTAAGGTGTAAGCTATTTTTCTTTCGCTGAGATACACCTCACCAATCTTTTTCTCTTGCAGGGCCTGCCGGAATTCACTATACGGCACTTCGCTGGTCTGCATCAGTAAAGGCCGTAGTAAAAACGTTTGTAACAGCCAGATCACAAGAATGGTGATTAAAAAATATCCTGATGAAAATTGAATTTTACGTCGGTGGTCCATCTTCATAGTAATCTACATGTTCACCACAAAGACGCAAAACTTGAGAAGTGAACTCAAGTGTCTGGCGCATTTAACTTGAAACGTCTGTCACTTCAAGTCCTTAGAACTTCTCCTTACTTTGGGCCTTGTAGTTTAACAAACACTCTGTTTCTCAGTTCCTGACGTTTTTCATTTCTCACAGAGATCACGGAGCGCACAACGATGTACCACCGGCTTTTTGTGGCCTGTTTGGTTCTTCTCTGTGTTCTCTCTGTGTCTCTGTGAGAAAACAATGTCATGAACACCCCACTCATACGAACTCCCGATGAGATCTGCATGGGAGCGATCCATTCCCTCAACGCTCATCTTCTAGACCTTCCCCTTCAATATCAGGCTGTGATAGAGCCTGAGCTCTCAGGTCCTGCCGAAATAATCATAGAATCCATCAGATGGTTACGTTTTCTCATTTAGTCATTTTCTGGTTCATCCGCACTGTTTTCTTTCAGTTTCAGATCCTTCTGGAGATCGTTCATGTACAGCCAGGCGATATCTAAATCGTCATGGCAGCGTTGAACCCAGGCTTCTCCCCAGTAAAAATTACAGCTCGTTTCAGCGCGCAGGATGTGCCAATGCGCTTCTTTCAGTTCGTAATTCTGACAAGGATGCAACGTCTTTTCAGCAAGGGTGTGAAAGGCTTCACTGGTTTCTCTGAGCCGCTTCAGCGCATCTTTTTGACGAGAGGAACCGGTCCATTGCATAAAATCGGCGCCATGATGCCAGCCGGTATTCCAGGCGCCTTCTGTGATGTTCACGAAGCCACCAGTTCCATAATTTTTAAGATACTCCGAAATAAAGGTCGGACGGATAGCTGTTGTTCCTTGGCGGACCTGTTCAAGCAGGGCGCGATAAAAAACATACCAAAAATTGCCCTTTTCCGACGTATTTCGGAACCATCCTCCGTTATCGCCATCAGTGCAGGTCGTCACCAGAGGAGGGAAATCGCACCATTTCGTCCGCTCGTGCATTTCATAAATGAACCAGCCTTCATTCATACCAGATTCCTGGGCATTCGACAATTCGCGGTCACGAACAATCACGATGATCTCCTCTCCGTCATATTGCGCAATATGAGGCCGATATCGCACTTCCTCCCAGCGCATCGGCTTTATTGGCTCGATATAATTACTGTCTACCAGCACATATTCATAACCCATTCGCTTCAGGGCAGGAATCATTTCCATGCAAAAAGCCATTTCAGGCGGCCAGAAGCCCGGGAAATGCTCGCGCCAGAAGAGATGTTTAGCAATGCCTTGCCAACGGCTCAATTGTTCGTGCCAATCAGCTTCTGGGGTCAGCGGAAAGACCGGATGATAAAAGCCGGTTCCCAGGACATGAAAAATATTGGAATTCTGCAAGTACCAGAGTAATTCACCACATTTCATCAGGCCATACACTTTTGCCTGAAAATCAGGATCTGAAAGGGTTTCCAGCAGCGTACCGGAGAGGGAGAGATGGACGCGGGCAACATCTTCGTAGTCCCAGAGCGCACGCGGCATGCGATCCATAGCAAACAAAATCTCTTTCGCTTCCCATTCATTATGAAGAAATAACTCCTGAAGATTCTGCGAGGGCTGATGAAAATTTAAGACAAGGGCATGATAGATAGGATTCATGAAGGTTGCGATTGCTGATTGACGATCGAGAACTGACCGACAATCAGCAATAATAGCAAAATTGTCTTTTGCGTGATATCGCTCCC
>PDWJ01002897.1_pt1 | contig 17197 bp, 16 predicted proteins | sample 1430881 | NCBI WGS metagenome assembly PDWJ01 (sample SAMN01162460, study PRJNA174530) | Oral metagenome, whole genome shotgun sequencing project. | biome: Marine environment; feature: Marine mammal; material: Swab sample of the gingival sulcus; isolation source: swab sample of gingival sulcus...
ATATTTTTGTTCATTGTAGGCAAGTTGGGCATGTATATCTTCTTCAAGTTTTTTTGCACTATCAATCTGCCCTTCGGTAAAGCCAATACGAATCACAGGGTATTTAGTCTGCCAATCCCAATTATCTTCGGCATAGAGTCCCGTAAATAGGGCTTTATTACCACTAAATAGTTCGTCTAAGGTATCAATGGTTAGACTTTTACCAAATCGACGTGGGCGTGAGAGAAAGACGGCTTTCTCTTTGGATAATTCTAACAAATAGGGTGTTTTGTCAACATAATAATAGTTGTCGTTACGAATGTGAGCAAAGGTTTGAATCCCTGTGGGTAGGAGCTTTTTTTGGGTGTTGGTTGTGTTCATGGTTATTTGCTATTTTTTTATGGTTTAAAGATGAGGTTATCTTAGCATATTTTGTGAGGAGAGGGGTAATCTAATAAAAATTTGGAATGTGCTTAATATTAGCTATATTTTGGTTGTTTTTGGATGGGTTGGAAGTATAATTGGTAAAATAAATGATAGGCACAACAAAAATCCCAATCGAGCTATTCGGTTTGGGGTTTTTGTTGTGGGATTGGCTTGCACCGCTATTTTAGATAGCGGTGTACATACCTCTGCATAGTGCAGAACCCGCAGCATGCAAAACAGCTTGTATTGTTTGGAGGGTCTTAATTGGTTCGTACCTCTGCATATTGCAGAACACTATCTCTGAAGTGTTTGCGTGTACTGATTTGTCTTAATTGGTACGTACCTCTGCACACGGCAGAACCCTTGCAGAGACAGGGTATGCCCTGTCTCTACGGTGTATTTTAATTGGCTTGCACCGCTATTTTAGATAGCGGTGTACGTACCTCTGCATAGTGCAGAACTGGGCTGGGCAAGAAAATGCTAAAGGGTCACCGTCTTAATTGGTACGTACCTCTGCATAGTGCAGAATTTTTAAGGCAGGGTTATTTTAGCATGGTTCTTTTGGTATTGCTAGGTAGATAATAATCAGATAGTTTCTTTATAAATGATAATTATCTTGTTTACCAATTGTAATTATATCTGTAATATGCTAGGTTGTTAGATACGTTATCGATATAAACAGCTTATCAAATAACCACCTCAATCAAGGAGCCTCAATATGATGAAAATAACAAAAATTCTAGCCTGTGCCTTTATTTTATCTTGTTCGGTTATTGGGCATGCTGATGAGCAGACCACAGTTGAAAATAATACAAATTATACTCAAGCGATAGAAAAACTTGAGGGTGAAATCAGCGTATTACAAAGTCAAAAGGATAACTTAGATACGCAAGTAGCAATCATGAAAGAGGGTATAAACACACGCTTTGATCAAAAAAATTTAGAAATGAAAGATGATTTATATCTTATTTATTCTATCATTGCTCTTATTACTTCTTTGGGTATTGCCGGTATTCTTCCATTGCGAAGTTTTATAGAAAAACAAGCAAAAAGTGTGGCAGAGGAGGAAGTAAGGAAACATGTTGCTGATATGGTAGAAGCAGACAAAGAAAAAATTATTCAATTGATAGAGAATCAAGACTTAGAACTAAATATTAAAAAGAACTCTCGTATATTAGTGATTTGCGAAACAGCAGAAGACCAAAATGAGCTAACAAAATTTTTTCAAGAAGTTGGTATTGTTAATGTTTCCTATATCGTTAATGGTGGATATAGTGCTCCTGCCTCTAATATAGATTTAGTTTTGTTTGATGACCATAGAGACACGAAAGAACAACATGATTTATTTAAAGAATATATTGAAAAATCAACGGATAGCGAGTTAGCCTTTTTATTTTATGGCAGAGCATTGATGAATGTGGACAGAAATAAATTTAATGCCACAAACTCCAAGTTTACTTTATATGAGCAAATTATAACAACACTAAAATATGTGGAGTTTAAAAAACAGCATAGCTCCTAGACAGCAACGGCAACTAGTCATAATAACTTGAGCAGGATAACGATATAATAACTACATAATCTTCGTAACTGCTTAGCACCCTTATCTTATTGAAAAATAATGATTTTATTTTTATAATTATTTTAAATCTGAATTTTTAATATATTGATTTTAAAATAATTATTTTTCCAAAGAGGTGCTGAGTAGTTACAAATCTTCATTTAATTCATTTATCAATGGAAGATGGTGTTTTCTTATCTTGTTGGGCAAATTGTCATTATTGAGTAGAAACTCATAAACCCTCATCTTGTAATCTTTTGGTTTGTTATCTACAATGACACGCAATGTCGGAAGAATCTTTGTTTCAAAAAAGTCTTTTCGCTTAACCTTTTCTTCTTTTTTCATTTGATCAAATAATTTAAAGAAATTTTGCTCTTCCTGTTGTTGCTTTTTTTCATCTTGTCGTCTTTTAATTTCCTCTTCAGAAGTCATAAACCCATAACCCGTTTGCGTTTTTGCTCCTGCTCCACAATAAGTTAAAGCTTTATCAAGACAAGCAAACACGTCATTAATATCAATATCGCTATTCGGACGTTTAGCGATAGAAAATAAAAAAGTCGCCTCTTTTACCGCTAGAAAGGGAATGGGAACAGGGTCATGCCAATCGGCAGGTATTTTATCGCTGTCTTTCGTTACGTTGCTAATGTCACCACCCTTGGCATACCAATCTCCCATATGTGGGGTCATAATATCCACGGTTAGCATTGGCTGTTTGGTAGGAATGGCATCAAAAAAGATAAGTTCTCCTACTTGATTGTCATTTTTTTGCTTTTGGGGATCTTTGTCTTCACTACCGAACCATCTTAGTAGAACGTCAGCTTTATCATGTTCTTGATAATACTGCTCAATAAGCGAACGCACTAAGCCCTTGACTTGACTACCGGATAAATAGGGTACGCCTAAGGTGTAATGCCACAGGAAGCCATTTTCAACAGGGTGTTCATTGCCCATGCCAGTGACAAAATGACTGTCAATCTGATAAACCTTACCCAATCCATTTTGCATTTTGGCTAATTCCATTTGTCGGGTTATGTGTTGGTTTAAGGCATTACTATTGCCACAACTACCTGCAAATAATTTTAGAAATTCAGTCTTGTTATTATCTTTAACTGACCAACTATGGCTGTATCTATCAAAAAGTTTTTCGAATCGCAACCCCTTATTTGCATCGTTTAATGGTGGAAAATGATGTTCTCTTGATTGATAAATAGGTAACATAACCATACCTCCTTAGCAATAGGCTTTACTAAATTTTTTTACCCAAATCAACAAGGCTTGCGCCTCAGCTTGTGCCACTCGGTAGGTTTTCATATCACCTTGGGTAATGCCGTCCATTAGATTGGCATTTGGATAAATCGCCATTTTGCTACACAGCCATTCAGACAGTAAATCATACATCGGCTGATGTCCGTCTTTTTCGCCTTTGGATAAATAAAACGCCACCGTTTGCCCTAGTCCACTCATCTGTATCATAGCCGGCATTTCGTTGGCGCGTGTTTTAAACTTGTCATGTAACACGGGATTAACAGCTTGCACTTTTTCTAAAGCATATTTAGCACGCTGTTGTTCAATTGTTTGAGTCGCCATGACTAACCCTCCTTGATGTCTGTCGTTTTAATGCTACACCAGCCCATGCCCACGGTTTCGTTACCGCCGATTTGTAACCACTGATTATCGGTAAATAGCTGTTTAAACGCTGTTGCTAGCTCATTTTTATCCGCTGTTCTTTCCTCTTTTTTCTTGCGCTCATCCTCAACGGCAATGCCGACGTATAACACACTGTCAGAGGGTAGTGTTTCTTCATACCACAACGCCCCCGTTTTGGTGATTTTAGTGTCGCTGTTAATAGCAATATGTGGATTAACGGGCAAGGCATATTGTGCCAAATACGCAAAATCATCATTACTGATAATGGCAAGTTGTTTTTTTAGCATCTGTTCAGCATCGTCATAGGCGATATAACTGGCTAATCCGGTAATCCACGCATTATCTAGCTCTGCGTCCGATTTTTTAAAGCGGTATTCTTCCAAATAAAGGTTGTCTTCGCCCGAAGTGGTCAGTACTTTGCCAGCGCTCACTGCGGGAACTTTGGCGGTGATTTCCATGCCAAAACGTTTGCTGTCTTGGACTAAGCGATTAAGAATATTAGGACAAGTCACCCAGCGAAATTGCCCCGTCAGTGAGCGCATCGGCAACAGCAATAATCTCGCATCGCTCACCAATACCGCGCCAGCGTTGCCGTTGTCGCCGTCTCCCTCTTTGCCAAAAAGTTGGCTAACTATCTGTTTATCCGTTTGGACACGGCTTTCGGCATGAGTGCGTAACGCGCCTTTCATACTTGAACCAAATACGCAAGGATAGCCTGTATGCGATTCGCGTTGCACAGGTAAATCAATGACGCTATCGGTTTGTCCGCTTCCTGCGTGAATGGATGTTTGGGCGTGAAGTTTCAATAGTAATGTATTCATGGTATTGTCCTTTCATAAGTTTTTGTTAGTTTGGTGTTTTTGATTGCTCGGGAGCAATGCCAACAAAAATTTGTCCATAACCGAGGGCGCGGTCGTTGCCTTCTGTTAAAAATTGTCCGTGCAATGCGTTAATGAGGGCTTGGGCGTTATTGGTTTCAATATACCAACAACTACCTGCAGGGATAAAGCTACGTACGGGTAAAGACTTGTGATTTGCCATATCCCAGCCACCGACACGAGTTGGCTTACCGATCATTGCACTGATAACCTTAATATCTTTAATTAGTTCACCATCTTTTCCTTTGATGTCACCTATCCAACTAGTAAACTGTTCATTGTCATTACGTATAAAACTTTTATTGGGTAAAATTGGTGTGTTGTTATCACGTTCAAAATCTGGCAAAGGTGTTGCTAGGTAAATTACTAATTGTCTTGTATCAGCTTTTAGCGTGGGCTTTTTGGGTAACGATGGTGCATCATCTAATAGTAGTTGTGTTAGAGCTGTCATTCTTGCTTCACCACCCAATCGTAATATTTTATCATTGGGTAGATATTGCTCATCAATACCTGACAGTCCTAGATAAATTTGCCAATTTTTTGCTAAACGAATATGATTGGTTTGATATAATTTGCCATCTTCAGTTTTACGTTTTTGATTGTTACGCTCAATACCTAGGCGTGGATCTTTTGTGAATATAGAGTTTTCTGTAATTAGACTGTTTATACTAGGTGCCTGAGCATTTAGCACATCGGCAAAAGCTGTCATGCTAAGATAGACTTCTTCAATCGGTACTTGTGATTGTTTAGGATCTTTATCTCGTATCAATTGTGGTAATCTTACTTTCCCTAAGTCGCAATGTACTGGCTTAGTACTTAAAGTAAAAAAAATTGTCTTGTCTTCGCCTTGTTGCTGTAAGTTCATTGGACAAGGGAAATACAGCTCTTTTTGTGCAGACTGATATAGCCAGGCTCCTTGAGCTTTTATTCCAGCATAATCATTGCCATAGCCGATGATACTTTGTAATTCTTGATTATCTTCGAATGTTTGCCAACTCGTTCCATTTTCTTGATGATATTTGTCACCTATTTGCCTGCGAATTGCACCTAACAACGTTTTACTAGGCGGAGGAAAAACACTTGCTAAGGCTGTTGAGCCTGCTCCATCCATAGAACGAGATTCACGGAAAAACCAACTGTCTATTTGTGAAAAAATAAAATGTTTCATGAGCGACCTCCTTCAATACCTTTTTGGGCTAAAAATCTAACTAACAAGGCAAAGTCTGCGGTGACTTGATTGTTTTTCCCTGCGTTTTTGCATTGTTTGAGTAATGGTCTAATAATTGCCTCAGCCGTTTGTATCTTCAAGTTATCGTCGTCCAAAGATTGTAAATATTCCATTGCCATAAATTTAACTGCTTGTTCTTCGGTTAATGGATTTTCTTGTTTGTTATCTTTGCCATACAACAATTCAAAACGCTCGCGAATTTTATAGAAAAATTTGCTAGAAAACTGAATATAATTATTTTCTGGGCTAAATTGTTCAATGATCTCATCAATTTTTAAAGCTGTCTTAGCATCATTTAGTGCCTTGTTCCATGTTTTCGCACACTCGAGAGCTAAACCACTACCCTTATACACCCTCACTGCAAAAGCATCACGCCCTGCACCCTCTTTGGCAACATCATCAAGCAGTTGATGTGATTCGTGTAAAATATTTTTCAACGGACTGTTGATATGTGTATAGATAATTGAGGCAGAAATTGAGGTTTTAATATCCGTGTCTTTAAAACAATCTTGATAATGCGTGCGAATAGCTAAAGCACAATCAAGTGCATTTTCTAATGTCACCAAAGCCAATACATCATCTCCGCCAGCGTAAATCAAAAAGCCGTTGTTATCTTGAACTAATTGAGGTACTTTCCTTGTAAATTTTGCCAAACCTGTGGTGATTTTATCTTGTTTGGTTGTATCGCTCATTTGCTTGCCAAGGCTATCACCGTCCATCATCAGTACGGCATAGAATGGCGAAATGTCGCCAAAGTCGTCCTTGAGTTTTTTCAATGCAACTTTAACAGGTTTTGCCTTGTTTTGGTCGGGCGTGATATTGATATTATCCAAGGCGATTTCGTGAAAAGCGTTGCCGTCTATGCCTTTGTATTGTTTATTTTTGTGAGCATCTTCAATACATTTGATGTTACTTTCGTACTCCGACAAATCGTAGAGTTTATTACTAGCACTGTAAAAGGCTCTGATGTCTGCTTCATCGGCATTTTTTAGCACGTTGCCAAACCAAGGGGCAGCGGCGATATAAGCCACCGAGGGCACGGCGCTAGGTAATTTCCAACCGTGAGCGGTAAAGCCTGATAAGTTAACCTTAAAAGTTTCAAAATATTTTACAAAACGACGCTTCACATATGACATCGCGCAAAGCATTTCTTTATCAGCAAAGTCATTTTTACCGTTTTCGTTCGCAATCGTTTTCCAAAAGGATTTGCGAGTTGTATTGTGTTTGCTTCTTACGCCTTCAATGCCCGATAACTCCTGCCAATCGCCCATTAACGAGCACTTAATACCAGCTTCCTCAGGAAAATATTGACTGCGCCAATTTTTGCGACAATCTAAGGCTTTGCTGTTTTTTTCATCCTCGACCAATACCCAAATCATTTCCCAAAAGTGTTGAATTTGTCTGTTCCAAATGGCTTGAGTATGTTTTAATGCGTGGTCTTTAATTTCTTTTTCATAAATAAGATACGCTAGTGTTTTCCACGCAATTTGTACATCATTGATGACTTGTTGTGGGTTAAAACTTTCATCAACTTCAACCTTAAAGCGGTTAGGGATACTACCTTGCTGTGGTTTGTTATCACCTTTACCATTAATAGCATTAAGAAAGTCTTCATCTGCTTTGGGAAATTTCATCACGCCACCTTGTGAAATCGCCGATTGCATCGCCACACCCGATAACCACGACAGCAGAAACGACCCAGCCCAGAAATCGCGCGTGCGTCGCGCTTGCCCAACGAATGATTGCACCGGCCCTAGGGTGAAGTGGAAGTATTGTTTGTTAGTTTTGCTCATTGTTTAATCTCCGATAGTTTCTACAAAACCCTTGGTTAAATTCCACTCAACTGCGTTGTGTCTTTGTTCTTTATGAAAAACACTTGTTGGTAGATATAACACCCCAAAACCGTATTGGTTATCACTAAATTGCACTATATGGAAAAATAATGGGCTACTACGCCTTGCCTTTTCATCAACTTGTGTCAGTGGCAAACCAAAAACTTTTTTCCTCGCACCACGTAAATCACTTGGTTGCCCGCGAAAGTCTTTATAGATAGTGCCCAGTTCAGCATGAGCCTTCCTTGCATCTGGCAACTCAAATTTATTGACTTTAAACAAGCTATCTTTTGAAAAAGCCGAGTAGGGAGAAAGCGTTGTATTACTAAATTTCTGCAATATAGTGCCAACTTTTTGTTGATAATCTTCATAATTAGTAATCAGATAGTCTTGATTGTTTAATTTGGTTAATTGAGTACAGCCATTAGCGCGACGAGAACGAGAGCCTAACCCACCAAATAATCCCAATGCTTTTAAGGCGGTTTCGATATGTTGAATTTGCTGTTCGCTAATGTCATTGGCTGTGATTAACTCAATGTCAAAATCGACATTTTCTTGAATTGCTTGGCGGTGCGGTTCGTAGTTATTTTTCTCAACCGAACCACTTGCAGTAATCCCATAAGCTAAATATGAAGAAGGGTTATTTGCACTGTTAGGTGGCCAATCAGTTAGTGTTTTAATTTTAGGTTGCGCTATTTTGATTGCTATTTTACCTCTGCCCTTATCAGTATCACCAAATAACTCAGCCTCTTCATGATGTAATTGCTTAAGTGCTAGCTCATCAGAGTGATACTCAGGTTTTGACCGTATCCGCCCCCAAGCCAACGCTCGCCACCAAAAGCGCAACGCGCCTTTGAATGACATCGGGGAAATCCAACTGGCTTTTTGTTCGGCATCGCCAATGAACATCGGCGTAATGATTTTATAGGTGGCGGTTAGGGTGGTGGGTGCTTTGATGTGTTTAGAGATGCTCATTCTTCTTCCTTAATAACTAATTTATCAATATTAATTATGTTAATTCATGATATTATTAGTAAATGATAATCCATTCCTCAAGTGTAATATAGAAGAGAAGACAAAGCAACATTCCCTTCGCAACTTCACAAAAAAAGCGTTGCTCTCTAGCAACGCTTTCTTTAATACAGTTTTAACAAAATTAGGATTAATAGAAAAAACTTATGTTATAGTAAAGGAACTGAATTTCTGATACAAAGAATTGGTAAGGCAGTTGGAATTTTCTATCCATCACTTTTTATAAACCACCTCCCCCAAATCCCAAACAACAAAAGTCCCAAACAACAAAAAAGCCTAACTAATAAAAGTCAGGCTTTTTTGTTACCACTAATTAATGAGTAGTTTTTTACCGAATTTGGAGCGGGATAAGAGATTCGAACTCTCGACCCCAACCTTGGCAAGGTTATGCTCTACCACTGAGCTAATCCCGCTGAATGAGGATGTATTATACGGATTTATTTTTTACTGTCAACTACTTTTTTAATTTTTTTCAAATTTTTTAATTTATGGGGTTTACCCTCAACAGAGTAGCCTTTGAATGATATAATACCGCCGTATTTCTTAATCTGTTAGCTAGATTTGTTGCATACTAGCCAGCCTTATACTTATATCATTGTATTTACTATTATTTATAATTGTCGCACATACGGTACTTACTGCCCATGAATACTATCCAAAGCACTTCTCTAAACACTTCTCAGAACACGGTTCAAAACGCCCCTAAAAACATAATCCTTGCCATTACTGGTGGTATTGCCGCTTATAAATCTGCGATGTTTGCTCGCTTACTTGTCAAAGCAGGGTATCAAGTGCGGGTTATTATGACCCAAGGAGCAAAGGCATTTATCACTCCGCTAACTTTGCAAGCATTAACAGGAAATGAGGTACATACTAGCTTGCTTGATGAATCGGCAGAGGCAGGCATGGGGCATATTGAGCTGGCAAAATGGGCAGATTTATTGGTCATCTCTCCTGCCTCGGCAAATACCTTGGCAAGGCTGTCTATCGGTATGGCGGATGATTTATTGACGACGGTCTGTCTTGCCACTTCTGCTCCTATTATCCTTGCTCCAGCGATGAATCAGCAAATGTGGGCAAACCCAGCAGTACAGTTAAATGTCGAGACCTTGACCAAATTAGGCTATCACATCATCGCCCCTGATAGTGGTGTACAGGCTTGTGGCGATACTGGTGAAGGGCGACTGCCTGAACCTGCGGATTTGTTTGAACAGGTGCAGTTTTTTCTACACAAACAGACCACACCACAACGCCTTGCAGGGAAAAACGTCGTCATTACCGCAGGGGCAACGGTGGAGTCCATCGACCCTGTACGCTATTTATCCAACCATTCCACTGGTAAAATGGGCTTTGCTTTGGCTCGTGCCTGCCGTGATGCAGGGGCGAATGTCACCCTTATCGCAGGGGGCAAGGTCAATTTGCCGACTCCGTTTGCGGTAAAGCGTATCGATGTGATGTCGGCAATCGATATGCTAAACACAGCGAAAACTTGTGCCGAAGGCAATGAAAATATTGATAAAGCCGATATTTTTATTGCCACCGCCGCCGTTGCCGACTATCGTACTAGGGAAGTGGTTCCACAAAAGATTAAAAAAACCCAAGATACCATGACCTTAGAGTTGGTCAAAAACCCGGATATTCTAGCAACCATTTCGCATACTTATCCAGATATTTTTATGGTGGGTTTTGCCGCTGAGACTCAAGACGTAGAAAAATACGCCAAAGGCAAACTAGAAAAGAAAAAACTGGATATGATTGCCTGTAATGATGTCTCACGCAAAGATATTGGTTTTGCCAGTGATGACAATGCGATGACGGTATTTTTTGCCAATAAATTTGAGCGACCAGCCGTTCCTATGGCAAAAGCAAGTAAAGATGACATTGCAGAACAGTTGGTGGGATTGATTGGTGAGGTGATTTGAATACACTATAACCAACGATCTTTTTAGTAATCAATATCTTCTAAAGGATAATTCTTAGGCATTTGGTAGCCTTGTTTGCTATAAACCGCTTGATAGGTTTTATGGTTATATTTTTTGCCATCCATAACCCCAGTCACAGTTAAATCAAGCGGATAACGTCCGCTCACTTTGCGACTACGGTTGATTTTAATGGTAGCACCGATAGAGTCACAAACAGGCTTACCACGTTCACCACATTCTGAAAGTCCACTGTCATCATTGAATGATGCCCCAATCCAGCTTTCATCAATACCACCACGCCCATTAGGGGTTAAAATCACAAAATGTGACCCTGAAAAGCCTTGATGAGCATCACTATGCTCATTTAAAAAGCCCCAAGTATTGGTTGCAAATCTATGCAGTGTCCATTTTTTTAAGCCATTGCCATAGCTACCAGCATACATTTTTGCTTTTGCCGATTCAATTTTCCAACCATTACCATCAGGCTTTAGTACAAACATACCGACCAAGCCATTAATCGCATGATAACCTGCCATTTCTTGATACGTTTTGTCAAAGCTGGCAGTACCAGTCACCACCACATAATGACGTTTACCATACTTAGTATCGACCGTTTTTTGCTTATCAATCTGCATACAGTAGCCCGTATCGTCAACAATAACCCCCATACAACCTTTATATTTGGTGGGATAATATTGTTTTAAGATACTATTGACACTGCTCCCTGCCATTGCTTGTGAGCCCATGAATATCAAGCTCATAGTGGCTAGGGCTTTGACTATGTTCGCTTTGAGAACTTGGCTAGTTACGAAAGCTTGGTTAGTTGTGAGAGTTTGATTGGCTTTGATGGTTTGCTGATCGCTGTGTTTGATAATCATCCTACGACTCCTTATCCACTGATAGTTCATTTCGACTACTATACCGAAATATTTACCAACAATTGTAGCATTTTTTATAGCAACCGAACTACAAAATTACAAGGTGTTACTAAAAAAGCACTGAATTCCTGTTTTTACAAGAATCAGTGCTATTTTTGTATAACAGCCAATAAATCGCCGATAAATTAACCGATGAACAGCTTTGATAAAATGTCTATTGCATAACCAAATAATCAAACGCACTCAAGGCCGCCTTACTGCCCTCACCCATGGCGATGTTGATTTGTTTATATGGTACGGTGGTAACATCGCCTGCCGCAAAGATACCTTGACGACTGGTACGGCAACGTTCGTCAATCTCAATCTCACCAAACTTAGTGGTATCAACCAAACCTTGAATAAAGTCTGAGTTTGGCACAAGACCAATTTGTACAAATACCGCGGATAACTCCAGCTCTTTTTCCTCACCAGTTTCACGATCAGTATAGACGATGGAGCTAACCTTACCATCCGTTGCCTTAATTTCTTTGGTAGCAGCACTGGTAATGATGTCAATATTGTCTTTTGCCATTGCCTTATCAACCAGCACTTTATCAGCTTTTAAGGTATCGGCAAACTCAAATACCGTAACGTGCTTGACAATACCTGCCAAGTCCAAAGCCGCCTCAATGCCCGAGTTACCACCACCGATAACCGAGGTATTTTTACCTTTAAAGAAAGGACCATCACAATGTGGGCAGTACGCCACACCATTACCGATGTTTTCATCTTCTCCTGGAACGCCGAGTTTACGCCATTTCGCTCCAGTGGCTACGATAATGCTACGAGTGTCAAACGTTTCGCCTGTGTTTAGTTCAATGCTGTAAAGTGGCTTGTTGTTGTCTTGGTTGTTATTTTGCTTGCCATCTTCTTTTGCAGTCACTTGCTTAACGCTAACGTGTTCTTTGACAGTGATGTTGTATTCGGCAATGTGCTTGGCAAAGTTGGCTGATAGCTCATTACCATTAGTTAATGGAATTGAGATAAGGTTTTCGATGTCTTGGGTATCTTTCACCTGTCCACCGATACGGTCGGCAACTATGGTCACGGCAAAGCCTTTACGAGCGGTATAAATCGCCGCCGCTACCCCAGCAGGACCTGCACCGATAACAGTAACATCTTGCTGTGGTAACTGCTCGGCTGAACCGCCAGCAGATAGGATGTCAGGGTATTTTTCTTGTAGCTTTTCTAGCAGGCTTGCAGTATCTATCTTACCATTGGCAAATGGCTTACCGTTTAGATACACCGCAGGCACGCCTTGGATGTTGTTGGCCTCGATTTGCTGTTGGAACAAACCACCATCAATCATTTCATTACTGATATTGTCATTGAGTAGGGCAAACTGGTTTAATGATTGTACCACTTCTGGGCAGTTATGACAGCTGAGTGAGATGTAGGTTTGAAAATGTAATGGTTCAGTTGGCTGAGCATTTTTAATCATCTGTTGGATGTTTTCATCCAACTTCATGGTGTGACCACCAGCGTGCAAAATTGCTAAAATTAATGAGCTAAACTCATGCCCACCAGGAATGCCACTAAACACCACGCCAGTATCTTTGCCTTCAGTGGTGATTTTAAAGCTCACAGAGCTTGCCAATTCATCGGCAGTGCTATTGCTATCAAAGCCAATTTTGTCGGTTGTCCCTGCGATTTTCGTTAAAAAGTCAATCAACTCGTCTCGTTTGTTTTGCTCATCATTGCCAATGCTTTCGCTACCGATGACAAACTGGATTGGGCGAGTCATATTCTCGCTATAAGCTTTTACTGCGTCTAATAAAGATTGGTCTAACATGGTTATTTCCTCTTGTTGGGTTACTGTATATAGATATTGTTGATGAATGGGTTACTGCTAATGAGTAACCTCTTTCAATGAAGCTATTATCCTGCATAATTGAATTTTTGACAATGTTAGAAATTTGATTACTATGTTTTGTAAAATTAATCAAAGAATTGTTATTGTTATGATTTATTAATATATGGCGACTTTTGAAACAAAACTACACAGTAGTTTTTAACATAAAGTTAGTGCAATTTTTCACAGTTTGCTATAAACTAAGAGTACAGTTGTTACAATATGTTTCTAATGGCTAAACGACTAACTAAATGTTTCTAACTAAGACAATTAAATATGACAGATGAAAAAAACAAGGATAACGCTATGACAGATTCACAAGAAAACATTACTCAACGTATTTTAGTGGTAGATGATGATGCTCGTTTGCGTAGTCTTTTACAACGATTTTTAGAGGATGATGGCTTTGTGGTGCGTACCGCTCATGATGGCAGTCAAATGGACAAGCTGATTCAGCGTGAAATGTTTTCCCTAATCGTGCTTGACCTTATGCTTCCAGGGGAAGATGGTATCAGCATTTGTAAACGTTTGCGAGAAGAAAACAGCGACATCCCTATTATTATGCTAACGGCAAAAGGCAGTGATAACGACCGTATTGCAGGGCTTGAGGCTGGGGCGGATGACTATTTACCCAAGCCATTTAACCCAAAAGAGTTGCTTGCTCGTATCAAAGCGGTACTACGTCGGCATAGTCGTGAGTTACCAGGAGCACCTAGCCAACAGATGGAAGTGGTTGAATTTGGCAGTTGGACGTTGGATTTATCCACTCGCACCCTAAAACGCGACGATAATGTGGTGACTTTGACCACGGGTGAGTTCAGCGTATTAAAGGCTTTGGTGCAACATCCCCGTGAGCCTTTAACTCGTGATAAGCTGATGAATCTAGCTCGTGGGCGTGAATGGGGAGCGATGGAGCGTTCGATTGATGTGCAGGTTTCTCGCCTACGTCGCCTGATTGAAGACAACCCCTCACAATCTCGTTATATCCAGACGGTATGGGGCGTGGGTTATGTGTTTGTACCTGATGGGGCGGAGTAGTTGTGAGTATGTCCTAAACATACTAACATACTAAGCAAATTAGGCATATTAAGCACAGTAAGGATTTAGTCGATTGATTAAATCCTTTTTTAGTACCTTTTTCAATCGTTACAGAAAATAGTTTTATGGTTACAGGATATGGTGGCAATAGAAAAAAATGGTTATAATAAACGAACTTAAACTTAAATTTAGAAAAAGGAAAATCACCCCATGAAAATAACCACCCTAACTCAATCAACTCAAGCAAAACAGAAAAAACCAATACATAAACTACTCACTCCCATACTAGCCATTACCTTATCAGCCACCGCATTGACAGGTATCACAGGTTGTAGCAGTACCACCAGTGCAGGGGCTTTGGGGGTGAAACGCAAACAGCTAATTATGGTTTCCAATCAGCAAATGCTCCAGCGGTCTGCCGTTAGCTATAACAAGATGCTACAAGATGCTCGAAATAAAAATAAACTAGACACCAATGCCAGTCAAGTCGCTCGCTTGCAACGCATTGCTAATCAGTTAATTCCTCAAGTGAGCGTTTATCGCCCTGATGCGGTTAACTGGAATTGGGAAGTACATACAACCAAATCCGATTCACTAAACGCCTTTGTCGCACCAGGTGGTAAGGTCATGTTTTACACAGGCATTATTGACAGGTTAGAGCTAACCGATGATGAGATTTCTGCGATTATGGGACACGAGATGGCACATGCCTTGCGTGACCATGCTCGTGAGCGAATGTCTGGAGCTTATGCGACCCAACTAGGTATTGGCATATTGGCAGGGAGCTTAGGGCTATCAAAGGGAGAAACGCAACTGGCAGGCATTGTTGGTGATTTAGGCATCTCTCGTCCGCACAACCGTGTACAAGAAAAAGAGGCAGATATTATCGGTCTTGAGCTAATGGCACGAGCAGGCTACAACCCAAACTCAGCCGTGACGCTTTGGAAAAAAATGCAAAAGGCAAATAGAGGTGGTACACCGCAATTTTTAAGCACCCACCCGAGTAAGGCCAATCGCATCGCCACCTTGCAGTCACTGATGCCAAAGGTGTTGCCTTTATATCAACAAGCCACTGGTAGTACGGTATTTTCACCAACGCCTAGCAAGTATGCAAAGCACTCGACCAATAGCTCAACCAATAAACGGACAAGCAAAAAACAATCAGGCAAAGTCCGTTTTCCAAAATACACTGGTAAATGATACTATTGCCAAATTATAAAGTTCACAATTTTATGAGACAAATTTTGTAGAGACAGTTTGTAGAGACAGGGCACGCCCTGTCTTGATTCTAAGAAATAGTATTTCGTAAGATTGGTATGATGATACAGGTCAATAAATATCAGTTAATAAGAGCAATACACCATGAACAACGCATCTAATAAGCAAACCACAACCAATCCCACAGCCGAGGCAATCAGCGAAAAACTACAAAGTTTAGCACCTGTCTATCTTGAGCTGGTGAATGAATCTATGTATCATGCAGGCTATTTTGAAGGCAAAGAAAGTCACTTTAAATTGACCATCGCCAGTGAGGCATTTATCGGCAAACGACTGATTGCTCGTCATCAACAAATTTATGCACTATTAACCGATTTGATGACCGCTCAAGGTGGTAGTATTCATGCCTTGGCACTGCACACTTATACGCCAGAAGAATGGCAAGCCTTACAAGCCAGCCCAGCCAGCCCAAAATGTGCAGGTAGTAATTAAAAATACAACAACTATAAGCAAGTTATTCAAAAACAAGTACAAAAGGAATCCCCTTTAATGAAACACCTACACATGCTATTAGCTTCTATTGCCATCGCATTTTTCTGTTATCAAAGCTACACCGCCATCGCCACTGATAAAGTACAAGCAAAAACTCGAACCATGATGGCTCATAGCGTGTATTTGCTACTGATGATAACTGGCTTAGTGATGGTGTGGCCACTTATTAAGATAGAAGGTGTGCCGTTACAATGGGTGGTTGCCAAAGGCGTATTGTTGCTAGCGGTGATGAGTTCTAGTGTGAAAGCATTTCGCCCCACTGCCGAACCTGCCCAGCGAAAAATGGGCATATTTATTGCCAGTGTTGGTCTAGCAGGTATTGTCGGTTTGGCGTTTATTAAGCCTGCTAATTTGTTTTAGAGTTTTTATACTAGGATTTACTTAAAATTTAAATAGCTTATTGATGTTTATACCCTCCCCTACGCAGGCATAGCCTTTGTCTTGCGAACGGGCAAAACAGTGTTTTGCTATTTCCGTTCTCGCCTTCCAAAGGGAGAGGAGTTCCCTCCCCCTTAGGGGGAGGGCTAGGGAGGGGGTCTAAGTCCTACATACAGGCGGTTTTATATAATAGGAACAGTTTATGAATAAATCTATAATACTGGCAAGTACATTTGCCATTGCCCTGTTAACAGGTTGTGCCAGTACCAGTAGCATTACCCCAGAGTACGTTTCTACCAACACTTATACGACTTATGATTGCACAAGCTTAGATAAAGAGTATAAACGCATTGGCAGTTATATCACGCAAACAAAGAAAAATAGCTTTAGTCTAGCCTCGACAGGTGTTAGTATTGGTATGTATGGTGACCGTGATGGCATCTTTCCAAGCATTAGTTTTGGGGTTGGGCAAAGCACAGATATTGATGATAAAAATAAGAAACTGTCTCGACTTTATGGTGAGCGAGATGCTTTAGTGCAGACAGCACGTTTAAAACGTTGTCCGTTTGCTAATGGTTTAAAATTGTATTCTGAAAGTATTGCAAAAAAATAGTAGCTAAACTTCCAATCAAAACGCCAATCTCAACTTTCACAAAACCCCCTCTAGCTCCCCCTTATCAGGGGGAGGACTGGTTCAGCTAGAGAAAGAAATAATTTTAACCAATTGATTTATTTAT
>PDWJ01003337.1_pt1 | contig 17197 bp, 10 predicted proteins | sample 1430881 | NCBI WGS metagenome assembly PDWJ01 (sample SAMN01162460, study PRJNA174530) | Oral metagenome, whole genome shotgun sequencing project. | biome: Marine environment; feature: Marine mammal; material: Swab sample of the gingival sulcus; isolation source: swab sample of gingival sulcus...
GAGACGAAAAAACGCGGCCGTAACGGCCGCGTCCCTTTGGCGAAGGAGTCTCACTGAGACTGGCGCACGAGGTCTCATTTAGTGTGGCGCACGACAACCACCATTGATTTCGTAGCGGAGATAGAGATCCCAACTGGGGTTTTGCGGCGGAGACACCCGCCAGTTCACCGTATAGGTGCCTGGCTGAATGATCATCTCGTGATTGGGCTGGAGTTTACCCCAGCCGTAATAGCTGTGGTGATCAAACCAGTTGACGCCGTTTGTGATGGCGACCTCGCCGAAGGCCGACGCTGCTTCGGGCGTGTTCGGCCTGAACCAGCGAGTGCTATTTAGCCAAGCACCGGTCCAGGGGGCGTAGCCATTGTCGAGCGACTGGTATTTGAAGACCTTGCCCTCGGGGATCTTGCCGATTTTGAACCAGTCGAAGTAGTAGTTCAGCTTGACGAGGCGAGGGTCCGAATTGTAGACGCGGAAGAGGGCCGGGGCATTGTCGGTTTTCACCTCAAATACCACAGGCTCCATGTAGAACCATTCCCCCACCCACTTGTATGTGTTGGTCGTTTTGTCGAACTCGCCGATCTGAGTGAAGCGAATCGTCTTCTCGGTCACGCGCCCGTTCGAGACGACTTGGAGGTTAAGATCTCCTGCGCCCTTCTCGTCCTTGAACTTCATCACGCGGCAGGTCGCTACGTACCAACCTTTCTTCAGGCTGGAGATCACGCGGGTGGTGCCGAGCATCCTCACTGAGTCGAGGCGGTTGACCAGCTTGCCCTTGCTGCCGGGGGCCTTTGTGTTGGCCGTCCAGCCTGCGCTGGGGGTCAGAGTCCATTTTGTCATGGACTCCTGGTGAGCGATTTGGGCGTGGAGGGAGACCGTAAGGGCTGCACTCGCGGCAAGCAGATGTAGGGGAAGTTTGGAGACCATTGCTGTACCTTTGAGAGAGTAAGAGAAATGGACCAAGAACGAATCCTAGCTGTCTGTTGAGAGGCAGACAACTCGGTTTCTTTGTGGTGTATGGTCCGTAGTATAGCGTTCATGGCAGCAGGGGGGGCAATGGAGATAAGTCTAGACTCTTTGTTCTGAGCCGGTGTCGTTTCTCAATTGGTCGGTTATGTGGGCAGGGCTTGAGAGGGCGTTATCGGCGCCGGGGTCGTTGTTGTTATCTCCCGGGGACTAGGTCGTTCTCGATGTGGCGCATCGTTAACATCTCTGACAGGATCCTTCGGACCTGCTTCAGAGTCGACGTTCTCGGCTGCCCGAGAACGTTTTCTTTTTCCGGGAATGGTTAGGCGATCGACGTCAGGGCTAGATGGCGATGTGGGCCCGGATAACTCCGGACCTCGAAGTGGTTTTTTCGGACACCTTCGTCCGTGCACGTTCGTTGCTCCGAGCTTCGCTTGATCCTTGCGCTTGAAACCAGACACGAAGGAATCGACGAAGTCTCCAAGTCCGTCGATCTGTAAGGTGTTCGTTTCGGGTGAAGTCATCGTGCCTTTCGTTACCAAGCCTGACGGCACGGATACCGTTTCGATCCCCCTTCCAAACTCGAAGCAGCTGGTCGGGTTCGTGGCCTTCCAGGAGTTCTTCGTTGGTGATCTGGGGAACAGCGTCGGCCTGATACGTTCGAATGCGGGGTGCATAAAGATTGGGCAGTTTTGAGCCCGAACTCTGCAGCAGGCTGTTGGCAAAGGCCGGTGGTGGCAATGCTCTGTTTGCGGCAGCCATTCCCCCCTCTGGCGCCATAAGGGCTCGACGAATCCGTAGAGTCATCTGCTTTTTCTGATGCCAAAGGGGGGGCGGATCCGGCACCCTGTCAGTCGCGGGCCTTTTCCCAACAACCTGCTAGCCGCAAGGCTGGATCTCGGGCAGTAGCTCGCTGATGTATGGCTAGCCCCTTTGATACGATTTTCGCGCTTGCTACGCCGCGGGCTCCGGCTGCGCGGGCGGTTTTGCGCGTTAGCGGTGCCCAGGCCTTTGCCTTTTGCCGGAGCTTGGGCGACTTTGCCTTGGCTCGCGAGCGAGGCCTTGAGTGGGGGGAGCTGGTGCTCGATCCGGCCCAGCCCGAGGTCCGTGCTTCCGTGCTGTTTCTCCGCTTTCCCGGTCCGGCTTCCTACACCGGCGAAGATGTCGTCGAGCTGCACCTCTTATCCGCACCGATGCTCCTGGCCTTGCTCGAGGAGCGGCTGGTTGCGGCGGGAGCGCGTCATGCTTGGCCCGGGGAGTTTACGCGCCGTGCTTTTCAGAATGGCAAACTCGATCTCTTGGGCGCCGAAGCCGTTCGCCTGCGAATTGCGGCGCGCAGTGACGAGGAGCTTCGCGCTAGCCAAGCCCTCGGAACCGGTCGCGGCCAAGATGAGATGCTTGAGCAAAGAGTCGTTGATCTCTTGGCCTTGCTTGAGAGTGCTTTGGATTTCGAAGAACTGGACTCGGCTGCTTTGTCGCGAGCCGAGTGGGAGCCCGAGCTAGAGGCGCTTGCCGCAGATTTTGCGCGGCGCTCGCAGGAATACGGGGCCCTTGCTGCTCGTTTTGCTAGGCCCCGTTATCTCCTGCTCGGGGCGCCGAATGCTGGGAAAACCAGCCTTTGGAATGCCCTCTGTTCGAAGGCGACTGCCGGCATCGTGGCGGATCAAGCCGGGACGACCCGCGATGTGCGTTGGGGTGAATGTGAGGGGGCAGAGCTTGGGGATGCGCCAGGGCGCTTTGAGTTCCGCGGTTTGGTCGAGGCCGAAGAGAATGCTCTTATCGAGCGCGAGCTCGCGCTCTGTGACGGTTACCTGTTCGTCGCTTCGCCGGATGCTCCCGATGCTCCTGAGGAGCTTCCTGAGCCTCTCCTGGTGATCGAGAGTAAATGCGACCAAGCAGGCGGCGGGCGCCAGGACACTGCCGGAGAGCGGTTGCGGGTCTCGGCGCAGAGTGGCGAGGGGCTGGATGCCCTTCGGGACAGGCTCCGTCGGCTTGGGCGCTCTGCTGTGATCACTCTCCCGCAGGCCAGTTCCTGGGCGGGGTCTGGGCGGGCATTAGGGCGAGCACTTGGCGCATTGCGCGAAGGATGGGGCGAGGAGTGTGTTGCGACCGAAGTTCGCGAGGCGGTGGCCCAGCTTCCGGGGGTCGATCCCGGGGCTTTACCTGAGCGGCTTCTCGACCGGGTTTTTGCTCGCCATTGCCTCGGTAAATAAGCCCGAGTTTGGCGGCGCCAGTTTGCTGGCCCGGCTGCTGCATTGCTAGGGGGGGGGTATCGCTGTGTGCGTTGTGTTCTATCCTCCGTTTTCTCTCCAGGGGGTTTTGCCGAGCAGAGCGCTTCCAACGCAGCCGACCTTGCCCTCGATCTCTCTCGTTATTGGCCCCAGCGAACTCACGCGAATGAACCTCTCGACCACCCTTCGTGAAGTTACTCGTCCGATGAGTCGGGCGTGTGAAGACACTCCTTTCCATCAGGCAATTAGAGATGGGGTGATTAGTCGCTCTCTCTACAGCCGACTTCTCTGGGAGCTTCGCGCCCTGCATGTGGCTTTGGAGGCCAGCCTTGAGAAGCACCCCGAACTAGCTGACCTCTTCGACATGGTTCGCCATGGGCGCTTGGCCTTTCTCGACCAGGACCTTGCTGTCCTCTGCCCTCGTCGGCCCTTTTCGACGGTGCCGATCACAAGGGTGATGACCCGGCGCTTCGCCAAGTGGTCGCGTGAGACTCCGCATCGCTTGCTGGGTGCGCTGTACGTCTTTGAGGAGGCGCGGAGCAAATCGCTTCGCCAGGTACATGCACTCGGACGAGCGCTGGGTGTGCCCTGCACCCTTGGCCAAGGGCTGGACTACCATCTGCAGGGGCGGGAGCGCGCCCAGGTCGACTGGAAGCACTTCCGACGCGAGCTCGATCGCGCCCAGCTCGATTCCCAGAGCTCTCGCTATGTGGTGGAGGGGGCTCAGGAGACGCTGACAGGGCTCTGTCAGCTCTACCAAGGTCTCGGTGGTGGCTGGCAGTGGAGTTCACGCCGACTGCACGAGGATGAGGCCAGCTGATCCTTCGTGTGCGGTCAAGAGGGGCGGGGCGGGCGCTGGTCGAGCCGCGAATCAGGCGCTGGGCAGGGGGCTGGCCCCCAGGCTGGGGCGAAGCCTGTCCCTGGTGCTTGTCTGCCCCCCCTGGCTGTGGCAGACTTCCGCCCGTCCGCGGGGGCGTTCTACATGGGTAGGGCGTTCGCCATGGATGCCGGCGGGCGGCCGGTGTACCAGGCTTTCACGGGCTCAACTCGGGTCTCGTGGGAGCGGAGGGTGTGTTTCTCCTTTCCGTGCGACCGTTCTAGGTGGCGGAGAGCAGCGGGCACCGGTGCTGCGGTTCGGGATCTCCTCGAACTTAGGAGGCGCGAGATGCGCTGTCCCTACTGCAAGGCGGATAACGACCGAGTCGTAGACTCACGGGCTTCGGCGGATGGTTTTACGATTCGTCGGCGCCGCCTCTGCAATTCGTGTGACCGCCGCTTTACTACCTACGAAAAAGTCGAACAGGCACAGATGCGGGTCGTCAAGAAGGACGGCACGCGGGTGCCCTTTGATCGCAGCAAGATCCTGTCGGGGATCTTTCGCGCTTGCGAAAAGCGCCCGGTCTCCAAGCAGGAGATCGAGGACTGTGTGGATCGGATCGAGCGCCAATGTGCCGACGCTTTCGACAAGGAAGTGCCCAGTAGCATGATTGGCAATCTCGTGATGCACGAGCTGCGGGAGCTGGACCAGGTCGCCTACGTGCGCTTTGCTTCGGTCTATCGCGAGTTCAAAGACGTTGGGCAGTTCCTCGACGAGTTGCGGCCCATGCTGGAACGCAAGTCGGGGGATAACTCGTGATCGCGCCCAGGGGAGGGGCACGATGAAACTCAAGCAACTGACGCTGCAGGGCTTTAAGTCCTTCGCCGACAAAACGGAGCTCAGCTTCGACGAAGGCCTGACCGGAATCATCGGGCCTAACGGCTGCGGTAAGTCCAATGTCGTCGACGCGGTCAAGTGGGTGCTCGGCGACCAGAGGCCGACCAGCCTTCGCGGCAAGGAGATGACCGATGTCATCTTCGGTGGTGCGCAGGGTCGGGCGCCGATGGGGTGTTCCGAGGTGCTGTTGACGCTCGAGCGCGATCCGCACCCGGACGAGCTTGAGATGGGGCATAAGCAGGTCGAGACCGTCATCGGTCGCCGCCTCTTCCGCTCAGGAGAGAGCGAATACCTCCTCAATGGCCAAGTCGTTCGCCTGAAAGACGTCAAGGAAGCCTTGCTGGACACCGGGCTCGGTGTTGGCGGCTATTCCGTGATGGAGCAGGGCAAGATCGATGCGGTGTTGTCCGCAAACCCTGAGGATCGGCGCAATATCTTCGACGAGGCGGCGGGGATCAGCCGCTACAAGCTTCGGCGCAAGGAAGCCCTGCGCAAGCTCGACCGCACCGAGGCCAATCTGGCGCGCATCAGCGACGTGCGCCAAGAGAAGGCGAGCCGGGTGCGTTCGCTCAAGATCCAGGCGACCAAGGCCCGCAACTATCACGAGGCCGAATCACGCCTGCGTGCATTGCGCGTCGGTGTTGCCTGCCTCGATTCGATGGAATACCGGGAGCTGCTCGACAGTGTCGACACGCGCCTGGAGCAGGCCGAACAGCGGGTTCGCCAGGCCGAAGAGCGCCGGAACGAGGCGCGGCAGCAAAAGGACGAACGTGAGTCCCAGGGGCGCGAGCTCGTCGACCGTCGCAACCATCTCCGGGAGCTATTGGCCGAGCTCCGTGGCGATGAGCGCAGCCGGCGAGAGTCGCTCGAGCGGGCGGAATCACGAAACACCCAGCTCCAGCAGCTGCGGCAGCGGTCAGGCGACGATCACGAGCGCGTGCGCTTGGATATCGAGGCAGATCGCGAGGCGCTTGAGGATCTCGTTGTCGAAGGGCAGGAGATCGAGGCGCGGCTCGAGCACCTCGAGGAAGAGCTGCCACAGGTCGATGAGGCCGCTCGCGAGGCCCGCAGGGAGCTCAAGGTCGCTCGTAATGGCCTGGAGGAAGCACGCGAGGCGGTGCTGGCGACGATTCACGAGCGCACCCGTGCCCGTAATGCCGTGCAGTCCGAGGAGCATGAGATCCAGAGCCTGGCTGGGCGCCGGGCGCGACTCGATCGCGAGCAGAAAGAGCTTGGCAGCAAGCTCGAGGCGATTCGTACGGAGCGACGGCGGGAGCGGCTGATTCTCTGGGACCTGGAGGAGCGCCGCCAGCGCATCGAGGACCTGCAGGCAAGGCTCGACACGCGGATCGCTAGCCATCGCAGCGAAAAGCAGATGGTCGCGGGCCAGCTCGAAGAGCTGCGGCATGAGCGCTCGTCACTGCGTTCGCAGCAGCGCGTGCTCCAGGAGCTTGAGGCTAGCCACCAGGGCCTCGATGAAGCCGCGCGTGACCTCCTCGAAGAGGGCCATGGCGTGATCGGCTCCCTGGTCGAGAAGCTTGAGTGCCCGGCGCCGCTCGGCGCAGCGCTCGAAGCCGTGCTCGGCACTCGGGTCCAGGCTTTGCTTCTCGAGGATCAAGGCACCGTGACCCGTGCGCTTGAGCAGCTCGGTAGCCAGGAGGGCAAGGGCCGCTTGGTCTTGCTGGACGGGTCCAAGGGTGCTGGCGCAGTCGCGCACAAGGCCCGTGCCTTCGAAGAGGATGCTCTTGGGGCAGAGGGTGAGCCTCTCCTCGACTTCGTTGGCATCGAGGCCGACATCGCTCAGTTCGTGGTGCCTTTGCTCCGTGGGGTGCACTTGGTGCCAAACCTCGAGGCTGGGCAGGCCCTGGTCGCGGGCAGCGAAGACATCGTTGCCGTCACGCTGCGAGGCGAGGTTCTCGATGAGGCATGGGCCATGGCTGGGCGAGTGGAGGCTTCTGCCGGCCTGCTGCAGCGCCGCGCCCGCCTGGCGGAGCTCGAAGTCGATCTCGAAAGCATCGAGACTCGTTTGGGTGAACTCGGGATCGAAGAGCAGGGTTGGGAGAGCCGCCTCTGTCGCGATGAGCTGCAGCGCCGGCGACTTGAGCGCTTTTCCCAATCGCTCCTCCATCGCGAGACGGCCATGCAGCAGTCGATGCGGGTGCGGATCGCACGTGAGGAGGAGCTGGTCGAAGAGCAGGAGATGGCGGCGAGCGAACGCAGCGAACTGCGCCGTGAGCGAAGCGCCGCCTTGGCTCGATTGGGCACACCGCTGATGAACAGTTGGCTGCTCGAGCGGCGCCTGGAGCGCAGTGAGGAGGCGCAGCGGGAGTTCCAGAGCAAGGCTCGCAGCTACGAGGCGCGGGTGCAGGAGACGCAGAGCGCGCTCAGTGAACTGCAGACCAGCAAGGCTGGGCTCCAGGCCGAGCAGTCGGGGAATTCCGAACGGCGTTCGATCTTGCAGCGCAAGCTCGAAGACGAGCAGACGCGGTTGGGTGAGCTTGAGCAGCTACTCAGCAACACGGCCGAGGAGATTGAGAAGCTGCTTCTCTCGACCGCCGAGTGGCAGGTGGAGCTGGAGGAAGTCACCGGGCGACTGGCCTCCACGCAGGAGGTCGCGGATCAGTTCGATGGTGAGTTGGCCGAGCTGGAGCACAAGGTCGAGGCCATTCGGCGGCTTGTCGGCGAAGCCGAGACCGAACTCGAGGCGGCGCGTGATGCGCGTGGCCAGCTGGTGCTCGACCAGCGCGAGGCGGGTTTCAAGCTCAAGTCCCTGGATGATGAGATTCGGTCTGCCTATGGCGTCGAGCTCGCGCGTTTGCGCGGTGACGTGCGGGGGAGGGGGCTTTGGCTACCCGGCGACTTCATCGGCCCTGAACTGCCGATGGAAGGTGAGCTGCGTGATCGCGTCGTCGCTGAGTCGCTCGAAGGCCCGCTTATGCCGCCTGATTACTATGCGGTGGAGGATGCTCTTCCTCGCTTATGGTTGGAGGACGACTTCGATCGCCATGCTGTCGAGCAGGAGATCGGGGTGCTGCGCAACAAGATGCAGCGCATGGGCGCCGTCAATCTCGCGGCCGAGGGGGAACTTGCGGCTGCCGAAGAAGAGTTCGAGACGCTCGAAAAGGACTGCCGTGACCTGGAGGATGCGCGCAAGCAGTTGGTAGATACGCTGCGCAAGATCAACCTGGAGTCGCGTGCCCTGTTCGAAGAGACCTTCCATCGGGCACGGGCCAACTTCCAGGACATCTTCCGCATGCTCTTCCAGGGTGGTAAGGCGGACATCAAGCTGGTGGAGTCGGAGGATCCGCTCGAGGCCGGAATCGACATCTACGCCAAACCACCAGGCAAGGAGCTACAGTCGATTCGTCTGCTCTCTGGTGGTGAGCGCAGCATGACCGCGCTGGCGATTCTCTTTGCGGTCTTCAAGGTCAAGCCCTCGCCCTTCTGCATTCTGGACGAGGTCGATGCCGCGCTCGACGAGACCAATGTCGAGCGCTTCCTGCGCGTGCTCAATCAGTTCGTCAGGGACACGCAGTTCCTGGTCGTGACCCACCACAAGCGGACCATGGCGGACTGTCAGGTGCTCTACGGCATTACCATGCCGCGGCGCGGCATCTCTTCGCGCATGTCGGTCAGCCTGCGCGATGTGGAGAGCGGGACGGTTGACGATCTGCTCGACGGTAAGGCGGCGAAGGAAGCCGGCACAGATACTGGGAGGGGTGGGGCTGGGCCTGCTGTCGATGCCGCGCGCAAGCAGCGCATCGCTGGCGAGGAGCAGGTGGGCTTCGAGATGGGGAACTGAGGGGCGCGCGCGCCTCTTGTGCATCAGCTCCCTCTCTAGCCTCCTCTCTTTGGGACCGAGCTGTGAGCTTTTAACAGCCTGCTAAGGCACCAAGAACGGGGAGCGGATTCTTCGTTCCTGCGCGCCCAGGCGATACCCCCAGTGCAGGGTGACCCGGTAGATGTGCTGGAGCTTGAGCGGTCCTTGCACCGGGAACATCAGCACCAAGAGCTTGGTTTCCCCAGGCTGTAGCGCGCTTGCTGCCGGCTGGTATTCCTCCTCCTCTTCGTTCCAATACAGCACGTTGGAGGGGCGATAGCGCAGGTCTCGGTCATCTACCAGCTCGATACGGCTCCAGTCGAAGAGGAGAGCTTGCTCTCCTCGATTCTCGATATGCAGAGTTGCCTGGAAGCCCCTCTGCGGCAGCTCCCTCGTCTCGTTGCTCCTTTCCTCTACGAAGGCGCATTCCAGCTCGCAGCGCACTCCCGGGGCGTGCACCTCCTGTATGAGGCCATCGCTTCGGCCTTCGAGGAAGCTCCCTCGCGGGTGGAGCAGCACCTTCCCTTCGAACAGGCTGCAGGAAGAACTCAGGGCTAGGCCGAGGAGGAGGACACGGGATAAGGTCGCGCGCATCTCGGCATGCTAGCAGGCGGAGCGAGCAAGGCTGGGCCTCGCCCTCGTCGTTTTCTCGCCCTCGGCTTCGCGGTCAAGCCAGTCGGGGCTCCCGCGAGCAGGGTGGCGGGTGTGGACCTGAGGGCGAGCCGCCCCAGGGCTTTGATGTAGCTAGGCGCGGATCGCTGAGCCGCTAGTTCTCGGCTCCGTGCTTGCGATCCGGAGGCCGAGGGGGGAGATTTACCCTTTTCCTCTCCTCTGACTGTCTCAAACGAGCGCTGCAATGAGCCGTCCGACCCTGATCGAGCACATCCTCCGCACCCAGCAGCACCATCCCAACGCGACCGGCAAGCTCTCGCGCATCCTCGCGCGGTTGAGCCTCGCGGGGCGGATGATGGCGAACCGCATCCTCAACGCCGGCTTTCTCGGTGAGCATGGTGCCGCCGGCATGGTCAACGTGCAGGGGGAGGATCAGCAGAAGCTCGATGTGCTAGCGAATGACATCTTCACTCGCGTCTTCGACACCTTGAGTTCGGTCGTTGCCGTAGGCTCCGAGGAGATGGATGAAATCTTCGAGTTCCCGCACCACCGGGACAGCGGCGAGTACGTCGTGCTCTTCGACCCGCTGGACGGTTCGGGCAACATCGATGTCAACGGCGGCATCGGCTCGATCTTCTCGGTGCTTCATCGCAAGAGCGCCAAGGGCGAGCCGGCCAACCTTGAGGACTTTTTGCAGCCGGGAAGGGACCTCGTTGCCGGAGGCTACATCCTCTACGGGCCGGTGACCCAGTTCGTTTACACCGCGGGTATGCAGGGCACCGTCAATTGCTTCACCCTCGATCGCATGGTGGGCGAGTTCTTCCTTACCCATGAGGATCTGATGATCCCGAGTGGCACGGGCACCTACGCGGTCAACGAGTCCAATCAATCGAAGTGGGACGAGAAGACCAGGGCACTCGTTGCGAGTTATCGCTGCGGTGAGGATCCGGTCGGCAAGCGCGGAGCGCGTTATTCCGGCGCCCTGGTCAGTGACTTCCACCGCATCCTGCTAAAGGGCGGGATTTTCATGTATCCCGGCCTCCTGGACCGCCCCCGCGGCAAGCTGCGTTATCTCTACGAAGTCGGCCCCCTCGCCCTCGTCGCTGAGCGTGCCGGCGGAATGAGCACGGACGGCAAGACTCGCTCCCTCGACCTCAAACCCACCGAGCTGCACGAGCGTTGCCCGCTCTTTATCGGCAGCAAAGAAGATGTCGAATACGCGATGTCGCAGTTGGCGTGATATCCTAAGCGGCATTTGGAACATGGCTTCCAAATGCCGGGGCTCTCCCCTTGGAGCCCGCAAGCGCAAGTGGCGGAATTGGCATACGCGGCGGACTTAAAATCCGCTTCCCGTTAGGGATTCCGGGTTCGAATCCCGGCTTGCGCATTCACTTTTCTCCGAGGGGACTCGGGGCCTTTATCGGCGAGGGGTATCGGGGATCAGCTTTCGGACAAGCGCCAGGTCTATCTCTGGGCAGATGGCGTGCATTTGGGCGTTCGGCTCGATGACGACCGGCAGTGCATCCTCGTCCTTATGGGCGCCTTACATGGGGGGCGAGTTCCTCCGTTATTGCGTAACAGGTCCTTGAGCATCGCCTTCCTTGCCAGTCAGGTCTTCGAGCCTCTCGTACTGCGCCAGCAGCTGGTCGATCAGCCCATCGGGAAATCAGGACTTGTTCTGCTTCTTCGGGGTCGGAGGATCCCAGCTGCCGGGCATCGTTCCCACCGCAGATCTGTCAGTCCCCGACAAACGGATCCGCACTCCCTGCACGGGGCACATTTCCTCTCCCAGGAACCCGAGGCTCAGGGGGGCAGCGGCTCTTATCCGGGGAGGCATGGTCTGAATGGCGTAGTTGACGGCCCCGATCAGGCGAACTCATAGCTAGAGGGGGGGGCTGGTGGATTGCTCGAATTCCGATATCTTCGCCGACTCTCACCTCATCGAGGGGGATGGGCCCATCGGGCCCATGCTGGCTTTGTTTGGGGCACCGAACTCCGATCCTCAGGCCCGCCGCTTTGACGCAAACCCTTTGTTGATAACCTCTCGGTGGGGTGAAGGAAGGTTACTCCCCTCTCTCTCGACAATACGTAGAGGTCGCATGAGACTCCATATCCCCCCCCCCCGCATAGGCGGGGTACTTTCCCTGCTGTTCGTGTTCGCGGTGACCGTCATCGTCAGCCAAGACGCTTCCGCTGCGCCGATCCAGACCACCAGTTCCTCGCCACTCTTCGTCTACGTGGACCCCATCTACGGCGACGACAACCAGGCGGTGGCCCAGAACCCGGTCAACCCCGCGGTGAACCCGATTCAGACGAGCCCTCCCTACCCGCACCCGCATCGAGGGCCGCTCTTTGCGCAGCACACTGACCCGACCCAGGTCTCCGGGTACCTGCAGCACGCCCCCTACTCCTTCAAGACCGTCGGGGCAGCGCTGTCGTATATCCAGCAGTTCTACCCCAACGGTACCCTCTACTCGAACCCCACGACTAGCGTCCAGCTGAGCGCGATCGTGATTCACTGCTTGCCGGGGCTGTATGGGCCCAAGAATCCGAAGGGCGCAGTCGATCCGGCGTCGGGCCTGCCTTGGAATGGCGAGAGCTTTCCCCTCGATATCCCTGATCACGTCTCGATCCAGGGGACTTCCGCCCTGGATACGATCTTTGATGCCCGAGGCCAAGCGCAGCACATCTTCCGGATGCTGCCTCATCCGGCGAAGGTGGGAGTGGGCCAAAGCGCCGGATCGCACGTCCTTTCGTTCATCGACGGGATTACGATTCGCAATGCGCATGGTGAAAGCGCGCCTCAGGGGGCTGGTATTTTCGTGAGTTGTTGGAACAGCTCCAAGAGAAAATGGGTCAACATGCGGCCCAAGATTAGCAACTGCTTCTTTACCGGTAACTTCGTGGGGATAGCGGTGCATGCGGGCTACGATGATGATTCCAATACTGGCCCCTCTGGCCCGGTAATCTTCAACAACACCTTTGCTTGGAACGGAGTCGGTATCTGGAACGGGGAGCTCGGTCTGCCGGTGAACAAGCAGAGCTACGGCTGGGCCAAGCTCTGCGTTTTCAATAACCTCTTCGATGCGACGCCCTATGCCGTCCAGCCGACGACGGGTGGGAGTGCTTTTGAGGGGGTGCACGGAGACGACCTACTTGCGGCGCAGGCGACGACGCCGATGAGCTACCAGTGTTTCAATGCGTGGGAATACTACGCTCAGTCGCCGACCGGTTGGGGCAGGGCAAACCTAGGTGTTGTTGTTGCGGCCGGCTTCCCTGCGACGGGCTTGCGGTCGGGCGTCACTCAAGGGCCACTGACTCCGGCACATGGGATGACGAACATCTCCAGCATAACGGGCGCAGGCCTTACGCCGAGGCCTCGAGGCATCCTTTACATCTCCGAGTTGCTCGAAGCTCGCGTCCAGCAGTCTGTTTCCCCGCACGACTTCCGCTTGTCTCCCATGGTGGGCACGGATCGCTCGGGCGTGTCAATGATGAACCCTGTGGTCGATCGCGGAACCTTCGCCATCCCAAACGGGTTATTCCAAAACGGCATTAGTACCGGGGATCTCGGACTTCCTGCGAGTCTTGCTGGCACGGCGGCGAGCTACTTGGGTAGTGACCTCGATGCTGAGGGCTTTGGTAACCCGCGCAGTGCGCAGCACAATGCTTACACCCTGCAGCAGCCGTCAAAGCCCGATCTGGGGGCCGACGAGCTCGACAACCTGATTATGGCGGGCTTTATCCCCTCGACGAGAATCTTTAGTCGCTGCGTGCCTGGCATGCCCACGCCAAAACCGAACTATACAAGCGTCCTCTTCGTCAATATGCCGAATGGGAGCTACCTCAGGCCGATCTATAACTACTCGTTTAGTGAGGGGCAGCAGACGAATCCGCATTCGCAGTTGGACCTGAACTGGTTTGTTCAAGCTGCGAACAACCCGATGGCTGGGGCGCCCAACAACTACACCAATGGGACGGGGCTCGATCGCCTTCTGCGGACCATTCCGCCTCTCCAGGGTGAAACGCGACCGGAGTTCATGCGGAACCTCCGCTGCGATTTCAGTCCGCACCCCCTCTTCGACCCGCATCCACTCTGGCCGGAGGCGATACGGAATCGTCTGAGTTCTAGCAATCCGCTAGATCAGTATGCCTGCAACCCCTGGGTTCGAGACGCGAGGCGATTATTGCCTAACAACATGTTGAACCCGACTCTCGACAACGAGTACTTGTACTTCGTGCCCGGCCAGACGCCCCCCAACGTCGCCGGTCATCTGAATCCTCCGGGCACCTATTTCAACGATCCGACAGTGTGGGGGAACTCGCTGTTGTGGGCCGACTGGCCGACTGCGCTATTTGGCCCCTGGGGTGGAGGGGGAAATCCAAACTTCACCACCGACTCCTGGGGCGTCGGAGACATCGACGGGGTGGATACCGTCCCCGAAAGACCTTTCTGGAATGGTGTGCGTTACAACAACCAGGTCTACTTTGGCCCCCACGGCAACCCTGCCGTGCCCCAGATGAGCAATCTCCAGACCTTCCTGGGCGTCAATGGGCCCGGCTGTGGGGCTGCGTCAGGGAAATCGTCGCCCACTCCGCTTAGCCGCGCGGCGAAGCTGAAGTACGTCGCGCCGAAAGTGAAGCTGAAGATGTCCGACCTCAGTGAACTCGTGAAGGGCAAGCCGTGGTGGCAGAAGCGCAAGTAGCGATCCGCTCACCCTGGAAGGTGTGCGCGGTGAGCAGCACCGCGTGCACCCAAGGGCCTTTTTAACACCCTTACTGTTGGAGATATCATGCGCCAGGTCTTGTTTGCTGTCTTATTGCTCTGTGCCGGTCTTTCTGCCCAGTCGACGCCACTCTTTAAGCGCCTTAGCCGTTTTCAGGTGAACGCAAGCTCCGGGATATTGGGTCCTGCAGATATTAATGGCGATGGCCATTTGGATGGCGTGAGGTCTTACGGGTCAGGCGGAGTTCTGACCACGAGTCCTGCGTTTCGTATCTTGTTGGGAGGTGGGCAAGGAGGTCTACGCTATGCGCCCGCCAGCTGGAGCCCTCTCTTTGACAATTTGACCTTTCAGGTTGGCCCATTCAACTACTTTAAGCCTGCCAAGCAGCTGGTCGACATGGATCGGGATGGTGATATTGATATCGTCTTCCCGAGGTATATCATCCGCCCGGGGCTGCTGAAAGAGCATGCGAGCGGCCTGTTCTTGAATGACGGCACGGGGCGATTTGTGCAGCGGCACAACGTGTTTCCTGCGCACATCGAAAACCATATCCAGGCCATCGTCTTTGATGCCAATGGCGATAAGTGGCCCGATGTGATCTTTAGGGCGATACAAACCACTGACGGGCGCAACCGAATGTACTTCAGCACAAGGGCGGCCACTGCCTTTGTCGATGCCACGGCGAATCTTCCTGCTCATCGGGTGAGCGATGTTCTTGATTTTTTACCCGTCGATGTGGATGCGGATGGTGATTTTGATTTGGTGGTGGCCCAACGCCGTGCGACTTTTTCCCCTAACTACAATCTGCTGTGGATTAATGACGGGAAGGGGAGGTTCACGCCGACGAAAAAGGCTTGGCCGCAGGTGGCGGACACCACGACTCATGCGGAAGCCGGCGATATCGACGGCGATGGCGATACGGACATCGTTTTCACCAGCGGCTGGCAGGGAGGGGCGATGAACGCCTTTCAGCATCGCATTTACCTGAATGATGGCAAGGGGGGCTTCAGCCTTGGGAAATTCCCAGTCTCGACCAGTGCTCTTGATAAGGGGAACGGACCTTTTTTTTTGGAGGACTTCGATCAGGATGGGGACCTTGATATTCTCCTTGATCATAACAAAACACCAATCACTAGAGTGGCGCGGCCTACCCTCTTCCTAAACGATGGTAAGGGGCGATTTATAGACGCGACGGCTAGTCATTGGACCGTTCTGCCAGGGGCCCGCGTTCGCGTCGGCGATGTCGACGGCGACGGTGATCCGGACATCTGGTCGACACAGTTGATTTTGCCCAGGCTCTACGAATACATATGGGTTAACCTCTCGCGTCAGTTGCACGTGCCCAGGGTGCCGATACTTGGGCAGGTTTGCGATATCGAGATCTATGCGAGCAAGGGCTCGGGGACCAACAAGCACGTGCTCAAGGTGCCCATCCCGGCCAATCCCGCCCTCCGCGGAATGACCCTCGTATGGCAGGCCTGGATCGTCGATCCCGCCCGTCCCGCTCGCGCCCACTTCACCGGAAAGTTCGCCGACAAGATCCTATGAGGATCTGATGCCGCCACTGCGCCCAAGCCCAAGCCCGATACCCATGGCCAGGGCGCAGGCGCAGCTGAGCCCATTGGCAGCGTTGCGCTGGGGTGCGAGGATGCAACGCGGCGAGCCGCAAGCCGTGGTGGCAGAAGCGCAAGTAGCGTTCGCTGACCTTGGAAGGTGTGCGCGGTGAACAGCACCGCGTGCACCCAAGGGCCTTTTTCGCACCCTTACTGTTGGAGATATCATGCGCCAGGTCTTGTTTTCTGTCTTATTGCTCTGTGCCGGTCTTTCTGCTCAGTCGACGCCACTCTTTAAGCGCCTCAGCCGTTTTCAGGTGAACGCAAGCTCCGGGATATTAGGCCCTAAAGACATTAATGGAGACGGCCATTTGGATACTGTGTGGACTTATGGAGCAGGCGGAGTTTTGCCCACGAGTCCTGCGTTTCGTATCTTGCTGGGAGATGGGCAAGGAGGTGTGCGCTATGCGCCCACTAGCTGGACCCCTCTCTTTGATAATTTGACGTTTCAGCCTAGTCCGGGTAACTTCAAGCGCGGCGAGCAGCTGGTCGACATGGATCGGGATGGTGATATTGATATCGTCTTCCCGAGAGGTTGGATCCGTCCAGGCCTGAAAGAGCATGCGAGCGGCCTCTTCTTGAATGACGGCACGGGGCGATTTGTACAGCGACACAACGTGTTTCCTGCGCACATCGAGAATCATGTCCAGGCCATCGTCTTTGATGCGAATGGTGATAAGTGGCCCGATGTGATTTTTAGAGCGCTAGATCATCATAATATCAATGTTGGTCGTACCCGAATGTACTTCAGTACAAGGGCTGCCACTGTTTTTGTTGATGCTACCGCGAATCTTCCTGTTCCTCAGGCTAAAGCTGTTTCTGATTTTTTGCCGGTCGACGTAGATCAGGACGGTGACCTTGACCTAGTCGTGGCTCGGGGATACTGGGCTGGCGCCTTTTGTACCAATTACCTGTGGATCAATGACGGGAAGGGCCGGTTCAAGCCGACGCAAAGAGCTTGGCCGCAGGTGGCAGATAGTACGAATCATGTGGAATCCGGAGATATCGACGGTGATGGTGATGAGGATCTCGTGTTCTCGAGCGGTTGGGTGCCGGGGACTCCAAGGAACGCTTTTACGCACCGCATTTATTTGAATGATGGTAAGGGGGGCTTTAGTCTTGGTAAGTTCCCGGTGTCGACTAGTACTCCCGATAAGGGGAATGGCCCCTTTTATTTGGAGGACTTCGATCAGGATGGAGACCTGGATATCCTTCTTGATCGACACCATGAGTTTATATTTCCAACGCGAGTGGCGCGGCCTACCCTCTTCCTAAACGATGGTAAGGGGCGATTTATAGACGCGACGGCTAGTCATTGGACCGGTCTGCCAGGGGCCAGAGTTCGCGTCGGCGATGTCGACGGCGACGGTGATCCGGACATCTGGTCGACACAGTTGATTTTGCCCAGGCTCTACAATTACATATGGGTTAACCTCTCGCGTCAGTTGCACGTGCCCAGGGTGCCGATACTTGGGCAGGTTTGCGATATCGAGATCTATGCGAGCAAGGGCTCGGGG
>PDWJ01003283.1_pt1 | contig 17190 bp, 12 predicted proteins | sample 1430881 | NCBI WGS metagenome assembly PDWJ01 (sample SAMN01162460, study PRJNA174530) | Oral metagenome, whole genome shotgun sequencing project. | biome: Marine environment; feature: Marine mammal; material: Swab sample of the gingival sulcus; isolation source: swab sample of gingival sulcus...
TCCGGCGGCAGCCCCAGCTCCACAACAAGCTCAGCTAACGTTGACGCGCCGCACTCCATCTCCTTGCCGTTTATCTGCAATCTCATCTTTTCTCACTGTCTTAGGGAAAGAGTAATAACCTGATGCCGGAATCCGGAATCGAATCAGAAATCTACAGGGGAGGGAGTCTTGCGCAAATAAAAAAACCGCCACCCTTACAGAGAGGGAAGCGGTATAAAAAGAAAAAAGTGCTGCTGCACTGTTTATGACTGTTTTCCGCCTCCCTTCGCCGGTATTATCCGGATCAGGTTCCAAGGGTCAGAATTGATATCAATTCTTCTCAGCAGCTGCGCCCCTGGCGTTATTTTTGTTTATAAAGTAGCGGGAAATTCTTGTCAAGCGAGAAGTGATGGAGAATTAAGAAAGCCCTGATATACAAAAAAATATGCAGCGAATCAGGGCTAAGGGCGGCAATCATTTACTGGATCCGAATCTGCAATATATGCGGCACTTCTTTGCTCGGCAAAAGTGAGATGTTTCATCATTTCGTTGCGGGCTGACTCCGGGTCTTTCCTGCGTATGGCGGTAACAATGCTGGAGTGATGGGCAAAAAGACGCTCCTGGTCTTCATGGACCAGATATGCGGCTCGCCAGACTCCCCGTTGAAATTCTTTCATGGCATCAGACAGGCTCTGCATGAGATGAAGCCATATTATATTATGCGTGGCCTGGGCAATGACAATATGCAGGTCAGCGTCCAGATCCTCGAGGGGTTTTCCCTCTTTCATGCTCAATGCCATATTCTTCATTATATGATCCATCCGTCGCAGATCTTCCGGCAAAGCACGCTGAGCAGCATAATAAGCCGTCCACGCCTCCATGCATTTACGCACCTCCACCACTTCAAGAGCACGACCTTTCTGGTCGCGAATCAAATCGCTCAGGGCACTGCCATGCTCAGTGTCCACCAAAGAAAGCACCACTGTCCCGCCGCCCTGATAAGACATGACAAGACCGGCAGAGGAAAGGGTATGCAAGGCCTCACGTACTGAAGGACGGGAAACACCGAACATTTCAGCCAAATCCCTTTCCGGGGGCAGCTTATCACCTGGAGTAAAATCGCCGTTGAGTATGGATTCCCGTATCTGCTCGGCAATCTGAGTCGAAATTTTTTTTGGTTTAACAGGCTTAAAGCGCATATGCACGAACAAAGGAGTATATGACGATTGAGATGGTGTAACTACTGACAAGGTAACTGTATATGTCTACTGTGGAGCCCCCTTCAAGGCAACAAAATGTCTCTGCCCCGGATTTCTCATCAGCACTTGCGACGTCACATCCAGCCCGCACTTATACGACTGCTCACAGGGCATGTATACCCTGATTTCACCTGCTTTACGCCTGCAACTGCTTCAGCTCGCCCAGATTCAAGCAAACGCGATTGGCCGCTATCGTCCCTCTGTGCAGCCAATCATGATCGCCCGAAGATGGATAAAGCCGAAAGCAGTTACCTTCTGCGTTATTTTCGTAACGACCTGCAGGCTAAAAAATTCCCGGGTACAGTAAGAAAATAAAAAGAGCCCCCAGTCCACCAGCTGCCAATCCATAGAGAAACAGCGGCAGGGAATTGCGACGGATCAAGACCCCTTCCATGCCGACAAGCCCAACAGTTGCAGAAGCTGCAACGATATTGTGAATGCATACCATATTCCCCATAGCGCCCCCAACGGCCTGCAGAGCAACAATAATCTGGTGGGATATGCCCAGTTGAGCAGCGGTTGCATACTGGAACTCGGCAAAAAGCAGGTCAGACACGGTGTTAGAACCAGTTATAAATGATCCCAGCGCACCAACAAAGGATGCAAACATAGGCCAGCTCTGCCCAGCCATGCCTGCAGCAGCCTCAGCCATGGACAGCGGCATTGAGGGCACTCCGGCGGAGTTATGCGCTGACTGTTTAAAAATCTCGACGAGCGCTACGGCAAAAAACAAGGCAATGGCAGGATTCTTCATACGGACAATGGAATCGGTCCATGCTGCCTTGACCTTGGCAGGCTTCATGTTATGAATAAAAATGGTGAGAACAGCCACCAGCATAAAGGGGATGGTGCCAGGCAAGTAAAGGGGCTTCATGGAAAAATTCACCGACTCATAGCCCAGTATGTGCGGAACCGTGAATTTGATATCGTTCAACATTGCCTTCAATGGCAACAAATTCACCCTGGTCAACACAAGAATCAGACCGATAAGAATATATGGTGTCCAGGCGCGAAACTGGCTCATACTCGCCGTAAATTCTGCCTTTTCGTCAGTGACTATTTCACCAGTCCACTCTTTTTCCCATGTTGACTGAGAACCAAAATCCCAGGTGGTTTCAGGCAGGAGAAATCCTTTTCTGGCGGCAGTGATGACTATTGCCATGGCAATAAGCCCCCCTATAAGACTTGGAAACTCCACACCGATCAGAAAAGCGGTGGCCGTATAGGGAACGGCAAAACAGGCAGAGGCGAACAGAGAGAATTTCCAGGTGCCCAGCCCTTCAAGCCATGATCGTTTTTCTCCAAAAAAACGGGTGAGCATCATATTTACGAACAGGGGCAGGAAAAAAATCATGGGCAGATGCAATAATACCGACCACTCGCCCACAGCCTTGAGAAAAACAGCAAAGCTGGTGATGTCACCGGTTTGTCCGGCGGCAATTGCAGCCTCCACCTGGGGCTGGAGATTCTTCAAACCAAACCAGACAGGCGTACCAACCGCGCCAAATGTTACCGGAAAAGAATTGAGGATTAAACACACCATTGCCGCAGCGAGAGCCGGGAAGCCGAGACTGAGCAGCAATGGAGCAGCAATAGCTGCCGGAGTGCCAAATCCTGCTGCGCCTTCGAGAAAGGCGGCAAAGATCGTTGCGATGATTATTACCTGGACGCGCCTGTCCCGGCTGATGCCATACAATCCATGATTAATGGTTTCCATACCGCCGCTGTCGCGTAGCGTATACAAGATCAATATTGCCCCAAAAACGATAATCAGGACATTCACTGCTCCCCCGAAACCGCTCAATGTGGAAGCAAGAACAAAACCAATGGGCATCTTCCATACAGTTACTGCAGCAATAGCAGTAACCAGCCATGCAAGCGGCATGGCCCACGTTGCGGGCCAGCGTAATCCAACCATAAGCACCAGTGCCAATATAATTGGCAGCAGGGCAACCGCAGCTAATAATTCAAGAGGCATTTTACATCTCCTTCATCCGTGATGATATCCGCTTGCCCACAACCGCACAGCCTGCTGTTGTACTGGCAAGAACAATAATTATATTGGTAATACCAAATATTAGACTTTAAAAATCTTGTCAATATTTTTTATATAAAATAACGCTGAAAAAATGTGATACATTACAATGCAGTGTTTTTTTATTTGGCATTACCAATTTTTCATCACCTAACAAACCATTGACAGGACACTCGCGCACGGCTTGAGCAGAACTGCCAGTCACCACGAGAAATGAAACTGGAACGTGGGCGCACCATATTCTGTTTCCAGGCAGCGTTTCAGATAAACCAGCATGGTTGACAGTTTCAAAGCAGCAATAAAATATGTTTCGGCGGCAGGTATGGCCATATGCTGGAAGGAGGGTTGATGAGGGACGCCTGAATTTGGAAGGAGGGCAACAGCTGGACAGGATTACCTATCACGACTCCTGTTACTTGAAACGAACCCTTAAAGCAATCAACCCGGAGAAGAACAATCAAGCAAGGATAACTCGTTCCTGCTCAACAAGGGGTATATAATTTCCTTATTTCAGATCACCTTGATTCAGGCAAACACGATTTGCAGCTATAGCCTTCTTCTCTGCAGCCAATCGTGTTTGCCCGAAGATGGACGGGCGCGGAGCAGTCACGATAACGCCCTGCTTTCCCTTGCAGCCTGACTTATCGCTTACTCAAAACGAAAGGTCATTTTTTCGCCCTTACGACCTATACGGGCCTTACCGCCCTTCTTCAGCTTCCCAAACAGAATCTCTTCGGTCAAAGGGTCGCCTACTTCCTTCATGATCAGCCGCCTGAGTGGTCGTGCACCATATGCAGGATCATAACCTTTGGCGGCGATCCAGCGCCGCGCACTCGCAGAAAGAACAATTTCGATATTTTTTTCTGAAAGCTGCCCCTGCAATTCCTTAATCATTTTGACGACAATCTTTTCAACCACTTCCGGTTCCAGAGCAGAAAAACTAATGGTCGCATCAAGACGGTTTCGAAATTCGGGAGAGAACATGTGCTTGATTGCTTTTTGTTCTTTTCCTTGTGAGCTGCCAATGAAACCAATGGCCTGCTCGCTCATTTCCCTGGCACCTGCGTTGGTCGTCATAATAAGAATAACATTTCGAAAATCCGCTTTTCTGCCCGAATTGTCAGTAAGCGTTGAATGATCCATGACCTGGAGCAGAATGGAAAAAACATCTGGATGTGCTTTTTCAATTTCATCCAGCAGGAGAACCGTATAGGGATGTTTACGGATGGCATCTGTCAGCAGCCCGCCCTGATCAAAGCCGATATAACCAGGCGGGGCCCCGATCAGACGTGCCACCGCATGTTTTTCCATATATTCACTCATATCAAAACGTTCAAAGTGCACAGACAGAGCGTGGGCAAGTTGTCTGGCAACCTCTGTTTTGCCTACACCGGTAGGACCGGCAAATAAAAAGGAGCCGGTAGGCGATTGCGGATTAGCCAGCCCCGCTCTTGAGCGTTTAACAGCTTTGCTGACAGCCTCGAGCGCCTCATCCTGGCCAAAAATATATTTTTTCAGATTCTTTTCCAGTTGACGTAATTTTTTTGAATCATCAGCGGTTTTACTGGTTACAGGCACACGCGCCATTTTGGAGACAATACGTTCAATATCCTTAACCCCGACAGTCTTTCCCTGCTTTCCCTCAAGACGAAATGATGCGCCTGCTTCATCCATAACGTCAATGGCCTTGTCCGGCAGAAAGCGGTCGTTCAAGTACCTGTTTGCCAGCTCAGCAGTAGCCTGAACAGCATCCTGGGCATACACTATATTGTGGTGCTTTTCGTAACGGGACTGAAGTCCCTCCAGAATGAAACAGGTATCTTCTACAGAAGGCTCTTCAATGTCAATTTTCTGGAATCTTCGAGAGAGTGCCCTGTCTTTTTCAATATGTTTTTTGTATTCATCATACGTGGTTGAGCCTATACAGCGAATGGTTCCGGCCTGCAGTGACGGCTTCAACAGGTTTGAGGCGTCCATGGAGCCGCCGCTTGTTGCCCCGGCCCCTATAATGGTATGCATCTCATCAATGAACAGGATGGCATTATCTCTCTTTTCAATGGCCGCAACCACCTCTTTGAGCCGTTTCTCAAAGTCGCCTCTATATTTGGTGCCGGCAACCAGCGTACCAAGGTCGAGCATATATATTTCTGTATCCTGGAGAAGATCAGGCACCAACGGGGCTTTGTCAGGTTTGCTGCTCTTGCGTGCGGCACTGTCTTCATAAATTCGCAGTGCCAGTCCTTCTGCCATGGCAGTTTTTCCGACGCCAGGCTCTCCGACAAGCAAGGGGTTGTTTTTCTTGCGGCGGCACAGGATCTGCATCATCCGCTGCAATTCATGCTCTCTGCCAATAAGTGGATCAATATTTCCTTTTGCTGAACGCTCGGCAAAATTGATAGTGTATTCTGCCAGCGCATCATTACCTCTCTGAGACTTCTGCTGCTTCTTTTTTCCCGGCGCTGGAGGAGGGTCTCGATATGGTTCTTTCTGCAGCTTCTCCGGCAGTTCATGAGAGATGTATTCTACCACCTCCAGGCGGCCAATACCTTCAGAACCAAGAAAATATACCGCATGTGAATCAGGCTCGGTCAGGATCGATACCAGTACATCCCCGGTATCAACCTGCTTCTTCCCACAGCTTTGCACGTGGTTTACTGCCCGCTGCAGTACCCGGTTAAAGGCTACAGTCTGGGCTGGCTCAGCCCCTATTTGCTTGAGAACAGGCATACCTGTTTCAAAAAACCGTTTCAGCCGCTGTTTAATATTACGATTACTGCCTCCACACTTATCGATGATATGTCGGGCAAGATCATCATGAAGCAGACCGTAGAGCATATGCTCGACAGTTACATATTCATGATTGTGATTTTTTGCTTCTCTTATGGCTTTGATTAACGCCAGTTCAAGTTCTCTGCTCAGCATGGCATTTTTCCTTTGCAAGGGAGTATACCCAGGTTTGCAGGGCGGATGAAATACTTTCCTTCTGCGTACCTTAGCTATCTTTTCGTAACTACTCACCGGGAGATAACTTCTTTGGTTTTATTAGTGTCCTGTCAGCACCGCTCTGTCGTAGCCTGCTTGTCTCTTTCAGCCCTTATACAGCCTTGCCCCGGGTCACACAGTACTACTACGCAACTTATGAACAAGGCTCCAGAAGGACAAGAAAAATCCAGCGCAATATACTGACACTATAGCGTTGACAGGACACTGGCTTCAAACATATAACTGCGTTCAGGCTGCCAGATTCGGGTCAATGCGACAGGCAGACATGATCCTTCTGGCGGCCAGGCGTGACCGCCAGAAGGTGGGCAAGCTCAGAGCAGTTAGTCTTTCTCTAAAGAACATTTTAGAGGAAAATGGTTCTTTTTGGCAAGTCGATGTACTCTGGCAACTTTTGTTTCACCAATTTCCCGGCTATAGATGCCAGCAACACCAATCCCCTTATTATGCACATCCAGCATTATTTTCGTAGCTTCAGCCTCATCCTTGTGAAAAATAGTTTTAAGAATCATTACCACAAAGTCCATGGTTGTGTAATCGTCGTTGTGCAAAAGAACCTTGTATTGCGGAGGTTCCTGTTCCTCGACTCTGTCACGGGAAAGCAATTCCCCCTCAAGGTTTGATTCAATGGACATGGTTTCCTATAATTAAATTGATAAGCCGAAAAAATTAAAAAGTAAGCCTGGTCCTGCCTTGTATTACTTTTCAGCAACTCCCTGCAGGACATGTAACCCTTTGCTTTTACCTGCTTAAGATCACAGCTGCTTGTGGGTTGCCCAGATTTAAACAAGCGCGATTAGCTGCTGCAGCCACTCTATGCGGTCAATCGCGACCGCCCGAAGATAAGCGGCCTGAGAACTGTTACACTTCTTAAATTAATGCGCTCTTGCAAAATATCAAGGTAGGCCCGTTCCTGTCTTCCGGAATATACGCCTATTATACTTTTTTTTTGTGGATGAGGCGATGGGTAACCAGTCACGGGGTTTGTACCTTAAGTGTTATTCTCTGGTTCTGACGTGTAACTGGTCACGGGTGCAACAGAATTGTGCCGGCACTCTTCCCCGCAGGTAAGCAGGCGAAGTGAGACTCCTGTACAGGAGTATGCGGGAAAGAGTGATCGGGCAAAGATGAAGTACCCGTGATCAGTTACGGTGATGGAGATGCTCCCGCGAGCAGGTGCATCTTAAAAAAATAACGCAGAAGTACAGGGCCCGTGATCGACCACAAAATTACTCCTTTACAGACAACATGGAGATCAACAGGTTCAGCAGGATTATCTCGGCTGAAAGGGGTGTTCTTTTCAACCTCATCTCGGCATCAAGTAAAAGCTGGGTCCAGCATTTCAATTCCCTTATGGAAAAGCTGGCCGCTGCCTTGAATTGCATGTACACGGCAAAAGGGTGCCCGCTCAGTTCATTTTTCCACTGTTCATTTTTTTTCAGAAGAGGCAGGCAGTGATTCTGGAAAACAGAAGCACTCATTGATGATGAATAGGAGTATCTGCGCTGCGCCTGCAGAGCACGAAAAAGCAGCAATGAACGGGTAGTATTGCGCAGACCGGCGATTATTGCCAGCGGATGTATGCCGTTATGTTGCAGCCGCGTACCAATGGTGACGGCCTGATTCAGATTACGCTGGGTCATTGCTGTGGTCAGTTCATACATTGCCTCCTGCCTGGTCCTGCCCACCAGGGCATTGATATCTTCCACGGTTATTTGCTGACGGTCTTCAATGGACAAAATGACTTTTTCCAGCTCCATGACCAGGGCAACCGGATAAAACCCCACCCTTTCCAGCAGCAGGTCAAGTGTTCCGGGAGCGGCAGATTTACCAAATCTGTCTAATGTTTCCCTGGCAAGGGAAAGCAGCAGCTGTTGCTGGTTTTTCCTGGCTTTGGCGGATGAGCCGCTGTCAACACTGAGGTCAATTACCGTATGTTTTTTTTTCAGATAGGTGTAGAGCTTTTTTCTTTTGTCAACATCTTCGGCGACCAGCATCAGGTAATTCGCTGGAGGCAGGTTTTCCTGAAACAGTCCTAACAGCAATTCATCTGCAGCCTGTCCACGCGGCTTTTTCTCCGGTTTTGTTTCCTGCAGCAGGACTAAGGCCTGGTCGATCCAGCCAAGATCCTTTTTCGGCCTGGTAAATCCAAAATATTTCTTCCATTCCGTTTCTGTCAGGCTGCCCGGATTACAGTCTTTACCAGCAGGATCAAGCTGCGCCGCACGCAGAAAGGAACCAAGTGCTTTGGCTGCCTGTTCAGTTTTGCCCTTTTCATGCGCTCTGACAGCGCGTTTCCAAATGGTTTCAGCAATATTTTTTGAATAGAATAAACTGGTATTGGTAATTTTGTACAACTGCCTTCCCGGCAGCAGGTTAAAGCTGCGCAGTTTACCTGCCAGCTGCGAGAAATCTTCATCTTCTCCATCCAGAGGATGCAGCACTCCCCCCTCGCCAAGGAGCCGCTGTTCAAGCTGGTCAGCCACCTGCTGACAAAGAAAACGTTCGCCGGTGAGCAGACAGATCTGCGGAGGCTCCTGATCAAAAGCTGCATAAAGCTGCTGCAGATTTTCTCGTGTATAAACGGGCATACCTGAAGGTTCCTTTTCCAGGGGAGGTGTTATCCCTGTGATGGCCGTTGTTCCTGTTCGCGAATTATTCTGTGAAGAATCGCTGTCAGGGAGTCTGGGCGTAAATAGCCCTCTCCCCCGGCTAAGTCAAAGATAAAGCGGGTTTCCCTGTTAACGTCAGACCAGGTCAGATTTCCATTTTTTTGGGCAACAAGTTCAAAGAGAAAGCTGTTAAACGGATTGTTGACATGTGTCAAGCCGGTTCCAACGGTGGCCAGGATATCAACTGAGCCAGCAAAAAGCGAGGCCACCATGCTGTATACTTTTACACCGCCGCATGAACCCAGGCTTAAAAAGCGCTGCTTGCGGGCAAGTTGAGCTGCTGAAAGCTGCCCTGTCTGCAGCAGGGCCTTCATGGGGTCGATGATTTGTTCATCTCGCCAATAGCTGTGTCCCCGCTGGATAAGCATTTCATCACCAAAGGATATAAAACGCCTGAGCATTGTCTGCTGATACTCTGGCGACGAATACACAGACAAGACATGGCGTATGTTTATCCCGTTGATTTCTTTGCTAAAAGCCACCGGCTCACCCGAGATCATACAGGAGAACAGAGGCTTGAAGGTATCTGTAAGCGGGGTCAGGCGAAGAGACTTGCTGCATGTTTCTCGGGAAGAGGTGGGCATCGGGTAAGGAATATAGTCTGCTGCCAGCTCAAGTCTGTATCCTTTTTCTTTCAGCAACCTTGCAAAAGAACAAAAAGACAACTGTCCGTCGTCATCTGGATGAAAAAACGACAATGAGCAGAGTTTTCCATCCTTCAACCATTCAGCAAAAGGAGTGCTTGAAAAACGGGCAAAAGAGGTGTGCTTGTATATCGAGTGCAGGGAGGCAACCAGCTTAAGGTCAGCTTCCCGCAACAGATAGTTTCGGTATTGTCTATAATATTGAAGTATTACAGCGATGAGCCTTCCTTTTTCCGGTGCTGCCTGGCGAGCCTCGGTTACCATCAGCTCTATGAGGTGCGATCTGGCTTCCGGCTCCAAAGCCTGGACGAGCGGTTCCATTGTTGCGGAAAAAAGCAGGATTGTTTTTTTTGTTTTAAGGGCCGATGCAGAGACCACATCAATTATCTGTTTTTGTAGAAGCGGGTCAGCTGGACACAGCAGAGGAAGGCTTCCCTTGAGGGCTAAACTGGTAATAAAATCAGCCGCCAGGGTTTTGGCCGGATCAATAGCCCTGAGAAACGCCACCAGGTTCTTGTCAAACCGTTTAAGCAGGCGTCTGTGCAGTACCGGGACAAGTACATCTCTAAAAGAAGAGTCGTAAAGCTCTCCTCCATGAGCCAGAAGAGCGTATATATTGGCGCTGGTAAGCTGGGTTGCCTTGTGGAGGCGCTCGTCAGCTGTCGCATCACGAAGAGCCCTGACAAGCTCTTCTTTTTGGCCATTTTGCATAGCCGCTTGCAACAAAGACATGTGCCTCTCTTTTACTGTTGCCGATAATTGATTAAAGAGAGCGAGCAGTTTTTTGCCGGGATAGCTGTACAAAGTGGAGGTCGCTATTTCTGCGCCAAGATTATCTGTAATGGCATGGAGATCGTTGATTATTTTTATCAGCTCTTCGCTTCCTGAGTAATATAACCGGAGCAGCAGATCTTTTTTGGCAGGGGAGAAAGTATAAAAAAGCTGCTCCTGCTTCCATGATGACCGAGAAAAATAGCTGCGCAGCCAGCTAGAGGCTTCCAGGGCGGTCAGCTTTTTTGCCGCAAAAAAATGGGTTGCATTGATAGCATGTACTTGCTGCAGGTGTACAAACAAAGGAAGAGCTTCAAAAAAGATGGCCGGGGTCATTTTTCGGCTGCTGGCAAAGGCTTGTGCGGCAGCGGCCTGATCATGGTCAAGTTGCTCCAGGCTGGGCAGCTGCTCGTAAACCTGTTGTATTGCGATGTCTTTAATCAAAAAAACAGAGGCAAGGATATCGCAGGTACCTGGGGCCAGGTGCTTGAGCACTGGAATAGATTCCAGGGCCAGCTCTGGCTTGATGCCTGTGACAGACAACATGGCTTTAAACGCTTTACCTGCCTCAGGGGGCAAAGTTGCCAGTATGGGAACCGCCTGCAAAGCGACTTCAGGGGTTACGCCAGGAAGAGATGACCAGGCTTTAAACAGGCTTGTCTGATCACTGCTCAGCTGGTACTTAAGTAAAAGCGACCACATCTCTTCGTACTGTTTAAGAGTTTTTGGGGTTAACAGAAGGAAGGCGTGCAAGGCCAGGAGATTGTCGCGCGTCAATTTTGTAAAAAAATCACGGGCCCATTGTGTTTGTTTGCTGGTGAGTAATCCCTTTTCCTGATATACGTTCAGGTGTTTTTGCCAGATGATTTCTCTCAGATTAATTTGAGAGGCCTGTGCAGCCGATATATGCACAACCCCGGTCGTGAAGATAAGGAAAAAAGCGAGGAATCTTACCCTGCAGAAATACTGGCTTATTATGTTACACAACGGTTTTAATACTGACATACGGGTACACCTGTGACGACGAATCAACAGAGGCTGTTGCCGACCATTGCCCTGCTCGTGGCAATTGTATTGTGGGGAAGTTCATTTGTTGTCATGAAGTATTCCTTCCAGGAGATTGAACCCCTTCTGATCATATTTGGGCGTTTAGTCGTCGCCTCACTGTGTTTTCTCCCCTTTCTGAAAGCTTTTGTCAAGTTACCGGTTACCAGGAAACACATTTTTCTGCTGCTCATCATGGGGCTGTGTGAACCATGTTTTTACTTTTTATTTGAAGCGGCGGCACTGCAGCATACTACCGCTTCTCAGGCGTCCATGATTACGACCATGCTGCCAATGCTGGTAGCGATCGTTGCCGGAATGTTTCTTGGCGAGCATATTTCAAAAAAAACCGTCTGCGGTTTTTTTGTCGCAGCTGGAGGTGCCATTTGGCTTTCCCTCTCCAGCCACAAAACTGAACTGGCCCCCAACCCTGTATGGGGTAATTTTCTTGAATTTATGGCTATGGTATGCGCCACAGGATACATTACTTTGTGTAAATATTTAAGCAGGGATTTGCCATCACTGTTTCTTACAGGCGTACAGAGCTTTTGTGGAGCCCTTTTTTTTCTGCTTGTGGTGTTGTTTTTGGGGATTACGCTGCCAGAAAAGATATCTGTCAGCAGTATTCTGGTCATTGTCTACCTCGGACTGTTTGTCAGCTTTGGGGCATACGGTCTCTATAATTTCGGGGTGAGTCATATTCCGGTCAGTCAGGCCTCAGCCTTTATTAACCTTATTCCAGTAACAACGCTTATCCTTGGCTATCTGGTTCTGGGCGAGCGGCTTACCATCTGGCAGATCCCTGCCTGTACCCTGGTGCTGATGGGAGTACTCCTCAGCCAGGATCGGCACGCCTCATGATCCGTATCAGGAGAATCACAGGGGTGTACATAGGCCCCCCTGCCAAGCTCTATGCAGGTGTCTTGATGACAGTGCTCCCATTGTCTCCTGCTCCCTGATAACATCAACAACGACTCTGGCCCTGAGTTTTCCACTATAATGTTTTCTCACAGCCCCTCACTCCGAAAATATCTTTAAGAAGTTACATGCGATTTTGTTGCTTAAGACTGCTTACGGACATCACATTCATCTGTTTTTATGTGTTTCTTTTCAAATCAGACAACATGTTTATAAGAAATCCGGGCTAGCAACCGATTCGAGTTTTGAGGTACATTATAAGGGTGTTGAAAAGATCAGCGTAACTCTTTGTAGTTCTGCGCAAACTCGACGAAAAGGTTTTCCCGGCAAAACAACACAGTTTCAAAGAGATAGATTGATTATTTCAACACCCTTATTATACTGAGGATAAAAAATTTTTACGGTATATAGAGAATGCCGTGAAGACTCAAATCTGGATAGCAGTCTCAGCATATGTGCTTGTTGCAATAATGAAAAAACGCCTCCATCTTCAGGAGAGCCTCCACAGACTTTTACAAATCTTGAGCCTTTCCGTTTTTGAAAACTATGAAAGGGCACCGGAACAATCAACATATACACTTGAAAATGTGTTATTTTCAAAGGAAAACTTTTGTTTACAGGTTTAGCGGCAGAACACAGCCATGACTGGTCAACGACGTATCCCGTGATTAACATTTCCTTTTCCGAAGGTAGTTTCCGAACGTAACTACTCACAGGGCATATATCACCCTGGTTTCACTTGCTTTACGCCTGTAACTGCTTTCAGGCTGCCCAGATTCGGGCAAGCGCGGTTGGCAGCTATAGCCTCTCTATGCTCAATCGTGATCGCCCGAAGATGGGTGACCTGGGAACAGTTACTTCCGAACTTCCTAATTCTTAAATGAAAGCCTGCTGTCAGCAGCCATGGAAGACGAGGACCGTTTGGGGCTGGCCGGGGACCATCCTGTGCCTGCACTTCGGTTCGCCCGGCTGATGCGGCAGGTGTCCAGGAAACACAAGTCCCAGGTTATTATCTTGATTGATGAATAGGACAAGCCCATTCTAGATAACATCGCTTTCCCTGAAATGGCCCAGGAAGCCATGGCCAGACCCGAATCGGCGGATTTGTGTGGTTTCACTCGTGGTCAGTAAAAAAACACTATGAAAAATGTGGTTTGTCAGTCTTTAGTAAAGAATCACTGATGGACTGCGTTCGTGCGATATTTTCCCGTATCCGGGCAAGTTCTCCCTGACTCTGCTCAAGCTCCTCCAGGCTGGATTTGGCTATCTCCACAGTGTGTTTTGACTCTGTTTCCAGGAGGGTAATAGATTCACTCAAGCTCTTTAATATTTCGTCATTGTTGTTGGTGGAGGAAAAGACCTTGCTGGATGACTCTTCGATTCTGCGCACAGCCTCATTCATGGATGAGAAGGTGATGTTTATTTCAGAAAGGCTCGATTTAACATCGTTTGCAAGGGCTCTCACCTCGTCGGCAACCACCGCAAAGCCCTTGCCTGCGTCTCCAGCCCGCGCTGCCTCGATAGTGGCATTCAGGGCCAGAAGGTTGGTTTTGTCAGATATTTCATCTATTTTCTGTAAAACAGCAGAGACCTGAGAGGTGCTTTCCCGTATACTTTCAATGGAATCCGTCAGGTGTGACGACAATTTTTTTAAATTCCCCATGGATTCTTCAAAAGTTTCAACCCCGTTTTTTACATTGCTTGTATGCATACTGTTTTGAGAGGCTTTTTCAGAAATTTGGGCGAGATTGGCGTTGCCGCTGCTGGCAATCTGGTCGTATTTTTTGTACTCATCAATGAGGGTGTTCTTGATATGTATCGTTTTTTGCAGCTGTGTCCTTTCAATCCCCCTGTAGTATTCAAGAGTTGCCCTTAAATTATCAAGGAAGTCAACGTAGGTGTCGAATGCGGGCTTGCCCTCAAAAAAGCATAAGGCGGTCAGGGTCTGGTTTTGATGGAGGTTTTGGGACACTTCGCCAAAAGATGAAAATCCACTGAGCGGGCAGCTGTTAAAGATATTGGTATGCTGTATACTTTTTTCGTTGTTGATACGTCGTAGTACACAGTCATTGGCGATCATGGTCAAAAGCTTCTTCCCGCTGCAGAAACTGGAAAAATTTCTTTGTAAATTCTGGTTATAGTCTTCACTTTTTACCAGGAGTAAATTTTCCCCGAAATACAAGTCGCAAAAGAAATTTATGCTGCCATCCTCATTTATTGAGGATATTGAACGAATAAACAGGCGGTCATTCATTTCAATGGCAAAGCTATAATCCTGCAACTGTCCGGATACCTCTTCCTCTTTGCAGTTAAAATGTTCGCAGAGGGCTTCAACAGGCGTAATCAGTTTTTTCCCGACAAGAAATGACCTGACATTTCTTGTCTCAGGAGAACACTCGCCTATGGTGAAGCTCACACCGGTTTTGGTAAAATTATGGGTTGTAAATATTCCGTAACTATAGCCCTCTGCCAGTTTGCAATAGAGCATAACTGCACTGCTATCGGTAATGGTTCCGTTTAGCGCAAGATTTGCTTCCTTGAAATCAAATTTGCCGCCGGCACTGCCGCCAACAATATTTGTCAAGGGAGCCCTGGATTTAACAAAAGACTCCAGGAAGAAACTCTCTGACGAAGTAAGGCCGGGGAAATAGCATAACATGTAGGTATTCAAGGGATTAACCTGCATACGAGGTCTCACTGTGGCCTCAATAGCCTGTGAGAGCCTGGCTTTTCTCTCCTTCAGACCGAGATTAACCGTACCTGACATAATGTCGCTGCATAAAACATCGACCTCAAAGCTCTCAACTTCCCTGATGAAGTTTGCGCCAAAGGACTGAATGACAAGAGAATCCTGATGGCTCAGGTTGTAGAAATCTCCATCCACATCCGATGCACCGAGCACTCCGGCTGTTTGAATAATCAGTCTGTTTTCTGCAAAAGAGAGATATTTTTCAAGCTGCTGCACAATCAGAGAAAAATCATGTACTGAAGGTACAAAGGCAACAACCAGACTGACGCCCCCGTCAAGATGCAGTGCGTCATAGGCTCCCCTTGAGAGATCCCGGGCAGATATTTTAATTACCGAAAAGATTTTTTCCTGCGCCACCGGTTCGTTTTTTTCTGATTTTTTCCAGAACATAATTTTGCTCTTTTCTTTTTTACGTCGATTATTTCTTCAATTCCACACAGGGAACCATAAGAAATGATCCGTTTTGGCCATGTTGTTTTCCCGTAACTACTCACCGCTCACCCCTCTTTGAACGATCACGACCCGCCGCATAGAGGGGCTATAGCTGCCAATCGTGCTTGTCCAAATAGGGGCAACCTGAGAGCAGTTACACGTTTTTGCGTTCTATATTAACATTACAGCGACACATTCGCCAATAATCTTTCCTCCTTCATAAGGATGCAAGGTGAGGTATCCGACAGGAGTTCACCCATTTTTTACATCACCACAATGACATTTGCGGAGAGAACGGTTCTTCATAGTTTCTGGGGTAAAGAAGCCCTTTGCCAATACGCTTGAATATCGTCTTCATCCCATCAGCTATGGCATAATACCGAAAATCAGGGATACCAAACAACCTCTTTGCGGCGATAGTTGCGTGTGTTGCAAGAATATGCAGCTTTTAAGTTCAAGTAACACCTTACTTATTTATTGCCGGGAACTCCGGGGACATCTTGTCTATTTTTTTCAACCCCGTGATTATACAAATGCTTTATCTTCTGCCAACAAATAAGTTAGGCGTCCCCTGAACTTACAAAAAACTGAATGGCCGGGGCGGGTTGCCCTAGGAAACCCTGGACAAGTGGCTGAATGTGGAAAATAAGAGCCGGGTGCCATCAGCCAGAGGGATTTTTTATTTCTGCTCTGTATTGCAAACCATGGGCCCTTACCAGGTGCAGCTTGAGTTGCTTGGTGGCCGGATCATAGAAGGGGCAGAAATCCCGCTCCTCGAGTGGGCGGAGAAATATCAACAGCGGAAAGAACTGAACAAGCAGCTGAAGAAGCTGGAAGGTGAATTATGAGGAACAAAATTGAAATTGATGTGTGGATGAAGCGCAACAATATGAGTGTTACCAAGATTCAGAAGGCCCTTGGTTACAAAACTCATACCGGCATTTCCAATACCCTGGCTGGGCGCGAACATCTTAAAAAGGTGGTGCTGTTTCTGGTGGAAAAGGGGTGCCCTGTAAAACATCTTGATTTGCCTGAACATATGATGAAGCGGGAGGAGGCAGCGTGATCACTAAGAACTACGCATTAAAAGGTAGAGTTGTAGGTGGTATGGCATGAAACAACCATCCAAAGCACAGCTACGGGAGTGGGCTCTTCAAGGACTGGATGTTGTAGTTAATCCTTCATCTATGCCCATGGTTAAGACTCCCTATGAAGTGATGGGAAAAAGGGAAGCGATATGAGTAAGAATGCGGGTGTGTCAGAGGAGATTGAGTAGCCGTTATCCACACGGGAAGCGATGCAGCTTGAAAAGCTGGAGGGTGTTATCAAAAGGGACTTTGCGGCATTCTACAGAGTTGGCAGGGCACTTGCCGAGATCAACGAAAGGTGCTTGTACCGCAATGAGAACGGCAGAACCTTTGAACAGTATTGCAGGGAGCTGTGGAAACTGTCTGGGAGCAGGTCTTACGAGCTGATAAATGTGCAGATGTATATGATCAATTACAGTCACAAGATTTCTCCGCAATTGCGGAGGAAAAAAGCTCACCCGGTCTGCTTCCTCTTAACGAAGCGCAAATTCGCCCCCTGGCAAAGTTTAGAAAAGACCCAGGCAAGGTGGGGGCAATTTGGAGGGAAGCGCTGGAAACCGCCCCCAAAGGTAAGGTAACTGCATCTCATGTAAAGAAAA
>PDWJ01002899.1_pt1 | contig 17188 bp, 11 predicted proteins | sample 1430881 | NCBI WGS metagenome assembly PDWJ01 (sample SAMN01162460, study PRJNA174530) | Oral metagenome, whole genome shotgun sequencing project. | biome: Marine environment; feature: Marine mammal; material: Swab sample of the gingival sulcus; isolation source: swab sample of gingival sulcus...
ATATCAGCATACATAATAAACTTTAATCTATACGATAAAAAAGACGATCCAGCAGTTGCGTTGATCAAACAATCAGGTTATGATGAGGTTGACGGACTTCATGGAAAAGACACCAATGCCTCCCAGACTGAAGCCTATGACCGGCTTTTCATAAAGCAAAGTTCATACTTCCAAGTTGCCACCAATGCATCTGGTCAAAGTATCGGTGACGTTTTTAATCCCTTTGATTTTGTCTTTAGACAAGATGATTACACAGCGTATAAAAAAGAGATGGTCTCCGTATATGGAGGCAGCAAAGATTTGGAAAACAACCCTGACGCCCTCAAAAATTACTTTATTCGCCACTGGCGTCGAAATCAGATTTCAGACCACTTTCCAATCTGGTTTGAACTGTCCACTGACTCAAGCATTAATTTTTTAGCTGGAAAAAAGCACAGTTTAAGTGGCAGAACAGTTAGTTAACACCTATCCCGACTCAAAACATAAAGGGCATAAGCATCATCTGACGTCTCTATTATCCATAGATTTTTCTCCCCCCCCCCAATCGTTTGAATCGCAGCCGCCACATCACAGTGCCTGGGAACATTTTCCGTTGTCTTTGTCCAAATATCAGTTCTTAAATTTTATGGAATTTATTATCAATCTGTGCTTTACTTAATTCCACTTAAGGTGAGCTTGAGATTTAGATTTTTTGGTTGCGTCCTCAATCCAAATCTTTATTCATGAAGGTGCCTCAACTGTTTTCATACTTCAATTTCAAAAGGTTATGAAATTATAAGACTATGATTACTGTTGAAAGGAAATATTTATTACGCTATGAAAATTAATCTTTTAATTGTTGATGATATAGCAGAAAATCTCTATGCACTTGAAGTTCTTTTAGAGGATTTAGACATTACGCACAAGGATTATGATGGAATTAATATATTTAAAGCCCTAAATGGAGAAGAGGCATTACGCTTAGCGATAAAAGAAAAAATAGACTTAATCCTACTTGATGTCCGAATGCCTGATATGGATGGGTTTCAGGTCGCTGAATTTCTAAAAATGTCAAAAAAAACTGCTGAAATCCCCATCGTATTCCTTACCGCAGAATTTAAATCAGAAGAATTTATAAGCAAGGGGTATAAAGTGGGCGGCCTGGATTACTTCACCAAACCCATAGAACGCTTTCAGTTCTTGAACAAGATGGGTATGTATGTCAAACTCTTTTTATCTCAAAAGATACAGGAAAAAGAGTATACAGAGTCCTTGGCAGAATATCTTAATTTGATTGATCGACACATTATCACTTCGGATACCGATACAGACGGCCGTATTCAGCGTGTATCCCAAGCCTTTTGTGATATAAGCGGTTACGAAAAAAATGAACTGATCGGCAAATCATATAAAATTATACGCGATTCTGATTTCACTGAGAAATCCTATAAGGAAATCGTCGATACAATATCCGTGAATAAAATCTGGGAAGGTCAGATAAAAAACCGAACAAAAAAGAGTGAATATTACTGGACCCATAATGTGGTATCCCAAACATATGACAAGAACAAGAGGGTCATTGGCTATACTTGGATAGAGCATAATATCACCAACAGAAAAAAGCTAGAAAAAATTTCTATTACAGATGGGTTAACAGGCATTTTTAATCGTAGGTATTACGATGAATTTGCTCCAAGGGTCATAAATACAATTAAACGAAGTAATCAGTTTGTTTGTTTTTCATTAATTGATATCGATTATTTTAAAAAATACAATGATACGTATGGCCATCAAATGGGAGACACGGTGCTAAAAAAAGTGGCAAATCTATTCAAAGCCTGTGCCCAAAGGGCCAACGATTGCTGCTTTAGAATCGGCGGGGAAGAGTTTTGTATTATCTTTAGTGCAGACAATAAAAAAAGCGCGTATGAATTCATGTTACGGATAAAAAGCGGTGTTGAAGGGTTAAAAATCAAGCATGCTAAAAGCAGTACAAGTAAATTTGTCACAATTTCGATAGGATTAACATGCAAAAAAGGAGCAAACGTTAGCGATATAGAATTGTTATTCAGTGAAACCGATAAGCTGCTATATGAAGCGAAGGCAACTGGACGAAACAAGGTCGTTGCGAATTTTATACCTTCAGAATCATGACACAGTATTCCCAAGACGCTCAGGTCCCCATCAACACGTTGAGATCTGGCCTTATTAATGGGTTCGGTCAGATGACGCAGTATAACATTGATCTGTCCATCCTCTAAATGGGGTGAAGCGGTATTACTATCGAGTAAAACACGCCTTTCCCCAATGACCAACCTCCCTGGGGATCTGGGAGGATCCCCAGGGAATTGTGGGGAACTTTTCTTAGGCAATCAACCGAAAATAATCATTAAAATCAATATCCAACAACTGTTTCAAATTGCGTTCCGTCTCTTTAAGGCAGAAAACACCAAGTGTTAATTGTGATTTGTAATCAAAAATTGCCTCATGCAATACTTCTGTGAACACCCCCCTTAATTTTTCAATATCAGGTTCATAGCGTGATTTATCAATTCGTGTCCCATTATAAGCGATTAAAAATGCAAAATGATCTTCTTCATAAGTATGCCAAATTTCGTCCCAATTCGGGGATGTCCCTTCTATAAAACATTGATAGGGATTTAGACCGATGGAATGATAAATTAAATTACCAAGTCCGACACCGCCATACCTCATGGCATTAATTTCAACAGGAATGAGGTCCGCATCACATTTGAATTCAGCATGAAGCATAATATTTTTAACATTTAAAATGCCATTCAGCTTTTTGAAAAAGCGAATGGCTTTATCGTAAATTTGATCAAACACCGCTTTGCTCGAATAGTAAAGCATATGCAAATATGCCGCTATTCTGGGCATGGGGTGGTGATAAATATTCACAATATGAGGTTCGCCTTGTGCATCATAAAACATATCTACGGCATATTCTTCCCCCTCAATATACTCCTCTACAACAAATTCATTTTGCGACAGCATTTTTTGGGGGAAAAGTCCTGATGTGCTTTTAATATCTTTTGCCAACGCCTTCAAATCAGTGTGTTGGTCTATTGTATTCACAGCGATGCCAAAAAAACCTTTAGCCGGCTTAATGATCGTTTTTTTTGTCACTTTCAAATTCACAATATCATCAAAGCCGATTTTTCTATACTGATAGTCAGGATAGAGCTGAGACACAACTTCTCGAAACTTAAATTTATCTTTTAATACGTCAATCGCATTTTTCTTTGCATCATCATTTAAAGCGTCTTTGACAATTTGAAGCGATGCTTCCGACGTAATACACACTTTGTCGTCAGGATTAAATTGAACGGCCTTATTTTGTATATCTGTATCCTTTAACATTCGCATGCCTTTAGTTTGAGGCATTGTTTCTAAAGCGCCTGATTCTGATGTTTCAGGTGAAACCAAGTATAATAGATGGGTTGAATTCATATGTTACACTATTCCATTGTTTAATTTTTATATTAATAAATTTAAATAGTTATTAATATAAATGGTTATATAACGGCCACGGTCAATTATAAAAATAATATCATTGCCCACACGATTCAAATATTTTTTTGTTTCATATCGAAACGAAGTATTGTAAATGTCCTTTGGCCAGATCTACCGTGTTTCCGGCGAAAAAGAACGTGTATATTTCCATGGTAAATTATCACGGCATTTAATGGCACTTTGGGTGACACCCACAGAGTGACCAAAAAATACTGTTATTCGCAGGTCAAGGATGCTAAGAATCCGATCAGGCTAAAATAAAAAATGATAGAATGGCATGGGCCGACCTGTTTGACTATCCACCCAGGCTTGGCCCCACAACAAAGATAGAAAAAATCGAATTGGTTACTGGTGACTATCCTATAAACAACTTCTGATTTGTATACTGGCTGCGTATGTCGGTAAGGGCATAGAAAAAGAATGAACAGCGTTACACCATTGGTTGGCCTGATTGATCATCTCATAGACAAGAATGCCGCATTTGCTTGCTGGTTTTCACCGTCCAGTGACATCCCGCAACTGATTGCGGGACCTCAGGACGCTATTTTATTTATAGAAAATATTGAGCAGTTGAGCCGGATCCGCGGCTTTGTGGTTGCCCCATTTAACGCGTCGGATACTGCACCGGTCATTGTTGTGAAACCGGCTGTACACCTGAAAGGCTACGATCAAATTCAGGGATTTACCCCGGACGCATTAATACCGCCATCCGTTGACCGGTCCCCCACCCCACCCTGTGTCTCAACAGCGTTTCATGATTATCTGACGTGCGTTAATCATGCCATTGAACAAATCCATTCCGCCAATTTTTCTAAGGTCATTGTGTCCAGACGCATCTGCAAAGAAAGAAAAAATGAGTCCATGGGCCAACTGTTTCTTGAAATGCGTGATAAAAATCCAGGCGTGTTTGTTTTTGTGGTGAATCTGCCCAAGGCCGGGCTTTGGATGGGGGCCACACCAGAGCTGTTGTTTCGCTCCGATGGGCAGCACGCCCAGACCGTTTCCCTTGCCGCAACCCAACCCCTTCGCTCCGATGGTCAATATTGCTGGTTTACCAAGGAGATTGAAGAGCAGGCCTTTGTCTCCAGATATACGGTGGATGTGCTTCACCGGTTTGGGCTTTCAAACTACCAAACCAAGGGGCCCCAGAATCTTGAGACAGCAACCGTAGCCCATTTAAAAACAGCGTTCTTTTTTTCCGCAGAACCAATCCAGGACCGGCTTGGAGAATTTGTTGGCCAGCTTTGTCCGACACCTGCCGTCTGTGGTTTACCCAAGGTTGAGGCCACCCACTTTATCCAGACGTTTGAGCCCCATGACAGGCGTTACTATACTGGATTTCTTGGGCCATGGCGTCTCGAACAAAGCGGTACCGATGTTTATGTAAACCTGCGCAGCATGGAAATTGAAGCAGATCAATATGTGCTATACAGCGGCGGCGGCATCACCGCCCGGTCCAACCCCGCACAGGAATGGGAGGAGGCATCCCATAAATCCAGGACACTTTTAAATGTCATAGAGGCGTTACAGGCAAACGCAACGCACAAATAAACCACCGCTGGCACTGAATAAATATTGATGATATTGGACCCCGTATGATGATTTCAACAAAGCGCCATATCCAGCAGCTCGCATCGTTACTCCTTAGCAAAAACATTTTCGATATCGTACTATGTCCCGGATCCAGGAACGGGCCTTTGATCCATACCCTGGCCGGGTGCGGACAATTTGATTGCAGGGTGATTGTAGATGAACGCAGTGCTGGTTATTTTGCCCTGGGGCTCTCCCAGGCAAAGCAAAATCCCGTTGTCATTGTATGCAGCTCCGGTACGGCTGCGGTTAATTTCTCGCCAGCTGTAGCCGAAGCCTTTTACCAAAATATTCCTTTGATTGTAGTGACTGCGGACCGGCCCGCCTATTGGATTGACCAGCTGGAAAATCAGTGTATCAATCAAACAAATCTGTACCGAAATTTTGTCAAACACTCATGTTCACTTCCTTTGGAGGCCACAGACAGTCAGTTGTGGCATGCTGCACGTCTGATTAATGACATACTAAATACAGCGGTGTCTGACACGCCTGGGCCTGTTCATATTAATATCCCCCTTGAAGAACCGTTGCACCAGACCGTGGATGAGCCGCTGCCCGATATTAAAGTGGTTGAGGCGACAAATACAAGCATCCATCTTGACGAAAAAGCATTGGCGATCGTGACCGAAGATATCCGTAAGGCAGATAACATACTGGTGATAGCAGGCCAGTCCCCTGGCAATGCAGAGATTGACAATGCGCTTACTTTGTTTGCGCAAAAAACCGGTGCAGTGGTTGTTGCCGAGTATTTGGCCAATCTGAAGCTTTCTGTTGACTGCTGCTGTGCCTGCCCGGAACTGGTGCTTGGGTCCATATCGCATGCAGATGCAGCGGTTTTTCAACCAGATCTGCTGATTACCTTTGGTCGGCATCTTGTTTCCAAACGTATCCGGGAATTTTTAAGAGCCCATAAACCACACACACATATTCATCTGGACGCCGATGGGGGGCATAGGGATACCTACCAGGCATTGACCAGGGTGTGTGCCATGCCCCCTAAACTGTTTTTTGAGCAATTGGCCGAAATGCAACGTCCTAAATCACCGGGGGATTATGCCAAGACCTGGAAGCATCGAGAACATGACGTCTTACAAATTTACCAGCACTATCTATACCAGGCGCCGTTCAGTGATTTTACGGCATGCACCCGTGTATTAAACGCGGTACCTGAACATTCAGTCATCCACCTTGGCAACAGTTCCACCGTCAGATACGCGGTATTAACCCCCGGCATTAAAGGCATTACTTGCCTTGGAAACCGGGGAACCAGCGGTATTGACGGCTCGCTTTCAACGGCAGTGGGGTATGCCTCATGCCATTTACAGATCAATACACTGATTATAGGAGATCTGTCTTTTTTCTACGACGCCAATGGGTTATGGAATAAATACCTTGGGAATAATCTCAGGATTGTACTGCTCAATAACGGTGGGGGGAATATTTTCAATTTTGTAGAAAACCTTGCGGACCGACCTGGGGATGAGAATCAAGCGGTGTTTCAAAATTATTTTTTTGCCGGTCATAGCGCAAAGGCCAAGGGCCTTGCATCGGCATTCGGCCTTGCTTACCTTCATGCGGACTCAAATTCCCGGTTGGACAAGGCCCTTGAAGAATTTTATGCTCCTGATCGTGCTGTCCCCACCCTTTTAGAGGTCTTTACGGATGCCTGTACCAATACAACGGTATTTAAGGGGCTGTTTTCAAAAATTAAAAGAAAATACTTAAATATTTAGGGGGTAAATTATGACAGAAACACGACATTGGGAAACCATAAAAGCGTTTGAAGATATTTTTTTTGAGTATTATGGGGGTATCGGCAAGATCACCATTAACCGTGAACGTTACCGCAACGCCTTCCGCCCGACCACCGTCCATGAGATCAGCGAATCGTTGCGCATTTGCCGGGAGGATCAGCGTATCAATGTGATTGTCCTGACTGGCGCAGGAGACACTGCGTTTTGCGCCGGCGGCGACCAGAACGTAAAAGGGGAAGGAGGATACATTGATAAGGACGGGATCCCCCGTCTGAATATTCTGGAGGTCCAAAAGCAGATCCGGTCCATGCCCAAGCCCGTGATCGCCATGGTGAACGGTTTTGCCATTGGCGGCGGCCATGTGCTTCATGTGGTGTGTGATATCACCATCGCCAGTGAAAACGCGATCTTTGGCCAGACCGGGCCCAGGGTGGGCAGCTTTGATGCAGGGCTGGGATCCTCTTATCTGGCCAGCATCATCGGACAGAAAAAGGCGCGGGAAATCTGGTTTATGTGTCGTCAGTACTCGGCAGCCGAGGCGTTGGAAATGGGACTTGTTAATAAGGTGGTGCCCCTGGACCAGCTCGAAGATGAGACCGTGGCCTGGGCCATGAAAATGCAGGAGCACAGTCCTTTGGCCCTTCGTATGATCAAGCTGGGACTCAATGCCGAACTTGACGGTCAACTCGGGATTCAGGAATTTGCCGGAAATGCCACGCTATTGTATTACCTGACACAGGAGGCCCAGGAAGGCAAAAACGCATTCTTAGAAAAGCGCAAGCCAGATTTTAATCAATTCCCAAAATTTCCCTGATGCCAATGAAAGCTCGCCTTATTGACCATGATTTACAGTTCAAACGGCCTGCAGGGACCTCTCGCGGGGTGTTGACCCACCGCCGGGTTTGGTATCTTGTTCTGGAACAAGAAGGGCGGGTCGGCGTGGGAGAGTGTGCCCCCCTGCCGGGATTGAGTGCTGAAACCACGACCGAAGTGGAACAGGCGTTGGCCGCCCTTGTTGTAGACCCGAATGGATGTTGTGTCCGCGCAGCTCAAAGCCATCTGCCGTCATCGGTGCGGTTTGCTCTGGAAACCGCCCTGAAAGACCTGGAACAGACCGATCCCCAGATTCTTTTTCCTTCCAGCTTCACCCGGGGGGACGACGGCATTCCCATCAACGGACTGATCTGGATGGGGCCCCCCGGTTTCATGAACGAACAAATCCGGCAAAAGCTGGATTCAGGATGGCGGTGCCTTAAACTGAAAATCGGAGCACTTCAATTTAATGAAGAACTTGCCATTCTTAAAAAAATCAGGGCTGAATTCAGTGCCGACGATGTCGTGTTGCGAGTGGATGCCAATGGCGGATTTTCTGCGGAATGTGTTATGGAACGCCTTGAGCAGCTAGCAGAATTAAACATTCACTCCATTGAGCAACCCATCGCCAAAGGCCAGTGGGCGGAAATGGCCGAGGTGTGCAAAGACTCTCCTCTGGACATTGCCTTTGACGAGGAACTCATCGGAATTACATCACGTGACGAAAAAATTCGTCTTCTGGAAACCCTTATCCCCCATTATTTGGTACTGAAACCCAGTTTACACGGTGGGTTGCAAGGGTGTGACGAATGGATTGAACTTGCCGATGCCAGGGGCATCCACTGGTGGATCACCTCCTATCTCGAATCTAACCTTGGCTTAAATGCCATTGCCCAATGGACGTTTTTAAAACAACCGCGCATGCACCAGGGCCTTGGAACAGGGCAAATATTTACAAATAACATAAGGTCTCCCCTTGAAATTCGTGGAGAATCACTTTTTTTTAATCCATATAACCGCCACAGGCCGTCCTGGGTCTATCAACACCCAGGCACAGCCCACACCGAAAATTAAAAAATCTGAGTGAATTACACAGACTTTCTTATAAAATGGTTTATCTTTCCGGGGATCCTTTAGCTGTGCATCTTTATCCTGATTATTTAACTATCAATGGTACCGTACACCAGATAAAAACGCTACTGCAAGGTACGGGACAGATCTTTCCCCCAGGCCTTGAATCCGATATTGTTGAATTTCTGGTTCAATGGTACGGGCCAGAGCCCACCATCACCGTCAACACCTCAGGCAGCACAGGGCCGCCCAAAATTATTTTTCTGGAGAAACCCTTTGTGGCCCAAAGCGCCATGCGCACCCTTGAATTTTTTGCCCTAAAACCCGGCCAGCGCACCCTGATGTGCTTGCCCTTAAGGTATATTGCTGGAAAACTGATGGTCGTCAGGGCGCTGTTGGGCAAGCTTGATCTATGTACTGCAGAACCCACTGACGATTTTGCTTTCCTTTCCCAGTGCCGGGACACGCCCTATCGGTTCGCCGCCATGGTACCCAACCAGGTGATCAAACTGCTGGATGATCCAACGCGGTTTGAGGGGCTTGACACGTTGCTTGTCGGGGGGGCAGCACTTCCGTCATTACTTGAAACTGCACTTCAAAATGTGCATACGGCCTGTTTCGCAAGCTACGGGATGACAGAAACCGCCACACATATTGCCCTTCGCCGGATAAATGGGCGCAATGCATCTGATTCATTTCACTGTCTTAAAGGCATTCAGGTGGGGCTGTCTGAGTCTGGCTGTTTGACCATTGAAATGCCAGGTCTTAAGGGTGAGCGGCTTGTTACCCACGACGTGGCGACGCTTGAAGACCATAACACCTTTAAAATCCTGGGCCGGTCTGATCATGTCATTATTTCTGGGGGGATTAAGTATTTTCCCGAAATTCTGGAAAAAAAGTTGGATGACTTAATTGAATATCCCTTCTTTATCGGGGCGCTACCCGATAAAATCCTGGGGCATAGAATTGTTCTTGTCATTGAAGCCCAGGAGGAGCCACAACTTGAAAGGCAGTTGAAGACCTTTTTTCTCCAGCGTCTGGACCGATACGAGAGGCCAAAGGAGATTGTGTTTACAGCCGCATTGAAACGGACGGAAACCGGCAAAATTATACGGCGAATTAAGCACTGAAATTTTGCAAGGCGCACTTTGACGATGGGCGAACCTGATTTTTCTCTGGGGCTTGCCCCCAACAAACCATAAAAAAACACTGGGTCGGCATCGGTCTTTCATGTAACCGCCACGGGCGGACGTGGTTTTTCACCTCGGTTCGCCCACAACAAATATAGAAAGAACCGAATAGGTTTGCATCAGACTTTCATATAAAAAAACTATATTGAAATTCGTACAATAAGGATGCTGCCCAATACAATAAGCAAAATCAGCACAAGTTTTTTAAACCTTGCATCAGATAATTGTTTTCGTATTTGACCGCCTAGATAAATTCCAAGAAATACAGGGAGAACGCCAATGATTGACACAAAAACTTTTGTTTGAGTCAGCAGCCCAAGTTTCCCAACGCCGATGATCATGATAATAGTATTCAAGGTAAATGCACAGTTGATGGTCTGAACAAAAAGGTCCTTACTCATCTTAAGGGCAAGCAAATAAGGCATGATCGGCATAATTTGTGAGCCGGTTGCCCCATTTACAAAGCCCGAAACCACGCCCACAGGGATCATATATTTCTTTTCCAGTGAATAGGACAAGGAGAACATCCCTTTTCTCAGCCCATAGATCCCATACAAAATCATCACAACAGCCAGGATATACTTAGGTATTTCATCCCCCTGACTGCCTAACAGAAAAAGGCCGATAAGCAAACCAGGGAATGCACTGAGATATAGCGGCCAAAACCTTTTGAGGGCTGTCAGAAACCCACCGGCCTGGATCATCACCAGCATATTGCTGCATAACGAAGGAATAAACAACAGCGGTATGGCAACCTTAAGGTCAATGAAAAGCGCCAGAATACCAAGACAGATGGTCATAAACCCAAGGCCTGTAAGCCCCTTTAAGAACGCAGCGATAAAAAAAGCGATAAGGGCGATAAAAAGAAGCTGATTATCCACATTTAGTTCTCCTTTCATAGCTGAAACTGTACCCATCATAAACCGGTTGTCCCATTACTACGAGGTCACCCCGCAGCCCCTCACTCTTTATTACATGAACGAACTAATTTGATGAATGCGTTCGTTCATGATTTGTTGTGGGCAAACCTCGGTAAAAGCCCAAGTCGGCCCATGGCCGTTATTTCATTATTGCATTTTTTGGGTCTCAATACTTCAAAAAAAAAACGGCCAGCCGGTATACCGGCTGGCCGTACATGGCGTTCACCTAAACATCGCCTATTTCTTAAACGGCAAATTCAACCGCGTCTCATCATCATACCCAAAGGTGATCCTGAAACTGTCATCAGACGGCTTCGCATAGGCCATATCCTCTGTATCAATCACCAGCATGACCCGATACCCTTTGGGTACGGTATAGGCAGTGGAAATGAATTCCATGGAGACCCTCACTGGCTCACCGGGAACCGCCGCCGGCATCAGCGAATCATATTCCAAAAGCGTTAGCGGGGCATGGGTGATCAACGTCCCGATACCAAAGTCATTCACTGCATACAGATGACCGATCAGCTGCACCCGGTCATTGGTCGGGGTGATTTTTAGGTCCATGGTGGGTGTGCCGAGTATCGTCCGATCTTCAGTGAATCTTTCTGTGGTAAAAATCGCCGCCCTGTATTTGTTAATCAACGGCATGCTGGCCGTGACGTTAAAAATACGGGTATGCGCTTCCAGAAACGGGCTGAGTATGGGTATCCCCAGCATTGCACCTGACAGGGGACCGGACTTAATTGTATTGGTGCTAGATGTCTCCTGACTTGATGCCGCCAATTTCCCATACAGCCTGTACCACGGTCGGTAACCAAGATAGTAGGTTTCTTCTTCCGTGGCTGATGCAAGATCATCCATATAATACCGCTCACCCGTGCGTTTATCCTGGATACTAAATATTTTGCGATCCATGATCCCGGTTTCTTCGCCTTTCAAGTGTGTGTCAAACCAGTCATACACATTGTCCCAAACCGCATTGGGCAGCCCGGCCAGCCCGCCCAGCTCAGCCGACGGATGGATTCCCAGATTCAGGTCCAGTCGTTTGGTACACGTAATACTCTCAAAAAATGGAATGATTTGATTGGGTGTGAATAGTTCGTCCTGAAGATTGTTGCTCAGGCAGATGGCAAGATCCCGATTGGGATCGTTATAGGCGTCCAGGTAATTGATGGGGGAACGACTCAGCGCCCAGCCGAGAATATACTCCAGGTTATCATGCTGATGATTGAACAACATATCAGTGACTTCATCCAGCTCTGGATCCATTGTGGCCATGAGATGCCCGCCTCCAATCAGCATCCCCTTGTGCCAAACGGTTTTCGGTGACTGACCGAGATAGAGCGCATCCTGAAGATCTCCCCAGGGAACCATGGCCATGACGGCTTTGATCCGCGTATCATGGGCTGCCCCCAGAACAGACAGGCCGCCCCCCAGGGAAATACCGCACATGCCAAGCAGAACGCCGTCGTCCGAGACCACATCACCGTCATCATTTCGCTCAACACCTGCCACCGGGGTATTCGCGACGATCCAGTCCACCATACTGCGGATATCAGCCATATCTTTTTCTCCGCCCACATTCACCATACCGCCGGAGGTCCCCCACCCGCGCACACTGTAACTAAGCACCAAATACCCTTTTTTACAGAGTGTCAGCGCCTGGGCAAAATACTCATGCTCTTCCATGAGCCAGCTGTTGGGCATGAGAATTGCGGGGAACGTCTCGCCGTCGTACGTTTCTTGAGGTGTGAATAAATTCGCGGATAGCAAGACCCCGTCGTTAGCCGTTACTGTAATCGTATCATCCCATGACCAGCCATAATCGGCCTGTGCAGATCCGGCCAAAAGCATTAATTGCAAGAAAATAGCCAGGAGAACCCCAGCATGCCATTTGATTCTGATTCCTTTCATGACACCTCCTTATATATAAATAAAATAAATAGTTAACAGTTACATATTGGCAACCACTGATGATTTCTATTCATCGTGGCATACCAAATATTGATTAATAGTATATCCGTAAAATCGCAAAAAGCCTAATGCAATATACATACCGATCGATAAAAAAGGGAAAATATCAACGTCAAAACATTTAACGATCACCCTTGAAAGTAAACAATCAACCCGCCATGGACTGAGATCCTTTTACATGTAAACACTGAAATAAAATACCCTGTGACCAAAATCTTCATACCCGAATAGACGTTGATTATGAAAATATTTATCCAATAATATGAATTTTATTTTTTAATCTTTCTATTTTGTTACGCTCATTTAAAGCCCCTCCAAATAATCAGTAAAAATATTTCTAATCTTTACAGATAATTATGCTCTTTATAATTAAAAATCGGGATAGTGCATTAGAAAAGGTTCGCATTTTGCAGTAAGGCTATCGTGGGCATTACGAGATAAATAATATCAATCCATAACGGAGAAAAAATTCGTCAGGTGTATTTTTTTAGATTTCACACTGGCCGATATGCCGGCGATGGCTGATGTGTAAATGTATGAAGAACACCTTTATGAGGGAAGCGCATGCACGATGCCCTGGACGAATGTAAAAGACGAGGGCGACTATTAGCGACTAACGAATCGCTATGGACAATCAAAATGAGCAGGGTTGGCCAAACAGTACGTTTGGATGAGATACCCCGGTATTTAACCGGATCTAATGCTATTTGGTACTGAACGGCCCGGGGTAATTTTTACTTTTTTATTTTTTCGATAGATAGTGTGTCTATGTCTTATAATTATAAGACTTTTTTTACATTAAAAGATAAGGATGAATAATCATGATTAAAAAATTGTTACTAACAATCATATCAATTGTATTACTTTTCTACCAGCTGCCAGCCTTTGCCAAAGCAGCGGACAACGCGTCTAAAGTGGCAGATTACGTTGAGGTGAATCTCGGAGAAGGCGTTCAAAGTGAATTTATGGCATTGGATTCTTTTGGATTGAGGTACATGCACGTCAACTTCAAAGAAAGTATCTGGGCGCTCAGTTATTATGAAATGGGGACAGATTATAGCATAAGAAATACCCACAGCCTGGATGAAAAAAATATTCACAGCATCACACTCAAAAAGGGCGTGTATGGTGCAGCAATCGAAATTCCCTTTGAAGGTGATGCCACTTACAATCCTGTGAAGGTTTCTTATAAGACTGTAAAATCTGGCTATTGGTTCCCAACAACTCATACAGTGATGGTTCTAGATGTGACTCAAAGGGGAGATACGGACTTAACCCTAGCCAATGAAACCAACTTCACATACAGTGACCTTGTGATTCAGGTTGAAGACGACTCAACTGGCTTTGTAGAAGCACTCACAGCAGTCAACATCAATGGTACGCCCTATGATAACAGCTACTTTGAAATTAACGAAAAAGAAAATACGATCACCCTTTACGCTGAACTGTTTTTGAATGCCGGCGAGTATGAGATAGGGTTTGAAACCAGCTATTATGACTATAAAGTCCTTAATGTGACGTTGGAAAATAAAGCGTTTCCACAATTAACTGTACCCGCAATGATTCCACCAAACTCGCCGCTTGTTCTCGCAGGTGAAGACGTTTCAGATTACTTCTCTAAACTTGACACAATCACAGTCAAAATCAATGAAGCGGAAGTGGTTTTAACCGACGATGATTACAACCTGATTGGCAATACCCTTAAAATAAACGCTGACAAGTTTGCCGCCCTGGGCAACACCGATATTATTGTCAAATCAAAAGGGTATGAGACGCAACCCATCACGGTTGAAGTGTCAAGCCTTGCACAAAAAACCGTTCAATTGGTAGTTATAAACAGCCCGAAAGTGGGTGACGTTGTTAACATCGAAGTGATTGATGATGCAAATTATCTCAATCAGTTAACTGAAGTTAAAATTGATGACAGGCTCTTGATTGAAGACTTAGAATACTTTGTTAATACTGAAAACACCACGCTTACCATTACGGCGGATTTTTTTACAGAAGTAAAAGATTATGCGCTCGCTTTAAATGCGGATGGCTATCAGGACCAGCAATTAACGGTTGAGGTGAAATCCACGCAAAACGTAACTGTTGAAAGTGTGGTCAGGAAAACTTACAAACCATGGCTTGGTGGATCTCCCTACGATTACTATGAAGTGACACTGTCTGACAGCAACTATCTATCTAATATCCAGTCCGTCATTGTTGGCGAAACGTCTTATACTTATGGATCTACTAGCTCCGGACCGGACAGATACCAAGCGTATGCTGGTAAATTGCTGCTACGGGTCGATAACGGCTTTTCCGATACCGAAGACACCAAAGTGGTCGTCACAGCTAATGGCTATTCAGTACTTGTATTTACACTAAATAAAGACGGAGAAATTGTTCCCTCAGAAGAAGTGATTCTCCCCGCACCCGAATTAACGATTCCGGCCCAGGAAGAGTATCTCTTTGCACAAGGTACCGATCTTAAATTAACAGCTGAAAACGCAGCGGACTACCTTAATAACATAGAACGTATTACTCTCGTATCAGACCAGCCCCATGCCGAAATTTTGGAATTAGTGAAGACGGATGATTACTATTTTGTTGGTGATGTTCTGACAATCCGGTCAAACAATTTTGAACAGGGAACGTATACCTTAACCATCGCATCTCAGGGATATGAATCAAGAAGCTACGAAGTGGAATCAGGCAATGAATCCGTCGAACTGGATACGGCTTCCGAAGTGATCGTAAACACAGCCGTCGTAATTAATATTACGAACACCCAGGGAGACTTTTTACGCAAATTAGAAGCTGTCATTGTTGATGGGGAACAAATTGCCAAAAATGACTACGTAATTTCATTTGATTACAAGCGCATCGCGTTAAGTGCCGAGTTATTTGGACAAGTTCAACCCTATGAGATTGCACTTCAATCCGAGGGGTATGAAGAAAAATCCGTTGTGATTACAGTCAAAGACATTCAGCCCGCACCTGGAGTTGCACAGATTAAAGAAGCAGGCATCTTTTCCACTTACTATAAGGTGACCTTTGTTGATGAAAACTATTTGAACCATATCAACTCAGTTGAAGTCAGCGTCAATGGTGAAATCGTGGAAGATCGTGCCACTGTGGAACAAAGCTACTTGAGTATCAACTACTCCTCTAATGACGTGATTATCGTTTTGGTTAAAGCAGATGGCTACAAAGATCTAATCTTTGAAATCAACAAGAAAAATGTAGGAAAGGCTGCGCCAGAAGTAAACGGTGTCTCCCTGCAGGTCATGGCCAATGCGCAATCTCCCTTTGTAGGCAGTGTGTCCTTTAACGGTGAACCAGAAGATATTAACAATTATCTGAGGGCTATTAAGTCCGTTGACGTATCTGGAACTGAGTATGAATATTTCTCGCTACTCAATATTATTGGTTTGAGCCCAAACCTTATAGATATGCCATCTAACATACTTGTTATCACCAATCTGGTTCAGAGAATCAATTCAGAAGACTTCTCTGTGATTGACTTGGTGATGGAGTTCATACAAAACAGTGGAAAGAAACATGTCTATTACACTTCACCTGAACTGCCAAGCTATGAAGAACTGAAAGGTTTGGTTGAGGCCTTAATTCCTGTGGTCTCTGAGGCGGGAGAAGCGGATTACTTTGAGATTGTCACAAGAATTCTTGCTTTGTTCACCAAGAAAAACGTTTACCTGCAATTGACAACTGACGGATTTAATCCAGCGCTTAATACAACAGTAAAAATCAAAGCGACAGGATATAAAGATATGACCTTCACCTTTGATGCCCTTGGCAATATTGTTAGCCAGGACGTTCCAAAGGACCCTGTCCAGGTTAACTCAACAACTGTTTATGAACGTGGTACACTGCCTGATTATATGCGCCTTGAATTTGACGGCGATGAATACGAAGTTGCCGACTACATTGCAAAGATTACAAACATCAAAGTTAATGGCGAATATTATAAAAAGCACTCATCCTTGATATTCAACAAGGCCTATATGCTTTCCAAAGTTTATGGTGACATTTTTGGCTACTATGTTTTTGTTGACATGACCCTTGATGGTTTAAAACTCGACGGCACGGATCAAATCCAAATCATTGCCGAAGGCTTTGAGGATTTAGTATTCTCTGTACCTGAACAACAGTAAACAAATAATTAATTGTAGTATTTCAAATCAGATCTGACAGATGCCGATTTTAACAAGGTGTCTGTCAGGTCAGATTACTTGCCAGAGGAAGGACTTGATTTGAGGGCGTTCAAAATTCTGTGTCAGTTAACAGAAAGCTGATATAGTATTCAGCTTTGCAAAGGAGAACTGACATGACCGAAAATAGCATTGAATTTGAT
>PDWJ01002902.1_pt1 | contig 17171 bp, 14 predicted proteins | sample 1430881 | NCBI WGS metagenome assembly PDWJ01 (sample SAMN01162460, study PRJNA174530) | Oral metagenome, whole genome shotgun sequencing project. | biome: Marine environment; feature: Marine mammal; material: Swab sample of the gingival sulcus; isolation source: swab sample of gingival sulcus...
GTATTGATACTTCAAAAGAAACATTCATAACTTATTTCCAATCAGGTCTCCATTCTTGCATCTATGAAAAATACCTGCTGCTCTCTATTCCACCTCTGTGTGATCTAATAAGGGAAACCCGGCGCCACTGTCCCTTGAAAATCTAAAGGTAGACAGCTACACCGTCAGACCAACAGACAGTAAGCAGCTGAAAGCCCCTTATATAACGCTCCGTACTGTTATCAAAGACACGGCTTAACCTGAATTTTTCATGAAGTGTTTGGTGACGCATTTTTACGCTGCAGATAAGCACATATTTTCTTATCAAGGCTATATTACTGAAATCACTATACTTTACAACATTTAAACCCTTTTACATTCATAAATATGAGATATCCAGGATAAAGGGTATCGGCAATACCAATATGGTGCTTGCTTGATAAAACACTTGAAAGTAAACACAATTTGCTGATATAGTGGAAATCCACATTAACAATCACCAAAAAAGGGGCCTCATATGAATTTTCTTACAAAAAGTCTCGTCGTTTTATCTTTGTTGTTCGTCCTTACTCCGGCAGCTATGGCCAAAACGCCTGGAAATACTATTGTCATCGCTGACGCATTAGATGACATTAAGACACTTGATCCCGGTCAGGTAAGTGAAGTTGTTGGTGTATTAGTAACACGACAAATGTATCAAACACTGGTTACGTTTGATGTAAAAAACCCTGCAAAAATAACCGGGGTGCTTGCCAGCAGCTGGAAAGTCTCGGAAGATGGCAAAACCTTTACTTTTACCATGAACCCTGAAGCAAAATTCCATTCAGGCAATGACGTTACGGCTTATGATGCCGAGTTCTCTTTACGAAGGGTCGTCTTAATGGAAGCCCCCGCTTCATTTATTATGACACAATTTGGCTGGAACAAAGAGAATGTTAACGACATGGTTAAAGCCGTTGACGACGAAACGTTAGTTCTCAAAACTTCGGAGTCGTACTCACCAAGTTTCCTGCTCTATTGTTTATCGTCATTCAGTGGTGGTATTGTGGATAGTAAACTAGTGAAATCCCACGAAGTTGATGGAGACTTGGGGAATGGCTGGCTGAAACAGGGACATTCAGCCGGTTCCGGTGCCTTTGCCCTACAAAAATGGGAGCCAAAAAAATCAATTGTAATGACCAAAAACAAGAACTTTTGGCAAAAAAGCAATTCAACGGTAAAACGTTTGTATTTTCAGCATGTTCCTGAAAGTGCAACACAAAGATTGTTGCTGGAAAAAGGCGATATTGATATTGCCAATAATCTGGCAGCCACTGATTTTGACGCAATTGCCAACAACCAAAATATTAAAATCATGAAGGGTGTTTCTGCCACCATTTATTACTTTGGTCTGAATATACGCAACAAATACCTTGCCAACCCAAAAGTGGTCGAAGCGATGAAATATCTCATTGACTATGAGAGCATTGCCCAAAACATCGGTAAAGGTACACTTGAGGTACACCAGACATTACTTCCAAAAGGCTTTTTGGGTGCCATTGACTATAACCCATATCATTTAGATGTAGAAAAAGCCAAGAAATTGTTGCAAGAAGCTGGTGTTGGTGAATTCAGTCTGGATACGGTTGTCTGGAATAACTCGCCGTATACTGAATTTGCACAAGCCGTGCAGGCAACGATGGCACAAGCAGGTATTAAACTGAATTTGGAAGTTGTTGATGGAGGTCAGTGGTTAGATCGCTACCGTTCGCACTCGTTGGACATTTGGGTAGGGTTATGGGGACCTGATTATCCGGATCCCCATTCAAATGCCAAAGCATTTGTTGTTAACAAAGAGGATGCACCAGACGGATCAGACAGCCTTGCTGATCGCTTTGGCTGGAAATCCGGCGAAATTTCCAAAAAAACAATGAACGCACTCAGAGAAACAGATACAAAGAAAAGAAAGGCAATGTATGAAGAAATTCAAAAAATTCATACTCACTCCTCGCCATTCTTGTATATGTTTCAACAAAGTCGTAAAGTCGCGATGCGTAGTAATGTTGACGGTGTTGTCTTAGGTATTTTGCTGGGTGATGATGACTATCAACAAATAACGAAAAAATAAAAACTGACCGTGGCAGTGACTGCTCATGCCCCCAAAAACAGCAAAAGCAATAAAACTTCTTGTTGTACGCGATTCAAGGTGTCCTATGGGTAGCACGGCCACGATTTTCAGGTAATACAATTTGCTGTAATCAACCACAATCTTTGCAGCGCGTCCACAAACAGATTGCAGCAATGACAGATAATGGTATTGCCGAATCTTCAAATTCCCCTTATCCTTTTTATGGCGAAGATACAATCAGCGGTAATATCACTGATTGTATCTTCCATGTAATGGCATAGTATTGATGAGCACTTCCACTGTTAAAGCTTACCTGCCAAAAATCGGTACCTGGATATTCACTGTCTTTATCACCTTGCTGGGATTGGTAGCAGTTACTTTTTTTATTGGTCGTATTGTTCCCATTGACCCTGTGATTAAAATTGTCGGGGACAAAGCCAGTGATGCAACCTATCAAAAGGTCTTTTTGGAACTGGGTCTGGATAAACCGCTGTACGAACAATTTTTCATCTATATCAAAAGTGTTCTACGTGGAGATTTTGGTATTTCTTTTACGACAGCCAGGCCTGTACTCGACGATTTACTCCACTTTTTTCCTGCAACGCTGGAGCTTTCAACAATTGGACTGTTTTTTGGTATCTTATTGGGTGTACCTATGGGTATTGCCTCTGCCTACTGGCACGAACGCATTATAGATAATATTATTCGTATCATAGGGTTGATCGGCTATTCCGTACCTATTTTCTGGCTGGGTTTAGTGGGACTGTTTGTTTTTTACTACCGGTTGGATTGGGTCTCAGGACCCGGCCAGTTGGATATCTTTTATGAGGGTATTGCGCCCTCTGTTACGGGCTTTATCCTTGTTGATAGTCTGTTGGCAGAGGAATATGAAATCTTTCAAAATGCACTGAGCCATATGGTACTGCCCGTTGTATTACTGGCTTATTACAGCCTGGCGTATATCAGTCGTATGACGCGCTCTTTGATGTTAGAACAATTGCACCAGGAATACATTCTCACTGCTCGATTAAAGGGTGCTTCCGAATGGAAAGTTGTGATGGGCCACGCTCTGCCCAATGTAGCTATCCCTCTGGTCACCATCGTTGCCTTATCGTATGGAGGATTGTTGGAAGGTTCGGTGTTAATTGAAAGCATATTTGCCTGGCCCGGCATAGGGAATTACGTGTTTACCTCGCTATTTGCTGCAGATATGAATGCGGTGCTGGGAGGAACCTTACTAATCGGCGTCATTTTTGTTACGCTCAATTTATTGTCCGATGTGACTTACAAACTATTAGACCCCCGAGCCAGGGAGGTGAGGTAATGAGCCCAAACACCTCAATAGACGCACTAGCACAAAACAGCTGGCAACAATTCAGCAAAAGGTTTTTTAGAAATCCACTTGGTGTGTTAGGCTTTTCTATCATCGCAACACTGTTGATTTGTGCTGCCTTTGCACCTTGGCTGGCAACGCACAACCCTTATCATCAGGATTTAGCCCTTCGCCTGGCAGCTCCTAGCGCTGACCATTGGCTGGGTGTAGATGAAATGGGCAGGGATATTTATTCTCGTATTATTTACGGTTCTCGCTTGACGCTGCTTATTGTTGGCCTGGTTGTTGTAACTTCTGCTCCTATTGGTCTGTTAATTGGTGTTGTTGCAGGTAATTACGGCGGCTTAATCGACCGGGTGCTCATGCGTATCACCGATGTTTTTTTAGCAATCCCCAAACTGATGCTGGCTTTGGCATTTGTTGCCGCTTTAGGATCCGGCATTGTTAATGCCGCACTGGCAATTACGTTAACAGCATGGCCGCCTTATGCCCGACTGGCAAGGGCTGAAACCTTGGTAATCAGAAATTCCGATTATGTTAACGCGGCGAGACTGGCAGGTGCATCTGAATACCGTATTATGCTGCTTTATATAATTCCGATGTGCCTCTCTTCTGTTATTGTTCGCGTCACATTTGATATGGCAGGTATTATTTTGATCGCAGCAGGCCTAGGCTTTATAGGCCTGGGTGCCCAGCCTCCACTCCCTGAATGGGGGGCAATGATTTCTACAGGCCGTCAATTTATTTATGATCAATGGTGGGTGGCAACTGTGCCCGGTTTTGCTATTTTTATCGTTAGTCTGGGATTTAATTTATTAGGCGATGTTCTTCGGGATTTATTAGATCCGCACTTAAGGCACAGAAGATGAAAGAGCAGACAGATACGTTTGAGCAAGCACTGATAAAAATAGACAACCTGTGTATAGGATTCAAATCCGAACACGACGTGCACACGGTTGTGCATAACGTCTCCTGGCAGTTATCACGTCGCGAAAAATTAGGCATTGTCGGCGAAAGTGGCTCAGGGAAAAGTTTATCGTGTCGGGCATTAATGGGGGTATTACCTCAACAAGCTGTGATAACCGCTGATACGCTGTCTTTTGATGGTATTGACCTGTTATCGGCAACGAAGCGGCAATATCGTGCCTTGCGCGGCAATCGTATGGGTATGATTTTACAGGACCCCAAATATTCACTCAATCCTGTCTTGTCTGTTGGAAAACAAATCATAGAAGCTATCAATATCAATAACCCGAAACTGAGTAAAAAGGCTGCCAGAGAAAAAGCTATATCGGCATTGGAAGAGGTCAAAATACGTGATGCTGACCGGGTGCTCAAGTTATACCCGCACGAATTGTCCGGTGGAATGGGGCAGCGCGTGATGATAGCGATGATGGTCGTATGTGAACCGGATATTCTAATTGCTGATGAGCCGACTTCAGCTCTGGATGTAACCGTTAGAAATCAGGTGATTGATATTTTAGATGAGGAAGTCTGCCAACGGGGTATGAGTTTGGTGCTAATCAGTCACGATTTACGCTTAATCAGTCGGGTTTGCGATCGTATTATTGTTATGCAGGCAGGAAAAGTTGTGGAAACACTTGAGGCCGGTCAGATAAACAATGCGCAACACCCCTATACCCAAGGATTAATAGGATGCCTGCCCGATTTAAACCATCAACAATCACGTCTGACCACTATGATGCGAAGTGATGTCTAAAAACGACAGGGAATAACCGAGAAAAGAGATGATTACCGTTAATAATGTATCGGTTTATTACAATGCTGTGCCCGCTGTTGATCGAATAACGTTCAACGTAGCGCAGGGTGAAAGTTTTGGTTTAGTCGGCGAGAGCGGCTCCGGGAAATCAACCATTCTACGAGCGATGGTAGGCCTAACACCCACTCCAATCGGTGATCTGTTATTACAGGGTAAACCATTTCACTTACTCCCTAAAAAAGCATTGGCAAAGCACGTACAAATGGTATTCCAGGATCCATACAGCTCACTGCATCCCCGCTTTACCATTGGTCGCTCAATTGCAGAACCAATGAAAATACACCATGAAAGTAACATACAGGATCGCGTTGTTGATTTATTAGAAAAAATAGGGCTTGATGCCTCTTTTGTTCAGCGTTATCCTCACGAACTGTCGGGAGGACAAAGACAGCGGGTTGCCATTGCCAGGGCATTGGCCTTACAACCACAGATATTGTTACTTGATGAACCAACCTCTGCCCTTGATGTATCAGTGCAAGCTGAGATTTTAAATTTATTATCTGATTTACGTGACGAAATGGGTTTAACCTTTCTTATCGTCAGTCACGATATTGCTGTTGTTGCCCATATGTGTGATAGGTTATTGGTAATGAAAAATTCCAGACAATTGGAAATATTAACTAAACAGCAATTACTGCAAAGAGAGTTTCAAAGCGAATACAGTCAACAACTGGTACAGGCATCAACTGTATAGAATATTCACGCTCTTTAATTCCTGGCATATCGTTTTATACGGACCTGCTCCCCCCCCGATTTCCAGAACACCAGTTAGATGGATGTGATTCGGCATCAGACAATAAACCGAGATTTCGACTTTATTCTGGTTTCTCCTGAATTTTATCTAATCACAAGACCTTCAAGGGCCCCAAAGGCCAATTCCGGTTTTTTTGAAGCCGCTGAAGGTCCTGGAAGACAAATATACGATTATTGAAAGTACTCGTAACCCTAATTTCTCATCCTGGGATAGTAAAGAATATATAGGCCGGTAACAGAAAGGATAACAAAAAAAATCTGGAAAAATATTTTCAAAGACCCGGCAAGTGTCTGATTTATCCAGCCAAGCCCCGATTTTTCTGATAAAAGTGTATTAAAATCAAGTTCTTTTTTGCTAATCTTCCCCGTGGCAGCATCTATGGTGAGAATTGAAAAATCCCGTTTATCGATAATATGATAATACCCGGTCTTTGGTTGGTAGCGAAATTCAAGATTTTCAGGAACACCATAAACTCCAGAATTTACCGCGTTCAAGACCTGCCGGGGTGACATCCCGGCAGCGGGTTGTCCGGAAAGACCCGCCACCGGAGATACACTGTACACTATGGGAAGAACAAGAAGTTCAACAAGCCATACCAGAGTAAATACAGCGATATAAATACCAAGCCACGTATGAAGAAAACGCGACCATCTGAGCAGTGTTTTTTTCATTCGTCTTTGAGGTGAAACCTGCCGCTGTATCAATGCAAACGATATCGAATTGTCAAGCCAAAGATCTGCGGATCTCCCGACTGGCCGATTGGCTGCGAGCCAGGAAATTCAAAGGCCACAGATTCATACTCCGTGTCAAAGACATTTCTGGCCCAGAAGAGGAGATCCCACTGTTCACTTTCTATACCAAAATGAACATTGGTCAGGCTATATGCGTCCTGCTCGAGTGTGTTGGCATCATTCCAATAAAAATCACCAACACCATTTACTTCAATACGTGAAAACAGGTTCAGGTCATTGCTGATTGGCCTGCGATACTGCAGGGCCAGATTGTAGGTGTATTCCGGTGCGAGCGGTACCCTGTTATCTGAAAAATCGATGTTTGAAAGCTGATCCCTGTAGTCTGTATAACATGCATGCGTGTACCCGAAACCAGCCTCAACAGTCAGCCCTTCAGCAACCAATGCTGTTGACTCCAATTCAAACCCCCAACTTTCCGCTTCGCCGCCGTTGCGTATAACAGTATCGGCACTGGGAAGCAACTGCACAACCTGCTGATCTTCAAGTGTAATGAAGAACAGGGCAAGATCAGTTGTCAGGCGATCGTTCAGCCAGGAGGCTTTTACACCAGTTTCATAGTTCCAACTGTATTCGGCATCAAAAAATTGATCTGAAACATCGACGTATCCAGGATTAAACCCACCGCTTCGGTATCCGCGGGTAATACCTGCGTACATCATGGTATCCGGGTTTTGGTGATAGGCTATCTGAAGCTTTGGCAGCAAGGCTTCGCTGTCCTTTGTTTCGTCAAGATCTGTCTGCCCCAGAAACATCGTAGACGAGTACATTTTGCCAGTGTAGCTGACATCGTTATGTTCGTAGTCATAGCGAAGCCCGGCTGTTACTTCCAGAGTATCAAAGAGATTATAGGTAAACTGGCCAAACAATGCGCCGCCATATGTTGAAACATCAGAAAAACCATCTCTGTCGACGGCATCACCTGGAAGGATAAAACCCGGGCTAAAATTGAGGTTCAAAAAATGCTCCTTATTCTTGCGAAATCCATACAATCCGACCAACCATTCCAATTTTTCTCCATTGTCGGTTGAGCCAAGACGAAACTCCTGGGTCAGCTGATTATCATCAATCTCTTCCCAAGATGTTATCAACGGCATAAAAGTAAAATCTTGATCGTTTTTGGCCTTGTCATCAAAGGTGCGGTACGCAGAAATGGAAGTCAAGGTAAACAGAGGTGAACTGTAGGCAATGCGCATGCTCCCACCAAAGACATCGCGTTCGTATGCACCCTCATAATCGTAGGAGACCCTGTGAGGAGTACTTCGAAGATTGTACAAGTAGGCAAGAGGAAACGCACCATCATCAACGTTTTCCGCATCTATCCCTAACGAGATATCCCACAGCGAAGAAGGTATCCAGCGCACATTTATCCTTCCATCTGTCGATTTACGGGAGTCTACATCTTCGTCCAGGAATTCATTTTCTGAAAACCCGTGGCGTGATTCGTAATTTCCTGAAAGGCCTAAAAAGAGCTTGTCAACAACCAGCGGGGCCTGAAGATAAAGAGAGCCCTGATGCAGATTATATTTTCCATACCTGTATACAGCGCTGCCATGAAACTTGTTTTCAGGTTTTTTCGTTACGATGTTGATGACACCTGCCAGTGAATTCCGTCCATACAAGGTACCCTGAGGGCCTCGCAGAACTTCGATTCGCTCAATATTAAACAAATTGAAATCAAAAGTCCTTGGATCCATATACCCGACATCATCCACATAAAATCCCATGGCAGGTTCGTTGTTTACCGCACCAATTCCCCTGGAAAAGATATAGGATGTACCTCGTATGCCCCAATTGGCAATATAGAGATTGGGTGTCAGGTTAGACAGATCCTGGATCGTTGTTATACCGGCGTCAGATATTTCAAGTTCCGAATACACAGCGATACTTGAAGGAATATCCTGCACATCTTCCGAGCGTTTTTCCGCTGTGACCAACACCGGTTCAAGTGCAAGCAGATCACCCTCTTCCTGCATGGCCGCTGCCCGGGCTGGAAAGAAAAGACAAAAGCACAATATCATTTTTGTTAGCTGGCTGCCTGCGCGTACCACTGAATAGCTGGTAGACATCTCTTCTCCTCACTTGTCGTTGTTGTAACATGTTTTGGAACGGTTCAGTATGAAAACGGATTCCGCCTGATTATTGTTTACCCTGTAAATGAAATTACCGAGCACAACTCTTCTGAGGAGAATAGCCTAAACCTGTTAGAGCCTGCTAACATCTGCTGAACATATTCTGGTATTTGCTGAACGGAGAGAGATAAAAAAGGGCTAAAAATTTGGCAGAGAAAGTACTTTCCGCTGCTGTATTTCTTTCAGGTAAGAGCCAGGATTCACCTTGTAATGGCTGCGAAAGGCTTTTGTAAAATGGCTTGGGCTGCTGAAGCCAGTGGCATAGGCAACCTCTGTTACATTCATTTCCAAAGTATCAAGCAACTTTTTACCCTGTTTCACCCGGTGTTGGCGCAAGTATTCGAAGACTGTGACGCCAAATTCGTGCCGAAACCCCTGGTTGAGCTTTGTATGCGATAAGGATACCGTCCGTGCCAGTTGAAAAAGGCCTGGTGGATTTAAAATATCTTCAACGAGTATATCTCTCGCTGTATGAACACGTTTAATATCCCAGGGTGTCAGAGAGCAGACTCTTTGCGATGAAGAGGCAATCATTTCCAGTTGCAGAACAATCAGTTCCAGGGTCTTGCTTTCCAGAAAAATCTGCTCGAGCATCCCCTGGTATGGACAGGCCAACAGCTGGTTGGCAACCATTGTCATCGAGGGAGTGAGCTGCGACTGCTGACAGAGATAAAAAAAACTCTTTTCGCTGATCAAACGTTCAATAATCTGAGGTGGAGGATCGGCTGAACTGAAAAGATGCTCTTTACAGTAATTTGAGAAAAATACAGGTTCAAGATGAATGGCGAGCATACGATTTCGCTCAGAGCCGCCTATTTCCATAAAACCTGAAGAATGAGGAAAGGCTGAAACGACATTCAGTCCCGGCTTACCGTTAAAAGAAATCTCACCCTTGTCATGAGCAATAGAATAGAACGGCTGTCCTGTCAGGTGAAATGAAAACTCCAGAGGGGCATCATCCAATTCAAAATCAAGTCGTACTGGCTCTGTCGGAGGAATATCAACAAGACTGAGCTGAAGACCGGGCCTGAGAGTAAATTGTTTTACCCCTTTGCCCATGTATTTTTCAGATTCTTTCTCGTGCCTCCGTCGAGTTTCCTCATCTTGATTGTTCATTGCTTCTTCCTGGTAATGCCGCTTTTTTGTATATTACTGCCAGCAAAAAACGGCGGCATCCAATAGTGTGCAATTATATCCTGTTTCTCAGACAGGACAGTCTTCACTGTTGATTAACAGGTATTACTGAATAACCCGCTGTTCCTGTATCCGCTCTATATAGGCAAGGTTCTGCATTGCGAACTGCACCTGGTCATCTTTGCTCGTTCCTGAGTCTACAATCTTGCTGAAAATTGCTGCAGCACGTTCATACTGTCTCTTTTTCATTGCAGCATAGGCGGCCTTCATCAAGACGTCAGAAACGATCTCTGCATCACTGAGCGCTGCCGCCTGTTCGTAGACTGTACAGCTTTCATCATAGCGGTGCAGGGCATAGTAAATATCTCCCAGTGATTCCAGGTTTTCAGCGTTTTTTTCACGTTCAACCAACTTCAGTGCCATGGAAAGCGCCTGATCATAGCGGCGGCCACTGTAATAGATATTAACCAGGTGTTTCAACTCTTCAGCTGTTCCCTCATTTTTTATAATACGTTTATAATAACTGGCAGACTGCTGCGGAACCCCGGCCAGCAGATACAATCTGCTAAGGTCTTTCAGATGTTTTTCCTCATCTGGCTCAAAATGGAGAACAATCTCTTTGGCGGCAACCGCCTCGACATATTCACCCTGCTGCAAGGCAAACCAGACAGCAAGTTTCCAGGATTTCACCTGGGACGGATATTTTGATAAGGTGGTGTTCAATACCTCCCTGGCTTCTTTCACCTTATTCAGTTCAACACAGGTCTTTACCAGAGAGCTCAGCCAGGAATATTTGGGCGTTTCAGCCTCGCTGAGAATCTTCAGGAGAGGATAGGCTTTTTCCGGCTGCTGCAGATTAAGCCAGATAACCACACCACGATAGCGCAGCTGGTTGGAGACTGTTTTATCGGCAAGCCGGGTGCGTTTCATTACCGGAGCGACCTCCTTTTCCCGGTTGGCATCAAGCAATACTGAGGCGAGATCTATGAGCCATAGCTGCTCGACATCTTTACCCGCAACACTTTTACGCAGCAGCTTGATGGTTTTTTCAAGCCGGTTTTCCACCCGCCACAGCATACCTGCACGATAAAAGAGTTTACTCTCACCGGAAATATATGCAGCCCGCTCCATATAGGTGGCACCCTTGACATAGTTTTCCTTGAGCAGCCAGGCATTGGCGAGTGCCACCAGCCATTTACTTTCAGGTTTCTTATGATCGGCAAGCGGCGTAAGCAATGTAATTGCCCTGTCCGCCTGTTTAAGCTGCAGTCTTAACGTACCAGCCTGATAAATATGCTGGGGATTCCCGCTGATCGAAGCCGCTTTTTCCATGGCAGCGGCAGCGTTTTCTATCTGTTCCTTTATAAGCCATGCCTGTGCTGTGGCCACAAACCAATCGGCCTTCGGAGGAACTACTTCTTTCAGGCGGAGGAGTGAATGTAACGCCTTATCAGGCTTTTCAGCCTGCAGCCACAGCACACCACAGTTGTAGAGATATTCTGGTGCCGGATCCATTTCAATCACACGCTCAAAGGCCATTGCAGCGTCTGTATACTGGTTGAGTGTGTTATAAACAGATGCAAGCAGCAGCAGCCAGTTCTTCTCTACTTTTTTCTTCGCTGACAGTATTTTTAAGAGCGGAAGCGCTCGCTTTGGCCGCTCCAGATCAGTCCAGAGCCAGGCTGCATGAAAGAGCAACTGCGGGTTATTATTCATCCGGGCAGCTTTTTCCATGGTCTCTGCCGTCTCCTCGCTCTTTTCCATGGCCTTGAGGGCCTCTGACAATCCCACCAGCCACTCTTCTTTGGGCGAATCTTTTTTACTCAAAGCTTCCAGGATAGTAAGAGCCTTTTTCACCTTTTCAGCTTCCAGCCACAGCATTGCGCTCTGATAGAGAAGATCATCATCTGCCTTCAGCTGAATCACCTTATCCATGGCCATGGCGCTGTTCTTCATAGCCTCTATTCTTTTAGGCTTCTCCTCTTTTTTTTCCTTTGACCAGGAACTCCCGCTCTCCTGCCAGGCAAGTGAAAGCAGCTGCCACCCGTCTCTAAACGTTGGAGCAATGTCAACACTCTTCTTTACATTGGCAATTGCCGTTTGCATATCTCCAGCTCTATAGGCAAAATACCCAAGCTCATAATACAAGAGCGGGTGCGTATCAGCTGGGTGGGCAGAGGCATAGGCCACGAGAGCGGACATGGCCTCTTTATACCTCTCTTTTTCCGCAAGCTCCTCCGCCTTGCCCAGCACAGAATGCAATGCAGGAGGGAGATTTTTAAATTCCTTGATACCTTCCAGACCATGAGCATTGAACGCCAATACAAAAAATAAGCAAAGGGTTACACTGGAAAATGTAAAGCGTTGCAACATAGTGCACTGTTTTTCTGAAAGCGCCATCATTATATCCTGAAAAAGCCTTATTTCAGTTGAAATCTAATGGTTGTCTCCACCCAGGTTTCCACTGCCCGGCCATCTTTAATGGCCGGTTTGAACTTCCAGTTTTCAACCGTTTTTTCCACTGCATTATTAAATTCTTCCGGAGGATCTGCCTCGAGTATTTTAAACAAATCGGTTTTTCCCGATTTGTTAACAAGAAAACGTATTTTAACAGCACCCTCAATCCCCAGCCGCCTTGCCCTGTACGGGTACATTGGCTGACCGGTGGCTATAGGTTCAGGCATTTTATCCACCTCATCGGGGTTGAATCTGGTTCTGGGCGGACCATGCTTTGGCAAACCCGGCATCGGTGCCTTTGCAAGATTTCTTGAAAAGTTTACCCCGGAAACCTTTACTCCCTTCACACCGAGACCTGTGAGACTCGGCAACTGGACAGTGTTGCCGTACCCCGCTGATGTGGAACTGTAGCTGGTCTGGGGTGTCTCAATTTCAGGCATCTCCAGCTCTGGTATTTCCATCTCTGGAGGTTCAGGTGGTTCTAGTTCTGGAGGCGGTTCAGGCTCTTCCTCGACCTGATCTGATTCCAGGAGCTCCTCTTCCTGCAAGGCGATAAGCCGGATTTTTTCCAAATTCAACCGCCGGTCATGAAACGAGGTTTGCCGAAGCAGAGTGTGTGCCAGGGCCAGGATGAGAAGCCCGATGATAAAACCTGTAACAACAAGCAGGTTGTTTCTGATAAACAGATGTGCCTTCATGTTATCCTTTTGATTTCGTCGCTGAAACCGCTATATTCTCTGCACCTGCCAGCCGGCATTGATCGAGTACGGCTATCAGCCTTGCAGTGGGACAATCACCGTCAGCATCAATAATCACCCCCCCGTCATGGTTTTCTGCCAGAAATATCTCAACCAACCCCCGAACCCTTCTCAACTCCACCTGTTCCCGGTTTATAAACACATGGCCTTCTGCGGTAACCCCTATGATTATCCCGGTTGCCTCTTTCATCTCTGCAGAGGCGGCCTCAGGGCGATTGACCTCTACTCCGGACTCCTTGACAAAACTTGCAGTGACAAGAAAGAAGATCAACAAAATAAAGATCATGTCGATCAAGGGCATCATGTCTATTTCAATATCAGTCCTGTCATCCATTCCGGTAGAACTTCTGAATGATCCGATCCTGTTCATATCTCACATTCCTTTTCCAGCCATTGAACAATACCTCGTTGAAACACAAGGAGATCCCGCTGGATATTGTTGGCCTTCTTTTTCAACACCTGTCCAGCAAAAATCCCTGGTATCGCAACAAGAAGCCCTGCCTGGGTAGTGATCATCGCCTCTCTGATCCCAGAAGCCATAGCCTGGGCATTGCCCATCCCATACATTCCGATAACCTTGAAGGTCTCGACCATTCCAGAAACTGTGCCGAACAACCCAAGTAAGGGTGCCACAGCAGCCAGAATGATGATGGTGGGAAGGTACCTTTGAATTATGCTGTTCTGCTTCTTGATTGCCGCTTCAAGAAGTATCTTATCCCCCTGGCTCTGGCCGCACCTGTGGCCAGGGAGGGTACTGATAAACTGATTAAGCGCCAACGCTCTGGGACCAGACATTGGTGAGGGCTTTCCCGTTTTCAGGCAGGTTAAAGCCTCTCCCAGAGTGATCTGCGCACTCCTGGCACGCCAGAACCAGTCAGCCTTGAGCACAATAAGCGCCCATAGCCAACCGGATACAAGGAAGATGGGCACCATAACCGGCCCTCCCATCTCTATCAGCATCCACAGGTTTTTATGTAATTCCATACGTTATGCCCCTTAATCTGGACTAGTAACCATTATGTTTCATCAGGGCTCCCATCAGGGCAAGCCCCTTTTCCTCCATATCATGGGCAATATTTTTTACCCTACCGCCAAGGAAAGAGGCCGCCATCATTATGGGAATGGCGACAGCAAGGCCCACCTGCGTTGTGACCATGGCCTCGGAAATACCGCCTGCCATAAGACGCGGATCACCTGTACCGTGCGTGGTTATCACCTGAAAGGTGTTTATCATCCCTGTAACCGTACCAAGCAATCCTAAAAGCGGAGCCACAGCAGCCAGCACCTTGAGCGCCCCGATAAAACGCTCAAGCCGCGGGATCTGGGTCAGAATGGCTTCAGACATAACACTTTCAATAACCTGATGCTTCTCGTTTTTATGGACAAGACCGGCCATGAGCACCTTCCCGGTTGGCCTGTTTTTATGGGGGATGGTTATTTGCAATGCCTGTTCAAAATCACCCTGGAAGACCAGTTCTGTCACCCGGGTCATCAGTGCATCGGTGTTGGAACGAACACGAGAGAGAAAAAATAACCGTTCAAGGGTAATTATAATTGCAGCAAGCCCCACCAGCAGGATGGGGATGACAAGCACACCACCGCTTTTCAGCCTGTCCTTAAGAGTCTCCTTTCTGGCCAGCTGGCTGATGGCTGCTCCTCCGGAAATATCCATTGGAGCAATATTTGTTTCGCCGGCAAAAAAGGATGTGATATCCCTTCCGATGAAAAAACCTGGATCGCCACTCATCAGCAGTCTCCTCGATCCGGGGCTGAAGGTGAGAAAACCATTGTTTTCTTTTGTTGAAAACAGCGCCCCCATATGACCCAGCCTGATGATATCCGCCGCCCTGTCTTCGCCACTGCGATCAAGGACATCGCCCTGATATCTGACAACATGCTTTCCTGCCTCGATATCATCAAAATACATAGCCAGTAAACGGGTCATATCTTCAAGGCCAAAGATACGGCTGCCGGCGATGTATTCACCAAGTTGATCGAGCCGCTCACCTTCCCGGCTTGAGCAGGGAGAGTCTTCCGTGAGGCTCAAAAAGTTTCTGACATGATCGAGGAATATATTATCCAGCTCTTCCTTGCTGGCCAGGCGGGTGGCAATCTCATGCTGGAGATCATCCCTTCTGGTGGCAAGTGCCTTTACCTCTGCCTTATCAGCAGCCAGGTTTTCCTGCTCTTTTGCAACTTCATTTTGAAGCTTGGCCAGCTTCTGCTGTAATTTTCTTCGTTTTTTTGCAATCTCCGTCCCCTCTCTCTTCTGCTCTGCAACAGCCTGTTCATGCCTTTTATCTACATCGCCAGCAGCGGTGGTTACATTCTGGGCATTCACGGCCATACCTGTGCAGACCAGGAAAGCTGCCATAAAGAGAATTTGCCATTTTGAATATCTCATTGTGCTGTATCCTCCTGCAAGTTCCTGGTTTCAGGTTGTGCAAGCGGCAACTTACTTAACCCAACCAGTCGAATCCCTTCCGCAATTTCTATGGCATCATGAATGGGTGTAACATCATTTTCCACGGCAACCCACCTGGACTGGATGCTATCCCACTGATAGGCTTTTTCACCATCAAGTGTCATGGCATACAAGCCAACACGGCCCACCTGCAGCATCTTCACCCTTCGCCCCACACCATCGACTTCAATCTCGTCTTCAAGCACATTCACCTGGTGACCCAGATCGACCTCTTTGGCCGTTGCATCCAGAACAGCCCTGGTTTTATCCAGCAATCCCATGTCATAATCAGCAAGAACCATTTTCGCATGATGCATAGATTTGCGCCTTTCGGTAAGGTTGCTGGGCACATCCGCCTCCATTACAGCCTGCAGCTGTTCCAGGTTTTCCTCGAGGATGGGTAAAAGCTTCATATTTACAGCCTCCATGGCCTCCGCTTTTTTCTGCAGACCAGCGATTTTCTTTTCAAGATCCTTTTTGTACACAGAAAATTTCTTACGCTGCCATTCGGTGTGTTCAAGTATCTGCTCCAGATCTTCAATCTCTTCAAGCAGCTTGTGCTCCTCTTCCACCCAGGACTCCAGGATTCCTTGCGTCTCGACACCGATCTCAACCGCCTTCTCAGATTTTTTTTTCACCTCTGAGCCGGTATCTGCCAATGAAATAGATGGCATAGACAATAACACCAAGCACAAGGCAAAGTAAAAAAGGCCGCAATGATTACGGCAGGAAGTTTCCATGTTTTCTGTTATCACGCTATCACCTCTTTCCCCTTGAGAACATTAAACCTAAATTTTTATGAACATTTTGTCGAAATTGACCGTTTTGCACAGGATAAGCTCTCAGACAGTTTGATTCCTCTCCTACCTGATATATGACTCATAGTTAAATAAATAGCGACCTTAGCCGTTACGATAAATTCTAGCCCACCCTAATCCGGTTACTATATCCTAAAATTTATTTATGTCAACCATGCTATACAACAACAACTGCGAAGAATATATCGTAATAAAGATTCGTTAATTTCCCCTCCCAACTCCTGAATTTGCCACGAAAGAAAACGAGCCAGGAGGAGGGATAAGATCTTTAGCATGGATAAGTAAACACAACACTGCATGCGATATCGACAGGCCTCGATCAGCCCTGACATCTACTTAACGATAAAGGTCAAGCCCGCCGGATGATAGACCTGATTTGCCCTGCCTTCCATGACAGAGGAAAACAGGGCAGGATCATACAGCTCAAAGCTGTTAATCCATACTGAATGGGCAAACACTGCTGATGTCCATACCAGCGAAACAATAAAACTCAGAGCATATTTTTTCTGATTGCCAATCAAGTTTTACGTACTATTGTTATATTCTTGCAGGACGTTAGTCCGTCGCCAGCAATGATGGTATTTTTTTACCAGGAAAGAGGTACTGAAAAAGAATGTTTTTCCAATTTTTATCAGGAATGCGGCAGGCCCTGCCCATTGTATTGGGATATCTGCCTGTGGGATTCGCCTACGGTGTCCTGGCCCAG
>PDWJ01002903.1_pt1 | contig 17169 bp, 13 predicted proteins | sample 1430881 | NCBI WGS metagenome assembly PDWJ01 (sample SAMN01162460, study PRJNA174530) | Oral metagenome, whole genome shotgun sequencing project. | biome: Marine environment; feature: Marine mammal; material: Swab sample of the gingival sulcus; isolation source: swab sample of gingival sulcus...
ATCAAATTGGTAGCCATCGAACCTTTCATTCTCCAGAGCTTGGATTTTCGGTTCCATATTTTTTAAAGCTGACTGAGTAAGGGAAGGTGATGTTTCTTCCAACTGATTAACCCGCTTTAGAATGTCAGCCAAGTTATGCTTTTCTTCTTTTGAGTGAGCATGTGTCCAGACGGCGCTCATACATACTATAAATAGCGTCGTTATTAATATTACTCGTTTATGTTTCATTTTATTCCTCCACTAACTTTGCAGTTCTGCAAGGTCTTTAATATTTGGGAGTCTTCGATGATCATGGATTTGCAATCATTTGACACAATCATTCGGTGCAAATCCCGGAATAGTTACCCCTGAAATAATTATAGCAGCAAGTTTGGCTTATGGTTTTTGGTTTATCATTTTGCCATTTAAGATTTTTTAAGGCCCCATCATCCCGCATCAAAGCCAGTTCAAATGCCGCTGCGATGCGCTGTCGTTGCTAACTCCGGTGATCAGGCTGAAGGCTTCTCCTGCGACTCTGGCCAGCTCCGGTTTTAAGGCACGGTAGCATAGTGCTGGATTGTCATCCTGTAAGGCATTTATCAGGTGTTTGCCCGGATTCACGCGGTGGATGGCGCAGGCGGCAAGGATGGAGAAACTGTTACAGGTACTCTTCAGCCGCCTTCACCATCAGCTTCCAGGCATAATCGGCAAATGACCAGCGCACCATACACATCAGTGCATTGTTCTCCGTGCGGTAAAAAATCACCGGCGTTTTGGTCATGAGCGTAGAAACCACCTTACCCACTGGCAGATTGCCGCGTACATCATAAAAGGTCAGCTTGCTCAGCATATCCTGATACTGCATACCGGAGATTTTCAATAAGGAATAGCCACCCGAATTATCCACTACCGCCGAGAAAATGCCGACTAGCGCCGCCTTTGCCGCTGCAATAAATGCATCTTTTTCAGCAAGGGGCAGGGTGATCAGGTATTCATCCGGGCTGATCCACTTCACCAGTCGTGTTGCCGCCGAACCGGTCATCCCCAAGGCTGGCGGCAGCTCAATCCCCAGTTTGTCCAGTGCCTCTGTTACACCCGCTGTTTCAGGACGTACCCGCAGCACCACAAACCCCCGGTCACGAACTTCCGTGACCCGCACCGCATCATTATCCAGTGCTGAAAAATCAGCCTGTTCCAGTGCGGTGGCATAGACAATATCAGCACCTGGATTATGCTTCACCATCAAGTTTCTCCTTGTCCTGATCATAAAAAATACTGTCCACAATCATCAGCGGAATCACCTCACCCGACAGTGGTTTCGCATAAATCGTCTCACCCATGCGTTTCAGGCCACCTTTGACTACCGCCAGAGCAATGGAGCGACCCAGTATCGGACTCATATAACTGGAGGTCACATGACCGATCATTGCCTTATCGCTCTCGGCATTGACCAGCTGTGCTCCTTCCGGCAGCACTGTTTGCGGGTCTTGTGTGTGCAGGCCAACCAATTGTTTGCGATCTTCCCGCACCGTATCGCTGCGTAACAAGGATCGCTGACCGAGAAACGGATACGGTTTTCCGGTGTTCACTGCCCAACCCATATTGGCATCGTGAGGAGTCAGCGAACCATCGGTATCCTGACCGACGATAATATAGCCCTTTTCGGCCCGCAGTACGTGCATGGATTCAGTGCCGTAATGGGTGACATTATATTTCTGGCCAGCTTCGGTGACCTTGTCCCAGAGATAACGGCCATAATTCGCCTGCACATTAATCTCGTAAGATAACTCCCCGGAGAAACTGATGCGCATTACCCGTGCCGGAACCCCGAGTACCGTGCCTGCACGCCAGTCCATAAACGGAAAGTTCTCCGCGCTGAAATCAATATCCTCACAAATCTGTTCCATTAACCGTCGTGCTTTCGGGCCGACGACTGCGGTGGTTGACCAATGATCAGTCACACTGGTCAGGTAAACCTCCAGCTCTGGCCACTCGGTTTGCAGCCAGGTTTCCAGATGGGTGTACACGGATGCCGCACCGCCGGTGGTGGTCGTCATCAGGAAGTGGGTATCACTGAGACAGGCGGTAACACCGTCATCCATAATCATGCCGTCTTCACCACACATCAGTCCGTAACGGCATTTTCCCGGAGCCAGCTTTGCCCAGGCATTGGTATACACCCGTGCCAGAAATTCCCGGGCATCCGGCCCCTGAATATCAATCTTGCCCAGTGTCGAGGCATCCATCATGCCCAGCTCCCTGCGTGTCGCCAGACATTCGCGTTGTACGGCAGCATGTCTATCCTCACCGTCTTTGGCGAAATACCAGGGTCGCATCCATTGGCCGACGGTTTCAAAATCCGCGCTGTTAGCAATATGTGAGGCCTGCATTGGTGTGAAGCGTTGCGGGTCGAACAGCAGACCGGTTTCCGCACCGGCCAGTGCGCCCAGTGTCACCGGAGTATACATGGGCCGGAACGTGGTGGTGCCGACTTCCTCAATCGGACAACCCAGAACCTCAGCGGCAATGGCGATACCGTTGACATTGCCGGTCTTGCCCTGGTCAGTGCCGAAGCCCAGTGCGGTATAGCGTTTAATGTGTTCAATGGCACGGTAATTTTCGCGAATCGCCAGTTCAATGTCGGAGGCCTTGACATCATTTTGCAGGTCAATAAAGATTTTATCGCGGCCCTGTTCGGGTACCAGAAAGGGTGCGATGTTCAGTGACCGGGGTTCCGGAGCCTTATCCCCACCTTGTTTTGCAACAGCCCGCATCGCCGCATATTGACCATCTGCCACACAACCCCGCCAGTCACTGTGTCCGCGTATACTCCCGGCAACCAGCCGATTCGGTTTGTCAGCAGCAGGCATAAAAGCCTGGAATCTGCGATCAAAGACAGGCTTTGAGCCGGTATGACAATCCAGATGCACCAGCGGGTTGAAGCCGCCGGAAGTCGCCAGTACATCGCAATGCACCGTTGCCGTCGTACCGGCAAACTGCCATTGACCATCCTGCAGATTAACCGGTGCAATCGTTACCCCGTTGACCCGCTGTTTGCCCTGTGCTGCGATAACGGCGTACCCCTGATGCACTGTCACACCCTGTGCAGTCAGATCATCGGCATCGTAACCACGGCGACAGTCAACCACCGTCGCTTTTACGCCGACCCGCAGCAGATCGGCGGCCAGCTCGTAAATACTGTCATTATTTCCGGCAATCAGCGGTTGTTCGCCACACAGCACAGCATATTCATGCAGATAACGCCGCAGGGCGCTGACCAACAACACTCCCGGCAGGTCATTATTGGCAAACATCATGGGCCGTTCATGGCTGCCGGTGGCCAGAATTACCTGTTTAGCGCGGATGCGGTGTGAGCGTTGGCGGGAAACATGCGGGTTACGTGCGCCCGGTGGCAGATGATCCTGGCGCCGCTCCAGTGCCAGCAATAAATTCTGGTCGTGTAGTGCGTAGGCCGTCGTGCGTGAGAGAATCTGCACCTTTTCATGCGCTTTCAGAGCGGCCAGTGTTGCCTGATACCAGTTGGCGGCCAGCTCATCATCGGCACAGTCGCTGATGATTTCACCTCCCAAAGCAGGTCGCTCATCAACCAGTATGACTCCGGCACCTGCCTCCACCGCCGTCAGTGCAGCACTTAATCCGGCTGGCCCACCACCGACAATGGCAATGTCTGCATGGTGATACTGGTGGTCATAGCTTTCTGCGTCACGGTTGTCCGGGGCTTTGGAAAAGCCGGACAGCTTGCGCAGATTATCTTCATAAACCGGCCAGAGTTTCTGCGGCCATTTGAATATCTTGTAGTAGAAACCGGCGGCCATAAAGCGGTGAAACGGTTTTAGCCAGGCCCGCATATCACTGTTCAGCGATGGTACGCCACTGGCAGCCATCGCTTGCAGGTTGTCGTAAAGTTCGACTTCGGTAGCACGTGCATTCGGTACGTGGTGCCCGCCGGACTCCAGTGTCACCAGTGCATTGGCTTCCTCAGTACCGGCGGCCATTATGCCGCGCGGGTGGCCGTATTTAAAACTGCGCCCGACCAGGGCAATATTATTCGCCAGCATTGCCGAGGCCAGCGTATCACCGGCATAACCCTGATAGCGTTTACCCTGCCAGTAGAAAGACAGGGGTGTGTTACGGTCGATGCGCTCACCGCCTTGTGTCGCCAGTCGTTTCATGGCGCATCTCCTTGAGTCTGCGGTTGTACGTCATCGGTGAGTGACTCAAAGGTACGAATGGCGTGGATGGTGTTATCAAGGGTGCTGCGTTCGACCATGAATAACTTGCGGCAACCCAGTGCATGTGACCATTGTTCCAGATGCACCCCCTTCGGGTTTTTGCGGTGGAACAGGTATTCGCCCCATGCTTCATCGCTGCAATCCAGTCCGGGACGTTGCAGCAATGCTTCACCGGCATAGCTGAATTCCTGCTCATCACGTGCTTCACCGCAGTAAGGACATTCCAGTAATAACATGCTTGTTCTCCTTAATGTGCCACACCGGCAGCGCCGTGTTCGTCGATTAATGCCCCGGTTTTAAAGCGGTCGAGGTGGAACGGTTTGGCCAGTGGGTGTTGCCTGTCCTGAGCAATAGTATGGGCGAAGACATGGCCGGAACCGGGTGTGGCCTTAAAGCCACCAGTACCCCAGCCACAGTTAAAATACAGTCCCTGAATAGCAGTCGGGCTAATAATCGGGCAGGCATCCGGACAGGTATCGACAATCCCGCCCCACTGCCGGTTGACCCTGGTGCGCGAGAAAATCGGGAAGAGTTGCAGAATGGCGGCGACGGTATGATCAATGATGTGCGGACTGCCGCGTTGCGAATAGCTCAGATAAGGGTCAATACCCGCGCCAATGACCAGATCGCCCTTGTCCGACTGACTGATATAGCCGTGTACCGCGTTGGACATCACCACAGTATGCAGCACCGGTTTCATTGGCTCGGAAACAAATGCCTGTAACGGATGGCTTTCCAGCGGCAGGGTGAGTCCGGCCATTTTCGCCAGCACCGAGGAGTGCCCGGCGGCGACACAGCCGACCTGATCGGCTGCGATGTAGCCGCGTGAGGTTTCCAGACCCCTGATGCGCCCGGCTGCAATATCCATCGCCTTGACTTCGCAGTTCTGGATAATATCTACACCATGCCTTGCCGCTGCACGGGCAAATCCCCAGGCCACCGCATCATGTCTCGCCACTCCGCCGCGTGGCTGAAAAGAGGAACCCATTACCGGATAACGGGTGTTTTTACTGGTATCCAGAATCGGAATCCGCCGTTTCAGCTCGGCAGCATCCACCACCTCGGCATCAATCCCGTTCAGCACATTGGCATTCACCCGTCGCTCAATGTCACGCATATCCTGTAAGTTGTGGCCAAGATTATACACACCGCGCTGGCTGAACATGACATTGAAATTAATGTCTTCGGTCAGACCTTCCCAGAGTTTCAGTGAGTGTTCATACAGATTTGCCGCTTCATCCCAGAGGTAATTGGAACGCACAATCGTGGTATTGCGTCCGGTGTTACCGCCGCCAATCCAGCCCTTTTCCACGACGGCGATTTGCTTGCCCGGAAAATCCCGCGCCAGATAATAAGCGGAAGCCAGACCGTGACCGCCGCCGCCGACGATAATCACATCGTATTTGGCGGCTGGCTCTTTCTCCGGCCAGGCGGGTGGCCAGTGTTTCTGGTCCGTGAATCCGGCTTTTAGCACTTCCAGCCAGGAATAGTTCATCTTAGTCTCCGGAGTGAGCTGAGTGTTTATGGATAAGTAAAGTGCAGATTATGACTGATGGACTGTCTGGTCAATAGAGATTGTCGGTTTGCCACGATACAGTGTGATAAAAACTGAAGGGGAATAAGCAGTTATAGGGGTTTCTGTATATATTCGATCGTGACAAGCTCAGCAACTCATTATTGCGGTGCAATATGTAGTGGGATAGCCCGTCGAAGTTGTGTTACATTTAGCCAAACAGGGTCAGGTATCGGACTGTCGATTTGATTGTGGTATTGATCCGCTAATTGGTTGGGTGAGAGGAAAGTCCTGCTTTTCACTTAACCTTTTTATTTACAGGGCAAACTTTATGAGAGAACAATATGATTAATTTGATAAGGAAATTTGTAGTATTAGTCGTTACATTCGCTATCTTTTCACCTGCCGCTTATAGTCATTGCCAAATACCTTGTGGCATCTATGATGATCATGCTCGTGTTCAGGCAATGCTGGAAGATGCTGCAACAGCGAGAAAATCTGTCATGCTGATTTCTGAATTATCCGGCAAATCAGATGCCCAATCTAATAACCAGATTGTTCGCTGGGTTATGAATAAGGAAAAGCATGCCCAGCATGTAATTTCGACTATCAGCGATTACTTCCTGACACAAAGAGTTAATGCAAAGCAGAAAGATTATGTTGAAAGATTGAAGAAACATCATGCCGTTATTGTGGCAGCCATGAAGGTAAAACAGAATGCAGATATGAAATATGTAGATATTTTGGAGGCAAGTATCAAAGAGCTACAGCCTTATTACCCGGAGCATAAGCACTAATCTAATCTGACAATTTAAATTCACACCGGAAGGTGTTGTGGTGACTGCATGGGCTGGTCTTCACTTTTTGGTGAAGGCTGGTTATTTAGTCACCACAATCTGATTTTTCAAGTTTTTGACAGCTTTTGCATGTTGACTGACTCGGTTACAATAGGCCGCCTGATTAATAAACCCTCCGACAGGATATTGCATGGAACTTTCCGCACTCACTGCCCTTTCTCCAGTTGATGGTCGTTATGCTGGAAAAACAGCCGATTTACGCCCCTGGTTTAGCGAATATGGCCTGATTTATCACCGTGTCCTCATCGAAATCCGCTGGTTACAGAGACTGGCCGAACACCCGCAAATCAACGAGGTTCCAACATTATCAGCGGAGGCAAATCAGTTCCTGCAGGCGATTCTGGATAATTTCAGCGCAGAAGATGCAACACGGATTAAAACCATTGAGCGTACCACCAACCATGATGTAAAAGCGGTGGAATATTATCTGAAGGAAAAAATTGCCGGGCAGACAGAACTACAGGCCGTCAGCGAGTTTATTCACTTCGCCTGTACTTCAGAAGATATTAATAATCTGTCCTACGCACTGATGCTGAAAGGCGGTATTGAGCACGTTATCCTGCCACAGATGAATGCCATTATTGATGCGGTGCGTGAACTGGCGCATGAATATGCGGCCATTCCGTTACTGTCACGCACCCACGGCCAACCGGCTTCCCCCACCACGATGGGCAAGGAAATGGCCAATGTCGCCTACCGCCTGCACCGCCAGCTGGATCAGCTGCACAAATGCGAATACCTCGGTAAAATCAACGGGGCGGTTGGTAACTACAATGCGCATTTCAGTGCCTATCCGGACATTGACTGGCCACAGTTGGCCCAACAGTTTGTCACCGGACTCAGGCTGGACTGGAACCCCTATACCACGCAGATTGAGCCACATGACTATATTGCCGAGTTATATGATGCCTCCGCCCGTTTTAACACCATCCTGATTGACTTCTGTCGTGACATCTGGAGCTATATTGCACTGGGACATTTCAAGCAGAAGGTGGTCGCCGGTGAGGTTGGTTCGTCCACCATGCCGCACAAGGTCAACCCGATTGATTTTGAAAATGCCGAAGGTAATCTGGGTATTGCCAATGCGCTAATGGGTCATCTCGGCCAGAAGTTACCGGTTTCGCGCTGGCAGCGTGACCTGACCGATTCCACGGTTTTGCGAACGCTGGGCGTTGGTTTCGGCCACAGCCTGATTGCTTATCAGTCAGTGCTGAAAGGTATCTCCAAACTGGAAGTCAATGCGGAAAATATGGCACAGGATCTGGATGAAAATCGGGAAGTACTGGCCGAGCCGATTCAGACCGTCATGCGCCGTTACGGAATTGAAAAGCCGTATGAAAAACTGAAAGAACTGACTCGTGGTCAACGCATTACCCCGGAACGCCTGCGTGAATTTATTGCCACGCTGGAACTGCCGGAAGAAGCCAAAGCGGCACTGATGGCAATGACCCCTGCCAGTTATCTTGGTAATGCAGTGGAACAGGCAAAAAATATCTGATGTCTGTCGCCGACTTGCCCTTTCATCATCTGCCACTGTCTGAACAGGGTTTTCTGACTTACCTGGGCAATATGTCTGTGGAGACGTTTCTGGCGGATTACTGGCAGCAAAAACCGCTATTGATCCGTCAGGCTTTTCCCGGCTTCCGCTCACCGGTCAGCCCGGACGAACTGGCGGGAATGGCCTGTGAAACCGATGCCGCGCGGCTGATTCTGGAAAAAGGCGGGCGACAGCCGTGGGAAGTGCGCCATGGGCCGCTGGAGAATGAGGATTTTACCGGGCTGCCGGACAGTCACTGGACACTGCTGGTCAATGATACTGAGCAACTGCTGCCGGAGTTGAGTGCGCTGGTGGCACTATTCCGTTTTATTCCGGACTGGCGGATTGATGATCTGATGATCAGTTTTGCCGTGTCCGGCGGTTCGGTCGGACCACATATTGATGCCTACGATGTGTTTCTGTTGCAGGGACAGGGACAGCGCCGCTGGCAGATTAGTGAACAGCCCTGTGCTGAGGATAATTTTCTGCCGGATATTGAGCTGCGGGTGATGCGAACATTCAGTGCCGAACAGGATTGGACACTAAATCCGGGTGATCTGTTGTACCTGCCGCCGAAGGTGGCCCATTACGGCAGGGCGCTGAATGACTGTATGACCTTTTCGATTGGCTTTCGCGCCCCGAGCCAGGCCGACTTGCTGGAGCGTTTGCTGGGTGAACTGATTGACTCGCCCGCTCTGCAACAACGCTTCAGTGATCCGCAGCGGGTATTACAGGATAATCCGGCCATCATCAGTGAACAGGATTTACAGCAGCTGGGGGATTTTTTGCTGGCAGCATTACCGGATGAAAAAAGGGTGCGAGAGTGGCTGCGGCGAGCATATCAACCTTTTCTGGCTGGGGACTGATTAAAAAATCTCCCACCAATGTCACTCAATGACCCGTGGCACCAGATAAAGTCCCTGCTCCACTTCCGGTGCAACCGCCTGGTACTTCTCGCGCCGGTTGGTTTCAGTCACCACATCCTCGCGTAGCCGCTGCACACTATCCAGCGGGTGCGCCAGCGGTTCGACCCCGGCAGTATCCACCGCATTCAGCTGATCGACCATCTCCAGAATCCCGGACAACTTTTCCGCATAAACCGGCAGATTCTCATCCAGAATTGCCAGCCGTGCCAGATGTGATACCTTTCTTACGGCTTCCTCAGAAACTGACATCGTGATTTACCCCTTTAACTTTTCTTTCAGCAATGCATTCACCAGCACCGGATCGGCCTTACCCTTCGATGCCCGCATGGTCTGACCGACAAAGAAACCGAACAGTTTCTCTTTACCGGCCCGGTACTGTTCCAGCTGGTTCGGATTGTTAGCGATAATCTCATCCACCAGGGCCTCAATCGCTCCGGTATCTGTAACCTGCTTCAAGCCTTTGGCTTCAATCACCGCATCGGCATCGCCCTCACCGACCCACATGCCTTCCAGCACCTCTTTGGCTGCGGTTGCCGAAATGGTCTTATCCAGAATCCGTTTCAGCATCCCCGCCAGCATTTCAGCAGTAACCGGCGCATCGGTAATCTCCGCCTCATGCTTATTCAGCAGTGCCGACAAACCACCCATGACCCAGTTGGCCGCCAGTTTATTATCACCACAGGTTTGCGCCACCGCCTCAAAATAATCCGCCACCTCACGGCTGTCGGTTAAATCACCGGCCTGTTCCTGAGTCAGTCCCAGCTCACCGATAAAACGCTGCTTGCGTGCTTCCGGCAATTCCGGCAGTGCTGCCCGCGCCTCAGCCAGATCGTCCGGCGTAATCGCCACTGGCAGCAAATCCGGATCAGGGAAATAGCGGTAATCGTTGGAATCTTCCTTACCGCGCATGGAGCGGGTTTCATCACGATCCGGGTCATACAGACGGGTTTCCTGCACCACCTGACCACCAGATTCAAGCAGTTCTACCTGGCGCTCCACTTCATAATTAATCGCCCGCTCAATAAAGCGGAACGAATTCAGGTTCTTGATCTCTGCCCGCGTCCCGAATGCCTCGCCCGGATGCCGCACCGAGACATTGGCATCACAGCGGAACGAACCTTCCTGCATATTGCCATCACACACGCCGAGATAACGCACCAGCGCATGCAGCTTTTTCATATATGCCACCGCTTCTTTCGCTGAGCGCATATCCGGCTCAGAAACAATTTCCAGCAGCGGTGTCCCGGCCCGGTTCAGATCAATTCCGGTCTGGCCATCAAAATCCTCATGCAATGACTTGCCGGCATCTTCCTCCAGATGCGCACGGGTAATACCGATACGTTTGCTGTCACCATTTTCCAGCGTAATGTCCAGATGGCCCGGCCCAACAATCGGCAGCTCAAACTGACTGATCTGATAGCCTTTGGGCAGGTCGGGGTAAAAATAATTCTTACGTGCAAACACCGAGCGCGGCGCAATCTCCGCATCAATCGCCAGCCCGAAGCGCAGGGCCATTTTTACCGCTTGCCGATTCAGTACCGGCAGTACACCGGGCATACCGAGATCAACCAGACTTGCCTGCGTATTCGGTTCTGCACCATAGGCAATCGAAGCGCCGGAAAAAATCTTGCTGTTGGTAGATAACTGGGCATGAATTTCCAGACCAATAACCGTTTCCCATTCCATACTGAATGCTCCCTAGGCAAATTGGGCCGGCACCTGCAAATGCCAGTCACTGTGTTGTTGATACTGATGCGCAATATTTAACATCCGCCCTTCCTGGAAATAGTTGCCAATCAGCTGCATCCCTACCGGCAGCCCCTGATCATCAAAGCCAATCGGCAAGCTCATCCCCGGCAATCCGGCCAGACTGGTCGGGATGGTATAAATATCCGCCAGATACATTGCCAACTGATCATCAATCAGCTCGCCGAGTTTAAAGGCGGTCGTTGGCGTGACGGGCCCCATCAGCACATCTACGTCCTTGAATGCTTCAACAAAATCCTGCCTGATCAGGCGGCGTACCTGCTGTGCTTTCAGGTAATAGGCATCGTAATAACCGGAAGACAGTGCATAGGTGCCGACCATAATCCGCCGCTTCACCTCATCGCCAAAGCCTTCCCAGCGACTGCGCTCATACAGATCGGTCAAGTCATGCGGGTTTTCGCAACGATGGCCAAAACGCACACCATCAAAGCGGGACAGGTTTGAGGAACATTCCGCTGGAGCGACCACATAATACACTGGCACAGCCAAATGGCTGTTTGGCAGGCTGACCTCCTTCACCACCGCGCCGCGTGCCTTGAATGCCTGCACCGCCCGGTCAATAATCGTTGCCACCTGTTGATCCAGCCCTTCAGCGAAGAACTCTTTCGGCAAACCGATCTTCACACCCTCTATCGAATCATTCAGCGTCGCCGTAAAATCCGGTACCGCTTCCTGTGCCGAAGTTGAATCACGCTCATCAAACCCGGCAATGGCATTCAGCACCAGCGCGCAATCTTCAGCAGACACGGCCATCGGCCCGCCCTGATCCAGACTGGAGGCAAAAGCAACCATACCGTAACGCGACACCCGGCCATAAGTCGGCTTGATGCCGGTAATGCCGCAGAAAGAGGCTGGCTGGCGAATCGAGCCACCGGTATCGGTACCCAGCGCATACGGCGTTAAACGCGCAGCAACAGCAGCGGCACCGCCACCGGAGCTGCCACCCGGTACATGCGCTGTATTCCACGGGTTCGCCACATTACCGTAGGCCGAGTTCTCATTGGACGACCCCATAGCAAACTCATCCATATTATTCTTACCCAGCAGCACCCCGCCGGAGGCTTTCAGCTTCGTCACAACGTGTGCATCATAGGGGGCAATGAAGTTAGCCAGCATGTTCGAGCCGCAACTGGTCAGAATACCATCGGTACAGAACAGATCTTTCAGCGCATAGGGAATACCGGTCAAAGCACCGGCTTCACCGGACTGCAACGCCGCCTGTGCCTGTTCAGCCTGCTGCCGTGCCAGCTCCGGCGTGGTGGTAATAAAGGTATTCAACTCACCGTCAAAACGGTTAATGCGTTGCAGATAGGCCTCGGTGACTTCCGGCACTGAAAACTGTCCGGCTTGCAGCCCCTGTTGCAGGGCTTTCAGTGACAGCGTGGTCAGTTCAGCCGAATGGCCTGAATCAGTTTGAGACATGATTTCTCCGAATGAACAATGCCCGCACAACGCGGGCATGTTTAAACCCATAGAATGCGGCTTACTATAGATCAAGCCTGCCACTGATCGCAACCGGCGAATCTGCCCCGAATGATTATGGATTTTTCAAACAGGTAAACTGTATTGTGCCTGTCAGGTGTTCAGCCCTTGATCCGGTGGAGAAAAGTGATAGGGCTGTCGCATTTGTCAGGTTAGCGGCGGATGCTGTTTTTGGGATATAATTTTGCGCCAATTGTAAGTTCATTATCTCTGTACATATATGTACAGAGCCAAAATATTAACTGACAGCCTGGCAGCACGACCTGTCGGTGAGTTACGAGCGTGTTGGCAACATGCATAAGGCGGCTGGTCACGGCGGTGGCGCTGAAGGCTTATGAGGATGGCCTTGCCATCGCTAAGCGTCTTGCGGCGCTCGACCCGAAGCAGACGGGGTGGCAGCGCGACCTTTTGGTGAGTCTTAACAGGCGGACAGTACTTGCACAAAGGTTTCAAAACGGTTATCAAGAGAGGGTGGCTGTAGCATAAGACTTTCATTTTAGTGAGTAAAATCCACTTATGTTGCAGCCACATTACCAAATCTTTTTTCAAATTTTTCAGATGGTTAGTTCCTTAGTTGGCGTGTATGATTTTATACCCTATACTTATTACTAATTCTTGATTTAAAAAGAATTACACACTTTTTATACAGAGCACCAAAATTATGTTTAATATGCAACGATTTCTAATGTTTTTCTTCACTATACTCCTGCTATTTTCAGGCAATGTCCTTGCCATTCCAACTGTATCATGGAGTTCAGTTGCGGCAGTTGAATCTACAGCAAAAAATATACCTTTAGGTGGTATTACATCACTACTAACGATATTGGCACTCTTTATTAGTGGTCGATATATTTTTCCATACATAAAAAATAATCGAATGAAAAGTTTCTTTATAACCGCATTGCTGAGTACTATATTTGCAATATCGTCATCTGGTCACTTCCTTTCTGATCTTGAGGCTGGAGGGAGTTCTACATTAATAATTTCCACATCTCAGGGAATCAGAAACTTAGGCACTCAGGCAGACAGAACAATATTTGATACGACCATCCGAAATGATTATTTAGAAACAGTTTTATTAAAATTTAACCCTGATCATTGTGTATTAGGAGGAACCTGTAGTGATGGAGCAATGCCAACGGGTAATTCTTGTGTAGCAACACTTGATTGCAGTTGTACTACGATTAGCTTTGACAGTAGTCCAATACCCAAAGCAGTAAAATCAAGCGTGGCAGCAGCATCAAACGATTTATATATACGATTTCAAGACCATGGTTTCGACAATAAAGCTCTGAACACTTCTGCAACTACAGAACTTAATAAGCGATTATTCGACAGATATGGCACCAATGATTACCTGGTAGTCACTGAACGTTGGAAGATGAACCCTACTGATACAACCCTCATCGAAGGTGACTGGGGTTTCGGACATGCTGCCTACACACTTGCTTACCTAGAAATACTAAAAGCCAGAGGTGCACCCCAGAGAGAGATACAGGCAGAAGCTGATAAACAGGTCGAACGGTGGTATGCACGCGAAGCACAAGCGCGTTGTAATAGTGGCGTTGAAAACTGGCTGAATCCACAGAAATGGAGTGAGGACTCAAGACTGGATTACTGGACACCCAGAGTATTTGTTGAATGGTACATCGGTAACCGACTAAATACTCCAACAACTCTCAATTAGGGAGTTATTGATAAAAGAAGGATTTTTCTCGGCCAGTTTTGGCAAGTTTCAGCTTGTATTGCACGTTTTTACTCGTGCGCCTTGTTGATCAGTTAAGTTACTTTCAAATAGTCACCTTAAATTGGCGCTTATGGGGTAGATGCTTTCGAAGGCTTCGGGAAAACCCGTTAAACCATTCACACAGGCCATCAGGATATCCTTGCCCCCCCCCCCGGTTCCTTGTGCGAGCAGAGGGGAGGAGGGGAAATAAACGATTCATCTTCGCAGCTGACCACTCATCTTCGCAGCTGACCACCACTTGTGGCAAAATCCCCGCATGCCAAAAGATAAACACACCTACAGTCACAACAAGCTGCGCAAGCGCCTGCGCCGTCAGGTCGGGGCAGCGATTACCGATTTCAATATGATCGAAAACGGCGACCGGATTATGGTCTGCCTGTCCGGTGGCAAAGACAGTTACACGCTGCTGGACATCCTGCTCGGATTACAGAAAAGTGCCCCGGTCCGCTTCGAGTTATTCGCGGTTAATCTGGATCAGAAGCAGCCCGGCTTTCCGGCGGAGGTGCTGCCCGCCTATCTGCAACAGCTCGGTGTGCCGTATCATATCATTGAGCGTGATACCTATTCCGTGGTGAAACGGGTGATTCCGGAGGGCAAAACCACCTGTGGTCTGTGTTCACGGCTGCGACGCGGCACCCTGTACGGTTATGCGGAAGCACACGGCTTCACCAAAATTGCGCTGGGTCATCACCGTGATGATATGATCGAAACCCTGTTCCTGAACCTGTTTTACGGCGGCAAACTGAAAGCGATGCCCCCCAAATTACGCAGTGATGACGGGCGTAATCTGCTGATCCGGCCACTGGCGTATTGCAGGGAGAAAGACATCCGGCGTTATGCGGAGGACCGGCAATTCCCGATTATTCCCTGTAATCTGTGTGGCTCACAGGCGAATTTACAGCGGCAAGCGATTAAAGACATGCTCACGGCCTGGGATAAACAGTTTCCGGGGCGGATTGAAAATATCTTTGCCGCGATTCAGAACGTGGCCCCATCGCAGCTGGCCGACCAGAACCTGTTCGATTTTAAGGGGCTGGAACTGAATCGCGACACAACCACTCCGGCGCAGAATCCTAACCGTGAATGGCTGGAGGAAGCGATTGATCCGGGGCAAATCTTTTTAAGTGACAATTTTTTAAGTGACGATGTTGAGTTATCCCGCGATTGATTTAAACCTGACAGCATTGCAAAATGGCTGGACACAGTCCCTTGCGGAGCGGATTCAAGCAGAAAGAATAATCAGGAGGAGGTTCACCATGAAACAAACCACGAGATTCATTAGATTACTGACGATGGCAGTCAGTTGTGCATTAGTGAGCAATGCGGTGATTGCCAAGGAAGCTCGTTACCCCGAATTTGGTAATGGGCGTATTGAGCAAAATCTGGTGAAAGCCAGCGAATATATGGTGTCGTCGGCTAACCCATACGCCAGTGAAGCGGGTATACGCATTATCGAAAAAGGGGGCAGTGCGATTGATGCGGCGATTGCGGTGCAAATGGTACTCAACCTGGTTGAGCCGGAATCCAGCGGTATCGGTGGTGGTGCTTTTGCGCTGTACTGGGATAATCAGAAAAAAGCCCTGTCCAGCTATGATGGCCGTGAGAAGGCACCGATGCTGGCAGATGGCAAGCTGTTTCAGGAAAATGGCAAGAATATGAGCTGGTGGGAAGCCCTCGCTGGTGGCCGCGCTGTGGGTGTACCGGGCGTGGTGGCGATGCTGGAAAAAGTCCACAAGAAGTACGGCAAATTACCGTGGGCTGATCTCTTTGAGGATGCCATTAAACTGGCCGAAGAAGGCTTCGAAGTGTCACCCAAGCTGGCGGCCTCCATTGCTAATCGTACGAACCCGGCTCTGGGCCGTTATGATGCAGCATGGGATTATTTCTTCTCCGACGGTAAGCCGTTGCAAGCGGGCACCATGAAGAAGAATCCGGAATTTGCGATGACGCTACGCCGCATTGCCCTGCTCGGTGCTAAAGGTTTTTACAAAGGCCAGATTGCCATGGATATTGTGGATGCCACACGCCTTACGGCTGCCGATAATCCAGGCCTGCTCACGATCAATGACATGATTAATTACGAGGCGAAAGAGCGCCCACCGGTTTGTGCGCCTTATAAGCAATACAAAGTCTGTGGCATGGGGCCGCCCACATCTGGCGGTATGACAGTGATCCAAATCCTGAAATTGCTGGAAGATAAGAACCTGGCACAGTATCCGCCGCTATCGGTCGAAGCTGCGCACCTCTTTGCACAAGCGGGCAAACTGGCCTATGCCGACCGCGCCAAGTACATGGCCGATGCTGACTTTGTGAACGTGCCGGTGGAAGGACTTATTGATGGCAACTATCTGAAGGAGCGCGCCAGGCTCATCACGGATAAAGACATGGGCAAGGCCACAGCGGGTACGCCACCCAATGCCGATAAGAACTGGAAAGCGGCCACCTCACCGGAGCAGGCCAGTACCACGCATTTCAGCATTGTGGACAAGGACGGTAACGGCTTTTCAATGACTTCCAGTATTGAAATGGCCTTCGGTTCAACGGTGATGGTGCGTGGATTCCTGCTCAATAATCAGCTCACGGATTTCTCATTTAGTGAGGAAAAAGACGGCAAATTAGTGGCTAACCGCGTACAGCCCGGCAAGCGTCCTCGTAGCTCAATGTCGCCATTTATGGTATTCGACAAAGACGATAATCTGGTTATGCTGATCGGCTCGCCCGGTGGTAGCCGCATCATCAATTACGTGGCAAAAACCATGCTGGGTGTGCTGGAGTGGGATATGGATATTCAGGAAGCCATTAGCATGCCGCACTATGTCAATCGTAATGGTGGCACCGACCTGGAAGAGGGCACTCAAGCCGCGGAGCTGAAAGCAGGACTGGAGGCAATGGGTCATACGGTTAAGGTACGAGACCTGAACTCTGGACTGCATGGCATTACCATTAGCAAAGACGGCCTGGAAGGCGGTGCAGACCCTCGCCGTGTGGGGCGTGCTCTGGGCAAATAGGTGTCAAGATTCGCCAGATCATAGATGCTTCGGTTCTGATAAACTCCACCGTGCCCGTCAACTGATGAACCTGGTGATTGCGAGTCAAACCAGCCATGAA
>PDWJ01002906.1_pt1 | contig 17162 bp, 14 predicted proteins | sample 1430881 | NCBI WGS metagenome assembly PDWJ01 (sample SAMN01162460, study PRJNA174530) | Oral metagenome, whole genome shotgun sequencing project. | biome: Marine environment; feature: Marine mammal; material: Swab sample of the gingival sulcus; isolation source: swab sample of gingival sulcus...
AACAAAACTGCAAATAGATGTGGTCATCATATATGTCTTCATTCCACAGCATCTTGGTTGTGGTGGTATATGGTCTGTAATACTCAATGGATGTGAAAAAGCCATTTAACTTCCTCATCCTTTGTCCATTGTAGATGGATAGTCTGTTTTCCCCATATTCAAGAATGTCTATGCGAAAATCAATTTCGTCTAAAACTTCAAAAAATTTTCTTTTTTTTATGTTAAGAGAAAATGAAAATCGGGAATCTATGAAGTCTGCCGGTTTTAGCTTTCTTTTACCGGTGATCTTTCGGTATTTTAAGGGATCATAGGCAAAGATATATTGGGTTAAGATTAAATCGGATGATGATTTTGAAAATATCCTTTCCCCGTCATTTGTTTGATAAAGCCCCAGAGCAAAACTTGCATGAAATTTTTTTTGGTCAATGGACTTCTTTGCTGTTCCGGCCTTTTCTTCAAAGCCCAGGTAGTATGGAAGCAGGAGAATCATTGCACTTTTTGCAAAGTCGTGCTCGGGTTCTTCTTTTATAAAAAAAACTTTTTTTTCTTTTATATTATTGATAGAAGAAAAAGCTGTGATGTATATTCCCCCATTCCCTTTTATTGTTACATTGATTTTCGACTTCGCCTCTATTGAAATGGGAGAGTATTTCCAAAAAAATATTTCATTGTTTTTAACTATAGATGTAAAACCTCTGTGGCTTAGAGCTATATCCACTCGTTTGATTATTTTATTCGCATATGCCCTTTCCTTTGGAGTTTCATTTTGTGCTCCAAGGCTGGTTGAGAAAAAGATTGCTGCCAATAGTGTAAGGTTAATTATGTGATTCATTTTGATCCTATTTTTGTAATCTTAGACCCCGGAGGGAATTATTTTGAATGCCCTCTTTCTGACAATTATATTTTTAAAGAATCTTTTAATATAAAGATTCTTTCTGTTTTCTTCATTTTTATTTTTTTCTCTTTGTGTTATAGATAAACTTAACAGGACTCTTTATATGAACTTCTCTTCTTTTTATGTACTTATGGTCATTGTGATCTCTGGTCTTGATGACTATCTTAGATGAGCCTTTCTTTAAAATTATTATCCTGGATTCGGGGTTAAAATTCATGTCTCTTCTTATTCTAGAGATGTTCAAAAAAGTGGTGCCATGAAATTCTTTGATTTTGCTCTCATTGAAACCAAAGGCAGAGGGAATATGAGTGTGTCCACTTAACCAGAGGTCAACATGATATTTTCTCAGAACATCCTCAAATCGCTTGGAGTTGAGAATGGTTCTGCTCTTTATGTGCTTTGCCATGAACAATTGGCTGTTTTCCAAGTAGGCATGGGTAACGGTTATTATTATTTTATCCTGGTTGTTAATCACCATGTCTTTCCACCACTGAAAGGTTTTATCCGAGATATATGTGGGAGGAAATCTGTCCTCATCGGACATGAATAGTATTAAAAGGTTGCCTCTTTGTATGGAGTAGTGAAGAGGCTTTCCTATGAACTTTTTATAGTCCTTGGGATCTTTCATGTCATGATTCCCCGCAATTTCAAACCAGTCTTTGATTCCTGTTTTTTGGCTTTCTTTCAGGTACCATTTGTAGTCATCGGCTGCATTGCGTCTATGGACTATATCCCCTGCGACTATTCCCATGTCTATGGATGGGAGATATTCCATTACATCCTTTATGGATGTTTCATAGGCTTCTCTTTCGTTCTTTGTTCGGGGTTGTATATCAGAAAGAGCCCATATTATGTAGTATTCATTTCTGTTTGAGTTTTTTTGCAATGTGTGTTTTTCATAGGAACAGGATAAGATTTGAAATAGCATTGAAATCATGGCGAGTTGAAAAAAGTAAAAATATATTTTCTTCATAATCTTTCCTCTTTGATATGTCTGCTGCATCCTTCCTCTCAGGAGCTCAATGCAAGAGTTTTATATCTCTTTGAGTTTTTCCTTAATATGCTTTGATATTTTTTCAATGAGATGAAAATCTTCAGGTCTGTCCACTATGAGATAGACCGCTATGAGATTTTTCTCAATAAGAATGGATCTGTCATTGTTGACTTTTACAAACTTTCTGAGCTTTTTCATTTCGGCCTTGGCTCTTTTGGCATCTTTGAAAATGAAAGTATAACAGACAATGTCATCTCCATAGTCGTTTTTCTTGTTTGCCAAAATGGTCATATAAACCTTGGCAATATTTTGTTTATTTCCATCGGGATATATGCGATGAACTAGCTTTGACATGGCATGGGAGTCCAGTTCCCAGGGATTGTTTTTAAGAACTTTCTGTGCAAAGGGAGGAATTTTACCCATGGTGTATCCTGGGGGTATTTCCGCAGATGTTATCTTTAGTTTTTCCAGCACCGAGGATTTTGACATGGAAAAAGAATCGCCTATTAAAAAACAAATAGCAAAAAGAACAATAATTGTCACTTCCAAAGATTTTTTCATAAGTTAGACTCCAAGTGTTAAAAACATTGTGAATAAAGATTTCATTCTGTTCATATAGTCGGAATTTTTAGGCTATTTCATAAGTTTTTTTTTGAGACATAATATTTTTTATTGACTTTAATTTTTGGTAATACAATATCTTGATTAATCGCAAGACAGATTCCATTAGCCTTCGATAATTAGATACATAAATCATATATTCTTGATTAGCTACTGATTTTATAACAATATCCCTTGATATTGAAGACTTGCATTTTTTAAAGGAACCGAACCATGGATAGAGAAGCATCAGAAACATATATACGAAAAAGAGACGGAAGGGTTGTTCCATTTGACCTTGATAAAATTACAGACGCCATTTTTAAGGCGGCTCAGGCTGTGGGAGGCTCAAGCAGAGAGGTCGCTGCGATGGTTTCTCAGTCTGTTTTTGACATCCTTCAAATTATATACAAGGACGGCCATATCCCCACAGTGGAAAATGTCCAGGACCTCGTCGAAAAAATGCTCATTGAAAGAGGCCATGCCAAGGTTGCCAAGGCATTCATCATATACAGAGAGCAGCATCGAAGAATTCGTGATGGCAGAGATCTCTTTGATGAGGGGCTGGAGCTCGTTGAGGGCTATTTAAAGAGGGCAGACTGGCGGGTAAACGAAAACAGCAACATGACCTATTCTCTCCAGGGATTGAACAATCATATCTCAACCTCCATTACGGCGAGGTACTGGTTAGAGAGAATTTATCCCCCTGAAATTCGGGAGAAGCATGTGAACTGTGATTTTCATATTCACGACTTGGGACTCCTCTCTGCCTACTGCGTGGGTTGGGATCTCAAAGATCTCCTCATAAAGGGGTTCTGCGGAGTCCCCGGAAAGGTTGAGAGCAAGCCTGCGCGACATTTCAGAAGTGCCCTGGGGCAAATTGTGAACTTCTTCTACACTCTCCAGGGAGAATCAGCAGGAGCTCAAGCGTTTGCCAACTTTGACACATATCTCGCTCCATTCATCAGATATGACAATTTAAGTTACTCCGAGGTTAAGCAGAGCTTGCAGGAGTTTGTATTCAATATGAATATCCCTACGCGGGTTGGGTTTCAGACTCCATTCACCAATGTGACTCTTGACCTAAATGTTCCTCTCAATATTGCCGATGAATATGTTGTAGTGGGAGGGGAGTTGAAGGAGGAACGTTATGGAGACTTCCAGAAAGAAATGGACATGTTTAACTCAGCCTTTGCCGAGTGTCTTTCAGAGGGAGATGCCAAAAACAGAATTTTTACTTTTCCCATTCCAACATATAATATCTCAAAGGACTTTGAATGGGATAATCCCAATCTCGACAGGGTCTGGGAAATGACCGCTCGATATGGCATTCCCTATTTTGCGAACTTCGTCAATTCTGACATGGATCCGGAAGATGCACGGTCAATGTGCTGTCGTCTGAGGCTTGATAATCGTGAGCTTCGCAAAAGGGGAGGAGGTCTCTTCGGAGCTAACCCCCTCACCGGCAGTATCGGTGTTGTTACAATAAACCTGCCTCGACTGGCATACAAATCGGAAACTGAAGAAGAGTTTTTCACTGAACTTGATTCCCTCATGGAACTTGCAAAAAACTCCCTTGAAATAAAACGAAAGGCTTTGGAAACTCTAACCTCCAAGGATCTCTATCCCTATACCAAGTTTTATCTTTCAGGTATATACGAGAGAGATAAGCGATACTGGGGAAACCATTTCTCCACAATTGGTCTTGTGGGAATGAATGAAGCCTGTTTGAACTTTTTGAACACAGACATTTCATCCATAGAGGGAAAGACCTTCGCTCTTAAGGTACTTGATTTTATGCGTGACAAAATGATGAAGTTCCAGGAAGAAACGGGTAACTTCTACAACCTGGAGGCAACACCTGCAGAGGGAGTAACCTATAGATTCGCTAAAAATGATTCCGAGGAATTTCCGGAAATAAAAAGATCGGGAGAGAATGAACCCTATTACACAAATTCCATTCACCTTCCCGTTTCCCATACAGATGACCTCTTTGAAGTGCTTGACCATCAAGATGAACTTCAGTGCAAATTCACCGGAGGAACCGTGGTTCATCTCTTTTTGGGAGAAAAAATCGACAGCATTGAGGTCGTAAAGAATTTAGTAAAAAAAATATCAGGAAATTACTCTCTGCCATATTTTACATTGACACCCACTTTTAGTATCTGTCCAATACATGGTTATATATCGGGTGAACATCAGTTTTGTCCATTTGACCATTCCGAGGAAGAGCTTCTAAAGTACGGAATCAATATGGCAGAGCAAAGAGCAAATTGAAAAAATAACATAAGGAGATATAAGATGCAGAAGCAAGAGTTAAAAGTTCCCGTAGAAGTTTATTCTCGAGTAGTAGGTTATTGCAGACCTGTTAATCAGTGGAACAAAGGTAAGAAAGAAGAGTTCGGACATAGATGTGATCTGGTCTTTAATTCTGAGGCAATAGAGGCAAAGTCAGGTCGTGCTGAATATCAGAGGTCTTTATAAAACATCATTGCTTGATTTCCCGGGCAAGGTCTCTGCTGTAATTTTTACAGGAGGTTGCAATATGAGATGCGGCTTCTGCCACAATCCTCATCTTGTTCTTGAACCTGAAAGCTCGGAGCAAATACAAGAAGATGAGATTATAAAATTTCTGAAAAAACGAGAGCCGGTACTGGATGCACTTACAATCAGTGGCGGCGAGCCCCTTCTTCAGAAGGGGCTCTTTTCTTTTCTCTCCAGGGTAAAGGAAGAAACAAAACTCCTCGTTAAACTTGATACCAATGGAAGCTTTCCCAAGCGATTGTCTCAGATTATTGATACCGGACTGGTGGATTATTCAGCCATGGATGTGAAAACCTCCCCTGCTAAATATTCTGAGTTGGCTGGTATGAAAATTGACTTCGGACTAATTGCAGAGTCTGCTAACATCTTGAAGTCCGGTGGAGTGGACTATGAACTCCGCACCACCTGTATTCCCGGCTACGCGGAGCTTGAAGATATTCAGGCCATTGGCAAAGAAATTTCGGGAGTTAAAAACTACTACCTGCAACAGTATGTGAACAGTACGGACCTCATCTCTCAAGACTTTGCCAATCTCACACCCTATGGCGTGGAACATCTGGAAAGTCTTCGACATGCCGTTCTTGACTTCTCCGAGAATTGTTCCATTCGAGGAGTTTAGTTGCTTTCACCTCCTGCAAAAAAACTAATAGGATTTATCTTTTCTTATCCATTTTCACTGCTGTTCTGAGCATCCCCAATAATTTTTTATTCGGGAAGGGGCTCTCCGTAAATTTTCAGATTTTCGGGTTTGTACTTAAAGCGAATAAAGTTTTCGCGAATATAGTTGTTATGGGGAGCAATGTTGAGAGCTTCATTATAGTATATGAACGCCCGGTCATCCCTGTTTCGCAGTTCTTGAAGAATGGCCATGTTGTTAATAACTGCACTGTCTTTGGGGCCGTATTTTACTATGGTCTTAAAGATAATTTCCGATTCAAGGAAGTCCCCGTTCATGAGCAGTGCAATGGCCCTTTGGTTGAGCCGTTCGTTCTCTTCAGAGCTAACGGCGAGAAGATTGCGTTTGAGCTTGTAGTGTTTTTTGTAGGAGTTCCCCGCAGTGCCTTCCGGGAAACTTTCCCATGGAGAAACATGTTCCACAGACTTGGCAGCTCCCCGTAATATTATGACCTGCCGGGAAGAACAGGAAAGTACGAGCAGAAGCGCCAGACAGACCCTAACTGCTTGAAGCAATCTCTTCACAGTTTTGCTCTATGAACTTGGCGATGTTCAGAATTTTCTCTTCTTCAAAATGATTCCCCATTATTTGCAGTCCCATGGGAAGCTTCTTTGAGTCCCTGCCAATGGGAAGCGACATTGCGGGAATACCTGCGAGATTTGCCGAAATTGTGAGAATATCTGACATATACATCTGGAGCGGGTCGTTTACCATCTCTCCAAGTTTAAAGGCAGTTGTTGTTGTGGTTGACGTAACAATGGCGTCCACTTGTGCGAATGCCTGTTTAAAGTCTTCTATTATAAGTGTTCTCCCCTTGAGTGCCTGAAGATAGTAGGCATCATAGTAGCCTGAACTCAGGGCATATGTTCCAAGCATTATTCTCCGTTTAACCTCCTTGCCAAAACCCTCGCTCCTTGAAGCGGTATAGAGCGATGCAAGGTCCTTGGTCTTCTCCGACCTGTATCCATATCGCACTCCGTCGTATCGAGCCAGGTTTGAAGATGCCTCTGCCGTTGCAATGAGGTAGTAAATGGGAATGGCATATTCCGTATATTTCAGCTTAATTGGAATTATCTCCGCTCCTCCATCTTCAAGCTCTTTTATCTTGGATTGAACAGCGGTCTTAATTTCTTCCGATATTCCCGTGAAGTATTCTTTGGGAACTCCAACTTTCACTCCCTTTATTTCTCCCGTGAGATTTTCGGTTTGAAAGTCAACCTCCCTGGGGACAGAAGTGGAGTCCCTTTTGTCGTGACCGGCAATTATTTCCAGAGACTTCGACACATCGTTTACGGTGCGTCCAAATGTACCGATTTGGTCAAGGGAGGAGGCAAAGGCAACCATGCCGTATCGGGAAACCCTGCCGTAGGTAGGTTTTATGCCCGTAACTCCACAGAATGCAGCCGGCTGTCTTATGGAGCCACCGGTATCCGAGCCCAGTGCAATGGGCGACATGAAATCCGCAACAGCTGCTGCCGAGCCCCCCGAGCTGCCCCCGGGAACCCTTGAAGTATCATGGGGGTTTAATGTTGCCCCGAAAAATGAGTTCTCGGAAGAAGAGCCCATTGCAAATTCGTCCATGTTGGTTTTGCCGCTTAAAATAAAGCCGGCTGCCCGGAGCTTTTCCCATACAGTCGCACTGAAGGGGGGAGTGAAATTTGAAAGCATTTTGGAGGCACAGGTGGTTTTCACTCCCTCTGTGTTGATATTGTCCTTTATTGCCACGGGGATTCCATCAAATGGGGAGAGGGAGTTCCCCGAGATTCTGCGTTGGTCCGATTGCTTGGCAGCTTCTAAAAGATTCTCCCCACCGCGGGTTATGAAGCTGTTTATCTCTCCATCGCGTTGTGTCATTCTGTCCATGAGAGATTCTGCGATCTCCACTGACTTTATTTCCCCCTTGTTCAGGAGTTGTGAAAGTTCAAACAAGCCCTTTTGGTAAAGCATGGGTTCCTCCAAAATATTGTTAATATTGAAGCAATTTTCAAGGCTGTGTCAATTAAAAAAAGTGGGTTCTTTGAAATTGCAGGAGTCGCTTTCCCCGGACTTCTCACAGCGATGTTTCGGGTTTTACGGGTCATTTGTTATGGGGCATGTACAGAAAGGTGCCAGGCACGACAATTTCAGGAGCTTGAACTTTCTTTTTGGCTCTAAATATCCTGTACCTGGCACCCCGAACCTGCACCTGGCACCCAAAACCGTACCTGGCACCCCACAGGGATTATGTCTTTTTATACAGAAAGGTCCCATGTATGCGTAAATAGAGCATAAATATTGAATTAACTCTTAACTCTGTGTGCCCGGCACTCAGAAAAAGGTGCCAGGTACCATTTGATTCCTTCACAGCGGGAACCTCCTGCAAAAAACTTACAAAGAAGGTCAATATATTCACCTATTGAGTAAATATGCCATTCTCTTTTTTTATTGTTGCACTTCAAACTTGAATTAGCCCAAATCATTTGCATGACTTCATAAATAGGACTTGACGCATTTTGTTATATGGGATTTTCTATTTTCGGTAAATTAATCTTAATGAAGAGGAGTGTGGGGCTCGTCCCCTGAAATGGAATATGATTGTAGGAATACCAAGAGAAGTTTTGGAAGGGGAGTTGCGAGTTGCTGCCACTCCCACAACTCTGTCCCGTCTAAAAAAACAGGGTTTTCAGGTCCGCGTTCAATCAGGGGCCGGTTTAAATGGGAAGTTTACCGATGAGGCCTATTCCCGTGGAGGAGCTGAAATAGTTGAATCGCCGGAGATTATATACTCTTCTTCAGACATAGTTCTAAAAATTGCACCTCCCACTGAGCAAGAAGTGGGCTTGATGCGGAAAGGTCTTGTTCTTTTGAGCTATCTTCAACCCTTTCAAAATGAAGCAATTTTAACAAAACTGGCAGAGAGGGGAGTGAACGCCATTGCCATGGATGCCATTCCGCGAATTTCAAGGGCACAAAAAATGGATGTCCTGTCTTCCATGGCAAATATTGCGGGCTACCGTGCCATCATTGAGGGAGCCAATCATTTTGGTAGATTTTTAAATGGGCAGATAACTGCGGCAGGTAAGGTTGACCCTGCCAAGGTCCTCATCATAGGAGCGGGAGTGGCAGGACTTGCAGCCATTGGAGCAGCCAATTCTCTTGGTGCTGTTGTTCGGGCCTTTGATACACGGAAAGAAGTTAAAGAAGAAATAATCAGCATGGGAGCTCAGTTTTTAACAGTTGATCTGGAGGAGGATGGTTCCACCGCGTCAGGATACTCAAAAGAGATGAGTCAGGCTTTTATTGATGCTGAAATGGCTCTTTTTATGGACCAGGCGAAGGAGGTTGATATTATTGTGACCACTGCTCAGATCCCCGGCAAGCCCGCTCCGCAGTTGATTCTGGAATCTCATGTTAAGGCAATGAAGCCCGGGTCTGTAATTGTAGATCTTGCCGCTCCAACGGGAGGCAACTGTGTTCTTACCAATCCGGGAGAGGTTCATACCACAGAGAATGGTGTTGTTATTTTAGGGAAAGTGGATCAGCTTCCTGCGCAGGCGAGCCATCTCTATGGAAATAATCTCTGTCATCTCCTGGATGATATGGGCAAGGCGGAGAACTTTAAAATAGACATGGAAGATGATATTATAAAAAGAGCCATGGTAACCTATAATGGCAAAGTTAATTGGCCTCCCGAACCTCTTTCGGTCACTGTGGCAAAAACTAAAAAAGATGGAGAAGCTCCCTCCTTTAACAAAGAGGAGGAGGCTCTCAAGAAAACCAAAAGAAGAGCTCGTAATTCTCTCATTGCTCTTATAGTTTCGGGGCTTCTTATTTTTGGAATGGGACTTGTCGCTCCTCGTGATTTCTTAAATCACTTCACTGTGTTTGTTTTGGCTGTTTTTGCAGGGTGGCAGCTCATTTGGAATGTCACTCACGCTCTTCATACTCCCCTGATGGCTGTGACCAATGCCATAAGCGGAATTATTATTGTTGGCGGACTTTTGCAGATGCAGTCTGATTTTGGAAATATAATTTCCATATTGGCTTTCATCGCGGTCTTTGTTGCGGGAATAAATATAGTGGGTGGTTTTCTTGTCACCCATAGAATGTTAAAAATGTTTGGTAAATAAGTTATGATAACATCAGGAATAGAAACAGCGGCATATATATTTGCAATCATATTGTTCATATTAAGTCTGGGGGGGCTTTCCTCCCAGGAGAAGGCCAAGCGTGGGGTCCTTTACGGAATTGTGGGAATGGTCATTGCCATTGCCTTTACCATTATGCGTCCGGGAATATCGGGCCATGTTTATATTTTCATTGCATTGGGCATTGCTTCGGTCATTGGCATCATGGTCGCTCTGAAAGTTGAGATGACTTCCATGCCCCAGCTGGTTGCTATTTTGCACAGCTTTGTCGGCTTGGCAGCGGTTTTGGTGGGCTTTGGCTCCTATTTGAGTGAGTCCCTTGGTAAATTGGCAGGAGTGGAATTGACCATTCACTTAGTCGAAATTTTTGTTGGAGTTTTTATAGGGGCGGTAACCTTTACCGGTTCTGTCATTGCCTGGGGCAAGTTGGAGGGACGAATTACGGGAAAGGCCCTTGCCTATCCGGGACGACATTTTGTAAACCTCCTGCTTCTGGTCATGTCGGTTGGCTTGGGCTTTCGCTTCGTTCTATTTCCGGGCAGCGAGGGGCTTATGGCTCTTTCGGTCATGACGGGCATGGCTGCCCTTTTGGGAATTTTTCTTGTCATGGCAATCGGCGGGGCAGACATGCCCGTGGTTGTGTCCATGCTTAACTCATATTCAGGTTGGGCTGCTGCGGCGGCGGGCTTTATGCTGGGCAACGACCTCCTCATTGTAACCGGTGCCCTTGTGGGAAGTTCGGGAGCCATACTCTCCATCATTATGTGCGAAGCCATGAACAGGTCTTTTTTCTCGGTTATTTTCGGAGGCTTCGGCAAGGTGGTCTCCTCCTCCAAATCCATTGAGGGAGAAGTAACCTCTGTCAGTCATGATGAGGTGGGCATGATGTTGAAACAGGCGAATTCCATTGTAATTGTTCCGGGCTATGGAATGGCAGTTGCCAAGGCTCAGTATCCCATTTTTGAAATGGTGAGAACTCTTCGTGACCAGGGGAAGGATTTGCGATTTGGCATACACCCCGTTGCGGGAAGGCTGCCGGGACATATGAATGTTCTTTTGGCTGAGGCGAAGGTCCCCTATGATATTGTATTTGAAATGGATGAAATTAACGAAGATCTGCCTGAAACGGATATGGTTATGGTTATTGGGGCAAACGATATTGTTAATCCGGCAGCTCTTGAAGATGAAGGCAGTCCCATTTATGGTATGCCCGTTGTGGAAGTCTGGAATGCCAAGAAGGTCATTGTAATGAAGCGGTCCATGGCAACGGGATATGCCGGCATTGAAAATCCCTTGTTTTACAGGGACAATGTGGATATGCTCTACGGAGACGCACGACAGAGTGTTGAAGCACTTAATAAAAGTATATAAAGGGAAATTATCATTAAAGTGAATGTGATCATGGGTTTTTTCAATGATTTGAAAGACCAGGCCATGGAAAATATTCTAATAAGATTTAATGGAGTAAGGAATGTTTAAACAAAAAAAGCTAGTGCCATTTTTGGTTCTTTTTATCGTTTTTTCCTGCTTTAAGCCTTCTCAGGGTTTGAAGCAGAATGACATGCAGTGGATTATAAATGAAATATTGGCCAGACATGTTCAGTATGATTCCATAAATGATGAAATATCAAAACGGATATTTAAAAACTATATTTCTGCCCTTGATTATGGGAAAAATTATTTTTATGAATCGGATATTAAAAAGTTTTCTAAAAATGAAAACCTTTTTGACGACTATATTGCAGTGGACAATTACTCTGTCGTTTTCAAAATATTTAGGGTTTATAAACAGCGGGCAAAGGAATCCTCTGTGCTTTTTAATGAGCTCATAAAGGGGAAGTTCGATTTTAAAAAGAATGAAACCATTGTTGTTGACAGGGAAAAGTTACCTTTTGTGAAAGATAAGGCCAGGCTCAAAGAGCGTCTGCGCAAGAACATAAAGCTTCAACTTCTCAATTATCTTTCATCGGGGAAGAGTCTCAAGGCTGCGAAGAAAAAATTGCGAAAAAAGTATGCTCTCATTAACAAGCGTATTGAAGAGATGGATGATAGCCGTGTGTTAACAATCTTTATGAATTCAGTTACTGCCGCATTGGACCCCCATACCAATTATTTGACCCAAGAGGACCTGGAAGATTTTCGCATTTCAATGCAGCTTAAACTCGAAGGTATTGGTGTGAGACTTAGGTCCGAGGATGGTTTTGTTGTTGTTGAGTCCATTATCACAGGCGGTGCTGCTGACAAGCTGCCGGTTAAACTGAAACTTAAACCCGGGGATCGCATAGTTGCCGTGGCTCAGAAGGGGAAGGAGCCCATTGATGTCATTGACATGGATCTGAGAGATGTGGTGAAGCATATCCGCGGAAAGAAGGGCACAACAGTGGATCTAACGGTTTTGCGAAAATCTTCCCATAAAGACGGTGGCAAAGACAAGAGATTGCTCATTCCCATTGTGAGGGAGGAGATCAAACTTCAGGATAGTGATGCTGAATCTCAAGTTTATACTATCTCAAGTCATGGCAAAAAGAAAAAGATCGGATACATTAAGTTGCCATCTTTTTATATTGATGATACTTCGGGAAAGAGTTCATCGGGAGATGTTGAAAGGGAACTCAACAGTTTAAAGAAAAAGGGCGTAAATCTGGTTATTTTGGACCTCAGGGGAAATCCCGGCGGAGCTCTAAATGAAGCGATTAGACTCATGGGTCTCTTTATTAAATCAGGGCCTGTTTTGCAGGTAAAGGGGAAGATGCACAGAGCCAGTGTTTACAGCGACAATGACCCCTACATGGCCTATGGAGGTCCCCTCATTGTACTGGTTGATAAGTTCAGTGCAAGTGCCTCTGAAATTCTTGCAGGTGCCGTTCGGGACTATGGCAGGGGGCTCATAATTGGCCCAAGTAGCACCTTTGGTAAGGGATCTGTCCAGAATATCATTCAGCTGGGCCAGGGCAAGGGCGCCATTAAAACTTCAATAAGTATATTCTATCAGCCCGGTGGCACTTCCAATCAGCTTGGAGGAATAAAACCCCATGTAGTTGTTCCCGGTTTGAGCTCAATATGGGACATCGGTGAAAGCAAGACAAAGTATCCTCTCAAATGGCAGAAGATCAAAAGCTCAAACTATGCTCAAACAGGGGACTTGAACCCAGCTCTTGTTAAAAAAATAAGGAGTGCCTCTTTAAAGAGAACCAATAGGGGTAAATATGCCAAGCTTAGGAAAAAAATAAAGAAATATCGAGCCAAGCTCATGGAAAAGACTATTTCTCTTAAAGATGAATCTGATATTTCAAGAGCGAAGGAAGAGGAGATGACCAAGAAGATGCGTGAAGATGTGAAGAAGAAAGAAATTGATCTAAAAAAAGATCTCTTCATGCGCGAGGTCTTTGACATCGCAGGGGACTATTTGTTCTATAAAAAGTAGTTCTGACATAGCAATTAATCCTTTGTTTCTTTCATGGAGCACTATGATTTTTATTGCCCATGGGAAATTTGAAGGCTGATTTAAAATTTTAATATTGCATAAATGAGAAGGTGGTTTTGCCCATGGCAGCGGAAGTAAAAAGTAAAACAACGAAAAAGACTCCTAAAGTTTCAAGGGGGCAAAGGGGCGCAGGTAAACCATATATTTCAGTTGTCCTTCCCCTCTTCAATGAGGAGGAGAGTGTTGAGTTGCAGTACAGGGCTGTGAGAGATTCTCTTAACAAAATTAAGAAGAGCTATGAAATAATATTCGTCAATGATGGAAGTACCGATGGCTCTGCCGAGATTCTCAATGGTTTGGCAAAGAAGGACAAGAGGTTGAAGCTGGTTCACTTTAGGAGAAATTTTGGTCAGACTGCTGCCATGGCTGCTGGAATAGATCATTCCAGGGGAGAGGTCGTTGTCTTCATGGATTCTGATTTACAAAATGAACCCGGAGACATTGTGAACCTCCTGCAAAAAATCGAAGAGGGTTATGATGTTGTGAGCGGTTGGAGGAAGGATCGCCAGGATAAGCTTTTTTCAAGAAAGATTCCTTCAAAAATTGCAAACTGGCTGATTTCCAAGGTGACTAAAGTACCTCTCCATGACCTGGGCTGTTCTCTAAAGGCATACCGCGGAGATGTTTTGAGACAGGTAAAACTCTATGGTGAGATGCACAGGTTCATTCCCGTTCATGCCTCCTGGGTGGGGGCTAAAATTACGGAGATACCTGTGGGCCACCACGCAAGACAGTTTGGTCAGTCGAAATATGGAATTAAGAGAACCTTTAAGGTGCTGCTTGACCTGCTTACCGTGAAGTTCATGGGAAACTATTTTACCAAGCCCATGTATTTTTTTGGGGGCATGGGGCTTCTTACCTTGCTTTTAAGTTTTCTCAGTGGTCTTGCCGTGATTCTCATGAAAATCTATATGCACATGAATATTACAGGGAATCCTCTGTTCATGTTGTCCATTGTTCTATTTATTCTTGCCATGCTTTTTTTACAGATGGGTATTATTGCAGAAATAATAATAAGGCTATATCACGAGGCACAGGATATGCCACCCTATCGTGTAAAGGAAACCGTGAATATGGAATAGCGTTTTTATTCCATATTCTTCTTGTCGTCTTTTTTCCCCCTGAATATGAATCCCATGGGACGCTTTTTTAACTCTTTGGATATTTCATTGAGAATTCGTGATGTGTCCCTAAATGATTTTACGGTAGCCAGAATGTCTCCTTGAGATTTTTGTAAGACATTGTTCAGGGTTCCTGTGCTGCTGCGAAGATTTGCCAACATCTCCCTTATGTTGGAGCGGCTCTCCTTGGAAAGTTGTTTTATTACATTGACCGTTCCTGTGGTAGAAACAATTAAGGTGCTAACTTCCTGGAGTAATTTTTCGATGTTTACATATTCCAAGCCTTCTATTACATCTCCTTCCAGAAGAGGCTTGCCCTTATTCTCGGTATTTCTCAGCTCTATGACAGTATCTCCAATGATATTCTGGTTCATAATAATAGCAGAACAGTCTTCATGGAGATCTATGTTTTTTTTAATACGCATGGTAGCCAAAAAGTGCAGGGCAGGCTCATATACCGGAGAGAGATCCACTACCTTTCCAATGTCATATCCCTTCAGCTTAATTGAAGTTCCTTTTTTGAGGGAAGAAATATTATCAACTTTAAGATAGACATCTATGGTTGAACCTGAAAGAGAATACCCCAGTTTTACTATGATAAACAATAGAAGAATTATAATGGGAACGAGTATGAATATCCCCACTTTAAATTCATTGGGATGTATTTCTTTGAATCTCTTCATATTGCTATTTTAGAAAATTTTAATAGGTCCGTCAAGCGTGTTATTTTTATACTGAACGACGAATGGGTTTTCTGTGGTCAAAAAATCTTCTTTTGAACCTTCAAATACAATGGAACCTTCATTCAACATTATATATTTATCAACCAAATCCAGGTAGCTTTCAGGAGAGTAATTAACCAATATGAGGGATTTTTCCGGCTGCTTAGATCTATTTTTAAGATAATCGATGATAATTCGGATATTCATGGAACAGTGGTGATCAAAGGCATGTTCTATATAGAGCAAGTCAGGGTCAAGTATTATGGAACGGGCGAAGGCTGTTCTTAAAATTTGGGAAGGAGTTAGATCAAAGGGGCGCTTGTTAAGACAATCTGAAAGTTTTAATATGTGGGCAACTATATATACAAACTCTTCAACTCCCCGATTATCAAGTTTGGTGTGATAATCCAGGGGGAGTGAAATATTTTGCATTATGGTCATATTGCTGATTAATCCGTAATTCCCGTGAAGATATCCTATATCCTTACGGTATGCTAAGAGCTCTTTGCGGTTGAACTTTCTCACATCTCTATTGTTGTATATAATTCCTCCTTCAAAATCATTGTTGAGGCGTATAATTATTTCAAATAGTTCGGAAATACCCGATTCTTCAGGGCCAAAAATGAGAATGTTTTCTCCGTGTTTAACATCAAAGGATAGGTTTTTTAAATGGACTCCTGATGCAGCTTGGTGGCTTATATTTCTCAGTTCTAAAAGTTTTTTTCCCATTTTTTTTCACACATAGAATAGTATTGATACCATTATATTGAGAATAATGGTGATGAACAGAGTTCGTATTACTGCTCTTGAAACATAAATGGGAATTTCAAATTTTGAAACGGGTTTAAATCCATAGTAGCATGAAATAATGGGAATGGTTATTCCAAATAGAATTCCCTTGAGAAAGGCAGCTCCAATATCTTTAAAGGTAAAGGCATCTAAGAGAGTCTGAGCGAATTGATCTACGGAAATATAGACAACTGAAAGGGATAGGAGGTAACCTCCTATAAATGCAACTATATCAAAAATAATTATAAGTCCGCATATTGACAGAATAGATGCAATTATTCGAGGAAAAACAATGAAAAACTTAGTATCTATTCCCATGAGTTCCATGGATAGAATTTCCTTTGACCAGTTTTGAACGCTTATTTCAGTTGCAATGGCTGATCCCGATCTGCTAATTACTATGAGTGCCGTTAGGAGGGGGCCCAACTCCCGCGCTATTATTATAACAAGGAGGTTTCCCAGAAAACCTTCAACTCCAAACTTAGGCAGGCTGGTGAGTGCCTGAATTATTACAGTTCCGCCGGAGATGAGGGCAATTGATGCCACAATCATGAGGGCATTGACGCCCGTAAACAGGGTTTGATTTATGATTACATCATAGTAGGCTCGGAATTTTATTTTTTTAAATGAGCTGAAAGAGCCTAATATGGACGTAAAATAATCAAAAAAATCCATGGCATTTGATGCCTGAGTGTTGGTTGTTCGTCCTAAATATGAAATTAGCTTTACAATCATATAGATCCGGTTAAAGTTTAATTATTTGATAACAAAATTCTAAAAAATATACAGCTTTAAATTTGAATTCTGTTAAAAAAGTTTAATTTATCACTGAATAAAAAGTCCCCTTCTTTCGAAAATAATAATAAACCCAGTGAAAGATTTTCATTGATATGGGTGACATTTTTAATTTCTAATTCAAAAAATTGACAATATAAAGCCAATGCCTTCATTGCATTCAGGTATCAGATTTTTCCTTTTAAATATTAAAAGACATATAGCTTTACATTTCAATTATTTTTTATTAAAAATCTAAATATTAGAGAGAAAGATGAATCGGAAAAGTAGCTTTTTTCACAGGCTGATATATGCCTCCACAGTCATGTTTGCAATGATTTTATTAATATCTTGGAATTACAGGGGAATAGTCTATGTCACGGATTATATGCGAAGTACTTTTATAGATTTTTTTGACCTCTATGAATATTCTTCT
>PDWJ01003028.1_pt1 | contig 17157 bp, 13 predicted proteins | sample 1430881 | NCBI WGS metagenome assembly PDWJ01 (sample SAMN01162460, study PRJNA174530) | Oral metagenome, whole genome shotgun sequencing project. | biome: Marine environment; feature: Marine mammal; material: Swab sample of the gingival sulcus; isolation source: swab sample of gingival sulcus...
TGCCCATATGCTGCAAATGCCTATCGGTTTGGAGAGTGATCTGGAAGGTGTCGTTGATCTGGTTACCATGAAAGCGATCTATTTTGATGGTGATAATGGCGAGAAGATTCGTGAAGAAGAGATTCCTGCCAATCTTGTTGATGAAGCTGCCGAAAAACGAGAGGAATTACTCGAAGAGATTTCGATGTTCTCTGAGGAGTTAATGGAAGCAGTTCTTGAAGGTGGTGATATTGATCATACGCTTATCTGGAATGCCATTCGTACCGGGACTCTTGCGTTAGAGTTTACCCCGGTGTTGATGGGTTCTGCGTATAAGAATAAAGGTGTGCAGTCTTTGCTTGATGCCGTTGAAAAATACCTGCCTTGCCCCACTGATGTTACCAATATGGCACTTGACCTCAAGCAGGACGAAAAAGAATTTTCGGTGAGTAACAACCCTGAGGATCCTCTGGTTGCCCTGGCGTTTAAACTGGAAGACGGGCGTTATGGCCAGCTGACCTATATCAGAACCTATCAGGGGACTCTTGCTAAAGGGGACACCGTATTTAACAGCCGTACCGGCAAGAAGGTGAAGATTGGACGGCTCTGCCGGATGCATGCCGATGAAATGGAGGAAATTGAATCGTGTGGCTCTGGTGATATCGTTGCCCTGTTTGGCATTGATTGCGCTTCTGGTGATACTTTCTGTTCGGACCAGATTTCCTGTTCGATGACCTCAATGCACATTCCAGAACCGGTTATCTCTCTTGCCATTATTCCGGTGGACAATAAGGCCCAGGTCAATGATAAAGAGACCGGTGAAACCATTATTTCTGGTATGGGCGAATTGCATCTTGAGGTATATACGGAACGTATGAAGCGGGAATACAAGGCAGAGGTTGAGGTTGGCGCACCTCAGGTAGCCTACCGCGAGGCAATTTCCCAGATGGCTGAATTCAACTATACCCATAAGAAGCAAACTGGTGGTTCAGGACAGTTTGGTCGGGTTGCAGGTTTTATGGAGCCTTTAGAAGAAGGTGAGTACGAGTTTGTTGATTCTATTGTGGGTGGTGTTATTCCCCGAGAATTTATCAGCTCTTGCGATAAGGGTTTTGTAAAAGCCATGGAGAAAGGGTATCTTATTGGAGCGCCAATTACTGGAGTTCGTTGTACCATTAATGATGGTGCTGCTCACTCTGTTGACTCCTCGGATGTTGCCTTCCAGCTGGCATCCATTGGAGCCTTTAAAGAGGCCTATATGAAGGCCAAGCCACAGATTCTGGAACCGATTATGAAAGTTGCGGTGGAAGGGCCTTCGGAATTTCAGGGTGCTATCATGGGTTCTATTAACCAGCGTCGTGGTATGATTATCGGTTCTATGGAAGAGGGGCTGTATTCGGTGATTGAGGCTGAAGTTCCGCTTTCAGAGATGTTTGGTTATTCCACAGTTCTTCGCTCTTTGACCCAAGGGAAGGCTGAGTTCACCATGGAATTTGCGAACTTTAAACCAGTTCCGAAAAATGTCTCCGAAGAGTTGATTAAGGCGTTCCAGGAAGAACAGAAGAAAGGTTGATACTTGTTGCGAGAGAACGAGTACAACATTAAAATATTGGTGTTGCAAACACCTGCATGCTGACCGGATACTTTCCTGGTTGGCGCAAAGACAAAGAGGTGGCTTTTATGGCAAATAATGATTCGGGAGTGAACAAGCCGTTACATATTCTTGGTCTTGAAGAAAAGACAAAAACAGGGCTTCGCTCTATGGGTTTGGTCATGTCGCGTGCCGGACTTGGAAAGACTGCGATTTTAGTTCAGTTCGCCCTGGACTGCATGATGCTCGAAGAAAAGGTCTTGCATGTTTCTATTGGAGAGAATATTGAGAAAACTGCTGCCTGGTACGATGACATCATGAAACTTGTTGCAGATGAGACTGTTTCTGATATTCCGGCGATTATGAGGAACCGTATGATTATGACTTTTAATGAAAGTTCTTTTTCGCGGGCGGTTCTTGAAGAACGTATGAACGATCTGGTTCAACAGGATATTTTTAAACCGGATTGTGTTATTATTGATGGTTTTGATTTTGCCAGTGCTGATCGTGAGGCCGTTGTTGAGATGCGCAATTTTATGGAGCAGAGTGGCCTGAAGATGATCTGGTTTTCTGCGACCCGGCATCGTGAGGATTCGAGAACAAGTGCCAACGGAGTACCGGCCCCTTGCCATGAAATGGATGATTTGTTTGACACTGTTCTGGTCATCAATCCTGACGGTGAAGATATGAATCTTGACATCTTGAAATGTGTGGAATGCACCGTTGATCCGGGAACCTCGCTGAAACTTGATCCTTCAACAATGCTGGTACAAAAAAGCTAGGTTGGTTCGGTTTTTCGATATTTGTTGGAAGTGATAGCGGGAGTTCGTGATTCGGACTCCCGTTTTTTTATGTGAAATATTTATGAGATTCAGACCTTGTATAGATTTGCATGGCGGTCAGGTAAAGCAGATTGTTGGCTCCTCTCTTCGTGATGATGCTCCCGAGGCTTTACGCACCAATTTTGTTGCAGAAAAGCCGCTCTCCTGGTTTGTTTCCCTGTACCAGAAGGATAATCTTCAGGGTGGCCATGTTATCAAGCTGGGGCCGGGAAATGATGCGGCGGCTCGTGAGATCCTGGCCTTGTGGCCTCAGGGAATGCAAATCGGTGGCGGTATAAATGCCGAAAATGCTGTAGAATGGCTTGATGCAGGAGCCTCTCATGTTATTGTAACGTCTGCTGTTTTTTCTGATGGGCGGATAGATAGAGAGGCCTTGTCCCGTTTGGTTACGGCTGCTGGAAAAGAGCATCTGGTGCTTGATTTAAGCTGTCGTAAATGTGGTAATGACTATTATATTGCCACTGATCGTTGGCAAAAAATCAGCGAAGTTGCTCTCTCTGCGGTTGTTCTTGATGAGTTGGCAGCAAGCTGTGATGAATTCCTGGTGCATGCCGCTGATGTGGAAGGAAAATGCGCAGGGGTAGAGCATGATTTGGTTGCTTTGTTAGCGGCATGGTCACCTATTCCGGTGACCTATGCCGGTGGGGTTAGAAGTCTTGAAGATATGGCCTTGGTGCAGCGCTTGGGACAAAATCGTGTTGATGTTACCATCGGCAGCGCACTTGATATCTTTGGAGGTTCGACAATACGTTATCAGGATGCTGTCGCTTTTGCTGCCACTGCCACATCTCTTTGAACTTCGTTTCTCAAAGAGGGTATATTGGAAATGAATTTTATGATTGCTCGTTTGTTTTAATGCCTTACTGGTCAAAACCCGTTATAAAAAATAAGAAATTGAACGTATTTTGATAATGACGAAATACCCTGACCACCAAAGGCATTTAGCCTGCTTGCGGGGTGAGATAAAAATGGTTTGAGATGACAATAGATAAAGCACAGCAGCGTAGAGATATTGAACGATTCATCCAGAAAATGCCCAGCTTATCTACGACTGTAGGAAAGGTTATGGAGGTGTGCAGCCGTACCGATGCTTCTCCCAACGAATTAAACAAGGTTGTTTCGTTAGATCCTGTGCTCACTGGCCAGGTGTTAAAACTTATTAATTCCGCCTATTATTCATTGGTAAATAAGGTTACTACCCTGACTCGAGCCATTACCATGCTTGGCATGAATACGGTAAAAAATATGGCTCTTTCCACAGCGATTATCAAGACTGTGGGCGGGGTGAAAAAGTCCAAGGTGCTTCCAACGACCAAGTTTTGGCAGCATTCTATTGGTGTTGGTGTCAGTGCGAAACTCCTGGCAGCCCTTCATGATATGCCAATTATGGAGCGTGAAGGCTTGTTTGTCTCAGGATTGCTTCATGACCTTGGTAAAATCCCCTTTGGTGATGAATATATTGAAGTAATAAAGCTGGTTAATAAAGAGCAGATTCCTTTAATTGAAGCAGAACGAGCTGTGATGGGTATTGACCATCAGGAAGTGGGGCTGATGATTGCGGAAAAATGGAAGCTCAATGAAGAGATTTCTGTTTGTATCGGTCAACACCACGATGTGAAGGCTATTGGTGGTGATATGGCAAAACGGGTTGGTTATGTTGCGTTGGGAAATCTTTATATCAATACCCTTGATATTGGATATGCTGGTGATGCCTATCCCAGTGAAGAAGAGCTTACGGAATTATTATCGTTTATGAATGTCACACCGCAGGATTTTGGTTCTATCAGAGATACATTGCAAAGCGAAATACACCGTGCAGAGATGTTTTTACAAATTTAGTGCCTTACTGGCCAAAACCTGTGATAAAAAACAAAAAATGAATGCGTCTTGGTAATGGCGGAGTAATTTGAACAACCAAGGCACTTATCCTGTTTTTTGGGGTTAGTGCCTTACTGGCCAAAACCTGTGATAAAAAACAAAAAATGAATGCGTCTTGGTAATAACGAGGAGTAATCTTAACCTTTAAGGCATTTATTCCGCTTGTGGGGGGAGTTATGATGAAAATACGTTTTTGGGGGGTTCGTGGCTCTATCCCTTGTCCAGGGCCTTCCACCCAGAAATATGGTGGAAATAGTGCCTGTATAGAGATGCGGATAGGTGAGGAAAACCGGCTGGTTATCGTTGATGCCGGATCTGGAATCCGGGAGCTTGGCACCAGTTTGCTCGCAACCGATTTACCCAAAGGACCCATTGATACCCAGATTTTTTTGACCCATACCCATTGGGATCATATTATGGGTTTTCCTTATTTTACTCCCATTTATATTCCCAATACCCGTCTCAAGGTTTATGGACCGGTTACTTTTGAAGATGATCCATTGGAAGATGTGGTTGGTGGCCAGATGAAATATCGATATTTCCCGGTGAATATGGGTGAGTTAGCTTCGGATATTGCGTATATTCGTCTCAAAGAGGAACCTCACATTGATCTTGGCAGGGGGCTGGTACTGGCAACGAAAATATTGAATCACCCTATTACTGCTTTGGGATATCGTTTTGAGTATCAGGGGAAAAAGGTCTGTACCTGTTACGATACCGAGCCTTTTCGTAATCTTTTTATCACTGATCCTGAGCATCCCGAATATGATGAAGCCATGGCCTATGAGGGTGAAGAGGTTGCTCAAGAACAGAATCTGGCCATCGAAGAGTTCTATGCCGGTGCTGATTTGTTGATTCATGATTCCCAGTATACTGATGAGGAATACCAGGCACAGCGCATTGGCTGGGGACATTCCACCTTTGAATATGCGATTGAAGCTGCAAATCGTGCCGGTGTGAAACGCTTGGCCCTTTTTCATCATGATCCTGATCGTTCTGATGCGCAACTTGATCAGTTGGCCGAAAAATATTGTGGGTCAAATTTTTCAGGAAATACAAAGGTGTTTTTAGCAAAGGAGGGTATGGAGATTGAAATATAGTGTGCCATGCCTTTGATAATGCAGTGAGATAATGCACTCCGCAACTACTGGAGGCATACGAACTAAAAATTTTGAGACGAGTGCTCTCGGTGGTGTTGCATTCTTCAATTAAAGAAGATTTTTGTAATGACTATTTCAAAAACATTTCGCTACGTCTTCTCTCGATTGCGGCAGGCTGCGATGGATCTACTGCCTATCGTTCTGGTGATCGCCTTTTTTCAACTGGTGGTAATTCGTCAGCCCCTGCCCCAGGTTCAGGATATGCTTGTCGGTGGGTTCTTGGTTGTTGTGGGACTTTCCATGTTTGTTCAAGGGCTGGAAATGGCTCTGTTTCCTGTCGGCGAAGAAATGGCCCAGGCCCTGTCGCGTAAAGGGAGTCTTGTCTGGTTGTTGATCTTTGCTTTTGCCCTGGGTTTTTCCACGACTGTTGTTGAACCCGCATTGCTTGCCATTGCCAAAGAGGCGGCAGATGTTGCGATGCTCGGCGGACTCTTAGAAAATGATCCCGAGATAATGGCGAATTACGCTCTTGGGCTTCGTTATACCGTGGCTTTTTCTGTTGGTTTTGCAATCTTGCTTGGTGTTTTGCGGATTTTATTAGGATGGCCCGTTCATTTTTTAATCATTGGTGGTTATGGGGTGGTAATGCTCATTACTACCATTGCCCCGAAGGAAATTATTGGAATTGCCTATGATGCCGGAGGAGTAACCACTTCTACGATTACTGTTCCTCTGGTGACTGCACTTGGGGTTGGACTTGCCACGGTTATTCGAGGCCGAAATCCTCTGCTTGATGGTTTTGGTCTGATTGCCTTTGCCTCCTTGGTTCCAATGATTTTTGTTATGGGCTATGGCATTTTTGTCTTTGGGATAGGGAGCTAGGTCATGGAATTATTTATTGATTTTATCAATACCCTTTGGCTTACCTTTAAGAATCTATTGCCGATTATTGTGTTGTTTGGATTCTTTCAGATTGTTGTCATCAAACAGCCATTGGGGAATATGTTGCGGATTTTTGTTGGTGGTCTTTACGTACTCGTCGGTCTCACCCTGTTTTTGGTAGGCCTGGAAGAGGCTCTTTTTCCATTGGGTAAAATCATGGCTGCCCAACTTACCGCTCCCGATTTTCTGCAACGCTCTGGTGAGGCGATTGTTTGTACCGATTGGAAGACTTATTACTGGGTGTATATTTTTGCTGCTGCCGTTGGTTTTGCTACGACGGTTGCCGAACCATCACTTATGGCTGTCGCTTATAAAGCAGCAGAAGTTTCTGGTGGTAGTATTGGTCAATGGGGATTGCGTATCACCGTTGCCATCGGTGTTGCATTTGGTATTGCGTTGGGTACCTTTCGCATTGTTACTGGAACTCCTTTGTACCTCTATATTATAGCCGGGTATCTTATTGTACTGGTGCAAACCTTTATGGCACCCAAGACTTTAATCCCATTGGCCTATGATTCTGGTGGCGTGACTACGTCTACGGTAACTGTTCCTGTTGTTGCGGCTTTGGGGCTTGGGTTGTCTGCGGCCGTTCCTGGCAGGAACCCTGCCATTGATGGGTTTGGGCTGATCGCTTTTGCCAGTCTGTTTCCAATTATAACGGTACTTGGTTATGCGCAGATTGCCAGCTATTATGGTGTTCAGAAAGTGAAAAAAAGAGAGGAAAAACAACATGCGGTTTAAAATGATTTTGGCATCAGTAAAGCCAGCTTTAACAGATAAGATTGTCGATGCGGCGAAAGATGCCGGAGCCACTGGAGCAACGATAATTCCGGCTCGGGGAACAGGTATTCATGAGGCGAAGACTTTTTTTGGTTTAACCCTTGAGGCTCAGACTGATATTATCATGTTTTTAATGGCAGAAAATATGGTGGATGTCATTCTTAAGGTTATCGGAGAAACAGGGCAGTTTGACAAACCAGGAACGGGTATTGCCTTTGTCATGCCTGTGGATCAGGTTATTGGTCTTGAAAGCCAGATGGATAAACTGGCTCGGGGGGCTGCTGTATAACAAAGATTTTTAAATCTTTGTTTTGGGTATATCCGAGGTAAGGTGTGTAAAGAGTAAAGAAAGAAAAAGTATAGCATTTTATCTGTGTTACCAGTAAGATGACGCTTCTGAATTTGCTGAGTCTTTTTAAGGGATAATTCGGGTATTCCTCACCCGTATGGTAACTTTTCAAAAGAAACTCCTGCAACACTTGTTAAAAAATGGACAGAGGAATTCTGTCCTCATGAAATCAAAGAGGAAGTATATGGAGAAGCTGCAACGCAAGTATGGAATTTGGACTGCGATAGCCATGGTTGTCGGTGTTGTTATCGGGTCCGGGGTGTTTTTCAAGGCTGACGATGTATTAAAGGCGGCAGGTGGAGACCTAACTACGGCCTTGATTGCCTGGGCGATTGGTGGTGCGATTATGGTCGTAACGGCCTTTGTTTTTGCTGGTATTGCTACCAGGATTGCACGAGTTAATGGTGTTGTCGATTATTTTGAAGAGGCATATGGCGAAAAGGCAGGGTATTTGGTCGCCTGGTTTATGACCTTTATTTATTATCCAACACTGGTTGCCGTTTTGGCTTGGGTTTCTGCGAATTACACCATTGGCTTGTTTGGTTTGAAACAGGGTGTCTGGCTTGTGGCTTTGGTGTATCTGGTGTTGTTTTTCATTCTCAATGTGATGTCTCCGGTTTTTGCCGGGCGATGGCAGGTTGCGTCAACGGTGGTGAAATTGATTCCGTTGGGACTTGTTATGATTGTAGGTATCATTTCCGGGCTGATGACCGGGCAAACCGTGCAGAGTTTTAAGGAAACAGCCGTTTCTGTGGGGCAGGGCGGTGGTCTTGCGGTGGCAACCCTGGCGACCGCTTTTGCCTATGAGGGTTGGATTATTGCGACCTCAATCAACGCTGAGATTCAGGATGCCAAAAAGAATCTGCCTCGTGCCCTTTTCTTTGGATCGTTATTGGTGGTAATGATCTATATGCTTTACTATCTGGGTATTTCCGGGGTGTTATCAAATGAAGAAGTCCTTGCCGTAGGAGATGAGGCTCCGGTTCGAGTTCTCTCTATTATTTTTGGTCGCTTGGGCGGTACTCTGCTTTCTGTGTTTGTGGTTATTTCCTGCCTTGGTACGTTGAATGGTTTGGTGATGGCCTCATCACGGGGTATGTATGCCGTTGCTTCCCGTGGCTTGGGTCCGAAACCAGAGTTCTTTGCCAGAGTTGATGTGCGTACCAATTCCACGATCAATTCTGCGCTGCTTGGTTTTGTGATGTCTGCTCTCTGGTTGCTGGTTTGGTATGGGAACTTTGCCGGGTGGTGGGGGGCCTTTATGGATATTTCAGAGCTGCCGATTGCCTTCCTTTATGTTATTTATATCTCTTTATATTTTTATGTGATACGCACCTTTGATGATGTTGGCCCGCTGAGTCGTTTTGTTGCCCCTGTGCTTGCCGGGGCCGGGTCGTGCTATATTATTTGGGGTGCTATTCACAAGGCAATGTTTATACACTTTTTTGTTCTTACTGTGATTGCTCTTGTTGTTGGTTTGCCCTATATGTCAGCAAAAAAGTAATATTGAAACTATAATACTATAAAAAAGGCCTTTCCTGCTTTAATGCGGGGAAGGCCTTTTTTAGTGCCTTGCTGGCCAAAATCTGTCATAAAAAAACAGGAAATTGAACGAGTCTTGGTAATGGTTGAGTAATGTGAACCATTAAGGCACTTATCCCGCTTTTTGGGGGTTGGTGCCTTAATAGCCAAAGTCTGTCATAAACGACAAGAAACTAAACAGTTTTGATAATAACAAAATAGCCAGGTCTCCAAGACAATTTCCCCTCTTGCAGAGGGTGAATTGGATCCGTCTCTATCTGGTGAGCTGGCGGTAGCTGCTGCGATGAGCCTGGTCGGCCTCTTTGCCTTTTCTTCTTTCTCGGTCTTTTTCATAGTCGGAATAGTTGCCTTCAAACCAGACGACCTCGGCATTGCCTTCAAAAGCCAGGATGTGGGTTGCCAGTCTGTCGAGAAACCAGCGGTCATGGCTGATAATGACCGCGCAGCCACCAAAGTTTTCCAGGGCTTCTTCGAGGGCACGTAGGGTGTTGACATCCAGATCGTTGGTAGGCTCATCAAGGAGCAGGACATTACCGCCTTCTTTAAGCATCTTTGCGAGATGAACCCGGTTACGCTGCCCACCGGAGAGCATCTTGATCTGCTGTTGTTGTGCGGTACCTGAGAAATTAAATTTGCCCACATAAGCCCGGCTGTTGACCTCCCGGGTGCCAAGCCAGATGGTGTCCTGGCCTTCGGAAATTGCCTCCCAGACGGTTTGTTCCGAGTCAAGGCCGTCTCTGCTCTGGTCCACATAGGAGAGTTTTGCGGTCTCTCCAATGCGTATGGTGCCGCTGTCCGGCTCTTCCTGGTTGGTAATCATCTTAAACAGGGTGGTCTTGCCGGTACCGTTGGGTCCGATGACCCCGACAATGCCGCCGGGAGGCAGGGTGAACGAGACCTGGTTCATCAGCAGCTGTTCACCAAAGCTTTTCTGTAAGTTTTCTGCTTCAATAACTACCTTACCTAGCCGAGGACCCGGTGGGATGAACAGTTCGAGATCCCGCTCCATCTTTTCCGTTTCCTGATTCAGCAGCTTTTCATAGGCGCTGATTCGGGCCTTTGACTTGGCCCGCCGCCCTTTCGGTGACATCCTGATCCATTCTAGTTCCCGTTGCAGGGTCTTTCTTCGGGCACTTTCTTTCTTTTCTTCAAGGGCAAGGCGTTTTTCTTTTTGTTCGAGCCATGAAGAATAATTGCCTTTCCACGGAATACCCATACCACGGTCGAGTTCCAGAATCCATCCGGCGACATTATCGAGGAAATAGCGGTCGTGGGTTACTGCAATAACCGTCCCTTCGTACTGCTGTAGGTGCTGTTCGAGCCAGGCCACCGATTCGGCATCAAGATGGTTGGTGGGCTCGTCCAGCAGCAGGATATCTGGTTTTTTGAGCAGGATGCGGCATAGGGCGACACGGCGTTTTTCACCACCAGAAAGAACCCCGCACGGCTTGTCCGCTGGTGGACAGTGCAGGGCACCCATGGCCATTGCAAGACGGCTCTCCAGATCCCAGGCCGAGAGATGATCCAGCTTTTCCTGAACCTCTGCCTGCCTGGTAATTAGTGCATCCATCTCGGCATCGCTCATCGGTTCGGCAAATTTTTCATTGATTGTATTAAATTCATCAAGGAGATCCACAGTTTCTTGAACCCCTTCTTCGACCACTTGCTGTACAGTTTTTTCCGGGTCGAGTAGCGGTTCCTGTTCCAGGTATTCCACGGTATGTCCGGGGGCTAGCACTGTTTTGCCGTTATATTCGGTGTCGATACCGGCAAGAATACGCAGCAGGGTGCTTTTCCCGGCACCATTGAGGCCGAGAACTCCGATTTTTGCTCCGTAAAAATAGGAAAGGGAGATGTCTTTGAGTACTGGTTTTCCTGCGTAGAGCTTGGAAACCTTGATCATTGAATAAATAATTTTTTTATCGTCTGTGCTCATAGTAATTTTGCAGTGAGAAAAGTTTTTAAAGTTATGGTTTGGTGAAAAAATGGTGTGCCACAGTGTATAAATCGTAGGGGTCGTGACTGCCGGTGACCTCACGAATAGAATGCATTCCCAGAGTTGGCGCACCAACGTCCACGGTGGCAAGGCCGAGTTTGGCGGCGGTTATTGGGCCGATGGTGCTGCCGCAGGGCATATCGTTACGCATCACAAATTCCTGGGTTGCAACATTTGCTTCGTGTGCCATCATGGTGAACATTGCTGCTGTCCTGGCATTGGTGGCATAGCGTTGGTTGGCATTGTACTTGATGACCACACCACTGTTGAGATACACCGGATGGGCCGGGTCTGTTTTTTCCGGGTAATTGGGATGGCTAGCATGGGCATTGTCCATGGAGATGAGCAAGCTGTTTCTTAGCGTAACCTGGCGCTGTTCTTCGTTGGGAATGATGCGATAGAGCAGATCTTCAAGAAATGAGCCTTGGGCTCCTGACGAGGATGTTGAACCATTTTCTTCGTGGTTGAAAGCAATGGCCATGAAGTTTTTTTCGTTTGTTGCCTCGCAGGCGGCCTGGGTGATGCCATGACAACTGAGCAGATTATCCAGCCGGGAAGCACTGATAAACTCCTGGTTAATGCCAAAAAGAGCCGGAGGTTGACTGTCATAGCAAAAAAGCTCGGCACGAAGGATCTTGCTATGCTGCTCATCCGGGTATTCTTTGGAGAGCTGATCGTTGAGTAACGTTGCTAGATCGCAGAGCTGCTTGTCTACTTCCTGGGCCACCAGCGGGGTGAGATGCTGCTGGGTGTTGATGACCTTTTTCTTGTTGGCCTCTCTGTCAAGATGAATGGCAAGGCTGGGGATGAAAAGCAGGGGGCGTTGCCAGTCAACGAGATATTCGATGGGGCTGTGACCTTCAGAAGGCATACAGTAAAGACGTCCTGCGAGTGAGAGATCTCTGTCGAACCATTGATGGAGCAGGGGACCGCCATATATCTCTACGCCAAATTGGAGATATGGTGCGGTGTTGATTGCCGCACAGGGCTTGAGTTGGAGACAGGGGCTGTCGCTATGGGCCGCAGCGATTCGGAACCCATCGTGGATTTTTTCTGTAGTCCCAAGACAAAAGGCGGCAATGCTCCCTGATTCTCTGAGAACGAAATATTTTTTTCCTTGTTCCAGACTCCAGAAATCTTCTTCCTTAATCTCAGTGAAACCGGCGGCTTGAAAGCGTTGTGCGATGGTGGCTGAGGCATGGAAAGGGGTTGGCGATTGCTGGAGAAATGCGAATAGATCTTGGTTGTAATTTTTTATGGTCGTGTGCATAGGTGTTGAAAAATGAAAACAGCATTGTTTTGTTTCTCGGCAACAAAACAATGCTGTTTCTTGTTTTTTATAGGTGTATTCTAGCGTTCAAAGAGATTACCCAGGGTTCCGAGCACAGAGCCTTCTCCGCTGGTGGACATCCCGGCATTATTTTGTGGTGCTGATTCGTGAATTCGTCCTGCCAGTCGAGAGAAGGGGAGAGATTGCAACCAGACATGGCCTGGCCCTCGCAGAGTGGCAAAAAAGAATCCTTCTCCGCCGAATAATGCGGATTTGACTCCGCCGACAAATTCGATGTCATAAGAGACATCCTGGGTAAGTGCCACCAGGCAACCGGTATCAACCCGAAGCATCTCTCCAGCTTGCAGCTCTTTTTCTACGATGGTTCCGCCAGCGTGAACAAAGGTAAGCCCATCACCTTCGAGTTTCTGCATGATGAAGCCTTCGCCACCAAACAGCGCAGTGCCAATTTTTTTCTGAAATGCAACACCGATAGCAACACCTTTTGCTGCACAGAGAAAGGCATCTTTTTGGCAGACCAACTTGTTATTATAGTCTTTGAGATCTAAAGGAATAATCTTTCCAGGATAGGGAGAGGCAAAGGCGACCTTCCCTTTTCCATGGCCCTGTTGGGTGAATACCGTGGTAAAAAGACTTTCCCCGGTAATTAACCGCTTTCCGGCACCGAGCATCTTGTCAAATAGGCCGCCCTGTTCAGAGCTATGGCTGCCGTCACCGAAGATGGTATCCATCACAATACCATCGGACATATACATCATGGCTCCGGCTTCTGCGACGGCACTTTCTTGAGGATCCAGCTCGATTTCAACAAACTGCATTTCTACCCCGAAGATCTGGTAATCAATTTCGTGGGCGACAGGTCCTCCTCCTGGAATTGGTGGTTGAGAGGGCATTGGTGGGCCTCCTCCCTGCAGTTCAGGGACTTCTGCGATCGGTGTCCAATCTGAAAAGCCTTCGTGCCAGACTAGGGTTTGTCTATCGTAGCTGCCTGTTTGCAGTCCTTGACGAATTTGGGCTAAAGACATCGGGCCTTGTTGTTGTCCATCAACAGCGATATACCAGTCGTTCATAACTTCTCCTTTTATCGATCGTATTTGTCTTTGAGTGTATATAGGGTATCAAGATAGTCTGTTTGCATTTTCAGTGATGCCCCGCCGTTTTCTAATTCAGAAATTAGTTGCTTAATTGCTGGAAGAATATCAATTCCATGACTGTTTTCACCGTTGTCGTTGGCTTTATCAACAATAAGAATAGAATAATAATTTATAGTCATGCGCAAGGTGGAATCTCTTCGAAAAAGATAGAGACGGCCTCCCATGGTGGTCAGAAAGAATCCAGCATAATCGTAGATGGCTGTTTGGGGAAGAGTTATTCCAAAACGTGCTTTGAGCTGTTCTGGATACGCTGTCATTTGGTAGAACTGAGCAAGAATATCTTCAAAAGAATCTTTTTCTTCATCGAGAATCTTTTTAAGGAGAGTAATGTCTTTTTTACCAAAAATTCGGAAGAAATGAGCGGTATTTTGAAGAATATTAAAAAGATCTTCGATTTCCCCTCGTACTATTGGCGGATTATCAACGACTTTTTGCAAAAGCTTGGAGAAATATTGTTCACTGGGAACACCAAGGTTATAGGAAACAAGGTATTTCTGTTGGTCAAGATGGTTGTAAAAAGCGATGATTGCTTCTTGTGGAGCTTGAGAAGGTGAAATACTTACCGTATCTTTTGAGACTGCCAAAGTTGTGGATGTACTTAAAGAGCTTTCTTGTGTTATGTCGTTTTTTTGTCGTGTTATCTTTGTCGGTTCTGTTACCACAAAATCAGAAGGCTTTTCTTCAGTGGTATTGGTTGTTTTTTCGGTTTGTGCAGGGGCTTGGATTATTGAAGATGGTGTAATGGCTTCAGGTTGTTGCGCTGATTTTTCTTGGGCAATAAGTGCATGGACTGCATCTCGTTTTTCAGAGGATGCTTCAGATGGCGGTTGCTGTACAGAAATGTTGTCTGCTGGAATAGAATTGATTTCCTTTGATTCAGAATTGATTTTTTTTGATTCGTCGAGCAATTTGTTGGTGTCAGGAGAAAAAAAATAGATTCCTGTTCCAACTATCACAAGGGCAAGAAATAATGGGAGGAAGATGGTATTGGATTTTTTTTTAGGGCGTTTTTTTGCTGTTGCAGTTGTCATAACTATATGATCACAGGAAAAGAGCAGAATATGAATGTATAAGAGGCCTGTTTTTCTAGGTATAATCGAATGGAAGAAGTTTAATGGCTTCTATTCTACTCTTTTGTTTTCATGGAGCTTTTCAAGAATAGCAGGTATGTCTGGCAGTATATATAATGCCCCTTCTTTATCTGTGAACGCCCCAAGGATATCCTCTTTATTTTTTCTTAAACTATCAGGTATTGTTTCTCTGGTTGAAAAATCAAGAGGTCGCATACGGAGTGGATACATGGAACGAATAGCAAGTCGTTGTATTGTCCCTGAGTTTGTGGGTATTTTGATAACTATATATTTATCATTTATGCCAGTAGCATTGCTTTTCAAGGCGAAATGTTTTTCAAGATCAAGTACGGGGAGTAACTTGTTTTGATAGGGAATGTCTCCAGGAGATTCTTGTCCTGATTTCGAAGGTATTGGCGTAATATCGCTGAGAATAAATTCAATTTGCTGCCTGCTGAACACCCAAAATGCCTTGTTGGTGTTATTGGATACCTGGTCTATTTGTAACAGTGCTATTTCTTGAGAAGGTGGCATAACCTTTTCCTCTTTCCTTATTGCCGGCAATTATTTGTTTTGAAGAACAACTTGCTGGATCAAGGCTATAAATTCTTCTTCTTTATAGGGCTTCGTTGTATAACCTGCGGCTCCGAGTTCTTTAGCTTTCTTCTGGTGCTTGTCTGAGCTTCGTGAGGTAAGCATAATAACAGGGATGTTTGCATATTCTTTTTTGTTCTTGAGAGCCGCAAGAAGTTCATATCCATTCATTCGGGGCATTTCAATGTCAAGAATAATAATATCAGGTCGGTATGTTGTGAGCTTTTCCAAGGCATCAATACCATCAACAGCCTGATTGGCAACCCAAGATTGTCTTTTGATTAGAAGCGAAGTGAAATGCCGGACACTTACAGAGTCGTCAACGATGAGAACCTGGAGTGTAGTGCTGGTTCTTTCATGATGAGAGATTTGCTTATTGTCTTTTATCTGTATCGTCTTTTGGGTGGTTAAGGCCAATTCTTGAAGATTGAGAATAGGAATAATCTGTCCTTCACCGGTAAGAGTTACGCCATTAATTCCTCGAACATAGCGGAGATGAGAACCAAGAGGTTTGATGACAATCTCTCGTTGTTCCACAACATTATCAATCCTCATAGCCTGATATGTTGCATCATTTTTAATGAGAAGCATAAGTTGCGTGGTGCGATCATAAAATTTTGCTTTTTGTGACAGTTGCAGACAGGAGGCTAAGTCTATAGCCTCAATTTGCTCACCATGATAGAGAACTTTATTGTTGTGTAAGTCGGTAAGCTCGTCACTATGAAATCTATAGACTTCAACAATATCCTGGATTGGAACGGCGAAAAGTTTTCCGGCAAGTGTAATGATAATTGCTTTGTTAATGGCAAGGGTAACTGGAATTTGTAGCGTGAAAGATAAGCCTTGTCCTTCTTTATTTTCAATAGTTGCTTTTCCTCGAAGTTCCTGGATATTTCGTGATACGACATCAAGACCAACTCCACGGCCTGAGATCTGACTGATATCTTTTTTGGTGGAAAAGCTTGGTTGAAAGAGAAAGTTCAATAATTCTTCATCGGTGTATTTTTGAGTAATATCAATAAGGTTCTTTGCGGCAAGCTGTTTGAAAAGTGCTTTTGTATCAACGCCTTGACCGTCATCGCTGATGCGTATAATAACATATCTGTTGCGTTGTTCTGCATCAATCCTGATCTGGCCTGTTTCCGGTTTACCTAGAGCTTTTCGTTGTTTACTCTTTTCAATACCATGATCAATACTGTTTCGTAGAATGTGTACCAATGGGTCAACAATTTTGGCCCATATATGGCGATCCATATAAACATCTTCGCCGGTTAAGACCAGTCGAACTTCTTTATTGAGAGTTTTTGCTGTCTGGCGAACGGTTCTATAAAATATACGGGAAATTGATGATAAGGGTGTCATCCGTATTTGCATCAGCCGTTCCTGCATCATTTTCATGGTGATTTGTTGTTTTGAGACGTTGCGATGCATCTCATTAATCACCCCGTTAAGCTGATTATAAATAGCGCTCACATCAGTAGAAATTTCATTGAGTGATCGGATGATCAGATTTAATTGTGAATATTGGTCAAGCTCAATGGGATCGAACTCTGAAAATGTAGTTTCTTTGGTATCAGGAGTTACTTGTTGCGCACCGGGTGCAGGAGAAGGGCCAAAACCATAAAGGGATTGTACTTCAAAGCCAACTTCTAATTCTTGAGTTTTTTGAGAAAGAGCCGTTTTGGTAGCAGCTAGTTCTGCAAGGGTAGAAGTGACTTGTCCAAGCAGCCTTTCTAAACTTCCTCTTGCGGTAACAAGCTCTTCTTCGTTACCTGCCAGTTTTTCAAGATCTTCAAGCTTTACTTGAACATTATGCGTGGTTTCAGAAAGTGCTGTTGCTGCATCTGGAAAAACAGTATCCAGCTCTTTTTCATCTTGTGGGAAGGCAACCTCTTCGGGCTTTTCTTCTGATGTCTCTTCAGCAGACGGGAGAATTTCGGCTTGCAAAGGCTCTTCTTCGGGAAAGGCTTGCGCTGTTCTGCTGTCAAGATGCTGTTGGATACGTTCTGTGATCGTTTGAACGGTTTCTTCGTCCTGTTGTGTTGTTTC
>PDWJ01003142.1_pt1 | contig 17155 bp, 15 predicted proteins | sample 1430881 | NCBI WGS metagenome assembly PDWJ01 (sample SAMN01162460, study PRJNA174530) | Oral metagenome, whole genome shotgun sequencing project. | biome: Marine environment; feature: Marine mammal; material: Swab sample of the gingival sulcus; isolation source: swab sample of gingival sulcus...
CCTGTGCTTTGTTGCATGGGAACCTCCGGTTTTGTGTGGTAACTTGACCATACCGGCAGTTCACTCGTTTGAAAACTCCTTTCTGTTGCACTTATTATAATAATTCAGGAGCTATATTCTTTGAATATTCTTCAAAGTGGTTTAGTACAGTTTCAACCATTATTTTAGCAGGGTCAATCTTTTTCTTATCAAAATATGGTCTCATTGGCGCATCACTCCGAGTAACGATGACTTCATTTATCTCTAAAATATAACTAACAGCACCCCTCACAATAAAATCAACCCTGACAAGACTAGGTATATTTAATGTCTTAACTAACTCTTTTGAAATAGTCCGAATTCTGTTTTCTTGTATTAATGATAACTCTTTGTTTTTTGTGTAGCTGAAGCCCGGTAGGTTCCATTCATTAGCTTTGTTAAAATAAATGACCCCTAAGTCTTTTTTCTTTTTTTCTAGAGTATAAACAGGAACAGTACAATCAATACCTTGAATAAATTTTTCAATTAAAGCAGTTGCGCCAGTTTCTAAAACTCTATGCACTGCAATTAAGTATTCTTTTTTGTTGTGTACTTTACAAACAGGTACTGAGTCTATATGAGATTTCACTACTGATGGATAGGTGATAAAGTCTGACTTTTTTTCAGCTTCTTGAGAAGTTGTTATTGTAGAATAATCTGGTGTCTTGTATCCTAAACTAATAATTTTTTTCTTTAATCTTATTTTATTTTTAAGAAACATGCAAATTTCATAATCTAAATTAGTTAAAAAGCCTGCTTCATTAAGTCTTTTTAGTAGAGTAATTGCTAAAATATGCCCCGTTCCTATTAATATTTTTTTTATTTTTAATCGTTTAAAAAAACGAATAATTTTATCTTGTTCTTTTAAGTCTATTGTTAAACAATATGCTATTTTTTCGTTATTTAGTTCTTTGTTATTACCCACAACAGCAGCAACTTCAAACCCTTGTGTTTTTAGTTCTTTTGCTAATGTCCCAGAACTCCTTCCACCTATCAGACCTATTGTTTCATTCATATTAACACTCTTAGAGTTAGTTGATTGTTTTTCTATCTAATAATGCCGGAATAGTCATGAATATTATCTTCAAATCTAATAAAAAGGACACATTTTCTGCATAATAAATATCAAATTTGGATTTTAAATCTGGTGTCAATAAGCTTCTTCCAGATACTTGTGCTAGTCCTGTTATTCCAGGTTTTCCTTCATAAACTATTTGGTATTCATCGTCATTGTTTAGATTAATGCCTGGTCGATATCCAACAAAACTCATATCCCCCTTAAATACATTGATTATTTGAGGAAGTTCATCAATACTGAATTTTCGTAAAAAAAAACCAAATTTTGTAATTCGTGGATCATTTGTTACTGTACTTGCTCCACCTATTTCACTAGCATTTGATACCATAGATCTAAACTTAATAATATTAAAATATTTTTTATTTTTTCCTACTCTTCTTTGAATAAAAAAAACCTTCCCTTTCGAATCTTTTTTGATGAAATAAGCAATTATTAAGAAAGGAATTGTTAACAACATTAACAACATGAAAGCCCCAATAAAATCTATAACTCTTTTAATAATATTTTTATACATTAATTTATTGATCATTTATTTGACACAATATGAAAAACTGCATCTTTTAATAGTAATTTATTTTTTTCTAACTCATTTGCAGAAGCTCCTCGCCACATTAAAAAACTATCTTTTAATGCATTTAACTCACGAACAAAATCATCACGATTGTTTTCCACAATTTGTTTGAAAACCCGAGATAAAATCACTTGCGAAGAACCTAGTCGAGCATATTCTCCTAGAATCATCTTACCTTTAATAAGCCCTCCATCACAGGTAGCTATACCACCAATACCATAACGTATGCCTGAATTTTGTATTTTTTTTATCAAATATTCAATAATGCCACCAGTTAATAACTCAAACATAAATTCCAACTTTAGAGATAAGTGTAAATCATTTAAGCCAATATGTATCTCATCAATTCCATTTATAAGTAAAACGTCATCAATACGACACATTGCTTCTGCTGTTTCTAGTAACAGACAAGTCTTTACTCTACCATTAATTAACTTGATAAAATACTCAACCTCTTTTGCTGTTTTGAACATGGGTAACATTATAATATCTGCACCATCTAAAATACAGCGTTCTATTTCATCTTTTGTGTTATTGTTTATAGGGTTTATACGAACCAATAACTTACTATTGGATAATACAGGCTTAATTCTAGAGATATCAGAAATCGAATGATTAAAACTGATTACTGTATCAAGGTGTCCTTGTCGCTTTTGTTTACCTAATACTTCTAAGTCTAAAAAAATTCTATCAATACCAACTTGTTCATAAAATTTTATCAAGTCAATATTGTTTTCAATAATCATATATTTCATTTCTTTCGCCTTTTTTCAATATGTGCATACAAATAGCTCCTAGTCCTAAGAATGCTACTATGTTACTAAAAGAAGACGACCAAGCAATAAATCTGACTTGCATCTCCCAGTGCGTAATTGCAACACATAATGTAATTTTTAATAACAACAGGAATAACGAATAAAGTAATATCTTATTGTATGCCTTAAATGTAAATAAAACATTAATAAAAACACTTATACTACCTGCTAATAAAATAATTGGTAGATAGGCAGTTAAGATTTCACTAATAGCTAAAAGTTTATTATTATCTAAGTTTCCTAAAAGACCAAATATTAAATAGATTATTTCTTTAGTAAACAAAATAAATATAATAACAACTAAACTTGATAGCAATATGTTTATCATTACAGATCGTTTTACTAGAGTGAGAATGATATTATATTTTTTTTCATTAGCAAGTCTAGCTAAGTCGGGGAGTAAAGCAACTGCATAAGTTGTTAATATGACTGATACTGGTAGCAAGTAAATTTTCTCTGCATAAGATAAGGTCGCAACTGAACCTTCATATAATAAAGAGGCTGTCATCTTATCAATAATAGGAAGAACGAACATTAATCCATTTGATAATAAAACTATAATGAGTACTCTATATGAAATATTTATATGAAAATTCTTATTTTTATTAATAAATATATTGTCATGTAAACCAGCGCGCCAAATATCTGAGATAATCCATATCATGCGAATACTCGCAGCCAAAATGACACCTAAAGCAAACCAATAATTAATAGCATTAATTAATATGCATATAATAATAACAGTGTTAAATACCAAAGTGCCAAGTGATTGTGCAATAAATCTTTTTTCATATTGTAAATAAGAATTAGTAACAAATGCAATGATATTAGGAAAAACAGATAAGGTAGAAACTAATAACAAAGAAAATAAATGCCAATCATAAATCAAATAAAAAATAAAATTAATTATTAAATATAAAATAATAGTTAATTTAAATAATTTTTGAATAAAAATGAATAATAATTTAGATAGATGGTCATTATGTGTCGCTAACAAGGGTATCAATATACCAGATATGGCACCTGCTGCTAATATGTTGTTGAGTAAATCTGGAACGGTTAACATTAAAACAATTTGATCAGCAAATTCGCTAGTCCCAAATTTTCTTGCTATAAGCAGTTCTCTTATAAAACCACTAAATCTACCAACTAAAATTCCAATACTAAGAATAAAGCTGTTTTGTATTATTTTTTTGTACATATAATATGATAAATAAAATAAATCCGCTAAGTCCAGAAACAAGGCTGGAAAAACCAAAGAGGCCAATAAAGCTTGCACTAGTAACCATAGACAGTGGTAGCAATATTAAATCGTTTCTCTGTGATTTTTTTTTGATAAGATACACAAAAATAAACAAAACTGGTATAAATAATATCATTTCTATTCTTAAGTATTTTCCAACTCCGTGGCTAAGCATGTTAATTATAGAGTTATCAAAATATAACAAGTTCTTATTTATATACATTTCTAAAACATTCTGTGTATAGAAAATAAGAATAAATACTACGAAAAAAACAGATAACAGAGTCTTAAGACTAGTTTTAGAAAAACTATTAGATAAAATGAGAAAACAAAATATTACTAAGCTTAAAATTCCTACAAAAATAGCTCCTGTGCTAACAGTAGTAAAAAGTAGTCCGCATAATATTTTTATTGAAAAATTGATATGGTTAATGTTTTTCAAGTAGTACAATTGATAAAGAGTTTTTAATAATAATGCATTACCATAAATAGCAAATGCAATACGTCCATTCATTGCCAATATCAATAAAAAAATAAAAATAAATGATAGAAATCGTGTTTTGCCATTTATGTTAGATATGAATATAGTATATTTATAAGTGTAATACATTAAAACAACAACGAATATTCCAAAAGAGATATTTATATCAAATAATAGATAATCTTGTAGTAAATAAAATGGTAACATTAATAATGAGCGAAAAGCATGAGGATGCAGAGATGTGAATAGATTAAGGATAATATCAAACCTGTTTCCTGCTGTAACTGATTGCATAATATCTACAACTTGTGGCAGCAACGAAAATTTGATTTTCCCAAACAAAATCATTATAAAATAAACTGTCAGTGTTGTATGTTCAATAATAATACTCTTTTTAATTTTCATTGTTCACCCTTATTGCCTGTAAGAAGTAAGTTGACGATATTTTTAGCTGCGTTTACAGGATAGGTTTGCTGGTTTGTTGTCTTATTTTTTGGTAATGAGTTGATCAAATAGTATAGTTTGTCTTGTAGCTCTTTTAAATTTCTACTGAATATAAATGGTTTTTTAGTAAAAGATTCAAAAGGATAAATTCCTTCTAAATCGTGATGAAAAAGACAAGTGGTTTTTCCTGAGTAAACACTTTCTACAGCGACAGTAGAAGAAAAGGTGATAACAATATTACTTAATGCTAGAGTTTCTGATAGTGAAAGTTTATCGCGAATAAATGATATATCAGTATTTTCAAACAACAAATAATCTTTTTCCGTTTCATTTGGATGTATTCTAATAAAGAAATTTACGTTAGGCAATTTTGATATACCTACAAATAATTTTAATAACTCTAATCTGTATTTGTCTAATAATGCTGCTCTAGAAAATAAAATAGGTTGAGAAAAAAATACTATATTTATATTCTTTTTAGAAGAAATGTTTAACTTTTTCTCTACATAAAACTTGTCTATTTCTCGAACTTCATTTATCGTCTTCTCAATGACAGGTTGCCCTAAACAAAAGTAATTAATATTATTAACAGTAGCATTGTTTTTTTTTAATGTTTTTTTTACTGATTCGTTCATAACGATAACGTTGTCAGCTGTAACATAATTGCCGTCACCAAGTAAGTCAATAATTTCATAGTTCCTTATTTTTAATTCTTTAGCGGCTAGTAAAGCTGCTTTTTCGAATCTGGGTGAATTTGTAGTACACACAGCTTCAGGCGTTTCAAAAGCCAAAATTTTTTTAATAATTGTTGTAGGTATAAAAGCTTTTCTTTTTTTTTCTTGATATTTTTTTTTTGCAATATCTTGACCATATTTTTCAATTAAATCCAACATAGACAATCCAAGATATAGTATGGATTCTTTTTCGGTTATTAACCCATCTTTTCGATGATTGTCTTTTAGTAAGAGTTTTCCATATTTTTGTGCTTTAATTATTTCTCTTTCAGAAAAAATTTTTTCGTAGTCACTTAAGCAAACAACATTATTCGGATATTTTTTTATCAAAAAATTATACCCCATTGTTAATGCTAAAATCTTGAAATTAACATTTATATTATATGTAACAAGATAGCTAGCTAATGTGTCTATAATTGCAGAATGGCCACCGCCATAACAGACAAACAAAATTTTTAAATTTTTTCCCATATGTTTTTGTAGTAATATTTTGTAATAACAAATTGTAGTTTCAGTTGAATTATTAACTCACTGTGTTTTAGTTGTGCTAATTCACAGTGAGTTTGCTATTTATGAGTTTAATCTCAATCTGTTTTTAATTTCCATTTACCAAGATTATCTTTTTCAAAAATCTCAGTATTATACAAATTATCTATAATATCCCAGAACTTTTTTTCAGAATAACCAAGGAATTGACAAAAATCTCTTATAGCTAAAGGATCTAGCGCATGATCATGTTTCTTTACTAATTTGAAGGCTTCTTCTCTTGATAGTAATCCATATCGTATCATTCTTGCTGCATAATCTGTTGCCGAAGCATGTCCAAATTTAGGATATTTTAGCCATGAGTGTACTAAATAAGCACGAGAATCAATTTGATCAAAATTTTCAATATGGTGAGTACGATGCCATTCGTGTGTCAAATCATGAAAGCCTCTTTTTCTTGCTAATTCATAGTTGTAAAAACTATTCCATTCAACAAAATAACTCAAATATATTGGATCTAGTTTTTTCAACTCGTTAATATCAGGCGGATTAAAAAAAACTAAATCTTTTAAAGAAACACCTTGATCTAGAATCTCATCGAATGATATTCCAGACCCTACACCGTTATTAATTTGATCTTTCGCTGAATATGTCTCAGTAGCATTTTCTCCCCCATACTCATAGTTTACATTTTCTCCATAAACTAATAGCTTTAGGTTGAATTTTGATGCCATATGTAAAGGATAGGTATAAATATATCTGTCAACAAAATAAGTTGGTTTGCCATATTTCTCGAAAGTATATTTCATAACTTTTTTTTGTGCTTTAATATTCGGCTTCATACTAATTAAATCACAACCAAATGTTTCTGAAATATTTTTTAAATTATGTATACCGGCATTTGTCATTGGAAAGTTATCTTCAACAGATACCAACAATGGATTCATGCCGAGTATTTCTTTAAATATATATACTTGAAAATGACTGTCTTTCCCGCCACTTACAGCAATCATACAATCATAAGCATTATCCCCATTGAATCCTCTATATTTATCGCAAAGCGTCCTTAACTCTTCAAATCGTTTATCATAATCAATATTTTTCCTATGCTCATATGCTTGACAAGCAGAACATAAACCATTGTTATCAAAACTAATTCCAGGTCTAGTTGATGGCATTACACATCGTATACAATATTTCATAATAATCCTTTCCTTTATTTTAGCATTAAAAGATATTTTCTATCAAATGAGATACTAACCAATTATTTAAAGTATTAATAATGATTGTTAATCTATCTTTTAGCCATAGTAGCCACGATTTTTATATATATTGATAAATAAGATTTAGAAGCTAAATTAAAATTTCTGCTATTTTAAAATCAATTTCCTCATCAATGTCTATAGAATATTTTCTGCTCATTTTATATGCAAAAATATTTTCTTTTAAGAAAAAACTCTTATTCTCTTTAAGCTTTCTTGTTTTGCATATATAAATAGCGCCGTTTAGTCGATAAAATTTTTGTAAATCTTGACTACGCTGTAAAGTTTTATTGATTAAAAAGTTTTTCATACTATCATCACTCGGCAAAGTATTTGCCCATAGAGGTGAATACTCCATTTCACAAACAGAGATAATCGCATCTGCTAATTTATTGTTTAATAAGTCTATTGCTTCATCAATATGTTTTGCTTTACGCAACGGTGATGTTGGTTGTAACAATATAATATATTCATAACTTTCAGATAAATTTTCGATCGCATGTTTTACAGTATCAAAAGTTGTCGCTGTATCGCTTGCTAAATAATTAGGACGTTTTATGGTTAAACAGCCTGTGCTTTTGGCAATTTCTAATACCTCATTATCATCGCTAGTCACACAGATATCATTGATATAAACACTTTGTATGGCACTTTCTATCGTCCATTCAATAAGGGGTCTTCCTTGCAAAGGCAATACATTTTTCCGTAGTAGACGTTTACTCCCACCTCTTGCGGGGATAATAGCTAGATATTTTTTCATTTTTAATTGTTATTTTAATTGAGATAATTCACAAAATCTTGTGCTTGCTTATAATCAGCAGACTTGCCAATATCAATCCAATAACCCACTATTGGGCAATAAACTAGTTTACCACCAGATCTTACAATATTTTCCATTAAATCTGTAATATCAAAAAAAGTATTCTTGGGTATTTTATTAATCAGCGATTTGTTTAGTATATAAACGCCTGCATTAGCATGATAAACTTCACTTGGTTTTTCCTTAAAATCGATAACTTGATTCCCATCGGTTTTAAAAATTGCATAGGGAATATCAACCTTGTATTCAGTTGAAGCGACGACCATATCAGCCTTAGAATTTAGTAATGTTTTGTACATAATTTCAAAGTTCACGTTAGTCAATAAGTCACTATTCATTAACAAAACTTGTTCTGTTTGAAATTTTTTTACTAATGACAATGCTCCTGCAGTGCCTAATGGCTTGTCTTCCCAAATATACTCAATTTGGACATTTTTGTTAGTTCCATTTCCAAAATGATTTGCTATTTGTTCTCCAAGATATTTAACAGATATATAAAATTTCTTGATTCCGAATGAAATTAGACGGTTGATATTGCGTTCAATAATTGGTATTCCACCTAAATCTAACATTGGTTTTGGGATGTTATCTGTTAAGGGGCTTAACCGCTTACCTCTTCCTCCTGCCATGATCATGCATTCTAGTGGTAACTGTGCTTGTTGTTTATCTAAATCGATGATATCAATTAAATTTTTCTTTTTATCAAGTAAGGGGAGAATTTTAATGTCTTTATTTTTATAGCTAGTAAAATCAATATAGTCCTTATTTTTATATTCAAATAAGAAATCAGGATTGCACACTTCACCAATAGGTCTCTGTATATCGTGGTTTTTCACTATTGAACGACGAATATCTCCATCAGTTACTGAACCTATAACTTTATTTTTATCATCTACAACAAATAAAATCAATCGACTAATATTGCTTAATTTACTTAATGAGTCTAGTTGTTTTATTGCTTGAACAACTGGTTCATTTTTGTGGATTTGTATTAACTGCATCATGGCTATTCTCTCTAGGATCAAAGGTCATAAAAAACTTTCTTTAAAATGTTTTTTTCTTTTAAATTGATATTTTTCAATATATTAACTATCTTTTTACTTGCCTTTCCATCTCCATAAGGATTTTTTGTATTTTTTAATATAGTTTGAAAGCTGTCAGTATATAAATAATAAATTGCTTTTTTTATAGCGTAATTTTGTGGATCACAATCAATAACACTACTCGATTTTATACGTCCCTTCTGTCTATCACCAATATTAATCGTGCCAATTTTAAAACTAGGTGCCTCCGCTAGACCACTAGAGCTATTTCCAACAACAGCATCAACGAATTGCAAAGCGCTTAAGTAACGCAACTGTCCAAGAGAAGTAAAAGAAATGGATTTATGTCTGTTTTTATTTACATATTCATCAATCATTTGATTGATAATACGACCATTTGTGTCGCTATTTGCTTTGGTAAAAATAATATGTGTATTATTTAAGCTATCTAATGCAATTAGTAGTTCATTAAAGTGTTCTTGTGAAGATTCATTTTCGAGTGTTACAGGATGAAAAGTTACCAGTAAATTCCTGTCCGTAAGTTTAAAATTAATAGATTTTTCAAAATCTTTTTTGTCTAACAAACGGAGCCGCTTAATATTCTCAATTCCCATGCCGCCAACATTGAAAACTCTGCTTGGGTCTTCTCCTAATTGAATAACTCGTTTACGGTACTCTTCTGTTGCGACAAAATGCCAGTAACTCATTTTAGTGATACAATGTCTAATAGCTTCATCAAAAGCACCTGCTGTTGTTTCTCCACCATGTAAATGAACGACAGGAATTTTAGCAATCATTGCTGCACTAACTGCGCTAAATATTTCATAGCGGTCACCTAATACAACTAGTATATCGGATTTTAATTCAGAATACGCATCAGCAAAACCAATTATTCCTAGCCCTATGGATTTAGCGATGCCTACCTCAGTATCCGAAGAAAGCAACATTTCTACTTTTTTATCTATAGTGAATTCTTTTTCAATTTCTTGATAAGTTAACCCAAATTCTGGGCTTAAATGCATTCCTGTTGCGATAATTTGTAACTGTAAATTATTATCATTTTGAATTTCTTTAATAAGCCAATAGAGTAACCCATATTCAGCTCTTGTTCCTGTTATAACACAAACTTTTTTCATAGAATACTATACTTAGTTAATATTTCATCTTCTGCATAGTCTTTGTTGGCAATTTTTCCTAAGATATCATGCCAATGCATTGGAGAAATTCCTGTTGCAGGTCGTTTGACAGCCAAATTGTCAACAGTAAAAACTTCACCTTTTTTGATTGCACACTTCGCTACAATACTTTTTCTTGCAATGGGTTTATTTTTTATTTCTGATTTTGATGGTTCTTTTTTACCACTACCAGCAATGGCTTTTTCTATATTGCGAATACCTTTAACCATTGCTTTTAGTTCATCAGGTTCAAGCGAAGCTCTATGGTCGGGACCGGGTAAATTCCTATCTAGCGTAAAATGCTTTTCTATAACCGTTGCTCCCAAAGCAACTGCGGCAAATGGCACTTCAAGCCCCATTGTATGATCAGAATAACCTATTTTGACATCTAATTTATCTTGCATATATAGCATTGCTTTTAAATTAACGTCTTCCATAGGTGTTGGATACTCAGTATTGCAATGAAGAACTATTAAATTTTCTTTTTTTATACCTCTACCCAATAACAAATTTACGGCATATTTAACTTCTATCATATTTGCCATACCTGTACTGATGATAACTGTGTCAAATAGTTCAGCTATTTTTTCTAAATAAGGTAAATTTGTAATTTCTCCAGAGGGTATTTTAGCTAAATTTAACCCTATATTGTGTAAAAACTCTAAGCTTTCTGAATCAAACCCCGTAGAGAAAAACATAATGTCTTTTTTTTGACAATAATTTATCAATTCAAGATGTTGTTCTTTCGATAATTCTAGCTTTTTGATCATGTCAAATTGAGATTTGGAATAGTCCTTTGAATGTTTTTGATAATCAGCTTTTTCTGCATGCTTAGAAATACAGAGTTCTGTTTTAAATGTCTGAAATTTAACTGCGTCAACATTAGCTTCGACAGCAAGATCTATTAACTTTTTAGCCAAGTTAACATCGCCATTATGATTAACACCAGCCTCAGCAATAATGAAAACTCCTCTTTTTTTTATCATAATTTTATCATTTTCTTCTTTCTAAATTTTCTCTGGTAAATTCAATTGCAGGATTACCAAAAACCGTCATTCCAGAAGATACATCTTTAGTAACAACAGAACCTGCAGCGATAGTTGCTCCTTTACCTATAGTTAAAGGCCTGTCATTTTTTCCTTGAAATATTATGCTACCTGTTCCTATATAAACATCATCCTCTATCACAACATTACCATTACAACTAACCCTGGGAGCGAAAGTAACGTTATTACCTATAACACAGTCATGAGCAATATAACTATATATATTTGCCTGAAAATTTCGACCAATTCTTGTATTTGATGTAATGGTTACAAATGGACAGAAAACAGATCCTTTACCAATGATCGAGATTGGGGAGATGAAACAACTATTATGTATAAAAGTAGGTAGTTCTACTTTCATTTTACTGAGTCGATTAAATATCTTCGTTCTTAACTTATTATTTGAAATTGCTAATATTACCTTAGATTCACAGTCAAACACAAATTTTTTTTCACAACCTAAGAATTCAGCATGGTATCCATATTTCTTATAGTTAATATCTGAAATATCAAAATACCCCAATATATTCATGTTATTATCAATAAGGTATTGTGTTATTTCAGAAGAAAAACCACCTGTTCCTACAACATAAATTTTTTCCATAATTCAAACCCTTACACTACTCGGAATATTTACTAATCGTTTTTTTAAGAATTTGGCATTTTCTATATTTTCAGCAAAGCAACCTTTGAACATTGCAAGTTCATTCATCAACTGCCAAGCAGGACGAGTCATCACGTTATTCACATTAGCTTTTTGTAAAAATTTTTTTTGCTGTCTTTCGTTGTTTAATAAAATTGTCTGTAACCAGTAATTTGATTGTGCATTTTCAGGCTCATTAACAAAAGATATATTTTCAATATCTATAAAAAAATCCCGATAAATACTTGCCAATTCACGTTTACTTACTAAGAATCTATCTAACTGTTCTAATTGAGCTACCAATAAAGCCGCATTTAAATTTGGCATACGATAATTATAACCAATTTCATCATGCATAAATTCATAGGGATGAGGAATTTTAGCAGTAGTCGTTAGATGTTTAGCGCGTTTCGCTAAATTCTCATCATCAGTAACAATTACACCTCCACCGCCAGAAGTAATCACTTTATTACCATTAAAGCTAAATGCGCCTAATTGTCCAAAACGCCCTGTGTGGTTACCTTTATAATAGCTACCCAAGCTTTCAGCACTATCTTCAACTAAGAAAATCCCCCAGTCATCACAAATTGTTTTTATTTCATCAACTCGGCAAGGATGGCCAAAGGTGTGCATGGGTACGCAAGCTTTAATAATACGACCTGTTGTCTTATTTACGCATACACCAGATCTTTTTTTTGCATGTTCAGTTAAAAATACTAATAAAGCAGTGGGAGACAATCCCATCGTGTCTTTATCTACATCAATAAAAACGGGATGTGCCTTTTGATAAGAAATAGCATTACAGGTTGCAATAAAGGTTAATGGTTGAGTAATAACTTCGTCATCTTGTTCTACACCTGCTAATAATAAAGCAATATGTAATGCAGACGTACCATTAACTGTTGCTATAGCAAAACGACTACCAATATATTGAGCAAATTCTTGTTCAAAACGGTTAACATACTTTCCTACGCTAGAAACGAAAGTTGAGTCGATACAATCCAGCAAATACTTTTTTTCGTTTCCAAGGAATCTAGGTTCATGCAATGGAATGAATCTATCCGTGGCAAATATCGTTCGAATAAAATCAATAACTGTTTGCATTACATTTTCCCATCTAAATATTTTCCTGTTTCCTTATGTCCAAAGTTTGGGAGTAGGCTGTGAAAAAGTTCTACAATTTGCTCTTTTGTCCAAGTTTTTCTATTTAAACAATTTTGTATTGTGGTGTTAAAATTATCTAACTGCTCTTTGTTAAAGAGAGTTTTTTGATTTTTAATTATTCCTAGATTATTAAATTTGTTGAGATCTAACTTCTCATTATCTGTAAAAAACTCTTCAAAGTCTTTCTCCCCTGTTGTGTCACTAGGTGTAAATAAGCAAGGATATTTATCCTTTAATGGTAATTGTTTTGCCAAATGGCGAGCTTCATTTTCATCAGCACATAGAATAGGGGTAATTCCTTTTGCTTTAAGATAACGAATAGCAATCTCTGAAAAAGTAATCAAATGTAATTCTTTACTCAATTTTGGGAAAAATATGTCTCCATTTTCCCCAAGAAGACAGGACATTAAACACAACTCCCCAGCCTCTTTTGGAATAACAAAATAACGCTTAACATCATTGGGAGCAACAATTGGCTGCTGTTTTTCGATACGTTGATTAAATCCATGTAGTAGAGAACCATCACTAAAAGCGACATTAGCAAACCGTGCCATAGAAATATCAATATTATCGAAATATTTCATTAAAAACATTTCCATAATACGTTTACTTGCCCCCATCATATTAGCAGGGTTAGCAGCTTTATCGGTTGAAACACAAAAGTATTTTTTAACATTTTTAGCAATAGACTGTTGTACGGTTTTTTCTGTGTTAAAAATATTTGTTTTAATCATTCGCATTAGTGTAAAAGGATCCTTTTCACTGCGCACATGCTTTAAAGCAGATAAATTTAGTACATAATCATATTTGCCATCTGATTCAATAAAGGCGTCATATTCAATAGAACCGATATCTAAAGCAAATGTTTGAAAATCACCATCAATATAACCATAAGAACTTCGTAAATCACGCACCAACTCAACCATATTGTTTTCACTAATGTCAACAACATGCAGTTTTTTGGGATTACGTGCAAATATTTCTTTGCAGACTGCTTGGCCAATTGATCCAGCACCACCTAACACTAAAAAACGAGAATCTTTGACACGAGAAGCTAGTTTCTCTTTATGATTAGAGATATCATCTCTAAATAGCTCTTGTGTTCTTCCAACTAACGATAAAATTCTATCCATTGTTCTCTCCTAAAATATGTTGCACTTGAGCTAGTATAATATGTGCAATAAATCAATTTTTAAAAGAGTGAACTGCTGCTATGGTTAAGAGTCCCAAAGAAAATCAGAGCCTCCCATGCGCAAATGTTCAGGCAACAGTAAAAGGTCACTCACTCAAAAAGAAAGATACCAGATAAAAGTTTTTCTTGAAATAAAAAGAAGCCAAACAAGCATAGAAACAGCATCGCATCATTCGTTAGATGACAGTCTCTTCTTGTTAAAGTGAATACTTCATATTTTTCCTCTTCTCCTGTATTATAATTGTAAACGGGGGTAGACGACAGCTAAAGCTTAACACAGGGGTTGGCTTTGGGGCAGTTAAATCTTTCGAATTGCATACAGCCCTTAGTCTGCAGGCTCAAAATCTGTACTTTTTGATCAATACATTTAATACCATCTCTGCCGCAATGTCCATGAGAGCGTCAAGTTCTCGTTCGTTTGTTCAATGACAAATGCATACTAAAAAAATGCTGAGAAGGTTGTCGCAGCAAAGCCCAATAAAGATGTACCGTCTGACTCATTAAAGAAGTCTGCTGATCTGGATGCTGGTTAGTACGGACATAAAGGGTGCAAGGGATATTAAATACAAGTCATGGAAACGTATGACTCGGAATCTTCTCCTCCAACGCCCTCTCTCTGATTGCCCATATTGAGGTTGGATCTGCTGATAAGAGCGATACCAATGCCTTGTTACCAATTATCGACCAGAGTGCGGCAAATGATATGGTTCTCAGGAAATTGCTGACCGATTCTCTCTATGGAAGCGACGACAACTGTGAGACGACTAAAGCTAATTATGGGATGGAAATTATTGTTTCTTTCATAAGGGAAACATCCGAAGATGAGCTTTGAGAATTTTACCTTTAATAACAGTGACTGTGTTATTACTCGTCTTTAAGGTTGTTCATTTTGCAAAATAAAATGCAAAAAAACAGTCTAGTGCGGCATTTTATCTTTGTGATTGCATGGAATGACCTTACATATTTGGCAAGTCTTGGCAAAAAAAGTGGTATCTCTGATTAAGATAATATGCCAATGTCTGCTTAACTGAAGACGAAGTCATGAAAAGGCAGCGGTCTTTGTGGAGGAGTAGCATTGTCGTACAGAGGTAGAAGTGACTATGTCAGAGTATGAGACGAACCTGAGTGGAAAACTTCTGGGTAAGGAGTATACGATCAGTCAGTTTTGTAGCGGTTTTTTAAGACATAGATGTAAATATTGCAGGGCAACAATGTGTCGGAAGGGGAGGAAAAGGCTAAAGCACCTTCATTCCGACCTCAAAAATGACATCATATTGGCTCTTTTATATGTCAAAGATCATCCCTGCCAAATCATCCTTAGAATTTGACATGGCCGAGCAAAATATGCTCAGTTGAGTATTTAAACTTTGAAATCGCCGCGTAAAGTTTTTGCGGAAATATCATAATCTGTTATCATAATTCTTCAAAAATCCCTTAACATCATATATTAATGATTTTTTCTTTCTGAGAGTGTCGATATTTAAAGATGTAAATTCGTTATGTGCTACACCTAAAACGATAGCATCAAATTTGTTTTCGGGTAGTTCTTGTTTGCTTCTTATTCCATATTCATGTTGTACTTCTTGAGGATTTGCCCAAGGGTCATAAATTGTTACTTTTACCCCAAAATCTTCTAGCGATTTAATCACATCTATAATCTTGGTGTTGCGGACATCTGGACAGTTTTCTTTAAAGGTTATCCCAAGTATCAATATTTCTGCATTATTTACAGGGATATCTTTTTTTATCATCGTTTTAACTATTTGGTCTGCAATGTATTTACCCATGGAATCATTCAGTTTTCTCCCAGCTAGGATAATCTCCGGGTGATAACCGTATTCTTGTGCTTTTTGTGCTAAATAAAAGGGGTCAACACCTATGCAGTGACCTCCAACCAAACCAGGTTTAAAAGGTAAGAAGTTCCATTTTGTATTAGCTGCTTCTAATACTGCATGAGTATCATTGGCAGCTTCTGCAATTTTTATAGTTGGCGCAAGATGAGTTCCTGCTGTAATAACTGTTTTATAGATACTATCAACAACTCTTCCAATCTCTGGTGTTGATCCTGAGGTGATTTTTAATATTTTTTCTACCGTGTGTTCTTTATCTCCCGGGTTTATTCTCTCGGGGGAGTAACCTGCATAAAAGTCTATATTAAATTTTAAATTTGAAAATTTTTCCAATATAGGAATACATTCTTCTTCAGTTGCTCCTGGATATACTGTTGACTCATAAATTACAATATCGCCTTTTTTTAGAACTTTACCTACTGTTTCACTTGCTTTTATCAGAGGGGTTAAAACTGGTCTGTTATTTTTGTCTACAGGTGTTGGAACAGTTACTATAAAAATATTAGCATTTTTTATATCTTCTATATCGGCTGAACAATATAGTCCATTCTGTCCACTTTGGAAAGGATTATCCGTGACTAATGAAGACTGTAATAACTCGTTTGAAACTTCTAATGTTTCATCGTATCCTTTATTTATTTCTTCAACTCTTTTGGGGTTTATATCAAATCCTACAGTGGGGTATTTTGTCGCAAATAATCTTGCCAATGGCAAGCCAACATAACCTAACCCAATTATTGCTATTTTATGGTTCATTTTTTGTTCTTTATTAACTATAAATTCAGTTCGAGAAACTTGCAAACAATATTACAGACTGCTTTCTATAGTAACAAAGGCTGTTTTAAAAACTTTTTTACGATAATATCCAATCTTTACCCTTTTTTCAGGTGGGTATAACAAAATACGTTTACGAAAATCAGCAGCCCCCGTAATTCTTTTCCCATCCAGATAGCATAAAACGTCTCCTGTCTGCAAGCCGGATTTCATGGCGGGGGAATTTTTATATACCTTTACTATCTGAGCAAAATTCCCTGTGGTTTTGGTGGATGTTTGCTGTATGGAATTCTCATCTGCATCAGTAATGCTGACT
>PDWJ01002908.1_pt1 | contig 17148 bp, 12 predicted proteins | sample 1430881 | NCBI WGS metagenome assembly PDWJ01 (sample SAMN01162460, study PRJNA174530) | Oral metagenome, whole genome shotgun sequencing project. | biome: Marine environment; feature: Marine mammal; material: Swab sample of the gingival sulcus; isolation source: swab sample of gingival sulcus...
CGGCCAACACACCAGCATCAGCCTGCCTACAGCCTTTGCGCCACACGTCCGCGCGCACTGGTCGACTTGAGCGTAGCGAATCAAGCTCCTAGAGCGCTGCCCCTATTCGACGATGAGCCACTCCATCCAGGCCAGCTTGTCGCCGAGCATCCAGCGCTTGCCGAAGCGCAAGGGTACGACGCGGCGCTCTTGCTCGCCAACCCAGATGCCGTTGGTGCTCGCCGCGTCGATCGCGTAGAGCTGGCCGGCGATCTCGATCAGGAGCATATGAACCCGCGAGATTCGACCGTTGGAGAGCACGGTCAGCCCCTCATTGTCACAGCGGTCATAGCGGCCGAAGAGCGCGCCTTCCCGTGCCGCCCGGGGGCCGACGATGATCGTGCTCACGCCCTTCTCGGAGCGCACCCGCAGCGCGCCAAGCGGCGTCTCTTCCTCGCCGAGCAGCGAGCGCCGCGCTCGCGACGGGCCAGACAAGGCCTGCACCAGAGTGCGCCGCGGCGGCGCGAAGGACCGCGTGTCGACGATCACTTTCGCCGCGCCGCCAGACGGGAAGGCGTCGCGAGGTGAGGCCGGTTGAGCGTCGCCGCCGATCTCGCCCGCCACGGAGCGCTGATTGCCGTCTTGGATCGGCGGAGGCTCAGCTCCCGCCGCGCGCTGGCTGCTGGCCCCGGCGTCGCGCTTTTGGGCTGGGGGCTCACCGCCGCGGCTTCGTTGTCGCCGCGCCTCGAGGGCCGCGAGGTCGACGACGTCGGTCGCCGTAGGCTGGATCCCGCCGGCCAAGGATGAGCCGTCGCTCTCGAGCTCGCCGCCGTCGCCGCCGTCGTGGATCCGACGTCGTTGCCAGCGATCAGGCTCCGCCGGCGTGTCGGCGAGGTAGACCCGCTCCGGGATGCACTCCCACCCCGCCTGCGGGTCGTCGGGCCAGGGCGTGTCCTCGCCGGTGGGGAAGAGGTAGAGCAGGTAGCGGCCGACCGAGAAAAAGAGCGGCCCCTCGGCTTCCACCGCCTCCATCCGCTGCCCGCGCTCGTCGGTGAAGGCCACGGCGGTCCGCAGATCGACCAGGCGCACCCGGGGCTCGTCGCGTCCGCGCTGGGGGTAGAGGATCACCACCAGGTGGCGAAGGGAGAGCGAGCGATCGTCGGGCAAGAAGAGATCCGCGACCCCGTGACGACCGATGATCGCGACGTTGATCCGGCTGCGCTTGGCCGCGAGGCAGGCAAAGGCCACGACCTTCGGGCCGTCGAGGGCGATCATCGCCACGCCCTTTTGGTCGTAGCTCTCGACGATCTGACGGATCTCTCGGTAATGCGCGAGGAAGCCTTGTTGGAACGTGACGCGCTGGACCTCCTCGAAGCCAAGGACCATCGTATGCGCGTTGGCCGCCTGCTGGCGGTTTTGGCCGTCTTTCAGCTCGACGACCCGAGTCTTGCTTGCCATGGTCGACCGTTCCCGTTCGGCCGATGGTAGCAGATGCGCGCTGCTCAGTGGGATCTCTGCGCGCCGTCGTCAGCGGTCAGCGTTGGAGGGCTCGATCGATCGCCTGGCAGACGTGCTCGGCCAAGACCGCGAGCTCACCGTGGAAGAAGTGGTCTGCGTTGGGGACGACGCGCATGCGAGCGCGGGGATCGGTGTAGGCGGCGAGATAGTGCTCGAGGGCGGGCAGCGGGCAGAAGCTGTCGCGGTCGCCGACGATCGCCAGCAGCCCGTGGTGCGGCAGCGGTGGACGCGGGAGCGCGAGGGTCGCCAGCGGCGGACCGATCAAGATCAGCAGGTCGACCCGCTCGCCCTCGCTGACCACGTTGGCGCTCATCGCGCTGCCGAAGCTGAAGCCCGCCAAAAGCCGCAGGCCGTGGGAGGCCTGGCGGTCAGCGTGGCGAAGAGCCGCGCGCACGTCGAGGCGCTCACCGTCGCCCTCCTCGTGCTCACCTTCGCTGGCGCCAACCCCGCGGAAGTCGAAGCGCACGGTGGCGAGCCCCATGGCGGAGGCGGCCCGCGTCACCGTGGTGACGACCTTGTTTTGCATCGTGCCGCCGTGGAGCGGGTGGGGGTGGCAGATCACGGCGCGGCCGGCGGTCTCGCCAGCGGGGAGGGCGACGCGGGCGTCGAGGAGCAGGCCGTCGGGGGTCTCGAGCAGCTCTTCTCGCTCGTCGGGGAGCGGCGGCAGCGTAGGGTTAGGAGCGTTCATCGGCAAGCCCTCCTCATGCATAGCACGCCCTGCTCCGCGCGCCCGGTCGGCCGGCCAGCGATGACGAAGAGCCCGAGATCCCCGAGCAGCCCGTGACGCCAACGCCCGCCTGACCGTCCTCCCGAGACGTGCTCGTGCAAGCGCTGCGAAGCCGGTTTGCTGCGGAGCATCGATCGTGCAAGTCGCGAAGCCGACGTTCCCGAGGGCTCGCTTGGTAGCACGCAACCGACGAGCAACAACCGCCGTGATGTCGCAGACCAGCGCAGCGACGGGAGGTCAGCTGGTCTGCGCTCTAGCGCGCGGCGACCGCTCGGCCAGGCCCTGACGCGCCTTTGCGAGACGATACACCTCGCGCCGATGCGCCACGATGGCCTCGTTGTGCCCCTCGCGTCAGTCCTCGCAGGCGGAGGGCGCAGAGCTCGGCGGCGCGACGGTGATCGTCGGAGTCGGTGGCGATCCAGAAGACGTCTCGTCGCTTGGCGTCGCCTGCCAAGCCCTCGAGTTTTCGCGTGGTCGGTGTGCCGTCGGGATCGAGCACGGCGGTCCAGCGCAGGATCTTGCCGTCGTCGATGCCCAGCCGTGAGCCGAGGATCGGCCCATCGTGCCCCGCGTCGTCGGTGTTCTCCGCGGCGGCGAGCACCAGCGCGCGGCCATCGGCGAGCCCCAGCGCGTCGGTAAAGCCCCAGCGCGTGTTGCCGGTGCGACCGAGGTCGTAGTGCCGCAGGGTTCGCAACGAGGGGAGCTTCCCTTTACCCGCCAACCACAGCTCGAGGCCTTCGCGCGCGATCTCCACGGATGCGCTGATCGGCGGTTGCCCCCGACGTCGTCCGGTGTTGCCCCGTTGATAGAAACGCAGCACCTCGCCCAGGTGCGCTACGCCTTCGATGTTCAGCCGTGCCCCCGAGAAGCGTCGTTCGGCGTCGAGGGCACGATAGAGCGCTCCGCCGTCGAATAGGCGAGGTGGGCTGCTTCGGTCAGCCGCCGCCAGCGCGATCGTCGAGCGGAAGGGTCTCGAGCCGGACGGAAACGCGCCGATGACGCGATGGCCACCAACACGTAAGGTCACGCACATCTCGAAGTCGGGTTTTCTCCGGCGGTTGCCCGCCGCCACGTCGTAGACGCGCCGCCCATCTTTCCCGCGAGGTAAGAGCCAAACCTCGGCCGCGTCCGGCTCCCGCGGCGCCAAGCGCGCCAGGGCGAGGACGTCGTCTTGAACCACAAAGAGGCTCCCTTCAAGGGCGCAGAGCCCGGAGCCGGCGCGCACGAAGGGGGGGACGTCGTCCTGCTTCGCCGGCGCCGTGGCGAAGCGAAGGGGCGCACAGCGCTCGATCTGCGCGGAGAGCGTCGCGTCGTCTCGGACGACGACGGTCGCCACCGCGGGAGCGACGGGTCTCGAGCTCGCTTTGAAGGGAGCACGTAGGCACCCACCAGCCCCCGAGAGCGCCACCGTCACCACGGCGAGTTGCCACCGCGATCTCGCGCGTCTTCGGCAAAATGGCTGCATACGCTTGTCTTATAGCGCGAATCGCCCTGCTTGCTAACGGTCGGTCGGTTGAGGCCCGCATCAGGCAGAGCGCCTCTCGAACTCGACGTCGAGGACGAGACCCTCGAGACCTGAGAGGATCCCGCGCTGCCCCCCTCTTCGGGAGCCGACGAGATCGGACCCGCTGCGGCGAGATCTGCTCGTCACACGACTGCAAGATCTGCTGCAAGATCTGCTTTTGGGTCGGCCCCAAATGCCTTAGCCTCGAAAGGGCGCGAGGGTCGAAGCGCCAGCCGAGGACGCGGCCTGCGGTTGAGCCGAAGTGGAAAAAGGGCGCTCGGGACGTGGGCGCGGAGGGAAGCCATGACGTGGTTTGCAGAGCTCATGGGGTTCGCAGAACAATCTCCCGAAGACGTGCGTGCCAAGATTACGCTCGACGGGGCACACCTCGTGTCGGGCGCCAACGGCCGCCGAGTGCGTTGGGGACGGCTGGCGATACCGAGCCTCGGTGAGCTTCGCGAAGCGATAGGCAGCGGCGCAGACGATAGGCCGCTCTCAACCGTCGACGAGGTCGTTGGCGATGTCGGAGCGCTCCATCGCGACCCTGCTAACGCCGGCGCGCTCTTCCAGGCCGCGTCGCAGTTCAACCTCCTCGAGATGACCAGCCCCCATGTTACGCCGGAACGGGGTGTCGGCATCTATGAGCACGACGACACACAGGGCCCAGCCTGTGCCATTGCTTGTGGCGGCGGAACGATCTACCGCAACTACTTCGTCCCCTTTCCGAGCGGCGAGGTCGGTCAGAGTGCTGAGCGGCAGATCAACTGCCTCGCCGAACTCGAAGCAGAGCTGGGCGGCTCTGGGCTCTTGCAGGTGCAGAATGGTTATGCATTGCCTACGCAAGCGACACTCGAGGACGTCAACGCTCGGCTGTCACGAGCGAGTGACGGCGAGCGCGATCGGCTCCGCAGCCTCCTGCGGATCGGTGTTCAGCACGATGTCGAAGTGCTGGGCTCTGAGCACGCCGTGACGCAGGTCTACGGGGCGGCGCTGCCGGTTGCCTATGGGGAGCAGCCGGCGTCGACATGGGAGCCGCTTGCCAGACTCGTGCTCGAGGCGAGCTACGAGGCGACCCTGCTAGCAGCGCGCGCAAGCGGAATCAAGCGCGTCTTCTTGACATTGCTGGGAGGCGGGGTGTTCGGGAACGAACACGAGTGGATCCGCGACGCCGTGCTCTGGGCCCTAGAGCGGGTGACCGGTCTGGAGGTGCACATCGTGAGCTACGGCAGGAGCAGCGCGGTCGTCCGCGAGCTCGTCGCACGCTACGAGTGACCTAATCGTCAGCTCGACCGACCGCTACCGACCAAGTTGATCTCGCTACCCCCTCGCGGCTCTCGCTGCAGGTCGAGGCCGAGCGGGCGAGGCTGCCGGGAATCTCCAGGGGGGGCTCTCAGAAGGTGCTTCTTGCTCTGCGGAGCACCGAGGCGACCTTGCGGCCGAGGTCCTCGACGTTGGCGCCTGCTTCGTCGGCGCTGATCGTGCCGCCGCGGTCGGCGCGGCCTTCATAGCCACAAGACTCGCAGCGCACGCGCTCGCCGATCGTCTGTAGATCGAGGCTTCCGCAGGCCAAGCATCCCTCGCCAACGCAGTTGGCGCCGCGGGCCTGACGCTGGCGCAGGTAGATCGTGATCAGCCAACCGCCGATTACGAACAACGCGGGGCCGAGGACGAACGAGAGGGTCAAGATCCACATCATCGTCTCTTCGTTGGCCAAGGGCTCGGTGAACATCGTGATCTCCTTGTCGTGAAGCCTTGATTCAATGGCGCGGGGCCTTCCCGCCCAGAGAGAGAGGCAGGGGGCAGTGGTTCATCATCTGCCCGCCTCGTCGCCTCTACTTTTGTGCCTTCGCCCGCTGCCCCTTCAGCGCGGTCGTCTGCTCGGCGTAGTCAAAAGCGGCGGTGAGAGCTCCTTTCGTTTCGCCTCGAGGGTCTCGCAGCTCGCCAGGAACTAAAAAGAATTGGTGTAGCACTTGGGGAAACATGCGTTGACGCGTGTCATGATGGTCCTCACGGCTGGAGTTGGATTCGAACGCGAGGCTTATCGGCAGCGAGCGCCAGATGTTGCGAAAAAAGATCCGATTTCGCAGCTGGCGGTCTGTGGCGGGGCCCACAAGTGGACAACGGCGCGACAAAAGGGCTACCAAAGAGCCTGGATCAGCGCTCCAGTTCGGCTCCTCCGGCAGGCCCAAAGGGCCCAGACGAGGCGGCCAGGGTGGCTCGCCAGAGGGGGGATGTGGGGCGGGGCTATCCGCCGAGGGCGCGGGATGAGTCATGGCCTACATCGAGCGACGATAGGCGCCGCCGACCTCGTAGAGGGCGTGGGAGATCTGGCCCAAGGATAAAACGTCGGCGGCGCAGAGCAGCTCGTCGAAGATGTTGCCGCCGGAGATCGCGACCTGCTTGAGGCGCTCTTTCGCCTCGTCGCGTTTGGCCTCGCCAGCGCGGTGGAAGCGCTGCAGCCGCGTGAGCTGGTCTTCTTTCTCCTCTTCGGTCGAGCGGATCAGCTCCAGCGTGGTCTCATCGCCGACGCTCTCGTCTTCGGCGGTGAAGGTGTTGACGCCGATGATCGGCAGCTCGCCGCTATGCTTCTTATGCTCGTAGTAGAGGCTCTCTTGTTGGATCTTCGAGCGCTGGTACATCCGCTCCATCGCGCCGAGCACGCCGCCGCGCTCGCTGAGGCGCTCGAACTCGCTGAGCACGGCCTCCTCGACCAGCTCGGTGAGCTCGTCGGTGATGAACGCCCCCTGGTTGGGGTTTTCGTTCTTGGCCACGCCGAACTCGCGGTTGATCACGAGCTGGATCGCCAGCGCGCGACGCACGCTCTCCTCGGTGGGCGTGGTGATCGCCTCGTCGTAGGCGTTGGTGTGGAGGCTGTTGCAGTTGTCGTAGATCGCCAGCAGCGCCTGCAGCGTGGTGCGGATGTCGTTGAAGGCGATCTCCTGGGCGTGGAGCGAGCGGCCAGAGGTCTGGATATGATACTTCAGCTTCTGGCTGCGCTCGTCGGCGCCGTAGAGGTCGCGCATCGCCGTGGCCCAGATCCGCCGCGCGACGCGGCCGATCACGGCGTACTCCGGGTCCATCCCGTTGGAGAAAAAGAAGCTCAGGTTCGGCGCGAAGGCGTTGACGTCCATCCCGCGCGCGCGGAAGTACTCCACGAAGGTGAACCCGTTGGCCAGCGTCAGCGCGGTCTGGGTGATCGGGTTCGCCCCGGCCTCGGCGATGTGATAGCCGCTGATCGAGACCGAGTAGAAGTTGCGTACGCCGTGCTCGATGAACCACTGCTGCATATCGCCCTGCATCCGCAGCGCGAACTCGGTAGAGAAGATGCAGGTGTTCTGGGCTTGGTCCTCTTTGAGGATATCGGCCTGCACCGTGCCGCGAACCTGGGCCACGGTCTCGTCGCGGAGCTTGATGTACTCCTCGTCGGTGACCAGGGCGCGCAGGTCTTTGAAGGTGTAGCCGCCGCCGTCGGGCTGCAGGCAGTCCTCGTCGCTGAGCTCGATCTTGCCTGCCGCCTTCAGATAGCGGCGTAGCGCCTGCCGCGTCGCCGTAGCGAAGTAGAACGCCAGGATCGCCGGCGCTGGGCCGTTGATCGTCATCGAGACGCTGGTCGTCGGCTTGACCAGATCGAAGCCGGCGTAGAGCGCCTCCATGTCTTCGACGGTGGCGATGGAGACGCCGGAGTTGCCGACCTTGCCCCAGATGTCCGGCCGCCGGTCTGGGTCTTCGCCGTAGAGCGTGACGCTGTCGAAGGCCGTCGAGAGGCGCTTGGCCTCGGCGTGGCGCGAGAGGTAGTGGAAGCGCTTGTTCGTGCGCCAAGGGCCACCCTCGCCGGCGAACATCCGGGTCGGGTCTTCGCCGGCGCGCTTGAAGGGGAAGACCCCCGCCGTGAACGGATAGGCGCCGGGGACGTTCTCGAGCAGCCGCCAGCGCAGCAGGTTGCCCCAGTCGCGATAGGGCGGCAGCGCGACCTTGGGGATCGGCTGCTGCGAGAGCGACTCGGTGGTGTTCGGCACCTCGAAGGTGCGGCCCCGCACCTGATAGCTGAAGGTCTCGCCGCGATACTTCGCCGCCAGCTCGGGCCACTCGGCGAGCAGCTTGCGGCAGCGCGGGTCGAGGCGCTCGGCGGCCGCGTCGTAGGCGCGCATCAGCGCCGCGACGGGTGCGTCCGCCTGCTGGGCCGCTTGACCATAGGCGTCGAGGGTCGGCTCCTCGCTCTCCTTCGCCGCGTCGCCGTCGCGCTGCAGGTGCGCGATCGCCGTCTTCAGCGCCCAGAGCTCGCCGGCGAGCTCGCCCTGCTCGTCGGCCCAGCGCTTGTAGCCGCGCACGGCGTCGGCGATCTCGGCCAGGTAGCGCACGCGCTCCGGCGGGATGATGTGGTGGCGATCGGGCAGGCCCTTGGGCAGCTCCTCGGTATAGCGCCCCGCCGCCGGGTGGCCGGTCTTGTCGGCGAGGAGCGTGAGCAGCTCGCTGTAGACCTGGTTGACGCCGCGGTCGTTGAACTGGCTGCCCATCGCCGCGTGGACGGGCATCGCCTCGGGGGGCTCGTCGAAGCGCTGCTGGTCGCGTTGGTAGGCCTTGCGCACGTCGCGGAGCGCGTCCTCGGCGCCGGGGCGGTCGAATTTATTCACGACCACCAGGTCGGCGAGATCGAGCATCTCGATCTTCTCGAGCTGCGACTGGGCACCGAACTCGGGGGTCATCACGTACATCGCCAGATCCGCCGACTCGCAGATCGCGCTGTCGGCCTGACCAATGCCCGAGGTCTCGGCGATGATCAGGTCGAAGCCGGCGAGCTTGCAGATCGCGATCGCGTCGTCGAGCGCCTCGGAGACCTCCTGGCCGGAGCCACGGGTCGCCAGCGAGCGCATGAAGACGCGGGAGGCGTCGTCGCCGGCGAGGGTGTTCATCCGGATCCGGTCGCCGAGCAGGGCGCCGCCGGTGCGCTTGCGCGTGGGATCGACGCTGAGCACGGCCACCCGCGCCTCGGGGAAGTCTTGGACGTAGCGTCGCACGAGCTCGTCGGTGATCGTCGACTTCCCCGCGCCGCCGGTGCCGGTGATCCCGAGCACCGGGATCGCTCTCTGCTCGAGCTTCGAGTCCCGCAGCTTGTTCATCACGTCGCCCAGGATCGCGGCATACGTGCTCTTGGGCTCTCGTCCGGTCGGCGGCGCTTCGAGTTTCGCGCTCTCGGCCAACGTGATCAGCCGCGCGAGGCTGTTCCAGCTGTCCGGGTGGGCCTCGGCGAGCTCCCCGGCGGGCATCGCGATCGTCAGCGGCGAGTAGTCGCAGGCCTTCATGATCGCGTCGATCATCCCTTGCAGGCCCAGGCGTCGGCCGTCGTCCGGGTGGAAGATCTGCGCGATCCCGTAGGCCTCGAGCTCGCGCTTCTCTTCGGGGATGATCGTGCCGCCGCCGCCGCCGAAGATCTGGATATGCTCGGCGCCGCGCTCGACCAGCAGGTCGCGCATGTACTTGAAGTACTCCATGTGGCCGCCCTGGTAGCTGCTTATGGCGATGCCCTGAGCGTCCTCTTGGATCGCGGCGTCGACGATCTCGCGCACCGAGCGGTTGTGGCCGAGGTGGATCACCTCGGCGCCGCTGGCCTGCAGGATCCGGCGCATGATGTTGATCGCGGCGTCGTGGCCGTCGAAGAGCGAGGCGGCGGTGACCACCCGGATCTTATGGCTGGGCTGATCGTGCGGTTGCGCGGCGCGCTGGACGCGCTTCGCGGTGGCGGTTGACATACAGCTTCCTCCTCGACGGACCGATCGTCCCCCAGCTTTGCGCCCTGTTTGGCTTTAGTTATAGGCGCAATCATAACGGGATCGCCAGCGATCAGGGCATCGGTCGGGGCGTCGTGAGCCGGGGCCCGTCTGTGGTGTCGATGCCGCTGAGGCTCAGCGCCGTGGCGCCAGCCCGGGGACCAGCCGGACCAAGGCCTCGACGAGCTTGTCTCGCTGGTGCAGCGGCCGATGGGGCGGCGTGTCCGGATCTCGAACCTCGGCGACCTCGAGCCGCACCCGATCATCGCGAAGCGGCGGGCCGAGCTCTCGCGAGACCGGCCAGAGCACGGCGTCGACCAGCGCCAGGCCGAGGACGCTCTCCATCCATTCGAGCTGCTCAGCCAGCTTCAGCTCGCCCACAGGCCCGGGCTCGGGCACGAGGTTGGCGATCAGCACCCGCGGGCAGCTCGCGGCGGCGACGGCTGCCCGGATCTCGCCGACGAGCAGGGAGGGGAGCACCGAGGTGATGAAGCTGCCAGGACCCATCAGGATCACCTCGGCGCTGGCGATCGCCTCGAGCACCTCCGGCGTCGCCGCCACCTGCGGGGCGAGCCAGAGCTTCCGCGGGAGCTCCCGCATCTCGGCGACGGCGCACTCGCCACGGGTGGTGGCGCCATCTTGTCCAGAGGCCTCGAGCGCCGCGGGTTGCTCTGACATCGGCAAGAGCTCCGGCGCGACATCGAGGAAATCGCGCACGAGGTTCACGGCGTCGAGCGGTCGCGCCGTGAGCTGGTCGAGGGCCAGCAGCATCAGGTTGCCCAGGTTGTGACCCGAGAGCTCGCCGCTGTCGGCGAAGCGGTACTCGAAGAGCAAGCGGCCGAGGGTTGAGTCGGTGCAGATCTGGTTGAAGCAATGGCGGAGGTCGCCCCAGGCGATACAGCCGGTGGCCTGGCGTAGGCGCCCGGTGGATCCGCCATCGTCGGTGGTGGTGACGACGCCTGTGAGCCGCTCGCCGAGGTAGGAGAGCGACGAGAGCAGGCGCCCCAGCCCCGTGCCTCCGCCGAAGGCGACCACCGATCGGAGCGGCTCCACGCCAGCCTTTTCCACCTGTAACGCCTGCGTCATCGGCCGCTCATCCTCCGCGTTCGGCGAGATCTCGCGCGCAAGCATAGGCGTGATCCTCGCCGGGCGAAAGCGGCTGCTCCACGAAAGCGGCAGGACGCCAGCGTGGCGCAGAGGGGCTAAAAAGTCAGTGCGCGGCTGGAGTTTTGCGCCAAGGCAGCGCAAAAAACGCATTGGGCTTGCGCCAGACAAGAGAGTGCTGCTAGCGTGCGGTCTGTCAGAGCTAGAGACGGACATGATGTTGGCCCGCCCCGCCCCTTCCCCGAACGCCTCAAACAAGCAGGTCGGTAGGTAAGGCGATGGCGCCGCAAGCTGCGGTGGGGCGCAAAGGATCAGCCGAGGAGCGCAAGAGAGTCGATTGCGCGGTCAAAGAGTAGAGATCGCGCGTTTGTGAGAGAGGTGGCCGGCGGATCGTCGCCGGTGCGCCAGCTGGCAACCGGCCAGCGCGACAGGAGCAAGAGGAAGACAGAATGGGCAAGAAACTATTTGTCGGCGGACTGAGCTGGGGAACTTCTGACGAGGGGCTGCAGGCGGCCTTCGAGCCCTTCGGCGAGGTCGTGGAGGCTAAGGTTATCGTCGATCGGGACACCGGCCGGAGCCGTGGGTTCGGGTTCGTGACCTTCGCCGAGCAGGACCAGGCCCAGAGCGCCCAGGACCAGATGAACGGCACCAACCTCGACGGTCGCACGATCCGCGTCGACCTGGCGCAAGAGCGTCAGCGCGGCGGCGGCGGCGGTGGCGGCGGTCGTAACCGCTGGTAATCGCTAGCTGAGGATTCGCCAAGATGAAGCGCCGGTCGCCTTCGCGGCCGGCGTTTTTTGTGGGGAAGCTCCCAAGAGCACCCCTACAAATCCCTCCCGTCGCCGGGCACCGCACTGCCGGCCGCTTTCGATGCCTCAGAAAGCTCGCCGTACCACCAGTATGGCTCGTTTCTTCGGCTACGAAAGCGGCGCGGCAGCTCAGCACCCGGCTCGGTCCCGAATGTGTGGGGAAGCTCCTAAGCCCCTGCAGCGACGCCATCAACAGGCGACAAGCCCAGCGCCGCGGCCCAGGTTGAGCTACCCTCTGCCGATGCCCTCCGCCTACTCGTTTCGGGGCGAGCTGCCTCCCGAGCGCTTCAACCTCGCGCGCTACTGCCTCGCCGAGCAGGCGCGGCTGCGACCCGACGCGCTGGCCCTCACGGTCGTGCACGACATCGCGACGCTCGACCGCGATCGAGACGCTCGAGGCGAGCGAGGCGACCGAGACGCTCGAGGCGAGCGAGGCATCGAGCGCTGGACCTTCGGCGAGCTCGATCAGGCTGTGCGACGTGTGGCCGCCGGCCTGCGAGAGCTCGGCCTCGAGACCCAAGCCACGCGCGAGCCCGCGCCCCATGGCGCAGCGCCGCGGATCCTCTTGCGGCTGCCCAACACCAGCGACTACGCGCTGCTCTTCTTCGGCGCCATCGCGGCGGGCTACGTCGCCTTGCCCTCCTCGGCGATGCTGACCCCAGAGGAGGTGAGCTTTCTGATCGAGGACGCCGAGGTCGGCGCGATCGGCCTCGATCCTCGGCTGCCGCTGTCCCTGCCCGAGAGCGCCTCCGCCGAGCTGCCGCTGCTCGGCCCCGAAGACATCGCACGCTTTCGGCGGCTCGAGCCGATCGACTACATCGACTCGGCGGCCGACGATCCCGCGCTGCTGATCTACACCTCGGGGACGACCGCGCGCCCCAAGGGCGTGCTCCACGCGCAGCGCGTGGCCTGGGGCAGGCGACCGATGTTGCAGGGGTGGTACGGCGGCCTGAGCCCCGACGACGTGGTGCTGCACACAGGCGCGTTCAACTGGACCTATACCCTCGGCACGGGGCTGATCGACCCCTGGAGCTGCGGTGCCTCCACCGTGCTCTACACCGGGCCGACGGTCGGCGCGCGCGACGTCTCGGTCTGGCCGCGGCTGATCGAGCGCTTCGGCGCGACGCTGATCGCCTCGGTGCCGGGGCTCTATCGCAAGCTGCTGCGCGACGTCGACCTGCGGCGGTATAACCTCTCGACGCTACGTCATGGGCTGGTGGCTGGTGAAGCGCTGGGGCTCTCGCTGCTCAAGGGCTGGCGCGAGGTCACCGGTACGGAGCTCTACGAGGCGCTGGGGATGAGCGAGTGCTCGACCTATATCTCGTCGTCGGTCGATGTCCCGGTGAAGGCTGGGAGCCCCGGCAAACCCCAAGCAGGCCGCTGCTGCGCCGCCTTACCTCTCGAGCGCGAGGACGGTGACGATCCGCTGCCTACGGGCGAGACCGGCCTGCTCGCCATACACCGCGACGACCCAGGGTTGATGCTCGGTTATTGGCGTCGCCCCGAGGAGGAGCGGGCCGTCTTGCGTGGTGAGTGGTTTATCGGCGGAGACCTCGCCTCCTTTGACGACGACGGCTATCTACGCTACCGCGGCCGCGCCGACGACGTGATCACCGCCCTGGGCTACCGCGTCTCGCCGCTCGAGGTCGAGGCCTGCCTCGCCACCCACCCCGCGGTCAACGAGGTCGCCATCGCCGCTGTCCCCGTGCGTCGCGACGTCGAGGTGATTGGGGCCTTCGTCGTCCCCGCCGATCCGCGGGAGGCCGACGCCGCCGAGCTCCTGACCTACGCCCGGGCCCACCTCGCCGCCTACAAATGCCCCCGTGAGCTGATCTTCGTCGACGCCCTCCCCCGCACCGCCAACGGCAAGGTGATGCGCCGTCAGCTCCAACACTTCGCGCCCCGCAACCAGTAGCGCGTCTGCGTAAAGGGGCTTCGGCCGATCGGTGCTCTTCAGGCCGTTCAGGCCGCTCCCTTCGCCGGCCAGGCGATCGTTACTTGGTCCAGCTGAAGTGGAAGTCGCATTGGTTGCACTTCTTCTCGCCGCACTTGCGCATCTCGAACTGGACGTTCTTGGCGCCCGCGTGCTCGAGGGAGGCTTGCATGCCGCCGACGATCGACTGGCAGAGGTGGTGCGAGTTGATCGGCGAGTCGACGATCGCGGCGCTGACCGTGCGGCGCTTGCTCTGGAGGATCTTCAGCTTGTTGCCCTTGAAGAACATGCCCCAGAGCAGCGCCGATCCGCGGATCACGAGGCCCGGCGAGGCGATCCGGAAGAAGGTCCGGTAGAGGCTGTTGACGCCATCGTCGAGGACGAAGCGGCCGAGGCGCGTGAGGTAGCCGGTGGGGTCGCCCTTGGCTACGGTGGCGGCGGCGGAGTCGAGTACGCCGATGTAGTCCTCGGCGGTGAACCAATCGCTGGGCTTGATCGGCTTGTTGATCAGCTCGCGCTGCTCTGGCGTGAGCTCCTCGACGAGCGCGTCGTACTCCGGGCTGCCCTTGTCCTGCATGATGAACCGTCGCGCGGCGTCGATCGTGGTACCGCGGATGAACAGCTGCCTCGCCATACGTCCCTCTCCGTCCCCTGCTTGATGTGCCGCTCCTGGTCGCGACCCACCCGTCGCGACGCCATAGAGACGACAGCGGTGGGTAGACATGCGTGAGAAGCGGCGCCTGAAGGTGCCCTCACAGCCTCCGGGGCGGCTCTTAGGCGCATCCCTACACATTCCTCCCGTCGCCGGTCACAGCACTGCCGGCCGCTTTCGATGCCTCAGAAAGCTCGCCGTACCACCCGTATGGCTCGTTTCTTCGGCTACGACATCGGCTCGGAAGCTCAGCACCCGGCTCGGTCCCGAATTTGTAGGGGTGCTCTTAGGCTGCGTCGCAACCTCTGCCGCCCACGTAGTGTGGCTCAGGCGAGCCTCACGTTCAACCCAGCCGCCTCCTCAACCTTCGGGCGGTTTTCTTGCCCCCGATCGCGCGCTCCCTAGAATGGGCCGTGAGGCCGCTGAATGGGCCGTGAGGCCGCTGCGGCCTCTGCTCTGCGGTTTTCGTGCTTGGAGGCCCGATGCGCCCTGCCACCCTCACCGCCCGCGGCGTGCTCCCCGCCGGGCTGATGTCTCGCCTCGCGCCGGAGCGCGCGCTCGTGCCCTATGAGGAGCTCTCCGAGGTTCAGCTCGAGGGCGCGAACGTGATGCTCGAGCGTTTCGACGGGCGACGCCTGGCGCTGCGCTGCGACGACTCGTTGGCCGCCGAGGACCTCGCCGCGGAGATCGACACCGTGCTTCATCCAGCGCGGACACGATTGGCGGCGATTCACAGCGTCGCCGCGCTGCGCAGGGCGATCCGCGACGAGCTCGGGCGTAGCGCCTGGCTCGCGTCGGGCCTGTGGGAGCTGATCTTGCTGGGCGCCGCGAAGCTCGGCGTACAAGACCTGAGCCTCGAGGCTGCCCCCGGCGGCGCGGCGCGGCTGATCACGCGACGCGAGGGGCTTTTGCATCCGCTCTGCGATTTTACCGCCCCGGTGGCGCGGCGGCTCAAGAGCCAGCTGAAGGTCGCCGCGGGCCTTCGGACCTCCCGCCACGACGCGACGCAGAAGGGCCGCGTCGCGATCGCGCTGAGCTGCAGCCGCGCGCGGCCTGTGTTCGGCCGTAGCGCTCGTGAGACGGTGAGCGCCCGGGTGACCGTCACGCCGGGGCTGCGGGGCGAGCAGGCGTCGATCCGGCTTCACGACCAGAAGAAAGCCGCGCTGGGCCTCGGCGATCTCGGCTTCAAGGCGCCGACGGTGGCCAACCTCGAGCGCGCGGCGCGGCTCTCCCGCGGCGTGATCGTGATCTCCGGTCCGTCGGCGAGCGGCAAGTCGACCACGATGCTCGCCCTGCTACGACGGATCCTGGCGCTGCGACCAGGGCGCGCGCGCTGCGTCAGCCTGGAAGATCCGATCGAGGTCGTCGTCCCCGGCGTGAAACAGCTGCAGGTCGACACCAGGCGCGGTGACGATCCGCGAGAGATGCTCCAGCGTGTCCTGCGCGAAGACGTCGACGTGGTCGTCGTCGGTGAGATTTGCGATCCGAGCGTCGCCCAGCTCGCCTTCGAGGCTGGCCTCACAGGTCACCTCGTGCTGACGACCTTGCTCGCCGGGACCCTCACCGAGGCGATGAGGCGCTTGCGGGCGTTCGACGAGACACCGCGGCTCGATGGCGCCCTGACCGCCGTCACGTGCCAGCGCCTCGAGCGACGCGGCTGCGAGCGCTGCGATGGACGCGGCTGCATAGACTGCGATGAGACCGGCTTCGCTGGCTTGCGCGCGCGGGGGGCCGCGTTCCTTTTGACTCCGGAGGCGCCGGGGCGGCTCACGTTGGAGGCGCCGGGGCGGCTCACCCACGAGGCGCCGGCCGTCGCCGAGACCGCCGAGGAGACGCCAGCGCGCGTGCTCGTTGGAGGCGTCCCTGGCCAGACCACGCTTCTCTGACAGGGCACGGTCGTAGGTCGCGGCGTGAGTTGCGACGCAACCCAAACAACACGCAATCCAAGAAAGAGGAGTGGGCAGCGGGTCGAGGCCGCGAGTCGAAGCCACCCTTGTCCTACCCGAGCCTAGGACGGTACCCTCGAGAGGCCGATGCTCAGCTCGAGCCTCGCCAAGCGGGAGATGATCGAGGAGCACGAATGTCGCAGCGCCCAAGGCCCACCGCTCTTCGGATCGTCGGCGTGCTCTCGCTGCTCTTCGGGCTGTCGGGGGCGCTGATCGGGGGGTGTGCGCAGCTCGCCAACTCGACGAGCGTCAGCTTTGGTGGGCTTCACGTGGTCTACGCCGAGGTCGACGGCAAGCAGCAAATACACATCCAGATCCGAGACGTGGTGCGCACTCGAAGCGGTCGCAGCCAGCTGGCCATGGTGCGCAAGGCTCGTGGCCGGCAGCTCTCGCCGAAGGGGCGCGCCGCGCTGACGAGCCTGCGTTTTCAGGTCCGCCTGCTCGGCGTGGGCACGGCCGTGCTCTCGCTGCTGCTGCTGCTTGCCGCCATCGGTCAGCTGCGCTACCGAGCTTGGGGTCGCCTGGTGAGCAACGTCTGGGCCGGGCTCGCGCTCGTGTTCATCGTCTTTGCCGTCTTTCATTCGGTCTCCGAGCTGCACCTCCACGCCCGCGAGGTGACCTTCGCCGTGCTGCATAGCTTCCGCCGCGCCGAGGCGATCTGCCCCTCGCTGCCCCTCGGCACCCGCCTGCTCTTCGGCGGGTTGGCGGCGGCCTATCCGCTGCTGCTGCTGCTCTACTTCAATAGCCCCGCCGCGCACGCGTCGATGGACGACTGAGCCTTGACGGCGGCCAGCTCTTCGAGCGCGATCGGCCGACGGTACATCGCATCGAAGCTGCCAACTCGGGTCGCGCCTCTTACCGCAAAGGCGAAGAGACGATCGCCAAGGGCGAGCTGCGGATCGCCGCCATCGGGCGTGAGGTCGCCGCCGGTAGCTTCGGTCGCGCCAGCGCGGGCTACCGCCACCCACGTTGCGTCGTCGAGTACCTGACGTCGTCGAGTACACGCTGCGCCGTCGAGTACACCGGCGACGACGAGGCGACGCTGCTCGAGCCATGTCGCGCGGGCATCGCGCGCAGCTCGAGGAGCCACGGAGAGCTCGCCCAGGGGTTCGTCGGCTAGAGCGCTGATCAGCTTACCGGACCGAGCTGCGCGAAGGATGCGGAATCACAGCGTAGGAGCGAGAAGGGCGCCTGCTGGTAGCAAGCAACCG
>PDWJ01003543.1_pt1 | contig 17137 bp, 11 predicted proteins | sample 1430881 | NCBI WGS metagenome assembly PDWJ01 (sample SAMN01162460, study PRJNA174530) | Oral metagenome, whole genome shotgun sequencing project. | biome: Marine environment; feature: Marine mammal; material: Swab sample of the gingival sulcus; isolation source: swab sample of gingival sulcus...
GCCGGATTAAGCGGCTTGTTCCTTCCGTAAAAGAGGCAATAAGCAGCGCCCGGACTGTATGCGACTTGGACGCCGGAACGGCAATGGAGCCCCCCACCCACGGCAGCGGACGGCCGGGCATGCGGCCTGTTACACGTTGTGTCATAGTGAAACGTTAGAGGGGGACGGAGGCCGAGTCAAGATGAGGATGTTATGGGGCCCGCCCTGAATGAATTTCTTTTCCATAAAAAGCTGTAAAATACGGAAAAAACCGATATAATAGGGGTATGAAGTACCGAATTCCTGTTGTAAAAAAGATTATCGTTATTGCCGCGGTAATGCTGCTGGGTACCCTGCTGCCGGCCTTCGGGGCAACTTTTAACTGGACAGGAGCAGTCAGTACCGATTGGGATACCCCTGGCAACTGGGATTCTGGTTCTGTTCCCGGCTCGGGCGATGGTGTTAATATACCGAGTGGTACACCGCATGCCCCCGCCCTGAGCTCTGATGTTGCAATTGCTGGGTTAGTAATAACGCCAACAGCTTCTTTAACATTAAATAACTATAATTTGACGGTTACCTCTGATACTCTTCTAGCGGGTTCTATTACCGGTACAAACAGTAATATCACGTTGGGGACAGTGGGCGCTTCCACTCTTTATTTGAGCGGTAATATTACAACCGTAAGTGGGAATATAGATATTAACCATGTAAATATAACGGCGGCTCCTGCTGCTACACCTCAAATAGTAACAGGCATCGGTAACATTGATCTTCATGGTCTGGTTGACAGTACTGATCTTACTCCCCGGAATCTGACAGTTGCTGCCGGCGGTGCTGGAGGAACTCTTACCCTGAACCAGGATGTCGGCAGCCTACGAGCTTTGGGAACTGTAAACTTCCACGCTTCTGCTATTCATCTGGGGGCTGGTCTGTCATCATTGAGCGCAACGGATTTTACATTTTCCGGAGCTATTGAATTAACAGCTGATACTTCTTTTAATTTCAGCGGAACATCCCTGGTTTTTAACTGTCCCATTGACAGCGACACCGCTGGCCCCTGGGATTTGACGGTTACTGCCGGCGGCGCTGGAATTCTTACCCTGGACCAGGATGTCGGCGGCGTACGAGCTTTGGGAACTGTAAACTTCCACGCTCCTGTCATTCATCTGGGGGCTGGCCTGTCATCATTGAGCGCAACGGATTTTACATTTTCCGGAGCTATTGAATTAACAGCTGATACCTCTTTTAATTTCAGCGGAACATCTTTGGTTTTTAACTGTACCATTGACAGCAACACCGCTGGCCCCTGGAATCTGACGGTTGCTGCCGGCGGCGCTGGAACTCTTACCCTGAACCAGAATGTCGGCGGTACACACGTTTTGGGAACTGTAAACTTGAGCGCTAACCCTCCCGGCACTCCCGGTATTTTTCTGGGGGCCCCAATACTTGCTGTAGATATATCCATAGCCGGTAACATAGCCCTGACGGCCGATTGCGGTCTTGAGGCTGATCCTGTTGCCGGAACCATTGGTATTGGAAATATCAGCGGCAATTTTAACTTTGTTATGGCCGCCGGCGGCCAGATTACTTTTAACGGGACGACCGGGAATATTGATTTAACGGGTGCCAATAACACAGTTCTGATTCTTGATTCAGATCAGAACATAAGTAGCAGCTCTCACATTATTAAAGTGCATTCGCTGTATTTAACCCATCAGAGTTCCCCGCCTACCCCCCCCCCCGCCACCTCTCTGAACAATATTTCCAACGATGTGGAGGTAATTGCCTCGGACAGGAGCGGAGCCTTTGTGTTTAGAAATTCGGACGCGCTTGAAATTGGCTCTGTATCACCACCGTTTGGAGGTCCTGTTATAAACGGCATAACAACCAGTAACAGTGATATTTTTGTTGGAACCCGATCGGGTATTCTGACAGTTAATCAGCCGGTGAGCAGCGGCACGGGAGCGGGTAATATCAGCCTGCAGGCAAGGAATACTACAGTCCCTGTAACTACCTATACAAATCTGAATATTAACAGCGTTGTGGATGCGGGTAACGGAAATATTACCCTGAGAGGTACTCCTGTTAATCTGGGATTCGGGCTGAGGGGGCATGATATTGATCTCGGTATCATAGATATTGTCTTGACAAACCATATCACCTTAAATGCTGTCGGTACAATTACCTTTGGTGGCACCCTTAAAAGCGATCCCTCCGGCCCCTGGGATCTGTTTATAAACGCTGGCGGAGCAAGTGTGGCCCTAAATGGCGATGTCGGCAATCCCGGTGTTCCGCCGGCTTTTAAGCCTGTTAAAAATCTAAATGTTGCTGCTGCTTCAGTAAATCTGGCAGCCGGAATTTCTTTTAACCTGAGCGAAAATCTTACCATTCAGGGCGGCTGTACCTTTAACGCCAATAACAGCAGTATGAATATAGGCGGTTCTGTAACAGGCGCAGGTATTTTGAACGGGCAAACCAGTTCAATAACAATTGGCAGACATTTATCCATAGGAACATTCAACTGCGTCACATCAAGTGTTAAGTTTAATTCCGGTCTTTTTGCTGCAGGTAACAAACGGCATATTTGCTACCAGCATGCATAATCTGACAGTTAACGGCAACACTGTTATTTCCAGCTCAGGTTCTATACAGGATTCCTCCGTTGCCAATGGCGGCACATTAACATTTGGAGATGCCGGCACTGATACACTGACTCTTAGATCGCTCATTGCTACACAAAACGGTACCATTGTTGTTAACGCGGCAACCACGGTAAACGTTTCTTCGTTTTTGTCAACAGGAGCGGGCAGCGGTTCCATTCAAATTGGCAGTGTCTCCGGTGATAGTCTTTTTGTTATGGACAGCGGAAATTTGTCCCTGAATGGTGATATTAATTTAACAAATCCCTGTATCCTTATTATTAATTCGTCCGGAGATATTAACGGCTCTGCTCACAGCATTGCGGCTGATACCCTTTTGCTTGAGGGCTCTGGTTCTACTATCTTAAACAACAGCGCAAATAATATAGGGGTAATAGCTTCATCCCGGAACGGGTCTTTTGAGCTCAGGAATTCGTCCTCTATGCAGATTGCATCACGCGCAGTCAATTCAACAATTGCCGGAGTAAATATTAACCGTTCGGTAAACGGCATAACTACAAACGGCCAGGATATTGCCGTAGAAACTATTAATGGGAATTTAACAGTAGCTGCTCCGGTAAGCAGCGGCCCGGCGGCCGGCGGGGATATTTTGCTGATTGCAAATAATAGTGCAGGCCCCATAGTATATTCAGATTTGAATATTACAGACTTCGTAAACGCGGGTACCGGAAATATGCTCTTAATGGGTGATCCGGTTAATCTGGGTGCCAATCTGAAAGGAGCGCATCTTAATGTAACCCGCTCTATTGTTTTAACAGCCCATGCATATCTGGAGTTTAGCGGAAACCTGTTGGACTTTACCTGTACCATTGACAGCAATAACGACCCTGCAGGCCCCTGGAATTTTATACTTGCCGCCGACGCTGCCACTACGCATGTGGATTTTAGAGATAATATAGGTGTGCGTGCCGGGTATAGTCGTGTTAACGACTTAATTATTAACGCGCACACAGTAAGTCTGCAGGCGCCCCTCTCTGCAATATCTCTGGCAGGTAATCTTTTTATTTCTGCCGCTGGTTCTTTTTTTAATAATACGGCCAGGGCTGTTACTCTGGACGTAGAGGGTTCTGTCAGCGGCGCAGGTACTCTGATTGCGGGAAACAGCTCCATTAATATTGGAGGAGAGCTTTCAATAACCACGTTCAACTGCGGCACTTCAACCGTTACATTTGACACGGGCACAGACGTGTCATTGAATTCCTATATCTTCCATAATATGGTTATTAATAAACCCGGCGGTTCAATTACCAGCACTGGGAGCATTGTTGTTTCCAACAGTCTTACCATGAGCGCGGGAACCTGGAATGCCAGTCCCTTTCCCTCCACTTTTATGCACATTATAACGGGCGGATGGGATTCCAGAGGTATTACGTTTAATGCGGGAGGCAGTGCCATTCGGCTTTTAGGAACCGATCCAATTTTTTTCACCAGCGGTCTTGGAGAGCCGTTTTATAATCTTATAACGGAGAATAACAGAACTCTCGGCTCTAATGTGGCGGTGAGTCAAAATCTGCTGATACAGGCAGGTACCTTATCCGTTAATAATCATACTCTGGATGTGGAAGGGTCTGTTGCCGGGGGAGGCGGGGGACCCGGGGTACCTCCGGGAGCGCTGCATGGCGGGAACGGTCATATATATATAGGGGGAAATTTGCAGCTGGATTCAGCGAGATTTCATTGCGGTACTTCAACCATTACGTTTGATACGGATCAGAATTCCATTATACCCCGCACTGTTTATCATAATATTGTGGTAGCCAAAGACGGCCCGGGAACTGGTACAAATAATAATGTTATAACTCTTATGGGTCCATGGTCGGCCGCTAATCTGAGCATTTCCCAGGGCAGATTGTATGCTAATGGAGATTTGACTGTGACCGGTACGGTCCGGCTGAAAAGCAGCACTCCGGCCGGCCTGCCCGTACTGGATATGCTTAACCATAACTTTAATTTTGCCGGTTACGATGCTTCGCCCGGGGCCGGCGGTGTGCATGAGGGAGAGCTGCGGCTGACCGGAGAACAGGCGCAGCAGACTATGCCGGTTCTGGGCGCTTCCTTTGAGCGCTACGGACTGATAACCTATTACGCCGGTTCGTCAAACGGTGCAATCCGAATGGCTCATTTCTGGAATCTCACTGTAGATGCCGCCGGACGTCTTATATATCTGAATAACCCTGTAACGGTGTACGGTTCTTCGAACCCCTATGGTAACGGCACTTTAGCCACGCCTGTTACGGGGGCCGGATTGAATGGACTGCGGATAAGTAATGGTATATTCATCTGTGCCGCGCCAGCGAATACCATTACGCTCTACGGTTCCTTTATTGTGAGCGGGTTGGCAACATATGTGCACTCGGACAGTTCGCTTGTTTTTATGGGGAATGCCCCCTCTTATATAGCCGGTAATAACCTCTATCATAAATTTATTGCCGATGATGCCTCTGTAGCCGGTAAAATATTCTACATTCAAAACGGCCGCAGCTTTACCCTTCCTGACGACCCGTCGGCGGAAGTTCGGATTCATGGAACAAACCTTCATCCGCCCGGCGGCTCATTAATGCCGCCTCCTTTGAGTTTTCCCAGCCCGCGCAGTTATGTGTATCTTGTATCAGCGGCTCCCGGCAGCCCCCCGTTGTACTGGTTGTTTAATAAACAGGCGGCCGCGGTGGTAGATTTACAGTATGTCTATCTTCTGCATTCGGACGCGAGTGCTCATCCGCAGGTTGTACCTCCAGATGTAGAAACTGAATACTGTCCGGGGTGGATAAGAACGGTTTTTGTTGAACAGTCCTGGACTCAGGATGTTAATTCCAATGGACGCATAGACCGGATTGTTGTTGAGGCTGGCCCGGCCCTGAACATGAATTTCACTTCGTTTACGGCCGAGGTGGACGGCTATACGGTATTAAATTACGATCATCCGGCCGCTATGCCTTCCAATCAGTTTGCCATTGAGCTGGAGGAAGGAGCGTATCTGGATACCGGAGTAACACCGGCATGGCGCATAGTGAGTAACAACTCGCTGAGAGATACAACCATTAACGGCCTTCTTTCGCTGTACAATGGTATATTGCCCTCAATTCCGGTTGCCAAGAGTGAAGAGATTCCCTACGATGAGGCGCCTCCGCTTATCGGCTACACGCTGGCAGCGGCCGACAAGAATGAAATTTTTGTCCATTTTTCCGAGCCTGTTATACAGACTGGCGGGCTGACAGAAATAGCGGCCGGGAATTTTAATACGGCAGCAGGGGGGGGCATTGCGTCTTTGAGGCGTGTTTCGCCCAGCCCCGCTCCGGGTAATCAGGGAATGCGGGAGCTTCTGCTTATTACAAATACAGATATCAGCGCGGCTGATATTGCCGGAGGAGCCGTTTCACTGGCGGTTAATTCCGGAGCGATAGAAGACTTTGCCTCTCCGTCCAGTACGCATGTTTTTGACGCAACTGATCCGCCGGACACGGGCAACGCGCTTTTCAGTCTGAATCACCGCATTTCCGATGTGGGGCTGGGCATTGCGGGAAACGGCATTGTAGAGCCTGTGTTTGCCCGGGCAAGCGGTACTCCTGCTGCGGGCGGAAGCGGTCCGGGAATGGTAACCCGTTTTGACGGGAGTGAATTCCTGGAAGAAGAAGATTTTGTTCTGCAGGCTCACCGCTACAGCGGTTTAGGCTTTAACCCGCAGCTGGTGTATGCCAATGCCATACCGTCAATGTACAGAAATGGAGCTTTATGGCTTCCTTCCTTTACGGAAACCAGCGGTTCGGGAAACTTTTCCGGTTTGGTTCCGCGTCCTTTTTCCGGAACATTGTCAGGCGCTGGTTCGCTTAACGGTAATTTAATTGATTATACCCTTAACGCTTCTGATCCCATGGTTATGTATGGAAAGAACTTTGAGTTTTTCTTTTACAATGCCGCCGCTGATCTTTACATGGGCCGTCTGGAAGATGATACGGCTTCCAACTGGTACCGCGGTGTCCGTCCGTGGATTATTCCCATAAACGAGGTTGCCCTGCAGGCCGGCGGTGTTACCATAATGAATAATGTTATAAATCCGTCTCAGAATGAGCTTGTTTCTCTTTCTTATGTTGTAAAGAGCGATGGTATGGCCACAGTTCAGGTTTTTGATTTATCGGGAGATCTTGTCGAGGTGCTTCAGCGGGGATATCAGGAAGCCGGCAAATATTTTGTATCGTGGAACGGGCGGAACCGTTCGGGCCGTATTGTGGCCCGGGGGATATATTTTATCCGGTTTGTGGGCCCGGGGGGCATTGATCAGGTACGTAAGGTTCTGGTTATAAAATAGCAGGCGGCTGTTGCAGGCTGCCCGCTGTGTCTGCCTCAAAGTGTTTTATAAGCGCTTTACTGTGAGGCACGGCTGTTTTTACCCAGCGGAAGTATATTTCCCGCGCGTCAGCGGGATCCAGCCGCCAGGGAAGGTTCTCGTTTCTCAGACGCCGGCTGAGAACGTGCAGGACAATAGCCGCGGAAGCGGATATGTTAAAACTTTCCACAAATCCCACCATGGGAATTGTAATAAAGACATCCGCCGCGTCCCGTACCTGCTTGGAAATACCGTGTTTTTCCGTGCCGAAGACAACCGCAACAGGCCCTGCTGCCAGATCCAGTGTTTCCGGTACGGCTTCATTTTCTCCATGAGGGCTGGTTGCGGCAATGCGGAAACCCCTTTCTTTAAGGGCTGAAAGAACCTGAGGCGTTGATGTGGGCTTTTCCGCGGAGGTGAGTGTTTTCACGGCCCTCCGGCGTGACTTAACCGACAGGGGAACATCTTCCCGGCGCTTATAAACATTGACATCCAGCCATTGGGCTGTGCCCATGTCCACGTTTTCATCAGAGCGGAAAAGGTTGCGGTTCTGAATGGCATGCACTTCCTGAATTCCCAGAGCGTCGCAGTGGCGTAATACCGCGCTGCCGTTGCGGGGGTCGTAGAGGTCTTCCAGTACGCAGCACAGATAACGGGTCCGCTGCGCCAGAACCGTTTGAAGCCGGGCCTTTCTTTCGGCGGTCAGAAAGCCTTCCAGGTAGTTTTGAAGCTGAATATCTTTTTCCGTAAGCACCTTTTGAGCATACCCGGGAGCGCAATAAGGGTCCAGCGGGCTTCCCTTACTGCCCCTGAATGGCGAAAATAGAGGTATGTATTTTCGGCGTTTGGTCATTTGGCCGGTAACAGCAGTTGTTTTTCTGGCGGCCTGTATCTTAACGGGCTGCCGAACTGCGGCAGAACTGGTGCTTGACGATGCAGCCTTCCGCGGGGATATGGTAGAGGCCGCCGCCCGGGGCGAACAGTTTCGTATCCGGCCCGAAGATTATCCGGAAATCAGCAGGCTGTTCAGTGATGACAATCCCCTCTACAGGCAGGCGGCTGTTTTACTGGCGGAACAGACAAATAAATCATTCTTTTATCCGCTTATTATTCTGGCTGCCATGGATGCGGTGCCGGAAGTTTCCCGTACAGCGCGGAAGGTTATTGCCCGGAATCCGGAAGAATACCGCTCGGACCTTTCAGCGTTTATAACCGGGGGAACAAGCGTTCAGCGGGCGGGCGCGGCCGAAATTCTTGCGGAAACCGGAACGGAAGATATGGTGCCTCTTTTAACAGGACTGTTTGCCAATCCTGATCAGGAGGTGCGTAACCAGGCTTCTCTGGCTGTGTGGAAACTGGCAAAGAGGGAAAATCCGTTTCTGCAGGACCGTCTGAACAGTTTAAATTCCCTTGAGCAGGCCGCCGCGGTTCACAGTCTGGGGCTGTACGCTCATTCAGATGATTTGCTGTTTTTTACTTCGCTGTTCTCTGCGGAAAATGCCATACTTCGGCGTGAAGCCCAGCAGGCCGTGCTGCGGCAGGGAGAAATGGCCCTGGGTATTCTTCACCGTATGGCTCTGGATAAAGCTCAGCCTTACCGCGGGCGTCTTTCCGCTTTGGAGGTTATTCAGGGAATGCGCTCTCCCTACAGTCTGAGTACTCTTATTGAGCTGCTGGAAGACTCCAATCCGGACATTGTGCTTAAAGTGCGTTCCATACTGGGAACTTACGGACGGGAGTCTGTTAATGCTCTGGGACGCCTCTACGAAACAGAATCAGCCGATTACCGGATGTACGCGGTGGAGCTTCTGGGAAATATACCTGCAGATTCCTCCATACGCATTCTGGTTTCAGCTTTGGACGATCCTGTTCCTGCTGTCCGCAGATCAGCTCTGAAATATTTAAAAGGCTTTGGTGAAGAAGCCTGGCCGGTTTTGCGCGCCCTGATGGATTCTTCCGATGAGAGCCTGCGGATTGCCATACTTGGAATTTTAAGAGATGAAGGCGACCCCTGGCTGCTGCGGAAAGAGCCTGACACCTTAAACAGTTTCGCATTAGCGCAGCTGGTTATTCATTCTCCTTACAATGTTCTGGAAGATTATCTGAAACGGATAGATGCTTCGGCTTCTGCCGCGGAAATAGTTCTTTCTCTGCAAAGAGCGTGGGAAGCAGCCGGAGAATTTCAGCAGCTGGAAAACCGTATTCTTTCCAGTAATAATTCATATATTTACGCCTGGCGCCAGAGAGAACAGGCCTTATCCGCCTCAAAAAAAACTCTTCAGCAGTCTTTCAGTGTGCTTCATGAGTATTTCCAAAGTTCTGATCCGGCCCTGCTGAGCCGGGCAGAAGCACTGCGCCGTGAAAGTTTGAAATATGAAAATGAGAGTAATGAATGGGCAAAACGTATGAAGGCCATGGATAAAAACGCCCGTGTAAGCGGGAAGAAGAATCTGGAACGTTACCGTATTCTGAGAAATACACTGGTTAAAACCTGGGAATATCTTACTCCCGAGTATAAAGAAACAGCCGAAAAAATTTACGCCGAAAGTAATTTGGATCCTGCAATTCTGTACAGTGAGCTGTCTTTAGCTGAATAAAAAAGGGGCTGCCGGTAATACCGCACAGCCCCTCGGGAGCGGAAGTGACGGGGCTCGAACCCGCGATCTCCGGCTTGACAGGCCGGCGCGATAACCAGCTTCGCTACACCTCCAACTCAGTGGAAAATCAATTTATGTTATCTGAGGGGTTTGGTCAAGGGGTAAAAAAGCGGGGGGCTCGTTCTGCGGCAGCCCCGGCGTGCGCTTTACTTTATAAAGAAAGAGGCTTAAATCAAAACTGATCGTTGCCTCTTTCTTTAATTTTTTACAGGGATTTTTTTAATTAGCTTTATTTACCATGTACCCAATCCCACGTTGGCGAGGATAAAACCGCCCAGAGTACCTCCTATTATTGAATATATAAGAGAAGGAACTGCTTTTTTGAATTTTCCTCCAAGGTACAGGGATGAAACGAAGAGGCCCCAGAAGGCAGACCAAGCCTGATCAACCCATGGAGCTTCAACTCCCTGGACAACAAATCCGGCGCCGTGGTTTACTGTCCACATACCGCCAACAATAAATCCCGCTGCAACGAATCCACCGAGAATACCGACATTTTCTACCAGCGGTACCCAAAGTTTTGAAATTATAAAACCAAAGACAAATCCTCCGGCAACGGTTGTAAGAGCTGCAGCAAACATACTATTCCTCCGATTTTTGCGATTGTTTTGTGATGATTCCCGCAACTAATCCGCCGAGTGCTCCACCAAGACCGAGAAAGAAGATTGTTGGTACTGAGTGGATAATATTCAATCCCTTGAACATTCCCATAGTCATTCCGGCAACGGCAATCCCAAGTGCCATGTCTACCCATGCTGCTCCAGGTTTATTTGTAATGGCACCACAGAAGTGGTTAAGGCCCCATCCGAGGCTGATTGTAACCAATCCAGCCAGCCAGCCTCCCATCCAGCCGTACTGCTGGGCAAGACCGCCCCAGACGGCAAATACTAATATTCCGGCTACCATGGCGCCGAAAAGTGTTCCCAAGTGCTTCACAATTTTTCCTCCGTTAAGTTTTTTGTACACAACCCGAACGTGTGGAAAAATGATTAAAACGTTTTGAACGTTTTTTCACACCCATCTTAGGACGCTTTTATTTGCTTGTCAACTTATATTTTGAGAAATCCATTTCCCGCAGAGCCAATGCAGTAGCACTGTCAATAATAAGATCGCTGATATATCCGGCATTAAGAGCAGCATGAACAGCCAGAATTTTTTCTTGTCCGGCTACAATACAGACTGAGCGTCCGACCTGGCGGTATGTTTCAAGTGCGGGTCCGCTACTCTGCTGGTTAATGGCAAGATCTTTGAATGTGCCGTCGATACGATAGAAGACAGTTGCCAGGTCACCAACAACATCACGGTCAAGAAGAACGCGATGCTCCCGGTTCTCGTTAAGCCTTGCTGAAAGGAGCATCCGTTCCCACGTAAGATGAGCAACGCCAACAGTGAAAATAATGGTATCAGCCCTTTGCTGATACTCTCTGGCAATACGAATGGAAGGCTCATTCCACATCAGTTTCCGCGCCTCTTCTGTGGCAAACATCATGGGAACAGGGTACAGAACCAGTTCTCCTTCAAATGCCGAGGCAAATTTTTGCAGAATTCCGCCAATATAGCCTATTCCGCAGGAACCACCAGCTGTATTTCCCTGAAGCTGGACAATCTGGACACCTTTCATGGGACGTTTGGGCAGGTTGCGCGCAACAAGAGAGAGGATTTCACCAGCAGAAACAGCTACAATGTGATTGTCACAAATAATATCGTTACTAAGGTGAACGGCGGCAGTTTGTGCTACCCGGGTGAGTTGTTCCGGTGTTGAAGAGTCGGGTTCGACGGGAACAATTGTTATTTCGTGCAGACCCCGGTAACGGCGTTTGAGCTGCATTGAAAGAGGATCATTATCATGCCGATGATCGATAATTCGTACTTCGACAATACCAATTTTGCGCGCATGATTGAGAAGACGGGAGACTTTTGCTCGTGAAAAACCGAGGGTTTTTGCTATTTCATCCGTGTTCATTTGGTGGTGATAGTACATTTGTGCAATTTTTAGCGCTGATTCGTAAGAATCCTCCCTTTTTACCATGCAAAAAGGTTATGACTTCATTATTGTAAAGTCAATAGTTAGTAAAAATCACTTTTTGGAAAAAATTTCAATAATAACTTGACGAAATTTCATTAGCGCTGTTATCATCCTGGTGTACACACCCGGACAGGATAAATATTAAGGGGGATAATTCGATGAAGAAACTCTTGAATGATGTAAATGCTGTTGTAAAGGATTCAATGGCCGGTATTGAAGCGGCACATGGTGATATCGTCAAGGCAATGTATGATCCTAATATTCTGATCCGGGCGGGCGGCCCGGTAAAGGGAAAAGTTGCTGTTGTCTCCGGTGGCGGGAGTGGACATGAGCCCCTGCACGGCGGGTTTGTGGGGCTGGGAATGTTACATGCAGCATGTCCTGGTGAAATATTTACATCTCCTACTCCCGATCAGATGGAAGCTGCAACGAGGGCAGTTGATGGTGGTGCTGGTGTGCTTCACATTGTTAAAAATTATTCAGGTGATGTAATGAATTTTGAGATGGCAGCAGATCTGTGCCGCTCTGAAAACATTGATGTGGAATCTGTTGTAATTGATGATGACGTTGCTGTAAAGGATAGTCTGTATACGCAGGGCAGACGCGGTGTCGGTGCCACAGTTTTTGCAGAAAAAATTGCCGGAGCTGCTTCTGAGAGAGGGTTTAATCTTCAAAAGGTGAAATCGCTGGTAGAAAATGTGAACGCCAATGCCCGTTCAATGGGTATGGCATTAACATCGTGTACTGTACCTGCCAAGGGAGCTCCCACTTTTGATATTGGTGAAGATGAGATTGAGATAGGTATAGGCATTCACGGTGAGCCGGGGCGTGAGCGTACAAAGATAAAAAGTGCAGCAGAACTGTCAGAAATTATGTGTGATGCCATTCTGACCGATCTGCCTTTTTCTTCTAACGATGAAGTTTTTCTGATGGTGAACGGTATGGGCGGTACTCCTCTTATTGAACTCTATGTTGTTTACAATGATATTGCTGCAATTCTTAAGAAAAAGGGAATAAAGATTACCCGGAATCTTGTAGGGAACTATATCACATCATTGGAAATGGAAGGGTTTTCTATTACACTGGTTAAGTTAAACAAGGAACTGACTTCACTGTGGGATGATCCTGTTCGTACCGCTGGACTTCGTTGGGGAATCTAGGGAATGATTACTGCCGACTTAGTAAAAAAGTGGATATTGAGACTGGCTGAAGTCTATGCCGCGGAGAAGGCGTATCTGACGGAATTGGATTCTCCCATAGGTGATGCTGATCATGGAATTAATCTTGATCGAGGTTTTTCCGCTGTAGTGGTGGAGTTTGAAAAATCAAATCCGGAAACAATCTCAGAAATGTTGAAACTGACGGCTATGACACTTATTAGAACAGTCGGTGGTGCTTCAGGGCCGTTGTATGGTACATGGTTTTTAAAAGCTTCAATTGCGGCTTCAAATTATGAAAAACTTGATGCGGCACATTTTGTCAAGGTTGTTGAAGCGGCTGTGGAAGGAGTTGCGCAGCGAGGAAAAGCTGCACTGAACGATAAAACAATGCTTGATGTATGGATTCCAGTAGTTGAGCGTATTAAAGAAAAACTGGATGATGGTGAGAATATTCAGGCATTGTTGCTGGAAGCTGAAGAAGTTGCGGCAGAGCGTTTGAAAGCAACAATTCCGATGATTGCACGCAAAGGGCGTGCAAGTTTTCTCGGTGAACGGAGTATTGGACACCAGGATCCTGGTGCAACATCGAGTTTCTTTCTGATTCGTACGGCACGAGAAATTTTTGAGTAAACCGGTGATTGAAAATTACTGTTTTTTTAAAGGGTTTGAATTTTGACAGGAATTGTTATTGTATCGCACAGTCGTCTATTAGCGGAGAAAATTGCGTATCTGGCATCCTCTATGGTGCCGGATGTTGAAGTTCCTATTGCTTTTGCAGGAGGGGTTCTTGGAGAGAATGACAAGCTGGGGACAGATCCTACTGATATTATGAGTGCTGTGGAGTCTGTTTTTGGACCTGATGGTGTAATTATTTTTGTGGATATGGGCAGTGCTGTTCTCAGTGCCGAGATGGCATTGGAGCTGATGGGGGCTAACGTAAGTGATTCTGCTGTTATTTCTTCTGCTCCGATTGTTGAAGGAGCCGTTACAGCTTCTGTTCAATCAGCATCAGGAGCTTCTCTGAATGAGATTGAACAGGAAGTACAGTTATCGTTAAACGGAAAACGGCAGCAACTTGGTTTTAATGTTTCGGAGGAACCGTCAGAAGAGAATGAACTTGATCTAAATGTGGTATCAAAGAAGCGTGTTTTCAGTATTGATATTGAAAATGGTCTGCATGCCCGTCCTGCCGCAAAGATGGTACGTGCTGTGGGTGCTTATCCCTGTGATGTCACCGTATCGAATCTTTCAAAGGTTAAGGGGCCGGTTTCTGCCCGGAGTTTGAATCAGCTTTCTACTTTAGAGGTTTCAAAGGGTAATGAAATTCTTGTAGTTGCCACCGGGGAGGGCGCAGCTGAGGTGCTGCAGGCAATTGCTAAACTTGTTCAGACGAATTTTGGTGAAGCAACAAATCAGGAGCTTAAGCCCGTTCGTAAACTACCTTGTGGTACGGTAAGCCTGTCTGAAGGGATTGCTGTTGGGCGTGCATGGCTTATCAATGCCGATTCCCTGGATGTTCCGGAGCGGTATATTACCGAAGAAGAAATTAAAAATGAGACACTCCGTTTTCAGACATCGCTAGAAGTGGTGAGGCAAAATATTCTTTCGCGAATTAATACCCTTTCTGGTGATTTCCAGAGCCCGGAATCTGAAATTTTTGAAGCACATCTTGTTCTCCTTGAGGATCCTGATCTTGTGGAAGAAACAATTCATAGAATTGTTACGTTAAAATTTTCGGCTGAATCTGCCTGGTCAGAGGCTGTTTCTCAAGTTGTTAAACGGTATGAAAATCTGGAAGATGCATATCTTCAAGTACGGGCCATTGACGTTTTAGATATAGGCGTTCAGGTTCTTACTGCATTGGGAGTTTCGATAAGTCATGAAATCCCTGATTTTGAGGAGCCCATTATTGTTGTTGCCCGGGAACTAACACCTTCCCAGACGGTAGGTCTTAAACTTGACAGCATATGCGGCATTATTACCGAAAAAGGCGGCCCCACATCTCATACAGCAATTCTTTCTCGGGCAAGGGGTATTCCTGCTGTGGGCGGTTATGTAGATATTTCATTGATTGCTACAGGTGATATGCTTGCATTGGACGGGTTTTCCGGAACTGTATATCACAATCCTGATGAAGACACTGTAAATATATTGATGAAGAAAAAAGAAGAATGGCTGAATAAACAGAAATTGCTCAGGCTTGCAGCAGAACAACCGGCAGTTACGGCTGATGGAATTGCTGTGCCGGTTCTGGCTAATATTGCATCTTCGGCTGATGCAGTCATTGCAAACAAAAATGGTTCTGAAGGTATAGGTCTTTTGCGGACTGAAGGTCTGTTGCTCAATAGAGAAACTGTCCCGTCACTTGAGGAGCAAATGATATATTTTAAAAGGATCTTCGCAGAAAGTTCAGGAACGGTGACGGTCCGAACTTTTGATGTTGGAGGAGACAAACGTATACCTTTTCTTAATCTGGACAAAGAGGACAATCCCTTTCTGGGGGTACGGGGAATCCGTTTATATGAAACAAATAGGGAACTTTTTGAAACACACCTTGAAGCAGTTCTGCGAGGCGCTGTCGGTTATGATGTAAATATTATGTTTCCCATGGTTGCAAAACTTGAAGAATTTATTATGGCACAGCGAAGGGTTGAGGAAGTTCATTTGCGTCTTTTGAAAAGTAATGTTGAACATAAGTGGCCGGTAGATCTGGGTGTTATGATTGAGACTCCAGCTTCTGTTCTGGTAGCTGATGATTTGGCGGGATTAGCGGCGTTTTTCAGTATTGGAACCAATGATTTGACTCAATATGTTCTTGCGGCGGAGAGGGGCAGCCATCAGCTTGTAGGATTTCTTGATTCACTGGAACCCTCAGTTCTGCGGGCAGTAAAGACAATAGCTGATATTGGCGCAGAGCATAATATTCCGGTAAGTGTATGCGGCGAACTGGGAGCCCAGATCGAAGCTGTGCCGCTTCTCATTGGTCTTGGAATTACAAAAATCAGTGCGAACGGAACTTCCATTCCGGCTATCAAGGAGGTTATTCGACGGACGCATAAAAAACGCCTTCAGTCAATTTCGGCAGATATTATCAAATGTGCTAAAAGTGCGGGAGAGGTAAAGGAGCGCCTTCATGAACTTCTCAACGTTTAATTTTTTCGGCCTTCCCCGGTTTATTGGCCCTTACTCAAGGGCCGGGAAGCCGAAGTCGATATTATCCGGTTCCATAAACAACTTCTGCCCCTTGTTCCGGCTGCGCAGAACTTTCATGTCTTCATCGGTAAGGGAAAAGTTGAACACATCGAAGTTGGAGGCAATGCGCTGCGGATTGACAGACTTGGGCAGGGGAACTATTCCCCTCTGAATGAACCAGCGCAGAGCAATCTGTACGGGTGTTTTGCCGTGCTTCTCTGCCACTTTCTGTAGTCCTGAATCTTCCAGTACATCTTTAACTCTCCAGCTTTTCAGCGGAGCATAGGCTTCCAGAATAATGCCCTTTTCGGCGCACCAGGCCTGCAGGCGGTGGTTCTGGAGATGGATGTGGCACTCCACCTGATTAACCACCGGGGCAATTCCGGCGGTTTTCAACAGGGCGTCAATATGATGGATGTTATGATTGGACACGCCGAGTGAACGTACTTTTCCTGCATCCACGGCTTTTTCCATGGCGCTGTAAACGGCCGCGTTCCGGCTGCAGCTTCCGGGCCAGTGGAGCAGAAGCAGATCGATATAACCGCATCCAAGCCGCTGAAGGGACTGATCTATGGCTTTGTCAGCTTCTTCAGCGGTGGAAACGCTGTTCCAGATTTTGGTTGTCAGAAAAAGATCTTCACGCGGAATGCCCGATTCCCTTACGGCTTTTCCCACTTCCTGTTCATTGTCATAAAAGGCTGCCGTATCTATGTGGCGGTAGCCGGTTTCCAGAGCGGCCAGAACGGCTTTCTCCGCTTCGTTTTCCATACTCTGCCAGGTTCCAAGACCTATGGCCGGTATATTATATCCGTTGCTGAGTTTAATAGTTTTCATGAAGATATTGTAACATAATTTTACTCAATGGCGAAAACTTTCTGCAGATCTTCCAGAATGGGATTGCCGGGTTCTTTTTTCATAAAGACATTTAAATGATCCATGGCCCGGATCCGAGCCGGAGAGCTGAATTAAGCGTTCAAGATGTTTTTCCATTGAAAGTTCTCCAGACGTAACAGAACCTGCCGGTGGGTTTCTTCGGCGTTCTGAATAAAACTGTTTTCTTCGTATTTCCCAATTACCGTGTCGCGTTCACTGCTGTTATTGAATGTAATGCTGCGGAAGAAATTTTCATAGTCTTTTTT
>PDWJ01002911.1_pt1 | contig 17136 bp, 16 predicted proteins | sample 1430881 | NCBI WGS metagenome assembly PDWJ01 (sample SAMN01162460, study PRJNA174530) | Oral metagenome, whole genome shotgun sequencing project. | biome: Marine environment; feature: Marine mammal; material: Swab sample of the gingival sulcus; isolation source: swab sample of gingival sulcus...
GAAGCTGGCTATTCAAACCGATTGGTTGACTTGATGCAGCGTTTGTAGGTTTAAACACAATTCGGTTGATAGAGTGGTATTCATATGGGATATGAAAGAGAGATTGTGCTCTACTTGCGAGATAGAAGGGAGTTATGTGTAATGAACCCAATATTTGTTAATGCTGTGTGTTCAATATTCGTGAGAAGGTTAAGTGCTTTAATTATATAAGTGCTATCTTGAATAGTCTTTAATTCACTGGGGAAAAATTATGAGCGAACCTATTAATCATCATTTTGTGCCAGAAGTCTACTTAAAAAGATTTTCATTTGACGACAAAGGAAACTTATATACTCTTGACGTAAAGTCAAAATACGATACTTACGTAAGATCGAATCACGCCGCTAAGATCTGCTATGGGAAAAATCGATATAAGTTTGACAACGAAGAGATTATTAAGATGAAGAATGTTGTTGATTTAAATGTTATCGAGAAGTTCTGTTTTAAGTACGAAGATTCCGAATTATCACAGCTATTTGACAAAATCGATCGGCAAGAGAAATTTACACAAAATGAATTCCGAAGAATAACCCAAATCATTGTTGACATAAAATCGCGTAATCCATCTTTTAGTCAAAATTTTTCGAATATAAATCTTGATCTGGTTTCAAAAAGTGATGAAGTTGTTAAAGTCAAAGACGAAGCTTTTTCAGTTTGCGAAGATCTCCAGTTTGACCCTAAGGTTATTGATGATACTGAGGATGTTCTTCTAGAGAAATTTAATGATAAGAATTATAGTTACAATGTCTATTTGAACTCATTCATAAAGGAGAGTAGAGCTAAAAATGACGTTGTGGAACAATTGATTAACTGGTCCGCGATTGTCTTTTCCACAGACGAAAAGTGTCCGATTGTTAGTTCCGACAACCCTGGTTTTTCAATTGATGAAAATGATATTATTCGAAATACTTCATTTTCTCTAGCAGATGCTTTTCTGTTTCCTATTTCCCCGACTTCGATTCTTTGTTATAAACGGAAATCTAAGAAAGATGGCGTAGCGAAGAACAAAAATATCTTGTATCAAAAAACTAGTCACGAATCAATTCGAATGCTCAACAATGGCGCTGCTAAGTTATGCAACAAACTAGTTTACGGGAATTCAAAGAAAGAATTAAACTTATTGAAATGATACACATAACACGTCCTAAGCTCCAGCGCCGTTTTTTACTTCGAGAATTTTTCTTTCAGTAAGGGAAAAAATCTTAATTTCAAGAGAACGATTTTGGCAAGCGCCAGTGCTTAGCCCGATCCCGTTACCCGCTGTCCAAGTTGTGCAAAGTTTAAAGGCAAATGATTGGATACTTACGCTCAACTTACTTGATAGAGGTAGTGCTCGTTAAATTCTCATTGAGCACCTTTCAATGTGACTATCGCTTATAATAAATCCAAGCTCCTGGAGCCATGCTCTGCAACTTTCCTAAGTTCGCATTTGCTTCTTCAGACGTAGCGTATGATTGCATGCTCACTGCGTGTAGTTCTCCTTTCATAAAGACTTCCGAATTGTATCCTTTCGCTTTGAATTCAGCGGCTAAACGATTCGCATTGTCTTCCGAAGAAAAGGCACCAGCAATTACTTTATACGGTCCGCTCGATGAACTGGAAACAACAGGAGCCTTCACCACTTTTGGTTGTTCCACTACTTTTGGCTGCTCAATCACTTCAGGTTCTTCAGGAGTCATCTCAGGTTCTTCTTCAATCATTTCTTCAGACTCTTCTTCAGACTCTTCTTGGTCTGATGGAGTAGTCGTTTCTTCGGGTTCCTCACTTTCCTCCTCACCGTGAATCGTCTCGTACATTTGTTCTTTGAGCGATTTTTCTTTCGGCTTCTCTACTTCTTCATCGGCTAAAAACGGAACGTATTGTTTCAATTCGTTGTAGTTACGTCCCACATATGCACCACCTCCAATAATGAGCAACGCAAAAATGATGAGAGTGATCCAAAAACCAACACCACCTTTTTCCTTTTTCTTCTCTTCGATGATTTCTCCAGCTTCTGCTTTCTCTTCATCGGTTAGTGGAGTTCGTTCTTCTGGTGCCTGATGTTCGGGAGAAGGTTCAAATGTATCAGCTTCTGGCTCGTTCGCTTCTTCTTGGAACTTCGGTTCAGCACTCGCGATGGGTGGAATGTCATCGGAAGGAGTTTCCAGCTCTACACCTGGTGCTTCCTCAAATGCTTCTTCAATAACATGTTTTATTTCGATCTCTTCTTCGGATAACTCAATTTGAGGTTCCACTGGTTCAGAAGGAGTTTCCACAACAGGCGGCACAACAATATCAATCTCAGTATCCTCTGTTTCTTCTACTTCTTCGATCGTTTCTTCGATTGTTTCACGAATTTCCAATTCCTCTTCAGAAGGCTGAGGCTGTTCTGTCTCCACAGGAGGAGCTACTTCTTCCTCCGTTTCTTGTTCTTCTTCTTTCCGCGCCTCATTTACTGGCGGTTCTTCTGCTATCGTAGTCGGTGATTCTGGCATTACGGCGTCATCAACGTCATTCAGATTCGACCAGTGGGTGAATTCGATGTCACCATCGTCTTTCTTTACAAATTCGCCCAGCTCAAACATGGCATAGGTTTCTCCTTTGTCCAATTCAGATTTGATTTCGCGAACGAATTTTGCAACTATGTTTTTCGCATCTGCTTCGTCAATACCATCCTTCTCGGCAATGTATTCTGCGAGCTTTCCATTATCGTGCTGCAAATAAGGCATAAACATGATTTCCCCTGATTCAGCATTCGTAACGGTGAGTGCTCCGAGTCCAGGAATGATAATCGTGTTGTTTTCTTTGAGGATTTCCAGTAAATACTTGACCATAGTTGTGATTTATCTAAATGAAAAATACGGATAAAAATGAGAAAGGTTCGCCTTGTGTTAGAATAGATCGCTGAACTTAAACGTATCTTTCAGTCGAACACCTTTTTCTGTCTGCTGCAATGTGGCACATTCGTTTGCGTAATCGTGCTCCAAAAAGAGGATCATTTCCTGATCAACCGCCTTCGTTAAAAAGCTTCCTTTTTCTTCTAAGGTGATAAGTGGACGAGTGTCGTAGCCCATCACGTATGGCAATGGAATATGTCCAACACTAGGAAGCAAATCCGCCATAAATACAAGAGTTTTACCTTTGTAGTGAATGTGTGGAATCATCATGCTGTCAGTGTGTCCATCAACGAATAGCACATCAAAATTGTTGAATACATTCTTGGTGAAATCGCCGTTTCGCTCTATGAATTTCAATTGTCCACTTTCTTGAATAGGAAGAATATTTTCTTTTAAGAAAGATGCTTTCTCGCGGGCATTTGGCTCAGTTGCCCATTTCCAGTGGTTTTCCGTGCTCCAGTAATGTGCATTCTTGAAAACAGGCTCAAATCCTGTTCGATCTTTGTTCCATTTGATGGCACCTCCGCAATGATCAAAATGCAGATGTGTTAAAAAGACATCCGTGATATCATCCAACGAGAAACCGAGTGCATTTAAGTTGGGTTCAAAGCTTTTTTCATCCGACAAATAGTAGTGAGAAAAGAACTTCTCCGATTGTTTGTCACCAATTCCTGTATCAATGAGGATCAATCGATCTCCGTCCTCAATCAACATGCATCGCATTGTCCAATCACACATGTTGTTGGCATCTGCTGGATTGGTTCGTTGCCAGAGTGATTTTGGAACTACGCCAAACATGGCACCTCCGTCTAATTTAAAATTTCCTGCGCTAAGTGGGTATATTTTCATGATCTGTTAATTGGCTAAGTAAAGTACACAAATTGCGAGAATTGCTGAAACTAATCCGACAATTTTCTTAGTGGTAGTCGACTCTTTGAAGGCAGTGAAGCCGATAATAGCTGAGAGTAAAACAACCGAAACATTGGTGATTGCAAGAACGGTTGAGTCGTCCCATCCAGTTGTTTGATAGGATCTTAGGAGTAAGTAAATGGAGAAGTAATTGGGAATTCCAAGCACGATTCCTCCGAGAATATTTTTGAATGAAAAAACAGCTTTTTTTCGAATGATTTGAACGGTCAAAATGAGAATTCCGATGATTCCGGCAATTCCAAACCCAATTGCAGAGAATAATGAATCTTTCAGAAGTGTCAATTGCGTGTTTTGAACGTAGTTCAATAAAAAATCCAAAGCTCCACTTCCAATGAAAAGAATAACGAGCATCCACAGAGCTGAGGTTTGACTGCTTACATTCTTTGATGGTTTTGAAACAAGATATACCCCCGTGAAGGCAAGTAGAATTCCTAAAATTTTGAGAAATGTGACGTTTTCACCGTAGCCAACAATCATAAAGATCAGGGAAATGGCCATGCTCATTTTTACTGCGATGGAGGTAGAAGCCACACCGTTTAACTGAGAGCTTTTCCCCATGATTAAAAATAAACCAATGAAGAGAATAGCGCAGAGAACGGCATAATACATCCAACTTGTTTGTTCCAAACAGGCAGGATTCCACGTATCTCCGTAGAGTACAAAACCAATCGTACACGCTGTGAAGTAATTGACTACAATCGCTTGAAACGTGTCAATTCCATAGCGCTTGAATAGCTTGAAAATAACGAAGATCAAGCTGGAGCTCAAAACGGATAATAGCAAGGGAATCATAGCGGACGAAGATAGGAAATGTGATCACCAAAAAATGTCTCTGCATGAAATTGTTGACCATGAATGGTCGGGGCATGGGTTCCTGATATAAATTCAGACTGCCCCGTGATTATTCTAGCTTCGTCCCACAGTTCGGCATCAATAAATGACTGAAGGACTTTCTTTCCTCCTTCAATCAATACAGACTGAATTTCTTTTTCGTATAAACAATTCAGAATGTTTTTAGGTGTAAGTGCTTCTATCTGAATGAAATAAATAGTTCCTTCGGTAGATTCCTTTTTGGTGTTTAGAACAATCGTTTCAGCTTCCTCATTGAAAATGTTGGAGTGCTTCGGAAGTTCATTGTTGCTATCCAACACAATTCGTATTGGATTTTTGCCTTTAACAGCGCGAACAGTTAACGATGGATCATCATTCAAAACTGTATTTTTTCCAACTAAGATGGACTGAAGTTCACTTCTCCATTGGTGGACTTTTACCTGTGTTTCTGGCGCTGAAATCCACGAAACCTCTCCTTGTTGTCCTGCGGTATTGTCGATGAAGCCATTTTTTGTTTGTGCCCACTTCAGAAGAACGTATGGACGTTTTTTTTCATGAAAAGTGAAAAAGGCGCGGTTCAGTTCGAGGCATTCTTTTTCGCAGACACCTACGGTCACATCAATTCCGTGATCTTCCAAACGTTTCACTCCTTTTTTGTACACCTTTGCATGTGCATCAAGTGTTCCAATAACAACGCGTTTAAACTGTTTCGCAACGAGTAAATCGGCACAGGGAGGTGTTTTGCCAAAATGCGAACATGGTTCGAGTGTGACGTAAATCGTGCATTCTTTCAAAATCTCATGGTTCTCGACTGAATTCACAGCATTCACCTCTGCATGAGGGCCGCCAAACTGTTCGTGGTAGCCTTCTCCAATGATTTTTTCATTGTGAACAATCACTGCGCCTACCATTGGATTTGGGGCTACTTTTCCCTTTCCCAGCGCGGCCAATTGAAGGCACCGATGCATCATTTGTTCGTCAAACGTCATGGAGCGAAGATACGCAAAAGAAGTGCTACGAAATCATCGCACTACTAAACAGAGTCTCGTCGATTCGAACATTCTTAATTCGTGAGTTGAACGACCTTCATTTGATCGAGTACACCGCTAAAGTCGAATTCGGACTCGATGAAAAAGTCAGCTTTTCCATTCTGGAGTGATTCTGGGACATGATAGTAGAATTCGTAAAGGTTCGAATTACCTTCGGTACAGTACACGTTAAACAGGCGGATTCGATTTTTTTTGCTTTTCTTTCCGTTGGTCGTTTTACATGCCAGATAACTCGTGTTGAATCCGCTATTTGCTTTGATTACCGCAGTTATCTTCAGCCAGGTATCGCCTTTGCCGTTTAAGTCGAGTGAGAGAAATGGTTCTTTGTTGATTGGTTTTGGCTCCGTCGAATCGTGGAGAAGTGTTCGTTTGTAGTTGGTTTCATTATCGAGCACTTCATCCGTATCGAGCAAACTCATGTCAACCGCCGTAGGATTGCTATCGAGGTAAATGCGACTATAATACAAGCGGTTCATGTCACGCCGATGAAGCACTCCGTCGTTGTATTGTCCAATTTGAAAGAGATTTACGAAAATGAGGTAGGCTCCAACGGGAATTAATAACCATTTCCACTTCTTCTGAAGGGTGTATTGGATGAAACCAGCTAGGGGTAAAGCAAAAATGGGGTAGCTCTGCGTGAGTGCACGTGTTGAATAGGTGGCTCCGTACTTCCAATCGGCCCATGAAATGATGATCCAAATATTGAGTAAGCAGAAAATGATCACCGATCGCCGGAAGGGTTTTCCTTTCATGAAGAAAAAGCCAACAATGAAGAGGATCGTGACAGGTGTATAGATAAACCAACCGATTTCCCAACCGAAGAGAACACGGAAAAAAGGAGTGAGGAAGCGCCAACTACTGCCAACATCGTGTATAAATGTTCCAGCGGTCATTTTCCAATAAATGAGTTGAGGCAATACTCCGAGAATTCCAAATGCGATTGTTACGTAAATATGCTTTCTGTGTGCCTTGACAAGTGCCCATTTTTCGGCTTTTGCTTCTTTTGATTGCGTTCCCCACATTAAAGGAATAAACAACATGATGGCTTCAGTAGGACGACATATGGTTGCTAACCCAATGATCAATCCAATGGCTGCAGCCCAGAAATAGGTTGGTTTTTCATGCCATTTGATAGTTGCGTACAAAATCAACACATAGAGTGGAAAAATATACACATGACTTAGGCCTGCATCTACAGCTGTGTACTGAACGAGGTTCGAAGCGATGAATAGAAGAATAAGTGTGATACCCACGGTTAGATCGTCGTAATAGCGGAGCAGAATATGACGAAGCAAAAACAGAGCAAGTAAGGTGTAGAACAGTGCTCCATAGGCCAAGGTATATTGATACGGTGGAGAGAAACCATCTGCAGGGTAATCCGAATTTAGGGCAATAACATGGGCAATTCCAAAAAGCGGAGCTTGTAGCAGTGAAACACCGCCCAAGTACTTGTTGACATAATTTCCGTTTTCTGCTTTATGCGCTTGGTATAAATTTCCTTCATGCACATGATACTTTTCGTCAATTTCGGGTAGCCAATTGAGTTCTGTGTAATCATCGTAGATGAATCCGGAGGGTAGATACATGTAGTATCCGAGTCCGTCCCAATTTGTGAGCATCATGGGGTAACTCTTGTCGAAGTATGAATAGGTGTATCGCGTGTGGATTAACGTGACCGATACGATAATACAAGCAAGAAGCGAAATCAGATTCTTCAAGAGTAGAAATTTTGTGTGAAGATACTTAACTCCCATAAATTTTCATTTCGGCTTGCTTATTTTCAGCATGAAAATATTTCATGTTTCCCGAAGAATTGGCAGGGAGTTCATCTTAATTCTGCCATTTATCGTCAAAAATGTGTTTTCCAGCGAAACTTTCAGATGTTATGGCTTTTTGGCACACTTTTTCGCATATAGAAACCGAATAGTGGTTAGGTTAGGTTAGGTTAACAGAGGACTCCCGTCCTCTGGGAAAAGCGGTCGAAAGACCGCTTTTTTTGTGGATTCATTTCTCATCCTCTCCTTCCTCAAAGAACTTCTAAAGCAACAAGAATAATGTCACTCACCGATACATCTGTCATTGGTCGGTAAAATTGTGTAACTCATCGGTTTTCCTGTGGAGTACTCTGTTTTGGCACGTTTTTTCGTCCTATATAATCGAATAGTGGTTAGGTTAGGTTAACAGAGGACTCCCGTCCTCTGGGAAAGCGGTCGGAAGACCGCTTTTTTTTGTTTAAAGGGCTGTAGTTGAGGTGAATGACGTTGGAATTGTTAAAAAATGATAATTGCTGTATGGTTTTGAAGTTTGAACTGAAAGTTTAGGCTTTGTTTCACGTCTTAGATTGTGAATAGTGGTTAGGTTACAGAGGACTCCCGTCCTCTGGGAAAGCGGTCGAAAGACCGCTTTTTTTGTTTGAACAAAAGAAGATTGCCTTTGACCGCTGATGGCAAATGAAATTTCAAAAAAAACTTTTGAGGGAACGATCGAATCCCTTTGGTTGATGTGATTGACCTATTTTCCAAATCATTCCTATATTGGCATCAAGAGGACGCGTTTAAGCGTTTGATGTTGACTAACTTCTAAAAATTATCCATGAAATTGTTGAATGGGATAGAAAAACTTTTCAAATCGTTTTTGCCTACGCCGTTTACGATTGCCATTCTGATCACAATTGTGACCTTCATTTTGGCTTTTACTCTTACCGATTCGGATGCGGGATCGGGTGAGCGTGGAATGGAGTTGGTGGGATATTGGTACAATGGGCTTTGGAAGGATAGCATGTTGGTATTTGCTGTTCAGATGATGCTCATGTTGGTGCTTGGACATGCTGTAGCGCTTACGAAACCCGTTGATTACGTGATGCGTGCCGCAACACATTTCTGCAAAAGCACTGCGTCCGCGGCTTTTACCGTAACACTTCTGACCATCTTGGTTTCCTTATTCAATTGGGGACTGGGCTTGATCTTTGGGGCCATTTTAGCGCGAAAAGTGGGCGAGCATGCATACAAGAATGGAATCTCTCTCAACTACGCATTGATTGGTGCGGCAGGATACAGTGGATTGATGGTGTGGCATGGTGGAATATCCGGATCTGCACCTATTAAAGCAGCTGAATCAGGACATATTGCATCACTCATGGAAGGTATTTTACCCGCTGAGCAAATAGCTGAATTACCCAATGCAATTCCATTCTCGGAAACGGTTTTCGGGATGATGAATATTGTGGTGATGTTGGCTCTGATTGTTTGTGTACCACTATTTATGTTTTGGTTGGGTAAACGATCGCAGGTGAGTCTTGAATTACCGAAGGTAATCGGCGAGAACGAAGGAAAAAATGCTTCCGATGATCAACAAAAACTAGATGTGAGTCCTTGGTTCTCGCGAATCATCGGTGGTTTGATCTTCGCTTACGCATTGTATGTAGCGGTTCATGCGATGTATGAAGGAAGGGATTTTATTAAGCCGAATTTCATCAATTTTACCTTGTTAGGAATGGCATTGGTGCTGCATTCAAATGTGGATGGTTTCCTGAAAGCGATTGATCAGGCAATAAGAGGAGCTGCAGGTATTTTGGTTCAGTTCCCCTTGTATTTTGGGATCATGGGGTTGATGGTGGGGGCAGGATTGATTCACGTGTTTTCTGATTTCTTTGTGAGTATTTCCAGTGAAGCATCTTTCCCTATTTACTCTTTTATGAGTGCAGGAATCGTAAATGTATTTGTACCGAGTGGAGGAGGACAATGGGGCGTGCAGGGCCCAATCATTATTCAGTCGGCGTTGGAATTGGGGGTAAGTCTTCCCAAATCAATAATGGCATTGGCCTATGGTGATCAGCTTACGAACATGTTGCAGCCGTTCTGGGCGCTACCTCTGCTTGGGATCACAGGGTTAAAGGCGAAAAGGATCTTACCGTACACGCTTGCCATGATGTTGGTGGGAGGCACGATTTATTTATTGGCACTCTTAATATTTTAATCAGCGATGGAAAACCGAGGCATATCGAATTTTATCAAAACATTGGGACCAGGTATTTTGTTTGCGAGTACAGCTATTGGCGTGTCGCATTTGGTACAGAGCACGCGAGCTGGAGCTGATTTTGGATTTGCACTGATTCCCTTCGTGATCGCCGCAAACTTGTTTAAATATCCCTTTTTTGAATATGGAAGTCGCTATGCGAATGCGACGGGAACGACATTGATTGATGGGTACAATCGCGTTGGAAAATGGATGATTTGGCTGTACTTTATCATTACGATTGGGAGTATGTTCTTTGTTTCTGGGGCAGTTGGCGCGGTCACTTCGGGCTTTTTACAGAATTTATTTGGGATTTCATCTTGGGGGATTTGGGCAACGGTGTGTTTGTTCATTTTTTGCGCAAGCATATTGATTGCGGGGAAGTACAAGGTTTTGGATTCCATGACGAAGGTGATTGGAGTCGTATTGCTTTTGTCGACGTTATTGGCTTTTGTGTTGGCACTAGCGAAAGGTGCAGCTCCGAAACAAGCCGATTTTGTAGCTCCTGATATTTGGTCGGATAGCAGTCTCGTTTTTATTATTGCATTGATGGGTTGGATGCCAACAGCAGTCGATTTGAGTGCCTGGAGTAGTTTGTGGGTGGTCGAGCGAATCAAGCAAACGGGATACAAACCCACAATGAAGGAAACCTTGGCCGATTTTAATTTTGGTTACATCGTATCGGCGGTTTTGGCCATTTGCTTTTTGACCTTAGGCGCCTACGTTTTGTATGGAACAGGACGAGAGTTGCCTGCTGGAGCGGTCGATTTCTCGAGTAGCGTGGTCCGCTTGTTTACTACGTTTATTGGCGATTGGAGCTATATCATTATTGCGATTGCTGGATTCTCAATCATGTTTGGAACCTGTATTACCGTGTTTGATGGCTACGGTAGAAGTTTAGAACGAAGTTTTAGTCTTTTATTTCAGAAGTCGGAGCAAGATCAGGTGCAAAAGAAAGGTTCAAGTCGCATCTACATTTGGAGTATTCTTGTGGTAGCACTGGGTTCCTTTGGGATTATTTTCTTCTTTGGAAAACACTTGAAAAACTTGGTCGATTTGGCGACGACACTCAGTTTTGTTATTGCCCCAGTGATTGCAGTTGTAAATTATCGATTGGTAACTAGCGATCATGTGAGGAAGGAAGCCCAACCGCGTTTGTGGTTGAAGATTTTGAGTTGGTTGGGAATTGTTTTCTTAACTGGATTTGCCATTTACTTCGTAAAGGTTCGATTTTTCCCTAGTTGAGTTTGGTATTAAGTCACTGTTTTTAAGGAATTTTTTCGAGTCAATGGCGAAATTCGATGTAATTGATATCTGAAAGGTAAAGTGTACATTTTGCAATTTCGCAATATTGCGAAATAACGATTAACCCACATAAAAGTGAATAAATTTCACGGTTTTCACACGCTTCTGCACACGCACGACATGTAAACATACACGCTACTGTCCACCAGGGCGAAGATCGATAGCTTTGCGATGAAAAACACATACGATGCTTACTTGCACGTGTAATTTTACCAGTGCAAGTTTAGCAGTGTTGGGTGTTTAGAGCGAACTAAAGATCGTAGACCGTTCCGATAGCAATCGGTAGGTGGCCAAACTAAGCTAGTTCGTCAATTCGCTCCGCAGGTCGACCAATTACTGCCTTTCCGTTTTTCACAATAATCGGGCGTTCGATCAATTTCGGGTATTTCACCATCGCATCAATCCATTCTTTTTCGCTCAACTCTTTTCCTTTGAAGTTTTCCTTGAAATCTGCTTCACCCTTTCGGATAAGGTCTTTTGCTGGAATTCCCAATTGCGAAACGATCTCGGACAATTGCACTGCGTCCAATGGTTCTTTCAAGTATTCCACTACAGAATACATTGCATTTTTTTCATCGAGATACGCCAATGCGTTTCTACTTTTCGAGCATCGATTGTTGTGGTATACGGTGTATGTTTCTTTTGACATGCTTTTGGTATTACGAAAAATCCTCCTCAAATCCCGATAATTATCGAGACGAGGAGGATTTTCAATTTGCTAGAATTTATGCTTAGTGCGAAGCCAAGTAATCAGCAACTCCGTCGAAGCTTGCTTTCATTCCGTCTTCACCTTTTTGCCAGTTTGCTGGACAAACCTCTCCATTTTCTTCGAAGAATTGAAGAGCATCAACCATACGCAATGCTTCATCAACGTTTCTTCCAAGAGGAAGGTTGTTTACCAATTGGTGCATTACTGTACCTTCTTTGTCGATCAAGAACAATCCACGGTAAGCAATCATTGGTCCAGTTGCAACCATTTCCATGTTTTCGTTGTAATCGTACTCTCCAGCCAATACTCCGTATGCTTCAGAGATTGTTTTTGTTGTATCTGCAACAATTGGGTACGTAATTCCTTCGATTCCACCTTTGTTTTTTGGTACTTGCAACCATCCCCAGTGAGATTCCTCTGTGTCAGTTGAACAAGCAACTACTTTTACTCCGCGTGCTTCGAACTCACCCAATTTCGCTTGAAATGCGTGCAATTCTGATGGACATACGAATGTAAAATCTTTTGGGTAAAAGAAGAAAATTACTGGATTTTTTCCAAGGTATTGATCCAACGAAAAGTTTTCTACAATTTCTCCTCCGTTAACTACTGCTGCTGCAGTAAATGATGGTGCTTTTTTACCTACTAATACTCCCATTTTTAATCAATTATTTATTTGTTGTTGATTTTAATTTCAATTATTTACAGGGTCAAAATAACCCTGATTTTCATGTGCAAATTTACGGATTTTTTCCGTTAAATCGGCTATTTATTGAGCCAAGCTTTGAACATCCAGTTCGTTTTTTCCTTCTCACGAATTAAGTCGCTCATGAGCGCATTTGTTCCTTCATCCTCTGCTTCGTCTGTTGCTGCCAAAAGTGCTCGCTCTTGTTTGAGCAATTCTTGTTGGGCAGATAAAATATAGGCTACTCCCGTCGCTCCATCGTGTGTTACTTTCAACTCTGAAATAGGACTCGTTGCCAAGTATCGACTGAATTGAGACATTGGTGTTTCTCCAATCGATAAAATACGTTCCGCCAAATCGTCGATGATTACGAGTGTACGGTTGTACAATTCTTCATATTTCAAGTGCAATTCGAAAAAACCTTGCCCTTTGATGTTCCAATGAAGTGATCGAAGGTTTTGATAGTGAATCTGATAACTTGCTAATAACTCGTTGAGTTCTGATCTATATGCTGCTGTGTTTTCCATATGTCAAAGATCGGGTATAAATAACATAATTTATATTGATTAATTTTATCCAGCCATAAATATTGATTATATGATTTCGATTCAGCAGATGCAGTACATTTTGGTGCTCAGTGAAGAACGTCAATTTCAGCGTGCAAGCGAAAAGTGCTTCGTTACACAACCCACTCTTTCGATGCAATTGAAAAAGGCGGAAAACACCTTGGGGTATACCATTTTTGATCGTTCTACAACACCACTTGAGTTAACTCCTTTCGGTGAATTGTTGCTACCCATTGTACGCGATATTCTTTCGGAATACGGGCGGATTAATGAACTTACAGAAAAGCAAAAAGGAGTGTACCGCGAGCGATTGCGGATTGGAATTATTCCAACCGTGGCTGATTACATGGTTCCCGAATTATTCAATAGATGGAAGGAGGATTTAACAGATGTGCAATTGTCGATCGAGGAAATGAAGACGGAGGATGTGTTGCTGGCGTTGGATCAACGGAAAATTGATGTGGGTATCCTTGCGGGGCCAGTTAGTGATCCAAAATTGCGATCTACCGTTCTTTTTGATGAGGAAATTTTAGCATTTGTGCCAGAATCGACTGCGGAAGAGGTCACAACTGAAGATTTGGAAAACTATCATCCGTGGCTCCTAACGTCAGGGAATTGCTTGCGAACGCAAATGATTCACTTTTGCAATTTGAATACGGAACAAGACGACTGGAATTATGAAGGAGGAAACATGAAATTGCTCCGTCAAATGGTGGAAATGAATGGTGGCTATACCTTGATTCCTGAACGGTCTGTTCCCAAGAAATCATCTAAGTACAAGCGCATTCGTTCTTCGATTGGAGAAGTTCCGGCTCGACAAATTATCGCTTTATCTCCCAATCGATCTACAAAATGGGGAAGCATTGAGAAAATTGTTCGCTCTGTGCAGTTGTTGTATAGCGCAAAAAAGGATGCGGAACGAATGAAGTTATTGAGTTGGAAGTAGTACCAAAGCTATAGTTTGCTTCAGAATTTAAGAAGCAATACGATAATTGCTGTTGTTGAAATAGCAAATGCAGGTAGGTGATAGAATTTCCGTTTTGTGATGATACTGGCCAGGGTGTATAGAAAAATGACCCAAATCGAAAGTGCAGTAATACAATATGCTACGTATAATATTAAATTTACACTTGGAAATTCAAATGTGTTTTGATCGTTGGTAAATCCACCGTTTAATATTAAAGTTAGGTACACAAGAAGAGTAGTGATCAAAGATGAAACGATTCCTTTCCACAGAGTATTCATCTTGATATTGAGAAATGTCTGATGTTTCTTAGCGTCAGTCATGATTGTTAAAGGTGTTGTCAAAAATCAAACGAGACGCTCCCACATTGGATTCAACGAATTGTTGTTCATTGGAACTAATCGAATCAAAGTCATCTTTGATACTCTTAAACGCAACTTCGAACTCAGCAGTAGTCGCAACAGAAAATCCAAATCCGCCATCAATAAATGCTTGTGCTTCGGGAAAACGTGAATGCTTCGGTCCGAAAATTACAGGTAAACCAAAAACAGCGGGCTCAAGAATGTTGTGCAAACTTCCAGAAAATCCGCCACCAACATACGCAATCGCTCCATATTTGTATGCGCTGGCAAGATGTCCAATGGTGTCTAAAATCAACACTTCCGTATCTGGTTTCGGTGCGCTTTCGATTTCTGTGTAGCGTTCCGTTTTACGCGTTAGACCCGAAAAAATCTGCTCGATGTGTTTATTGTCCACTTGATGCGGTGCAATCAGTACTTTTTGTTCAGTTGAGTTGATCCACGGAGTCAAAATCGCTTCGTCAGCAGGCCAAGAACTTCCGATAATCACTAACTCATCATTTCCTTTGAACTCTTCAATAAGTGAGTTATCTTTTGCTTTCACTCGATTTTCCGATACACGGTCGAAACGACTATCACCAGAAATAGTCACATTCGTTATACCAATGGATGCTAACAACTCTTTTGATGATTCATTCTGAACAAAAAAATGATCAAACTGCTGTAGAATGGAACGAAAAAAGCCGCCATGCCATTTGAAAAACCGTTGCTTCGGGCGGAAAAGTCCACTTACATTATAAATCTTGCTTCCAGCTGCCTTCGCTCGCAGGATGTAGTTCCCCCAAAACTCGTACTTCACAAAGAAGCTTTTTGATGGCGAAAAGTGCTGGATGAATCGCTGTGCGTTTTCGGGCGTGTCTAGCGGAAGATAACATACGTAATCCGCTTGATGATCTCGTTTTTGATAATGTTCAAATCCCGAAGGAGAAAAGAAGGTGACAAGTAAAAAAATGTCTGGATGCTCCTCTTTGATTTTTGCCATCAACGGAAGTCCTTGATCAAATTCCCCCAACGAAGCACAGTGAAACCAAACGACTTCTTTTCCTTGGGTGTTGGGTAAACGTGATGACCAGTTTGTTCTTCCCGCAATCCATTTTTTTGCTTTAGGCAGAAAGAGGGAAGCGACGCGAATGCCGAATCCATACAACCTTACTCCAGCTGTGTAGAGAAAGCGCATCAGTCGAAATAAAATTCTTTTGGTTGACGTTGATAAACAGGAATTACCCAGCCCGCTTTGAAACCAAACTGAAGATCGAGACGAAGATCCGTTGAAACCGGTGTTTCTGGAGAATCGAAGTTGATCGTGCGCTGATTATGCGTAAATCCTTGTTGCGCATAAAATCCAGCGAAGAAATTAATCGGTGTATCACTTCCCATAAATGAGTAGCCTACAAATTGACTCGTCATCACACCTGTGGTCAATCGATCGTATCCTTTTCGGTAATCCAATTCAAGTAATGGAACTACGTGGTCTTGCGTTTCGATGCGTAACTTATGCATCATATATCCAAGCCCTACATTCACGTAGATTCCTGAATTTGGGTTAGGAGACAACACCGGGATTACTTTTCCTACCACGGCATTGGCATAAAATCCACGTGGAAGCGTCCGAACGATCGCAACATCTCCATTTTGATCGGTAATATTTCCTTTGGAGTCTTTCAAATCATCGAGTACACCAGGAATACGATTGGTGCTGGAAAACATGAACATACCATCTGCACCGTAAATCCAATTTTTCTTTGTCTTGAATCCTGCGAAAATCCCTACATGATTTAAATAGCCATAGCGATCTGCTAAGTCTCCACTTGTGAAACCTCCAGAATATTGAACGGACAAGATTGTACTTGAAACGATGGAGTCGGATATATTTCGTTGAGCTTTTGCCGAATTTGAGGCGATGATAAAGCAAGCAAATAGGAAATACGTGTAGAATGTTTTCATACCTAGAATCAAATGATCTTCATTAGCGACAACGAAGTTACGTATCAAATATTGGAATTTTATGACATTTAGTCTTTTTTATGAACGATAGCACAAGTCAAAACGAAACAGCACGCGAGTTCTGGAGGCTCTTTTTCTACGCCGAGTCAACAATAGAAATCGATGAACTACGTTCATTCGTGTGTTGAAGTCTGCAATCGATTGGAGAATCTATGCGGCTTCAAATTTACATTCGTCGAAATAGTATTATCTTTAACGTCGCTTTTAAAAGGAACCCTTAGCATGAGAAAAATTCAAATGGTCGATTTGATCGCCCAGTATCAAAAAATAAAACCAGAAGTTGATAGTGCCATCCTAAATATAATGGAGAATGCACAGTTTATTAATGGCCCTGAAGTTCAAGGGTTTCAAAAAGAACTAGAGGAGTATCTGGATGTGAAACACGTGGTGCCATGTGCCAATGGAACGGATGCATTGCAAATTGCGTTAATGGCGATTGGAGCCAAACCTGGAGATGAGGTGATTACACCTTCATTTACCTATATCGCAACTACTGAAGTAATGGCTCTCTTGGGGTTGACTCCTGTTTTTGTGGAGGTGGAAAAGGATTCGTTTTGTATCGATCCTGCGGCAATTGAAGCTGCGATAACAGACAAAACAGTAGCAATCGTCCCTGTACACCTGTATGGTCAAGCGGCGAACATGACGGAAATCATGGACATAGCAAACCGTCACAATCTAAAAGTGATCGAAGATAACGCTCAAGCGATTGGAAGCGATTACCGAATGTGCCAGAACCGGAAAAGGGAACTTATTGGAACTTGCTGTTGATGCGGCTCAGAAACGTGCCACCCTCGGAGAAATTTCG
>PDWJ01007394.1_pt1 | contig 17128 bp, 31 predicted proteins | sample 1430881 | NCBI WGS metagenome assembly PDWJ01 (sample SAMN01162460, study PRJNA174530) | Oral metagenome, whole genome shotgun sequencing project. | biome: Marine environment; feature: Marine mammal; material: Swab sample of the gingival sulcus; isolation source: swab sample of gingival sulcus...
TTTCCGAGGTGACGCTGGAGTAGCCATCGCGAAGGAGAGAACGTGGCTCGACAGAAGATCAAAATCAGGTTGAGGGCTTATGAGCCCGCGGTGCTGGATCGCAGCGCGGAGGTCATCGTTTCGACCGCCCTGAAGACCGGAGCCCTGGTGAAGGGGCCCATTCCCCTTCCCACCAAGAAGAGCATCTACACGGTTCTGCGTTCGCCTCACGTGAACAAGAAGTCCCGTGAGCAGTTCGAGATGCGGATCCACAAGCGTCTGATCGAGATCGAGAATTCGACTCCCCAGACGACGGAATTCCTGAAGAAGCTGACCCTGCCGGCCAGCGTGGACGTCGAGATCAAGGTCTGATCCGGCGGCCCGGCTGGGCCATAAGGGTATGAGAGGCCATAGGGAGTAGGAAACAATGATCGGTCTGATCGGCAAGAAACTCGGCATGACCCGGAAATTCAGCGAGGAAGGGCGTAGCATTCCTGTTACGGTCATCCAGGCTGGTCCCTGCGTGGTGACCCAGGTCAAGAACGAGAAAACGGATGGCTACAGCGCCGTGCAAATCGGTTTCGGCGCCAAGAAAGCCAAGAACACGCCCATGCCCATGCAGGGGCACTTTCGCAAGGCCGGCAGCGACCCTCTGCGGACCGTCATCGAGTATCGCGTGGACGAAGGCCACGAGTACAACCTCGGTGACACCGTTGATCTGTCGGTCCTGTCCGAAGCGAGCAAGGTGGATGTGACGGGCACGACCAAGGGTCGCGGCTTCGCCGGCGCCATCAAGCGGCACAACCACCATCGCGGTCCCGATGGGCACGGCTCCAAGAACGTGCGGGCCAGTGGCTCCATCGGTATGCACACCTTCCCCGGTCGCGTGATGAAGGGCAAGAGCATGCCCGGCCAGTACGGCGCCAAGAAGGAAACCAAGCGTAACCTGGAAGTCGTCGCCATCGATCAGGAGCGTAACCTGATCCTGGTCAAGGGCAGCGTGCCGGGACACAAGAACGGAATCGTTTTTATCCGGGCCAGCCGGTAAAGGTCCGCGGGACCGGAAAGTAACGAGGTAGGGAAATGGCAACGGCAAAACTCTACAGCGAGACGGGACAGGAGAAGGGCACGGTGGATCTGCCCGCCAGCCTCTTCGCTCAGCCCGTCCGCAAGCAGGCTCTGTATGACGCCGTGCGGAACTTCTTGGCCAACAGGCGCCAGGGCACGCACGACACCCAGACCCGGGCCGAGGTGGCCTACTCCACGGCCAAGCTGTATCGGCAGAAGGGCACGGGCCGCGCCCGCGCCGGTAGCGCCGGCAGCCCCACCCGGGTGGGCGGCGGTGTGGCCTTCGGTCCGCATCCGCGCGACTACAGCTATAAAATGCCCAAGAAGATCAAGCGGGTGGCGCTGGTCAGCGCCCTGAGCGATCGGGCCAACCACGAGCGCGTCACCGTGGTCGAGGATCTCCAGTTGGAGGCTCCCAAGACCAAGACCGTCGCCGGCATCCTCGCGGGGATGAATCTGGAAGGCCGCCACACCCTGGTGGTGCTGCCTCCGGAGAGCGACGTTCTGTACCGCTCGGCCCGGAACATCCGCGGCGTGCGGGTGCTGCGCAGCAATGAGCTGAACGCCTACACCGTCCTGTGGGCCGACAATCTGGTTTTCACCCAGAAGGCCCTGACCGGCGCCGAGGAGGTGTTCGGAAAGTGAAAGATCTGAGCAAAGTCATCAAGCGGCCCATGATCACCGAGCACGGTGCCCTCATGCGGGAGCAGTACAACCAGTACATCTTCGAGGTGGCTCCCGAGGCCAACAAGCAGGAGATCCGTCAGGCCGTGGAGCATTTCTTCGGCGTGAAGGTGACCCAGGTGCGGACCATGAATTACCGCGGCAAGATCAAGCGGATGGGCCGTTTCAGCGGCAAGCGCCCGGATTGGAAGAAGGCCGTCGTGACGCTGGCCAAGGAAGATTCCATCGATCTGTTCGACATCATCTAGGTGCCGACGGATCCGAAAGTATAGCCGGGCCGGAAAAATCGGCGAACCGGCTGCAAAACGCCCAGTAGCTTCGGAATGACCGAGGCGAAAAAGGGGAGTTGGAAAGAATGGCAATCAGAAAACTCAAGCCCGTGACCCCGACCCAGCGGTTCCGTACGGTCGCGGACTTCAGTGAAGTGACCCGGACCGAGCCGGAGAAATCCCTGCTCGAGCCGTTGAAGAAGAGCGGTGGCCGGAACAACCGCGGCCGCATCACCGTCCGGCATCGTGGCGGTGGCCACAAGCGCCGTTACCGCAAGATCGACTTCAAGCGCACCAAGCACGGCGTGCCCGCCAAGGTGTTCAGCGTGGAGTACGATCCCAACCGTAGCGCCCGGATCTGCCTGCTGCACTACATCGACGGTGAGAAGCGGTACATCCTGTGGCCCAAGGGCGTGAAGGTGGGCGATCCCATCCTGAGCGGCCCCGAGGCGCCCTTCAACGCGGGCAACGCCCTGCCGTTGGAGCGGATCCCTCTGGGTACGCTGGTCCACAACATCGAGCTGACCATCGGCAAGGGCGGGCAGATGGCCCGCAGCGCCGGCAGCTTCGCCCAGGTCATGGCCAAGGAGGGCGACTACGTCACCCTGCGCCTGCCCAGCGGCGAGGTGCGCATGGTTCACCGCAAGTGCTACGCCACCATCGGCGAAGTCGGCAACTCCGAGCACGAGAACATCGTGAGCGGCAAGGCCGGCCGGACCCGCTGGCTGGGCCGTCGCCCGACCGTTCGCGGTGTGGCCATGAACCCGGTGGATCACCCCCACGGTGGTGGTGAGGGCCGCACCAGCGGTGGCCGTCATCCCGTCAGCCCCTGGGGTTGGAAGACCAAGGGTTTCAAGACCCGTACCAAGAAGCCTTCGGACGCCTTCATCGTTCGTCGTCGCAAGAACAAGAAGAAGTAGTCACCGGCTGGTTTCCGGTTTGGATGAACCAGGCCGGCATTACGGAGGAAGATTAGGACATGGCTAGATCGATCAAGAAGGGGCCTTATATCGAGGATTCCCTGCTGGCCAAGGTCGAGGCGATGAACGAGAAGAACGAGAAGCGGGTCCTGAAGACCTGGTCCCGCCGCTCGACCATCGTTCCCGAATTCCTGGGCCACACCATCGCCGTGCACAACGGCCGTCAGTTCGTGCCCGTGTACATTCAGGAAAACATGGTGGGTCACAAGCTGGGCGAGTTCGCTCCCACGCGCACTTACCGCGGCCACACCACCAAGAAGTAGCGGAGGAAATCCTGATGGAAGCACGTTCTGTTTCCCGGTTCGTCCGGGTGTCGCCCCGCAAGACCCGACTGGTCGCCGACCTGATCCGGGGCAAGAGCATCGACGAGGCGCTGGGCATTCTGGCCCTGACGCCCAAGAAGGCCTCGCCTATTTTGCGCAAGGCCATCCTGTCGGCCACGGCCAACGTTCTGGACAAGAACGACGGCCAGGAGGCCCTGGACAACTCGAATATCTTCATCAAGGAGATTCGGGTGGATGAGGGCCCCACGCTGAAGCGGATCCGTCCGCGCGCCCAGGGCCGGGCTTTCCGCATCAACAAGCGGACCAGCCATATCAAGGTGTTGGTCGCCTCCGGCGTCTAGCCGAAGCGATGGGAATTTTCAGCTGCGGCTGAATGACGAGTAGAATACGCCGCGCCCGGTGGGGCGGGCTCAAGGAAGGATGACCATGGGTCAGAAAACACATCCGATCGGGTTCCGGCTGGGTATCGTCAAGGACTGGAACTCCACCTGGATCACGGACAAGCATTTCGCCGATTGGCTGAACGAGGACCAGCTGCTGCGCAAGTACGTGCTGGCCCGGGTCGGCAACGCCGGCGTGGAGTCCGTGAAGATCAAGCGTTTCCGCGAGAAGGTGACCATCGTCATCGCCACCAGCCGTCCCGGCGTGGTGATCGGGCGTAAGGGCACCAAGGCGGACCAGCTGCGTGCCGAGCTCCAGAAGATGGTGGGCAAGAACGTCAAGCTGGATGTGGAAGAGGTCAAGAAGCCCGAGCTGAGCGCTCCTTTGGTGGCCGATCACATCGCCGCCCAGCTGGTGGGTCGTGTCTCCTTCCGGCGGGCCATGAAGAAGAGCATCGCCACGGCCATGCGCATGGGGGCCAAGGGCATCAAGGTGCGTTGCGCCGGCCGCTTGGGCGGAGCCGAGATGGCCCGCATCGAGTCCTATCACGACGGCAGCGTGCCTCTGCACACCCTGCGCGCGGATATCGATTACGGTGTGGCCACGGCTCGTACCCAGTACGGCGCCATCGGTGTGAAGGTCTGGATCTGCAAGGGCGAGATCTTCCCCCACGATTTCAAAGAGCAGCTGCGCAAGCAGGTTGTCGAGCAGCGCGCCTAAGGCGCTTCGACGATAAATGGCTTGGCCGGGCCCCGAGGCCCCGCCAAATGAAGAGGACGACGAATCATGTTGATGCCGAAGCGCACCAAACACAGGAAGACGTTCAAGGGCAAACGTCGGGGATTGGCCTGGCGTGGCTCGACCATCTCCTTCGGTGACTATGGCCTGCAAGCCCTGGACAACGGTTGGATCACCAGCCGCCAGATCGAGGCCACCCGTGTGGCTATCACGCGCCGGATGAAGCGGCAGGGCCAGGTCTGGATCCGGGTTTTCCCGGACAAACCCATCACCCTGAAGCCCGCCGAAACCCGTATGGGTAAGGGTAAGGGCGCCCCGGAGTACTGGGTCGCCGTGGTCAAGCCGGGCCGGATCCTCTTCGAGATCAACGGCGTGGATTTCCAGCTGGCCAAGAAGGCCCTGAGCCTGGGTGCGGCCAAGCTGCCTTTCAAGACGCGCATTATCAGCCGTCAGGGAGATTAGTGGTATGAAAGCTCACGAAATGCGTGAACAGTCTCTCGAAGAGCTCATCAGCCTCGAGAAGGACAAAGCCGAAGAGCTGATGCAGCTGAAGATCAAGCTGAGCATGCACCAGCTGGATAACCCGCTTCAGGTTCGCGAACTGCGTCGCGAAGTGGCCGTTATCAAGACTGTCATCAACCAGAAGCGGGCCGCCGGCGAGTAGCCTGCCAGGGAGTTGGAAAGATGGAGAACAACGAGAGAAACCTGCGTGCGGTGAGGATCGGCGAAGTCGTTTCCGACACCAACGACAAGACCGTCGTGGTGCGGATCCGCCGCCGTTTTCCCCATCCCCGCTACAAGCGGATCGTCACCCGGACGGCCAAACTTGTGGCTCACGACCAGGAAAACGAGTGCAAGGTCGGCGATGTCGTGAAGGTCATGGCCACCCGTCCCCTCTCCAAGACCAAGCGCTGGCGCGTGGCGGAGATCCTGGAACGGGCCAAGTAAACGGAAACGTTCCGGAGGAATGAAGCAATGATTCAGGAAACTACGAAACTCAAAGTCGCGGACAACTCCGGCGCCAAGGTGGTCGAGTGCTTCCGCGTGCTGGGCGGCTCCAAGCGGCGTTACGCCCGCGTGGGCGACATCATCGTCGCCAGCGTGAAGTCGGCCATCCCCAACGGCAACGTCAAGAAGGGGCAGGTCGTCAAGTGTGTGATCGTGCGGACCACCAAGGAGATCGGCCGCAAGGACGGCTCCTACATCCGCTTCAGCGACAACGCCGCGGTGATCCTGCAGGCCGAGTCCGTCGACCCCGTCGGTACCCGTATCTTCGGCCCCGTGGCGCGTGAGCTGCGCGACAAGCGGTTCATGAAGATCGTGTCCCTGGCCCCGGAGGTGCTGTGATGCGTATCCGCAAGAACGACACGGTCCGCGTCATCAGCGGCAACGATGCCGGCAAGGAGGGCAAGGTCCTGAAGGTCTTCCCCTCCAAGGGGCGGGTCATCGTGGAAAAGGTCAACATGATCAAGCGCCACACCAAGGCCAGCAAAGAGCTGCCCCAGGGCGGGATCATCGAGAAGGAAGCGCCCATCGAGGCCTCGAACGTGATGTTGGTCTGCCCCAACACCGGTAAGCAGACCCGAATTGGCAAACAACTCCTGTCCGACGGCAGCCGCGCTCGCGTGAGCAAGAAGAGCGGCGAGATGCTGAACGACTAGCTGTCGGTGGAAGGATAATGACAATGGCTGCTGTGAAGCCCCGTTTGCGAGAGAAATACGAGTCGGAGATGAAGACGGCTCTGCGGGAGAAGTTCGGATTCTCCAGCACCATGCAGATCCCCCGGCCCGTGAAGGTGGTTCTGAACATGGGCCTGGGCAACGCTCCGACCAACCCCAAGGTTCTGGAAAGCGCCCTGGCCGAGCTGGAGGCCATCACCGGCCAGAAGGCCGTGCCCACCAAGGCCCGGAAGTCCATCTCGAACTTCAAGCTGCGTGAGGGCATGAACATCGGTGCCCGCGTGACCCTGCGCGATGCCCGCATGTGGGAGTTCCTGGACCGCTTCATCAACGTGGCCCTGCCCCGTATCCGCGACTTCCGCGGACTGCCCACCCGGCTCAGCGGCAGCGGCGACTACACCATCGGGCTGAAAGATCAGCTGATCTTCCCCGAGATCGAGTACGACAAGGTGGATGAGCACCGTGGTATGAACATCACCATCGTGACCACCGCCCAGAATGACGAAGAAGGACGCGAACTGTTGCGTCTGATGGGAATGCCGTTCCGGCGTTAACCGAGGAGACTGTTGTGGCCCGTAAAGCATTGATTGCCAAGGCCAACCGTAAGCCCCGCTTCAAGGTGCGGGCATACAACCGGTGCCGCCGCTGTGGGCGCCCCCGGGGTTACATCCGGAAGTTCGGCATCTGCCGTATCTGTTTTCGCCAGTTGGCTCTCAACGGCGATATTCCCGGAATCACCAAGGCCAGTTGGTAGAGGTAGGAGTTCTGCAATGAGCATGACTGATCCCATCGCGGATATGCTGACCCGCATCCGGAACGCCACCCAGGCGGGACACCGGAAAGTGACGATTCCCGCTTCCAACCTGAAGCGGAATATGGCTCTGCTGCTGGAGCAGCAGGGTTACGTGGAGAAGGTGGAAGAACTTGACGAGACCGCCCAGGGCACCCTGCGCCTGACCCTGAAATATTACAACAGGGACGGCGCGCGGACCGGGGTCATCGAAGGCATCCGGCGCGTGAGCCGGCCGGGTCGTCGAGTCTTCGCCCCCAAGGACAACATCCCCAAGGTTTGTGGCGGGTACGGCATCAGTATCCTGTCCACCAACCAGGGCTTACTGACCGGGCACCAGTGCCGGATGCGAGGCATCGGCGGCGAAGTGCTGTGCGAAGTCTGGTAAAAACCAGATCTTCAGGTGGCCAGACTTCGTGACCGGCCGTCTCAAGTAACTTGCGGAGGAAGATTTAATGTCGCGCATCGGAAATAATCCCATATCCCTGCCCGCCGGGGTGACCGTCACTGTGGACGGCAACACCTCCGTGGTCAAGGGGCCCAAGGGTGAGCACACCCAGCACATCCCCACCGGCCTGTCCTACGAGCAGAGCGATGGCGTGCTGACCATCACCCGCCCGGATGACAGCAAAACCAGCAAGGCCCGGCACGGCCTGGTGCGCGCCCTGATCGCCAACCAGGTCAAGGGCGTGACCGAAGGGTTCACCAAATCCCTGGAGATCCAGGGTGTCGGTTACCGCGCCCAGGTCAAGGGCAAGGTTCTGGACCTGCAGCTGCAGTTCAGCCACCCCCTGGAATACCCCATCCCGGCGGACGTGACCATCGAGTGCCCCGATGCCACGCACATCAACGTGTCCGGCATCGACAAGCAGCGCGTGGGGCAGATCGCGGCGGAGATCCGGGCTTTCCGTAAGCCTGAACCCTACAAGGGCAAGGGTATCCGCTACGTGGGTGAGCAGATCGTCAGGAAGGCCGGTAAGGCGGCCGGTAAGTAGGACCGCCAAGGTCGGAAGGTGAAGAGACATGAAGAGCATTAGCGCGAGAAGGCGTCAGATTCGGGTCAAGCGGAAGATCCACATTCGCAAGCGGCTGGCCGGCACGGCTCAGCGGCCCCGCGTCTCGATCTACCGCACCCACAAGAACATCTACGCCCAGGTCATCGACGACGACGAGGGTCGTACTCTGCTGGCCTGCAACGGCAAGGTCGCCGCGGACGCCGAAGCCCCCGAGGGTGTTTCCGGCAAGTGCGCCACGGCCTACAAGGTCGGCCGCACCTTGGCCGAGGCGGCCAAGGCGAAGGGCATCGAAGCGATGGTCTTCGACCGTAGCGGTTATCTGTATCACGGCCGTGTGGCCGCCCTGGCCCGCGGGCTCAGGGACGGCGGCATGAAGGTTTAATTCGGACCCGGAGTTCGGTGTTCGACCAAATGTCCCGTACGGCGCGGCCGGGGACAAAACAGGAGAAAGATTCAGATGGCGGAATTTTCCAATAATCAGAGGTCTGACGACAATCGCGGACGGCGTGGCCATCGTGACCGTTGGTGACGGCAAGGGCAAGGTCGGCGTCGCCATGGGCAAGGCCAACGAAATTGCCGATGCCATCCGCAAGGGTAGCGAGGCCGCCCGCGGCGTGCAGATGAACGTCCCCATGGTGGGCGACACCATCCCGTACCAGGTGATCGGCCGCTTCGGCGCCAGCCGTGTGCTGCTCAAGCCCGCCAGCCCCGGTACCGGTGTCATCGCCGCCGGTGGCGTGCGCGCCATCCTCGAGGCGGCCGGCGTCAAGAATATCCTGACCAAGCAGCTGGGTAGCCGGAATCCCAACAACGTGGTGAAGGCCACCATGGACGGCCTGCGCCAGTTGCGCACCGTCGAGCAGTTTGCCGCCAAGCGGGGCTTGACCGTGCCCGAGGTGCTGGGTCTGGAGAAGAAGGCCGACAAGCCTGCCGAGACCGCCCCCGCCACCGAGGAGGCCGCGGAAAATGAGTAAGCTCAAGATCACCCAGGTGCGCAGTGTCATCGGCCGACCCGAGAAACATCGCCGCATCATCGAAAGCCTTGGACTGAAGCGTAACCAGACCTCGGTCCTTCATGACGATACTCCCGCGATCCGCGGCATGGTGTTCAAGGTTCGCCATCTCGTGAACGTGGAAGAGGTGGAATAAAATGCTGAAGTTGAACAACATCGGGGTGCCCAAGGGCGCCAACCGGGACAAGAAGCGGCGCGGCCGGGGCCCCGGCTCCGGAACCGGCAAGACCGGTGGCCGCGGGCACAAGGGCCAGAAGGCCCGTAGCGGCGGCGGCATCCCGCCTTGGTTCGAGGGCGGGCAGATGCCCCTGAACCGCCGGGTTCCCAAGCGCGGCTTCACCAACATTTTCAAGAAGGAATTCCAGCTGGTGAATCTGGATGAACTGGAGGCGCGTTGCGAAAGCGGCGCCACCGTGAACGGCACCACCCTGAAGGAGTGCGGCCTGGTTCGTTACGCGGACCGTCCCATCAAGCTCCTGGGGCGTGGCAAGCTGGAGAAGCAGCTCACGGTTACCGTCTCCAAGGCCAGCAAGTCGGCCGTCGCGGCTATCGAAGCCGCCGGCGGGTCGATCACGGTCACCGGATGATCCCACGGCCGGCCCCGGGCCGGCAGCGGTTTAACCTTCAGCCAAAGGAAACTCAGCTGTGAATATTGCCAGCAGCTACAAAAGCATGTTCAGGATTCCGGAATTGCAGAGACGTCTGCTCTTCACCGGGCTCATCCTGTTGATTTACCGTTTGGGTAGTCACATTCCGGTGCCGGGCATCGACCGCGTGGCCTTGGCCAACATGTTCGAGCGTCAGGCCGGGTCCCTGTTGGGGCTTTATGACATGTTCGTGGGTGGCAGCCTCAGCCAGGCGGCCATCTTCGCTCTGGGTATCATGCCCTACATCAGCGCCTCCATTATCTTCCAGCTTCTGCAGGCCGTGGTTCCGTATTTCGAGAAACTGGCCAAGGAAGGGGAAGCCGGGCGCAAGAAGATCACCCAGTATACCCGTTACGCCACCGTGCTGCTGGCCCTGATCCAGAGTTTTGGTATGGCTGCCGGTCTGGAGATGGATCCCAACGGTATCGTCCTGAACCCCGGTCTGAGCTTCAAGCTGATGACGGCCCTGACCTTGACCGCGGGTACCATCTTCGTCATGTGGCTGGGTGAGCAGATCACCGAGCGCGGTATCGGCAACGGTATCTCGCTGATCATCTTCATCGGTATCGTGGCCCGCTACCCGGGCGAGACCCTGAACACCGTGAACATGATCCGCAGCGGCGAGATGGGCATCATCAAGGCCATTCTGATCGTCATCTTCATGGTGGCCGTGGTGGCTGCCATCATCGCCATCACCCAGGGGCAACGGAAAATTCCGGTGCAGTACGCCAAGAAGATCGTGGGCCGACGGGTCTTCGGCGGCGCGGCGACCTTCATCCCCCTGAAGGTCAACACCGCCGGCGTGATCCCCATCATCTTCGCCCAGTCCATCATGATGTTCCCGGCCGTGCTGGGGGGCATGTTCCCCGAGAACGGGTTCGTGACGGATATGGCCCGCGTGTTCCAGCCGCCCCATCTGGTCTACATCATCGTTTACAGTGCCATGATCATCCTGTTCGCGTATTTCTACACCGCGGTGATCATGAACCCGGTGGATCTGGCGGACAACATGAAGAAGCAGAGCGGCTTCATCCCCGGCAAGCGCCCGGGTAGGAAGACGGCCGAATACATCGATGCCGTTCTGACGCGCGTCACCCTGCCGGGGGCCATCTTCCTGGCTGTGATCGCCGTCTTGCCGGACCTGATGATCTCCTGGTTGCACGTGCAGTTCCGTTTCGGCGGCACGGGCTTGCTGATCGTCGTGGGTGTGGCGCTGGATACTTTGCAGCAGATCGAGTCGCATCTGGTCATGCGTCACTACGATGGCTTCCTGACCAAGGGCCGAATGCGAGCCAGGAGGTAGGGTTGTGAATATCGTCATCATGGGGCCTCCGGGCGTCGGTAAGGGAACCCAGTCCCATAGCATCGTCGACAAGTACGGCGTGCTGCATATCAGCACCGGCGACATCTTGCGCATGGCCATCCGCAGCGGCAGCGAGCTGGGGAAGACCATCAAGAAGGTGATGAACGCGGGTGACCTGGTGAGTGACGATCTGGTGATGGAAGTCATCAAGGACCGCATCGGCCACGAAGAAGCGAAGAACGGTTGGCTGTTGGACGGTTTCCCGCGCACCCCGGCGCAGGCCACGGACCTGGTTCGGATGCTCAAGGAAATCGGCCAGAAGATTGACGCCGTCCTGGTGTTGCGGGCCCCGGCGGACGAGATCGTCCGTCGTCTGAACGGCCGCATCACCTGCCGGGCGTGCAACGAGGTCATGAACCTGGTGGGCTTCGGCTCGGTCACGCCCGCGTACTGCCCGTTCTGCGGGCGGGACAAGGATCCCAAGCGGGAGGGCAAACCGGCCCTGTACCAGCGGGCGGACGACACCGAGGAGACCATTCGCCACCGGCTTGATGTTTTCCGCAAGAAGACCTTGCCCGCGGCCTGGATCCTCGAGGAAAGCTACAACCTGCATGAAATCGACGGTTTGGGGACACCGGAAGAGGTCTCTGAGAGGATTCACCGTGTCCTTTTTGACAAAATGCAGGCCAGCGCCGAAGTTTTGGCTTCCGTCTTTCTCGAAGCCAGAAAGCTGGTTCGCCCCGGTGTGACCACGGGTGAGCTGGACGAAGCCATAGAAACGCATATCCGGCAGGCCGGTTGTATCCCCTCGTTCAAGGGGTATCACGGGTTTCCCGGTTCCGCGTGTATCTCGGTCAATGAAGAAGTCGTCCACGGTATTCCCGGCCCCCGGGTCCTGAACGAGGGGGATATCGTGGGTATCGATATCGGCGTCATCAAGGACGGCTGGCACAGCGACAGCGCCGAGACCTTGCCCGTGGGCACGGTCTCCGCGGAAGCTGCCCGCCTTCTGAAGACCACCGAGGCGTGCCTGAATTTGGCCATCGAGGCCATCGCCCCGGGCGAACGCCTGTCCGTCATCGGCTCGGCGGTGGAAGACCACGCCAGAGGGGCGGGCTATTCGGTGGTGGAGACGCTGGTGGGGCACGGCATCGGACGGGAACTGCACGAAGATCCGCAGGTGCCCAATTTCCGGTGCTACACCATGCCCGACCCCGTGCTGGAGGCCGGCATGGTGCTGGCCATCGAGCCGATGATCAACTGCGGAACCAAGCGGGTGATCACCGCCCGTGATCAGTGGACCATCCTGACCCAGGATCGTCGGCTGTCGGCGCATTTCGAACACACCGTGGCCATCACCGAAGACGGTCCGCGGGTATTGACCCGGCGGGAATCCGTCCTGGCGGGCCTGTAAAAGAAAGCGGTAGACATGGCCAAGGAAGAAGGAATCAGCGTAGAAGGAACGGTTGTCGAGGCCCTGCCCAACGCCATGTTCCGGGTTGAACTGGAGAACCAGCACGTGGTGCTGGCCCATGTCTCGGGCAAGATGCGCATGCATTTCATCCGCATCCTCCCGGGCGACAAGGTGACGGTGGAGTTGTCCCCCTACGATCTGAAGCGGGGCCGCATCACGTACCGTTACAAGTAGACGAGGAGTCATCTCATGAAGGTACGCAGCTCGGTCAAGAAGATTTGCCCGAAGTGCAAGTTGATCCGGCGCCACGGCGTGGTCCGCGTGATCTGTGTCACGCGTCGCCACAACCAGCGCCAGGGTTAGTAGCAGCCCGGCGGCGACGACGGCGCGACGCTGTCGCCGACCAGGCTATAACAGGACGAGAGGAGCCATAGTGGCACGCATTGCCGGTGTGGATATTCCCAACAACAAAAGGATTCGCACGTCTCTGACGTACATCTTCGGGATCGGCGACCACCGCGCCCAGGAGATCTGCAAGAAGGCCAGCATCGATCCGGAGCTGAAGACCCGGGACCTGACCGAAGAGCAGACGCGTTCGATCATCGGAATCCTTGACCAGGAATATTCTGTCGAAGGTAACCTGCGCACCGAGGTCTCCATGAACCTGCAGCGGTTGATGGACATCGGTTGCTACCGTGGTCTGCGGCACAGGCGCAAATTGCCCTGCCGTGGCCAGAACACCAAGAACAACGCGCGGACCCGCAAGGGCCCGAAGGGCCGCCCCGGCGGCAAGAAGAAGTAGGAAGACCTGATCTTTCAGGAAATCTTCCAGGAGGTTTGAAGTGGCGACTGCCAAGGACAAGAGGGGAAAGGCCCGCAAGTCCAAGAGGAAGCTAGACAGCGTGGGCGTGGCCCATGTGAAGAGCAGCTTCAATAACACCATCATCACCATGACCGACCTGCAGGGTAACGTCATCACCTGGTCGTCCGGCGGACACCAGGGCCGTTACAAGGGCAGCCGCAAGAGCACGGCTTTCGCCGCTCAGCTGGCCGGCCGGTTCTGCGCGCAGGAAGTCCTCGCGGGCGGCATGCGCAAGGTCGAGGTGTGGGTGAAGGGTCCCGGTTCCGGCCGTGAGGCTGCCGTGCGCAGCCTGAAGGCCGAGGGCCTGGAAGTGACCCGTATCAAGGACTGTACTGCCATTCCGCATAACGGCTGCCGGCCCACCAAGCGGCGCCGTCTGTAATTCCGGACCGGCTAAGGCCGGCCCTAACAAAAGTTGTGCGACCTGGATGAGAAACCCGTCGCACAGGAGGTTCCATTAATGGCCAGGTACACCGAGGCAAAGTGCAAGCTTTGCCGCCGTGAGGGGATGAAGCTCTTTCTCAAAGGCGAACGCTGCTATTCCAGCAGCTGCGCCATGGACCGCCGGCCGTACGGCCCCGGTCAGCATGGCCGCCGGCGCGGGCGTAAACCCTCGGACTACAAGCTTCAGCTTCGTGAGAAGCAGAAGGTCCGTTCGATTTATGGCGTTCTCGAAAAGCAGTTCCGCCTGTATTTCCAGGAAGCGAATCGCCTGCAGGGCGCCACGGGTGAGAACCTCTTCAACCTCTTGGAGAAGCGTCTCGACAACGTCGTCTACCGTCTGGGCTTCGCGCCCAGCCGTTCGGCCGCTCGTCAGTTGATCCGTCACAAGCATGTGCTGGTCGAAGGTACCGTCTGCGATATCCCCAGCCGCCAGCTGCGCGTGGGGCAGACCGTGACCGTCCGCACCAAGAGCCACAACATCCCCCAGATCGTCCAGTCCATCAAGGACAACGCCAAGCGTGATCGTCTGCCCTTCGTCGAGGTGGACGAGAAGAAGCTGCAGGGCCAGTTGCTGAGCGAGCCTCAGCTGTCCGACCTGCCGATCCCCATTCAGGAAAACCTGATCGTGGAGCTTTACTCGAAGTAAGACGATTTGAGCTTAACGAAAGAAATGGTGGAATAGATGAAGTGGATCAATATGATGATGCCCGAGGGCGTGAAGGTGAACAAGGACACCCAGTCCGACACCTTCGCGGAGCTGGAAATCGCGCCTCTGGAGCGGGGTTTCGGCCACACCTTGGGCAACGCCCTGCGTCGCACCCTCCTGTCGTCCATTCATGGGCAGGGGATCGGGGCGGTTCAGATCGAGGGCGTGAAGCACGAGCTGAGCACCGTCTCGGGCGTTCTGGAGGACGTCACGGACATCGTGCTGAACCTGAAGCAGGTGGTTTTCAACCTGACCGACGCGCCGTCCGGTTGGGCCACCATCGAAGTCAGCGGTCCCGGTCCTGTGACCGCCGGCGACATTCAGGGTCTGCCCGAGCTGGAGGTGGCCAATCCGGAACACCAGATCTGCACCATCACCGAGGATGGGGCCCGGTTCAGTGCTCGCGTGTATGTGAACACCGGCCGCGGTTATGTGGATCGTGACACCCACAACATTCCCGACGAGGTGATCGGGGTCATCCGCATGGATACCAACTATTCGCCCGTCCGGAAGGTGAGCTTCCGTGTGGAAGACACCCGTGTGGGCCAGCGCACCGACTTCGACAAGCTGGTGCTGGGCATCACCACCAACGGCGCCGTTCGGCCCGAGGACGCCATCGGTTTCTCGGCCAAGATCCTGAAGGATCAGCTCCAGCTGTTCATCAACTTCGACGAGGCGCCCATCGACGCCCAGGAAGTGGAAGTGAACCAGGAGCACGAGCGTCTGGTGGATCTGCTGTCGCGCAACGTGGAAGAGCTGGAACTGAGCGTGCGCAGCGCCAACTGCCTGAAGAGCGGACACATCAAGACCCTGTTCGACCTGGTTACCAAGACCGAGCAGGAAATGCTGAAGTTCCGTAACTTCGGCCGCAAGAGCCTTAACGAGATCAATGAGATCCTCGGCGGCATGGAGCTGGACTTCGGCATGTCTTTTGAGCCGGAAGTCTGTGATAAGGTTCGGGAAAGAACCGGCAGCTGACCGGTTGCGCCGGCGGAAGAATTTCCCGCGGGCGACATATTAAGGATGGAATGAGACATGCGACACAATGTCAAGGGGCGCAAGTTCAACCGGACGGCGGCCCACCGCAAGATGATGTTCCGGAACATGGTGACCTCGCTGTTCGAGCACGAGCGCATCACCACGACCGTGACCAAGGCCAAGGAGGCCCGTGGCGTGGCCGAGCGCCTGATCACCTTCGCCAAGAAGGGGGATCTGCACTCCCGCCGCATGGCGGCCCGCAAGGTCATGGAGCCGGCGGTTCTGCAGAAGCTGTTCGATGATATCGGACCGCGCTATGCCGACCGCCAGGGCGGTTACACCCGCATCCTGCGCCTCGGCCCCCGCCGTGGCGACAACGCCGAACTGGCCATCCTGGAACTGGTGGACAGCACGGCCAAGCGCAAGCATCTGGACAGCAAGAAGCGCAAGCGGGCCCGCCGTATCCTCAAGGCCGAGGAAAAGGCCGAAGCCCAGGCCGCGCTGACCGATGTGGCCGAAGAGACCGCCGCCGCCACCGAAGAAGCGGTGGAGGCGGTCAGCGAGGACGAGGAGAAGAAGGAGGACTAGAGTTCGCCCTCCTCTTTTCCCGCAAGGCGCCTCCGGGGCCGGCAGGTTTGGATCCAGCCGGCCCGACCGAAACCGCCTGTGGGGCTCGTCCTGATATTCGATCCCCTTTCCCGATTTCGGGGGAGGGGATTGTTTTTGTTTGTTTTGGGTGGGAGGCGGGCCCGTATCGTGGCTAGAAAGGTGAATAACGGTGAGGCTTATTCAGTCTGATTACGATGCTCTCAAGCTCATTGAGAGAATAATTGGTCAAGAATTGCTTGAAATGGAGGAGAGCCTTAGGTCAAAAGAAATAGGGTATGTCACCAATGCCAGTGGCTATATTGTCGCTATTTCTCTTTATGGCGGAAGACTGTCCAACAAGATTAATGAATTGACATTGAAGGAAATTATTGGTCCTCTTTCCGGTCTGACCGAGTTGACGTCTCTTGACGTGTCCATGAATGACTTGACTTCTCTTGAGGGTCTTTCCTGCCTGACCCGGTTGACGTCTCTTGACGTGTCTATGAATGACTTGACTTCTCTTGAGGGCCTTTCCTGTCTGACCCAGTTGACGTCTCTTGACGTGTCTGAGAATGTCTTGACTTCTCTTGAGGGTCTTTCCTGCCTGACCGAGTTGACGTCTCTTGACGTGTCCTGGAATGACTTGCCTTCTCTTGAATCTCTTTCCGGCCTGACCAAGCTGACGTCCCTTAGGGTGCCCGGGAATCGCTTGACTTCTCTTGATCCTCTTTCCGGCCTGACTCAGCTGACGGATCTTAGGGTGGCCGATAATTACTTGCCTTCTCTTGAGTCTCTTTCCTGTCTGACCCAGTTGACATCTCTTGACGTTTCTGAGAATGGCTTGACTTCTCTTGATCCTCTTTCCGGTCTGACCCAGCTGACGTCTCTTGACGTGTCCAGGAATAGCTTGACTTCTCTTGAGGGTCTTTCCTGCCTGACCGAGCTGACGTCTCTTGACGTGTCTGTGAATGAATTGTCTTCTCTTGAGGGCCTTTCCTGCCTGACCGAGTTGACATCTCTTGACGCGTCTGTGAATGACTTGACTTCTCTTGAGGGTCTTTCTTGCCTGACCGCGTTGACGTCTCTTGATGTGTCCGGGAATGTCTTGACTTCTCTTGATCCTCTTTCCGGCCTGACCCAGCTGACCTATCTTAACGTGTCCTACAACAAAGTTGCGATCTTGCCTATTTGGCTTATTGAATTTGAATTGAACCGCCCCGGGTTCTCCGGAGCCTCAGTTATGTGAGTCCAGCCACCTCAGCCGGAACCTCTTGTCTCTGATTGTACTGCATTTCAAACTCAGAT
>PDWJ01002912.1_pt1 | contig 17125 bp, 15 predicted proteins | sample 1430881 | NCBI WGS metagenome assembly PDWJ01 (sample SAMN01162460, study PRJNA174530) | Oral metagenome, whole genome shotgun sequencing project. | biome: Marine environment; feature: Marine mammal; material: Swab sample of the gingival sulcus; isolation source: swab sample of gingival sulcus...
CTGAGGCCTTGTTGCCAGAGCTCTCATGATTTCAACACGTCTTCTCTCGCCGCCAGACAGTGCGTGTCCCTTATTGTTTCGCAGGTATTCGATCTTAAGATCAGCCATCAGCTCATCGATGCGATTGTTTATCTCATTTTTCGAAAGCCCGAGCGGTTCAAGGATAATACGTACGTTTTCTTCGACAGTAAGTTTCTTGAAAACTGAGGGTTCCTGGGCAAGGTAGGAGATCCCTTTCAGTGCTCGTTTGTGGATGGGAGAGTGGGTAATGACCTCTCCATTGAGCAGCACATTTCCAGCATTGGGTCTGATGAATCCTGCGATAGTGTAAAAAGAAGTGGTTTTTCCAGCGCCATTTGGTCCCAGTAATCCCACAATGAAACCGGTGCGAACCTGGAGGCTGACACCGTCAACCACTGTACGGTTTCCGTATTTCTTTTTGATTGCTTTGGTTTCCAGAAGAGACACGACGACCCCAATGCTTATTTTTCTAGTATGGTCATGTTAACCCGGCCAGATGATGCCCCCTTGTTACCCGTGTCTGCTGTTTCAGTTTTGGCTCCAAAAACTTCAGATTTTCCAGTATCAAGGTAGTAATCTATCCGTTCGCCCTGTATCTTGTTCTGGCCTTGAAATGCCTTGGCGTTACCAATGAGCTGGACCAGATTCTTTTTTGAAAAATAATTCATGGTATCAGAGGTGCCAAGCCACTCGTCACTGGTAATTTCAACATTACCCGTACAAATAATTTTTTTGACTTGCTGGCTTGTTTTCCCGCCCGCTTTTTTGTTGTCTTTGGGCTCGTCGTAATGGATTTTCATCGTATCAGCGCGAATTCTGACGTTTCCCTGTGTGGCATCGACATTACCTGAAAATACGACGATTTGTGACTTTTCCACAGCGGTCATTTTATCAGCGGCAATCTGAATGGGCTCCTCTTTTGCAAAACCTGCTGAAAAGGTGAAAAGTTGTATGATAAGACTGCAGCAAATTATAGGTAACATATGAAAAATGGATGAAAAATGTTTCATACCTGTTCTCCGTGATGTGCTCATTCTTTCCTGTTTCCTGGTGATACGAGTTTTTACTCCACATCCTCTATCACCGTGCCCTATATACCTTATTCACTATTTCTTGTAAAGGAAAGCTGTGTTTCACAGAATGGAAAGAGTGCTTTACTTACATTTGATGAAAAAGTAGAATACCGCCAGTTTTCGTGAGGATTTTTCATATCCGGTTATTGATTTTCCAGAAAACGAAGAAGTAATTATAGTCAGATAAGAGAAAAGGAGCGTAATAGATATGGGAACGCATATGGATCAAAGCATCGAGCGGGCAAAGGTGCTTGTCGAGTCTCTACCCTATATGCAGGAGTTCAGAAAAAAAACGGTGGTGATAAAGTATGGCGGTCATGCCATGGCCGACGAGAATTTGAAAAAACAGTTTGCCCTCGATGTCATTTTGATGAAACAGATAGGGATTAATCCTATCATTGTGCATGGTGGCGGCCCGCAGATAAACACCTTCCTTGATAAATTGAGTATCAAACCCAGTTATATCGAGGGGATGCGGGTGACGGATGGTGAAACCATGGATGTCGTGGAGATGGTATTGGTCGGCAGAGTCAACAAAGAGATTGTCAGCCTGATCAACCACTGTGATGGTAAAGCTGTTGGGCTGTCCGGCAGAGACGGTGACCTGGTCTGTGCGAAAAAACTACAGGTGAACAAGGCTGTTGCCAAAGATGCTCCTCCGGAACTCATCGATCTTGGCAGGGTGGGACAGGTCACTCAGGTAAACCCCAAGGTCTTGCATCTGCTTGAAAAGGAAGAGTTTATCCCGGTGATCGCTCCCGTTGGGGTGGGCGAAGACGGCCAGGCCTTTAATATCAATGCCGATCTGGTCGCCGGTGCTATTGCTGGCGAATTGCATGCCGCCAAATTGATACTGTTGACAGACGTTGCAGGTGTACAGGACAAGGAGGGGAAATTACTCACCACCATTCCTGAAAGTGATCTGGAGTCATTAATAGCTGATGGCACTGTTGCCGGAGGGATGATTCCCAAGGTGCGCTGCTGCGCTGATGCACTGGCAAACGGTGTTGCAAAAACACATATTATCGATGGCCGGGTAGAACATGCTATTCTACTCGAAATATTTACCCGGGATGGGGTGGGGACACAGATTGTACAGTGAAGAAAATGACTGATATACAAAAACGAAGTGATACCGTATTTATAGGCAATTACAGCAGGTACCCTGTAACCTTGGTTTCCGGCAAGGGCTGCGTGGTCACAGATGAAAATGGCAGGCAATACCTGGATTTTCTGAGTGGAATTGCAGTCTGCTCTTTGGGACATTGCCACCCAAAGGTGAGTGAAGCCATACAGAAACAGGCTGGTGAACTGGTGCATGTCTCGAACCTGTACTATACAAAACCACAGCTTGAACTTGCTGAACGTCTGGTTGCAAGCAGTTTTGCTGACAAGGTCTTCTTCTGCAACAGCGGGGCTGAGGCCAATGAAGGGGCAATCAAGCTGGCAAGAATTCATGCTGGTCCGGGGAAATATGAGATCATCAGCCTTGAAGGCTCGTTCCACGGCAGGACCATGGCGGCACTGGCGGCAACGGGACAGCCCAAATTTCATCAGGGTTTTGAACCTATCCCTGAAGGATTTGTCCATGCACCGTTCGGTGATCTGGCAGCACTTGAACGTATGATTTCAGAGAAAACATGCGCCATCCTGTGTGAACCCATCCAGGGTGAAAGCGGTGTCCGCCCTCTTGAAACGGAATATCTGCAAGGGCTGCGAAAGCTCTGCGATAAACATGGTTTCCTGCTGATCTTCGATGAGGTGCAGACCGGAATGGGAAGAAGCGGCAAACTTTTTGCCTATGAACATTCAGGAGTTATTCCAGATATCATGACCCTTGCCAAGGCGCTTGCAAATGGTCTGCCCATGGGAGCAGTGCTTACCACTGATGTGGTGGCAAAATCCCTGGTGCCCGGTACGCACGCCACAACCTTTGGTGGCGGCCCGGTTGTTGCCGCAGCAGCAGTTGCGGTGCTGGATAGTATGCTGGCGCCAGGATTTTTAGATGGTGTTGCCCTGCGCGGCCAATATCTCCAGGATCAGCTGGCGAAGCTTATTCCGCTCTATCCTGAATTGCTGGAAGGTGTGCGGGGTGCTGGTATGTTGCAGGCACTTGTGCTCACAGAAAAGGCGAGAACAAAAGGGGCCGAGATTGTCCAGGCTATGCTGGAAAAAGGGATTTTGATAAACTTTGCAGGGAATTCCGCCTTGCGTTTTGCCCCGCCTCTGATTGTAACAGAGGCAGAAATGGATACAGTGGTTAACAATCTGAAAATGGTGCTGGCAGGGCTGGTTTGAATTTCTTTGCAAAGTACGGCTTTTTCTAGTATTTATATAAGTTTCCTCAAAGTGTATTGAGCAGAAGAGATACGCATAAGAACGTGCGCTATTTTTGTGTAAGGACGGAAAGGTTATGGTACGACATTTACAGTCGTTGGAGGATTTTACAAAAGAGGAGCTGACAGCTTTCCTTGATCGTGCTGCAGTCTTGAAAGCTGAGCGAAGCAAAGGTGTTATACATGATCAGCTGAGAGGAAAGACCATCGGTCTCATCTTTGAAAAGCCCTCGACAAGGACACGGGTCTCCTTTGAATCGGCCATGTACGGGCTGGGTGGTCAGGTGATCTTTCTCTCTTCCCGTGATACCCAGCTGGCACGTTCAGAGCCATTGAAGGATATGGCCCGGGTTATGGCCCGCTATGTTGATGGTATGGTGGTACGTACTTTCGGCCAGGAAGTGGTGGCTGAACTTGCCCGGTATGCATCCGTTCCGGTGATCAATGCCCTGACAGATCTGCATCATCCCTGTCAGGTACTGAGCGATCTGATGACTGTGCTCGAGTACAAAGGGGATCTTGCTAAAACGAAAATCGCCTGGATTGGTGATGGCAATAATATGGCGAATTCATGGATTCAGGCTGCTGCAATCTTCGGTTTTCAACTGGTATTGGCCTGTCCTGAAGGGTATGAGCCGAACGAGGATATTATGGCACGCGCTACCGAAAGGGCAGGCTCTGCCATTACATTGGCAGGTGATGCAAAAGAGGCTGTGCAGGCTGCTGATGTGGTGAACACCGATGTCTGGGCGTCGATGGGCCAGGAAGAAGAGCAACAGTCGCGCATGAGGATTTTCCGTCCGTATCAGGTCGATAAAGCATTGATGGATCAGGCTGCAGCGGATGCGATCTTCCTCCATTGTCTGCCGGCACACAGGGAGGAAGAGGTGACTGAAGAGGTGCTTGAGTCAGAGCGGAGTGTGATTTTTGACCAGGCAGAGAACAAGATGCATATGCACAAGGCCATTCTTGAACTGCTGCTGACTGGCAAAATGTAGGATGTTGTAAAAAAGAAACTGCTGGGAACTATTACGAGGATAAGGAAGTGGTATGAGTGTACATAAAATTGTGTTAGCCTATTCAGGCGGTCTGGATACTTCAGTTATTCTGAAATGGCTGGCCGAAGAGTATAAATGCCCGGTTATCGCCTATTCTGCCGATATTGGCCAGAAGGAAGACTGGGATGCGGTACGCAAGAAAGGGATGGCCACTGGTGCTGAAAAGGTCATTATTTCCGATTTGAAAGAAGAGTTTGTCAAGGATTTCATCTTCCCGGCATTTCGGGCTAACGCCATCTATGAGGGTTCATATTTACTGGGAACTTCGATTGCCAGGCCCATCATTGCCAGGGAACAGGTGCGTATCGCACAGCAAGAAGGTGCCGATGCGGTGAGTCATGGCGCTACCGGCAAAGGAAACGATCAGGTACGTTTTGAGCTTGGCTATATCGGGCTTGATCCAAAGCTGAAAATCATAGCACCCTGGCGAACCTGGGGGCTGAATTCGCGCCAGAAGCTTGTCGAGTTTGCCGAGGCACATGGTATTCCGGTACCGGTGACAAAGGAAAAGCCTTACAGCTGTGATGAGAATCTTCTGCATATCAGCTATGAGGGTGGTATTCTGGAAGACCCCTGGACAGCACCTGACGAGAGCATGTTTCAGATGACAGTTTCACCTGAAAATGCCCCGGACAGACCAACGGTTATCGAACTGCAATTTGAAAAGGGTGATCCGGTGGCAATCAATGGCGAGCGGATGAGTCCGTTTGCCCTGTTCAGCCAGTTGAATATCCTGGCCGGAGCCAATGGTATCGGCCGGTTGGACATGGTGGAAAACCGCTTTGTCGGTATGAAATCCCGTGGTGTTTACGAGACTCCCGGTGGCACGCTGCTGCGCTGTGCGCATCGTGATCTCGAGACCATTACCCTCGATCGTGAGGTCATGAAGATCAGGGATTCTCTCGTCGGCAGATATGCCGAGCTCGTTTACAACGGATTCTGGTTCTCTCCTGAGCGCGAGCTGTTGCAGAAGACCATGGACGAGACCCAGAAAACAGTGAACGGAACAGTGCAGTTGAAACTGTACAAGGGAAATTGTATTCCAACCGGGAGAAAATCGACACAGTCTCTGTATCAGGAGAGTTTTGCCACCTTTGAAGAGGACGAGGTATACGATCAAAGTGATGCAACCGGCTTTATTCGTTTAAATGGCCTGCGCTTGCGTATTCAGGCGCTGCAGAAAAAATAGGATAAGAAAAGCGTGGGAAGTACAAAGTCAAAAAAACTGTGGGGCGGCCGTTTTGCTGGTGCAACTGCTGCATCCGTAGAGGAATTTACCGCTTCCATCCATTACGATGCCAGGCTGTATACTTATGATATAGCAGGGAGCAAGGCGCATGCGCAGATGCTCAAAGATCAAGGGATTTTGAATACTGAGGAGCTCGAGCAGATACACAGGGGCCTTGATGAAATAGAGCGTGATATAGAAAACGGCAGCTTTGAGTTTCGCGGAGAGCTTGAAGATGTCCATATGAATATCGAAAAGGCATTGGTCGACAAAATTGGAGCTGCCGGCGCCAAACTGCACAGTGGCAGGAGCAGGAACGACCAGATAGCGCTGGACTTTAAAATGTATTTGCGTGATCAGTGCGATTGTTTTGCAGCACTGCTCGATGATGCCATGAGCGCCTGTGTGAAGCTTGCCAGAAGGTATCTTGGCAATATTATGCCCGGCTATACCCATCTGCAACATGCCCAGCCGGTATTGATTTCACACCATATGCTGGCCTATTTTGAGATGTTCAAACGGGATAAACAGCGGATATTTGACTGTAAAAAGCGCATGGATATTTCACCGCTTGGCGCAGCGGCACTGGCCGGCACAGGGCTACCCATTGCCCGTGAGCAGGTTGCCCGCGATCTGGGCTTTTCCCGGGTGACCGCAAATTCCATGGACACCTCTGCCGACAGAGATTTTGCCATAGAGTTTGTCAGCTGTCTGGCACTGATACAAAACCATCTGTCCAGGATCTCTGAAGAGCTGGTGGTCTGGTCGAGTCAGGAGTTCAATTTTGTGGTGATCTCAGATGGTTTTTGCACGGGATCTTCTATTATGCCGCAGAAGAAAAACCCTGATATTCCAGAGCTTATTCGAGGGAAAAGCGGCCGGGTGGTGGGCGCTTTGATGGCTTTGCATACCATGATGAAAGGACTGCCGCTCACCTACAACCGGGATATGCAGGAGGATAAGGAGCCCGTATTTGATGCCATTGATACGGTTTCAGCTTCTCTGGCCATTATGGCGGAGCTGCTTGAGAACCTGGCATTCAATACCGATGTGATGCGCGGCGCCGCTGACAGTGGCTTTATAACTGCGACCGATCTTGCCGACTATCTGGTGATGAAGAACGTGCCCTTTCGAGAAGCGCACGGCATAGTGGGACGTGCTGTTGCCGCCTGTATTGCAAAGAAGTGTGAACTTGCTGATTTAAAGATCGAAGAATTACAGGAATTTTCCTCAGAAATCGGTGATGATGTCTATGACATTCTCACTGTCGAAGGCTCTGTAAACAGTCGTGTTTCCATGGGAGGAACGGGACTGGAAAGAGTTGAGGAAGCATTGGTAAAAGCTGAACAACTTTTAGGAATTGACACATGAAAAGACAATATTTTAGTCAGGTTACATCATTGTTGCTCGCAGGGGCTCTTCTGGTAACAGCTGGCTGCGGTTATAAGACAGATCCGGTGCCACCGCAAACTGTGGTGCCCAAAGCCATTGACGATCTCACCTACACGATAGAAGATGATGGTGTCACCTTGAACTGGAGCTATCCCGACGAGGCGGTAAATGGTAAAGACCTCGAGGAAATTATGAGCTTTGACGTGTTCAGAGCAGAGGTTTCTGTTGCTGATTACTGCCCCACCTGTCCTATTCCCTTTACAGCTCCACAAAGAATTGATGGCGGGATAATAGATGAGAAAACAGGTAGCAAGGGCACACATTTTTCAGGTATGCTGCGTGCCGGTCATAAATACTTTTTCAAGGTACGTGCCAGAACCAGCAGACTGGCAGCGAGTGCTGACTCCAATATCGTCAGCTTCGTTTTTAACGTCGCTGCTGCCGCACCAACCGGACTGAAGGTTGTTGGTAAGGATAAGGCGGTAGTTCTGAGCTGGAATGCTGTGACAAAACTGGTTGATGGAAAGCCTGTGACGCTGCCGGTTGTCTATCAGGTGTTGAAGAGCACGAATGGAAAGGACTTTAAAAAAACAGGCGGTGTCAATGCCACTGGCACCTATACTGACACCAAGGTGCAACAGGGGGCCACCTATTTCTACAAGGTGCAAAGTGCAACGCTGTTTGAAGATGAAATGATCCCAGGTGGGGTGAGCGCTATGGTTTCAGCGCGGGTAGTTGATAGTATTCCACCAGAGAAAATCACTGGACTGACCGTTGTCGCTTCAACGAGTAATTACAGAATATTCTGGGATGCATCTTCTGCTTCTGATCTCGCCGGGTACAAGGTGTACAGAAGAAGTGAAGGAGAGAAAAAACCAGTTGTAATCGGTCGAGCGAAAGCCACACAAACCCTCTTTGTTGACGATGATGTGCAGGAAGGTGCCACTGTCTATTACTCTGTAGCAGCTTTTGATACAGATGGAAATGAAGGTCCGCCTTCAGATGAGGCTACCACAAGGTATTAAGATGGATATCTTTCCCCTAGCCTTTACCAAAATGAGCGGAACCGGCAATGATTTTATCCTCATCGATAATCGCAGCTCCCAGGTCGCAAGGGAGCATCAGGCTGACTTTAGCCGCGGCGTATGTCGGAGGATGTTCTCAGCCGGTGCTGATGGTGTGATTTTTGTTGAAGACTCGGAGCGAGCGGATTTTAAATGGCGGTTTTATAATTCCGATGGCTCTGTTGCTGAAATGTGCGGTAATGGTGCCCGCTGTGTGGCCAGGTTCGTCTACGAAAACAATATTGTTTCCAAGAGCAGGATGTGCTTTGAAACCCTGGCAGGCATTATTCATGCCCAGGTGTTTGACGATGGCGAGGTACAGGTACAGCTCAGCTCACCTGTCGATTATCGGCAAAAATTGATCGTCCAGCTTGACGGCGCTGATCATGAGCTTTTCTTTGTCAATACCGGAGTGCCCCATGCTATTCTCTTTACCACGGATGAAGATGTCGATGTGGTGCGATGGGGCAGGGATATCCGTTTTCACGGGCAGTTTGCCCCCCAGGGTACCAATGTCAATTTTGTCAGACTCCGTGCAGATGGTGCTCTTCATGTCCGTACCTATGAACGTGGTGTGGAAGATGAAACCAGGGCATGCGGAACCGGTGCGGTGGCTTCTGCCCTCGTTGCTGCTGCCCAAAAAATAATCACATCTCCTGTTGATGTGATAACCTCAGGTGGTGATAGATTACAGGTGGCTTTTAACGTAAATGAAGAAGTGCAGGGCGACGGGCTCTTTGACAATGTTTCTCTGAAAGGGCCTGCCCGTAAAATATATGCTGGTGAATTGACAGCAGAATCACTTTTATAGCTGTTTGTTGGAAACTCGGTAAGGAGCGAGACGTTATGTTGAACTACAAAGGAGCATTTACAGCGCTTGTCACCCCTTTTCGTGATGGCAGGGTAGATGAACAGGGATATATTGATTTGATTAATTATCAGATCGATGAAGGCATTGATGGACTTGTACCCTGTGGTACAACCGGTGAGTCGGCCACTCTGGGTTTTGATGAACATAAACGGGTCGTTGAGATTGCGGTAAAAACTGTTGATGGCAGGGTTCCCGTGATTGCCGGTACCGGCGCAAACAATACCCTCGAGGCTATTGAGTTTACTGAGAGTGCCAAGGCTTCCGGTGCCGATGCGGTGCTCTCTGTTGCCCCCTATTACAACAAACCCAGCCAGGAGGGTATCTACCAGCATTTCAAGGCCGTAACCGAGGCGGTGGATATCCCCTTGTTTCTCTATAACGTACCGGGGCGTACGGTGGTCAATATTCTCCCTGAAACGGTGGCACGACTGGCTGAGATAGACAACGTCGTAGGCATCAAGGAGGCCTGTGGCAGTCTTGAGCAGATCAGTGATGTTATCAGATTCTGTCCCGATGACTTCATCGTTTTCTCAGGTGATGACTTCACCTCGATGCCTACCATCTTTCTGGGCGGCCACGGCGTTGTTTCAGTTGTCTCAAACCCGGCCCCCAAATTGATGGCCCAGCTTATGGCCGCGTCCCTTGCGGGTGATTATTCGCAGGCAAAAACCTTGCACTACAAGCTCTATCCGTTGATGAAGCTGATGTTTAAAAACCCAAGCCCTGCACCGGCAAAAAAGGCACTCGAGATGATGGGGAAAATAGCTGATGGAGCCGCCAGGCTTCCCATTACAGCCTGTGAGGATGTCACGGTCGAGCTATTGCAGAAAGAGCTGCAGGCTTTAGCACTGCTATAGCCGGGAAATGTCGCAGGCAGGGTACTAAAACTAGAGGGTACAACCATGATACGATGTATAATCGCAGGGGCGGCAGGACGTATGGGGCAGAGAATTGCCGCCATGGTCGATGCACATCCTGAACTTGTGTATTCAGCGGGCTTTGAGGCGGCTGGAAATCCCGCTGTCGGCAAGGATGCTGGTGAAATATCCGGGCTTGGCAGCAACGGTGTTATAATTGAAGAAGGTCTTGCTGCAGTAATTGACAGGGGAGATGTGATCATAGATTTCACCTTCCATGAGGCTACGATGGCATTTGCAAGACTGGCTGCTGACAGGAAAAAACCCATGGTTATCGGTACCACAGGCTTTTCTGACCAGGAACTTGCTGAATTGAAATCCCTTGCGGCATCTTTCCCCTGTGTGCAGGCACCCAATATGTCGATCTGTGTGAATGTGTTGTTCAAGCTGGTAAAAAAAACCGCAGCCATTTTGGGGAGTGACTATGATATTGAAATCGTTGAGGCGCATCATAACAGGAAAAAAGATGCACCCAGCGGTACAGCCCTGAAACTGGGCGAGCTGGCAGCAGAGGGTGTGGGGGAGAAGCTGGCAGATGTGGGCGTTTTTCAGCGCAACGGCATCATCGGCGAACGGAAATCTCAGGAGATCGGTATCCAGAGTGTTCGGGCTGCTGATATAGTAGGTGAACATACGGTCTATTTCGCAGGGCCGGGCGAGCGTATAGAGCTTGCTCACAGAGCGCACAGCAGAGATCACTTTGCCAAAGGTGCCGCGACAGCAGCTGCCTGGATTGTCGACAAACAACCCGGTATGTACTCGATGTTTGATGTACTGGGACTTGATGACCTGTAAATGTCGGGTTTGGTTGTGAAAACATCTGCAGGTCGATCCTTGCCCGATCATGTCGCTTACATAGGTCTTGGCTCGAATATTGGTGATGGAGTATCTACCCTGAGAAAAGCCTGGGATCTGCTGGGCTCAGCTGAAAACATTTCTCTTGTACACTTGGCATCACCCTATTTCTCAGCACCGGTTGGCATGACAAGCTCCAACTGGTTTACTAACAGTGTGGGATGTCTTGTCACAAAACTTGCTCCACTGGGACTGCTCGACCAGTTACTTGCCGTTGAAAAACATTTTGGCAGAACGCGGGATCCTGAGGTGTTGGAATATCAGGATCGTACGCTCGATCTTGATCTGCTCTATTATGACACGGTGTGTATGAGCCAGGAGAGACTTACCCTGCCCCATCCTCTTCTTGGTTCCAGGCTTTTTGTGCTTGAGCCGTTTGCTGAAATTGCAGGTGATTTTCAGGACCCTGAAGATCGAATGAGTATCATAGAGAAACGTGACAGGCTGGTGCAGCAGATGGCAGCAGGGGAAGTTGCAATGCAGCGGATTGAGAGAGGAAGCTGGCAGCGGGGAAAAAACAAATTTCAAATCCCTGAGTGAAGGTGCTATAATGAGTCCTGTAAGACTGGTAATACTTGCCATCCTTATCTATATCGGCTATCTGCTGATTCGTGGCAGCAGGGGAAACAAGAAAAACAATGTGCACGAACAGACGGATACGACGAGCAGTTCGGATGTACTGGTTGAAGATCCTGTATGTAAACGGCTTGTCCCCAAAGGACAGGCGTATACCCTGAAAGATAAAAAGAAAGATGTCTATTTTTGCAGCGATGCGTGTCGCAGGGCATATGGCACTGAAAAAGATAACGAATAATACGCAAGAGCAGATGAGTTGTACCAGAAAAAATGTGGCAGGGCTGAGCCTGCTGCTGCTGATATTCCTGCCCGGGGCAGCCGATGCGGGCTTTTACCGCTGTGTGCAGCCTGATGGTAACATTATTTTCACCGATACATTGGTGTCGGAACACTGTATCCCTATTAATCTGGGGGGAAGATCTGCTGTAACAAAGGGAACGGGCAGTACAGATTATACTCTGCTCTTCAGGCTCTATGAGAGAGACATCCGATATTTTGGAGTGCGTTACGGAATTGATCCACATCTTATCCGTGCCATCATTCATGTTGAGTCCGGCTTTAATCCCCAGGCAGTTTCAAAAAACGGCGCCCAGGGGTTGATGCAGTTAATGCCTGCAACAGCAGCTGAACTGCGGGTGGAAAACCCCTTTAACCCACGGGAAAACATTGAAGGGGGTACCAGGTATTTCAGAAAACTCCTCAATATTTTTCAGCAGGATGTCAACCTTGCCCTGGCAGCCTATAACGCCGGCCCCACCGTCGTTCAGAAACAGGGCGGCATACCGGTGATCGCCGAGACCCGTAACTATGTCAACCGGGTTCTCACCTATTACCGCCAGTATAAAAAGGGATAGGCCTGGGGCGTTTTGGATTTAGCCTCGTTTCAGTTATGAGCGTCGCAATACTGCCTTTATCTCGAGAAGAGAGCATTTAGCTGCGCAGGTACTTTCGAAATATAGTCTCTAAGGTTCCGCAGAAAATGTAGGATAAAGTAATATCCATGGGAAGTTTTTCTCTGTTTTGCTTATGATCGATCTGAAATTGGAAAAAGATATCTTTCCACTTGAAGTTCCAGATCCAAATAAGACAATTTTTAATTTTTGCGGAGAATTTTTGACCTTTACTGGTATTAATCCGGAGGTAATATATTCATCTTCGGATAAAGCGGATTTTTTCAATGTAGCAATTGGTCTATTGTCAATAAATATGACAAAATAATCCTGATCATCCAGCTGAGTATATTTATAATCAAAGGTCACATAGGATGTTGATGCTGGAATTTCCACATCAACTGTTGAATGAGACATCGCTGATTCATCACAGGTAATAGTATAGATTTCTGTAAGGTGATTTTGGGTTAAGATACATTTTTCATTATTTGTGTGAAATGTACTATCAACAAAATTAATCAACGCACCAACATTCGTGCCTGTGGCTTGGGTTGATTTCAATAAGATTGTTTGTCGAGATGTGTCTTGTAAGGTATTTGTGCCAGAGCCAATTGACGAAAGATACCAGCCTTTATTGCAAGGGTTTAATGTGTCATCGAAACTTCCCGGCTTGTTAATAAAGCTTGTACCTGAGCAATAATGAGTGCCATCAGAGTTCAAATTGTTTGGAGCAATTGACCAGCGATACCATTGTTGAACGCCAGAATGGTTATTATCAATTATTGACATGACTGCTTCATTATCAAAAAATTTTCCACCAACGTCATTACTCTCTATTAATCGGTAATTATTATTTCCCGCAAGTATGTCAGTGTCTCCAACGCCTGCACCAATAAAAGATTTATCATAATAATTATCAACGGTTAGATTGATTCCTTTTTCTTTTAAAAAATTTATTTGTTTTTTCAAAAAGCTACCCGCATAGCCAGGTGAATCACAACCTAGAGGAATATTTGGTATTTTGTAAATATGATCTGGTCTGTCAAGAGTAGTTACTTGAATATCCTCTATCAAGGTGTTGTTAAAAGATGAGAAATAATGATGTATGGCATAGGCATTTACCACCACGCCGAGTGAGTGACCTATAAAATGGACGCTTTTATCATAATTCGCAGGAAAAATGTTAGAAAGGATATCAGACAGATCTTTTCCAGCTTGTTCAGTTTCGGCACTAGCTTTGTCATAAGCATCACATGACATGCCTCCTCTTCCCTGATTTGCATCAGGCCAAATATACTGGATAATATTTGCTTTAGCACCCAACTGTTTTCTTAGTAATGTACCAGCTTTATTGTGCCCAAATCCATTCCATAATTTATTTGCGTGGTAAGAAACATCATCTTTTGATTGAAGCCCATGCGTAATTATAATAGTTGGATATTCTTTGTTAAAGAGCCTGTCCATTAAATAATAAGATTCTGTTGGTTTTACATAATAAGGATCTTCTTTAACAACTTCGAATTTTTTATTATTCTTGGCAGAGTTAATTGTGTCAAAATCAAACCATTCTCCCGATGGCAATTTCCCCCGTACAACAGCCTTGTATGTTCCTTCTGAGCGTGTTGGGTAGAAAAAATTCGATGTTTTTTTTGATATTGTTTGGTATGGCTGAAAAACAACATTATTAAAAACAGCAAAGTTAAAAATTACTTCACCAGAAGGTGCTAGGATATCAACAGCGACTTGATCAAACGCTTTCGCCGCACCCGATGTCTCTTTCAGTGAAAAACTGATATCAAATTTTTCCCCTAACGTGACAGTGTGAGGCACTTTGATGCCATAACTGAGAGAAACATATCCAGTTGACCGTGATGCGGTAAATGGCTTTGGATTGACCGCCCCATTGATTGTATCTAAAGGAAACCATTGGCCATTGTAACGCCCCCTGATCTCGATTTTGTATATTCCCGGGGTACGGTTGTCATAAAGTTTGCCCGAGCGAGAGTGGAGGGTTCTCTCCTGATGAGGGTGAAACGATATTGTACCATAATCATGCAGGTCGAAAAGATGTTTCCCGCTGTTATCAAGTATGGCAATAACTACGTTTTCAAGCGTTTTAGCGTACCCACGGGTTTCTTTCAGTTTAAGTTCGTTGATGGTGAAATCGAGCCCCAAGATCACATTGGAAGGGATTATTTCAATTCCCTTTGATAAGGAAATCCAGCCTTCAGGGGGGGCAATGGCTGTAAAACTTTTATAATAATTTACATCCACGCCGCCGACGATACCGAAATTAAATGGCCCTGTTGGATCTCCGGCAATATACCCTCTTATTGCCACTTTATATTGCCCCGGTGGTCTACGAGCAGGATCTAAGAATGTCGTGGCTGAATAGGATCGGGTCTGGTGTGCATTCCATGTTTGATTTGTCCAACGGAAGTTGTCCAATCGGTATAAGTCATTTCCATTTGAATCTTTGATCCAAATTTCGATATATTCAATTGTTTTGCTGCCGCCTTGATATTCTTGTAATGAAAATGAAATATTGAAATTTTGACCGATGGTTACTGTTGATGGAGAAACAGATATACCGCCTGAAGAGATATTCACGCGACCAGAGGGGGTAACCGCCGTAAAATTTTTATAATAATTTATATCCACGCCGCCAACGATACCGAAATTAAACGGCCCTGTCGGATCTCCGGTAATATACCCTCTTACTGCCACCTTATATTGCCCCGGTGGTCTACGAGCAGGATCTAAGAATGTCGTAGCTGAATAGGATCGGGTCTGGTATGCATTCCATGTTTGATTTGTCCAACGGGAGTTGTCCAATCGGTACAAGTCATTTCCGTTCGAGTCTTTGATCCAGATTTCGACATATTCAATTGTTTTGCTACTGCCTTGATATTCTTGTAATGAAAATGAAATATTGAAATTTTGACCGATTGTTACCGTTGAAGGTGATACTGATATCCCACTTGAGGAGATATTGACTCTGCCTGCGGCCGCAATAGAAGGGATTGAAAGAACTAATATAAAGAATACCACTTGTAACAATGATGTAAACATAGACTTCATGTTTATTCTCCTCTAGCGTAGGATTTTTTCTTATGGCCAAAACGCAGCCATTACTTTATGGATGTTAACAATGATATATCAAAAAAAATTCCGTTACATTTTTGACTTGTTTTTTTACTGAATCAAATGTCAAACTGAGCGGTATTCCGCCTTTATATTGGGTCGCTCGCGGCCTAATTACCGAGAAGAAATACCTGTTTAGGAGCCTATTGATTGTCAGGCAAATCTTAAAGATTGAATAAGTATAATTAGCTTTCAGGTACTTGGCAAGTTTTGGAAATAAAAACTTCACCCATTTTTCATTTTTTTAGAGAGTTTCATTTGCCGTTTGTATCATCTAATTCTTTATCCATCTTTATCCAATCGGGAGTTATATCTGGAGGCTTTTGCCCTTGTTCAATGCATTTCACGTATTCACCTATTTTCTGTCGTCTCTCAATCTCATACCCATCCTTCTGCTTTGCTTTTTCAAGAACGGTTTCTATCAAAGCTTGTGGTATTACCGTTACTCCATCATAATCACCAATTACCAAGTCTCCCGGCTCCACAACAACGCCTGCACAGAAAACACGAGTATTTATGCTGCCTGGTCCTTTTTTTGATGGACTTCTCTGCATGAATCCTTTCGAATAGACAGGGATACTCAGGTTTTTCAGTCCTTTTTTATCTCTGACCAAACCATCAACAATGATTCCATTAAATCCGACGGCCTCTGCAGTGGCTCCCATCAAATCTCCCAGATAGGCTCTTTCAGTATGGCCTTTACCTGCAACAACAAGCACATATCCGGGTTTTCCCTGAGCTAGAGCAATATGGATAGGGAAATTATCTCCATCTTCAGTATCAACAGTACAGGCGGTACCTATCATCAGTTTTTTCTCATCTATGGGCATCATATTTGCGTCCATACAGCCGTCACGAAGGATTCCCAAGCCTTTCATACCGTCACACAGCTGTGCCGGACTGTATTTTTGTACCCTTTCAATGATTGATTTTGGTAATAATCCTGGCAAATTGTGGTAGTATATAACACTCATTTTCATGTCTTTTTCAATTGTTTAATAATGAAAGAACTTCTCTAAAATTCATATTTCCATCACTGTCTATTTTTTCTTTCGGGCTTTCCCGTGCTGCTTTCTCAAGCTTTGCTTTGGTACTTTTTGACATAGATGCGTCTATTCCCATATCTTCCAGGGTTGAAATAACATTATCCATCTCTGCCGCTCTGCGGCTGGCATGCAGTATCGTTCTTGCCAAAAAAGTATTAGCCAGTTCTTCAATGGTTTTCCCATAAAGGCTGTCATTTAAAGACTTCACTAATGCATCAAGAGCCCCATATTTAAATGCCGGATACATGGACTCAAACATAAGTTGAGGGAGCCCTTTCATTATGACACTTTTAAACATTTTAATTGCCGAGGCTCCTCCTAAATCAGAATCAAGAATTTCAAGATTCATACCATACCTGCTTAACCCCTCGTGTACCTCGGCTGCTCCGTCGCCTGAAAGAAGCATCTTAACTTTGTGACCACTGCCAGGGACTGTGCCCATGATAGCTGCATCGCAGACGAGAACCCCTCCTGCTCGATCAATTTTGCCAATACGGGCTTTAACCGCTGGTGAAGCAGAATTCATATCGATAAATACCTGTCCGGGTGCAAGTCTTGTAACTACGGACTCAGCAATAGCATATGCTACATCTGAACTTGTCAAAGAAGCTATAAATTTTGTCGAAGAGCAAATATCATCAAGAGAATCGACGA